>Ga0209345_10000856_pt1 | contig 39007 bp, 63 predicted proteins | sample Cruoilmetagenom7_FD_187294 | JGI IMG/M metagenome (GOLD analysis project Ga0209345, IMG submission 187294) | Oil polluted marine microbial communities from Coal Oil Point, Santa Barbara, California, USA - Sample 7 (SPAdes) (version 2) | ecosystem: Environmental > Aquatic > Marine > Oil seeps ...
GTCTTCGGCACCACCGACAGCTATGGTGACGTTGTTGTTAAAGGCGCGTTCACTCAGTCGCTGGCTGACTGGGCCGGCAAGGGGCGCATGCCATCGCTGTTATGGCAGCACGACACCAAAGAGCCTATCGGCGTCTATAGCAAAATGGAAGAAGACGACGAAGGCCTTTACGTTGAGGGCCGTTTACTTATTGACGACGACCCACTCGCCAAGCGTGCCCATGCCCACCTAAAAGCGGGCAGCCTGTCGGGCATGTCAATCGGCTACTCCCTGCCCAGTGACGGCTGGCATTACGACAAAGAAAAAGACGTTTTTGTCCTATCAAAAATAGACCTCTGGGAAGTCTCCCTCGTTACTTTCCCCGCCAACGACGAAGCCAGAGTGGCGCAAGTTAAATCAATGCTTACCCACGGTGACACACCGAATATCAGACAAGTCGAGCACTGCCTACGTGACGTAGGTTTTAGCGCCCGGCAAGCCAAGGCGTTTATTGCCGACGGCTACAGCGGCATTGGCCTTCGTGACGAAGGCGGCGACGCGGAGTTAATTAAATCCATAAATGAATTAACCCAATCAATGAGACCACAAACATGAATGAATTAAAGAAAACCATTGACGAGCTAGCCTCTGTCTTCCACGAATTTAAAAAAACCAACGAAACCCGGCTTAAGGCAGTTGAAGATGGCGGCGCCGTCGGTGACCTCGACGGCAAGTTGGCCGCTATCAACGAAAGAATGTCTGAATTAACAGACGTTAAAACCAAGCTCGACGCGCTTGAAACAAAAAGCAATCGTATCCCCGGCGGTGGCCAGGAAGACGGCGAAAAAGCCGCCGATATCGCTGCCCACGTTAAAGGCTTTAACCAGTACTTCCGTAAGGGAGAAATTGGCGACCTGCGCGAACTGCAGCAAAAAGCCCTGTCTGTGGGCGTTGATGCCAGCGGCGGCTACACCGTACACGCTGAAATCGAGAAAGGCATCGACCGCGTTATGGCCGACTTCGGCGCAATGCGCAGCCTTTCCACTGTTATGCCTATCGGCACCGACGAATATAAGCGCTATGTCAGCCAGGGCGGCGCAGCATCGGGCTGGGTGGGGGAGACAGAGGCCCGGACAGAAACAGGTACACCGACTCTTGAAGAGCTTGTCTTCAATGCCAAGGAGATTTATGCAGAGCCGCGCACCACTCAAAGACTGCTCGATGTAAGCATTGAAGATATCGGTGGTTGGTTGGCAGAAGAAGTGGGTATCGAGTTTGCCGAGCAAGAAGGGGATAAATTCCTCACTGGGGACGGTGTTAAGCAGCCTAAAGGCCTGCTTACTTACCCTACGGTGGCCAACGCAAACTGGACGTGGGGCAATATTGGTGTAATCAACTCAGGTGCGGCTGGTAACTTTGTGGCGGCGCCTAATGGCGGTGATTCCCTGGTTGATTTGGTTCACAGTTTAAAGCGTGGTTATCGTGCCAATGCCGGTTTCTTAATGAACGACCTCACTCTGGCGGCGGTTCGCAAGTTAAAAGACTCTGATGGCAACTATCTCTGGCGTCCAGGTCTTGAGGCAGGGCAAGCAGAGACCTTGCTTGGCAAGCCAGTTGAGATTGACGACTTTATGCCCGACATAGCTGCCGACAGCCTATCGATAGCCTTCGGTGACTTTAAGCGTGCCTATCGCATTGTTGACCTCGTTGGTATTCGAGTGCTGCGCGACGACATTACTGAGAAAGGCTTTGTTAAGTTCTACACCACCAAGCGTGTAGGTGGCGGCATTAACCACTACGAAGCCGTCAAGTTCATGAAGTTCGCTGTTTAATCGAAGGCTTTTAACGTTAAAGCTAAAGTCTAAAAAAGCCGCCATAGTCATAATTATGGCGGCTTTTTCTATTCAGGTTGAAAAAAAATGAAAGCACCAAAAGGTTTTAAATATTCACCCAATGGTTACCACGTTGTTGTTGTTGCCGAAGGTGAAGAGATGTGCGAGGCGGCCATTAAAGCCGCGATTGATCTTAAAATCACGACAAAATCAGCTGTCACCAAAGCGAATAAATTAAAAGACGCCGAAGCCAAAGCCGCCCAAGAAGCTGCCGACGCCGAAGCCAAAGCCGCCCAAGAAGCTGCCGACGCCGATGCCGAAGGCACTTCCAGCGACGACGAAGCCAGCGGCGACTAAATGCCCCACATCCCCGTACACACAGCGCTGCTAACACCGGCGCCATTTGCCCCGGTTAGCGTTGCCGACCTGCAAAGCCACACAGTGGTAGAGCATAACGACGATGACGACCTGCTGGCCATTTATATTGACGCCGCCACCGCGCAAGTGCAGGCCGACACTGGCCGTGCCATCGTCAAACAGCAGTGGCAGGCATCGTTAGAGTGCTTCCCGGCGGTCATTTACCTGCCAAAACCGCCATTATTAGCGGTCGAAAGCATTAAATATTTCGACACCGACGGCGTTGAACAAACCCTCGACCCCGTCGACTATCAAGTGTCGACCATTGGCATTGTGGGCCGCATTGCCCCCGCGCCCGGCCTTAGCTGGCCCAGCGTGCAAGCGGGCCGTTTTAACGGTGTAAACGTGGTTTATCAGGCCGGCGACGTCGATGTTGTTGGCGGTGTCGCCCAAAGTGAGGCACCCGCGCAACTGCGCCAGGCTATTTACGTGCTGGCCGCGCATTTTTACGAAAACCGCGAAGCCACTGCGCCCGGCAATATTAATGAAACCCCAATGGCCTACCAAATGCTCGTCGACAGCCTCGCGGTTAGCGCCCTGTGAAGGCAGGCAAGCTGCGCTATGTGGCCGAGCTACTCAAACCCTCGACCACAGGCGATGCCTACAACAGCGGCCTGGGTTTTGACAGTGTTGGCACCGCTCGGGTTTATCTTGCCCCTTTAAACGGCAGCGAAATACACAGCGCCCACCAAACGCAAGGCAAATTAGTCGCCCGCGTGTGGATGCGCTACCGCGCAGATGTTAAAGCCAGTTGGCGCATGGTTATCGACGGCAACACCTGGGAGATAGCCAGCCCACCAATGGACAAAAAAGGCCATAGAACCCAGCTCGAAATGCTCGTTTTTTTAATTGACGGTTAACGCGGGCAAAAACATAAATGATTGATTTTGAATTCTCCCCCTCTGTTGCTCACATGCTTAAAGAGCTTGAAGCTATGGAGTCAGGCCTGGGCAAAAAAGCCCAGCATCAGGCCCTTGTATTTGCAGCATCGCCTGTAAAAAAGGCCGTTAAACGCCAGGCCCCGGTAAAAACCGGCGCACTGAAAAAATCCATAGGCCACCGCAAATTCAGGCCCACTGAGCGGGCTAGGCTCGGCATTAATACCGACGATGCAGCCATTTACATCGGCCCCAAAAACAAACAGCAATACAAAGCCAACTGGCTAGAAAATACCGGCGCAAAAGCTCATAAAATCAAACCTGAACGCGAAAGCGGCCATAAATATCTGCGCTTTTACGGCACCTTTGCGAAAAAAGTGAATCACCCTGGCATGAAAGCCAGGCCATTTATTAGCGCAGGGTGGGAGCAAACCGACGAGGTTTTTCAAACCCGTTTTTTTAATAAAGTGCAAACCTTCTTAGAGAAAGCCAGTGCAAAACCTGCTTGACCAAATAACCAACAACACCGCCGGCTTTAATGTCGTCGCCGAGGCCCCCAGCAGCGAATCGCTGGCCACCGTCGACGCCGCCGCAGCCAGTGCCGAGCTGCACGCGCTGCTCGAATTAACCGGCGCTCGCGCTTACGCCCTCGATGCGCAAGCGGGCAACACACCGCCCGACGCTATTTATCAAGTGGTGGGGGCCAACCCCGTCACCATTGGCTCGGCTCGCATTGCCACACAAGTCACGTTCGACGTCACTCTGCGCGAAACCAGCTACAGCGCATTGCTGGCACTGCTAACCGCTACCGAAGCACAAGTGCAAGCCGCCGCTGGCGCCATTTCAATCACTGGTGCCGCCGCTGCGTTTGACGAAAAAACAGGTCTGCACATGTTCGGCCTTGAGCTGCAATACATCGTGCCAGCCGTGGCCGGTGTGGGTAGTGACTACCCAGCCGTGCTGGTCGATTTAGCCAGCGTGTCAGCCGCTGATTCGACCTACGACAACACGGTAAAACAGCGGGTAACCCGAAATTACGGCCTAACTATTTTATCGGCCAGCAACAACATCGCGGCCCTGCGTATTGAGCTGCAAGCCGCGCTACTAGGTTGGCAAGAACAGCCCACCTATTTTGAAATGCAATATTCAAGTGGCGCCGCCATCGATATCGGCGGCGGACTTTACGCCTGGCGCGAACAGTACCAAGACAGCTTATTTATAGCCCAGCAATAACCCCGCAACAACCCAACAAACAAAGAGGCACCACCATGGCCAACTCAGGCGGCAGCTACACGGCTGACAAAAAAGGCGAAAAACCCAAATTAGTTCACTGCACGCAAGAACCAGCGCGTGACAAAAATGGCAAGCGTTTACCCACCCAGCCCCCTGCTAATAAAGCGCAGGCTGCACCCGCAAACAAACAAGAGGTCGCTGACTAATGTTTTTCAGTAAAAAAAACATTCTTGTAAAAATCGAAAGCACCTACGGTGTTGACTCCACTCCAGATGGCTCTAACGCCATCGAAACTAAAAACCTGCAAATAAGCCCGCAGCAGGGCACTCGGGTGAGCCGCGATCTTGATCGCCCTACCTTGGGCAACGATGCGGAAATCCCCACTAGCCTCTATACCATGCTGAGTTTTGATGTCGAGTTGGCGGGGGCCGGTGCTGCCGGTGATGCCCCTGGCTTTGGCCCGCTGCTACGGGCATGCGGTTTTGCCGAAACATTAGTGGCCCTTACCAGCGCTACCTACGCGCCAGTGTCGTCTAATTATGAGAGTATCGTTATTTATTACATTCATGATGGCGAACTCCACAAGCTTACCGGCTCGCGGGGCAGTGTGTCGTTTAATCTCAGCAAAGACAGCATCCCGGTTATGACGTTTAATTTTACCGGGCTGCATAATGACCCCACAGCCGCCGTTGCGGTTACCCCGGACACGTCCGCGTTCCAAGTCCCCCTGCCGGTAACTAAGGCGAATACGCCAACGTACACGGTCGACAGCTTCGCGGTAAAGGCTGAGGCGTTTAGTTTAGATATGGCCTGGAACGTTGCTTATCGCAATGTCGTGAATTCTGAGAGCGTAATCATTTCTGACCGCGCCCCTGCTGGCAGTCTCGTGTTTGAGCAAGAAGAAATTGCCACGAAAAACTTCTGGACGCTATCAAAAGGCGTCAGCCTCATTCCTATCAATATCGTTCACGGCACCACTGCGGGCAATATCGTGCAGATTACGGGTAGCAAAGTGCAGCTATCACAGCCTAGCTTGAGCGACTCAGACAAGCTCAGCGTAATGAATATGAAAACCCTGTGGACACCCACCGACTCCGGTGACGACGAAGTAAGCATCGTTTTCACCTAAACAGTTCTGGCGGCGCAACACTGTAGTGCAACACTGCGCCGGGAGTCCGCCCCGGCGTGGTGGCCAGATTCATTAGCGGACATTCATTTTTTTATTCATTATTTAAGCGGACAAATTATGCCTTTAAGTACGTCGCCAACAACAAGTGTTACCCGGTCATTAACTATTGATGAGCCTACCGCAACAGGGTTTCGGAAAACAAAATTTAGAGCTGTTATTCGCAAAATACACGGTGACGAGCACCTTGAGTTTGCAAAACGGCAATTTGATTTGTCAGCAAGGAATGCGCAGATAAAATCAAAAGAAGAGGCCAAGCAAGTTATTACCGCCGAGGAAATGGATGAGTTTTATGCGTTAGTGGATTCTGATGCAGAGGTGGTAATGGACTACGTTGAAGACATTCTTGATATCGTTGGTCCTGACGGGGAAAAAGTAGAATGTACGCCGGAGCTGATTAAAATGTATTCGGGGATATCTTATATTGCGAAGCCTTTGGCGCTCGAATGCCTCGCTGTGCAGAATGACAGCCCTGCTACTAACGGCACAATAAAAAACTAATAGAGGCTGGTCGCACCTGGGCTTATGTTAAGCCCGGTGATGACGGAACGGCAGAAGATAGAAAATATATAAAACTGCCTCCCGCACCTGCCCCCGACCAGCCAGAAACCTTTTATTTAGACCATGCAAACCTCACTGCCTGGCAGGCATTTACCGCCTGCGCTACCCAGTGGCGGCTAATGCCTATGGGCGGTATTCAAGGCATTGACTACGGCGCGCTGCAAAGTGTGCTGGCCATGCAGGGAGTTGAAAACACCAGCGAAACCTTTGAAAAAGTGCGTTTTATTGAACAAGGCGCACTCGCACAAATGGCTGAACAAGCCGCGCTTGAAAAACTAAAAACCCCTTAATTCATCGCTTAATCTGGCTTTTTTACTATGGCAAAAACCATAAAAACCGGCTTAATAATTACCGGCGATGCGAAAGGTGGCGTCTCGGCTTTAAAGCTGACTGACGAGCAATTAAAAGGCCTTAATAGCACCCAGAAAAAAGCAGCCCAGCACAATAAAGATGCCGGCGTCAGTTTTGGTGATGCCACTAAAAAAGCCGCTGCCTATGGTGCCGCCGCTGCGTTGGCCGCCGGTGCGGGTGTTGCGTTGCTGGTCAAGCAGCAACTGGCATCTATCGACAGCACCGCCAAAATCAGCGACAAGCTGGGCATTGCGACCGAAAACCTCACCGCCATGCGCATACAGGCCGAGCTTAGCGGTGTTGCCACTGAGACCCTCGACATGGGTCTGCAGCGCATGGTGCGTCGTGTGGGCGAAGCTGCCCAGGGCACGGGCGAAGCAAAAGACGCCCTTAAAGAATTAAATATAAATGCCGTTGAGCTGGCCAAGCTGTCGCCCGACAAGCAGTTTGCAGCCATTGGCGATGCCATGGGTGGTGTGGGTAATCAGGCCGACCGTGTGCGCCTGGCGTTTAAATTGTTCGACTCCGGCGGTGTGGCCCTGCTTAACACCCTTAAAGGTGGCAGTGCTGCTGCATTAGAAGCCGCCGCGTTCACCGAGCAGTGGGGCCTGGCTATTAACCGGGTTGACTCGGCAAAAGTCGAAATGGCGAACGACGCCATAGGCAAGGTGGCGATGGCTAGCGAAGGGCTGTGGAAGCAGCTGGCCGTTGGTGTTGCTCCCGCGCTGATTGCAGTGTCGGAAGGTATTCTCGGTGTTAGCCGCGAGCTTGGCAGTGCCGAGGAGCAGGCTGATTCAATGGTTGACGGCTTTGTTTCTGCTGTTGGCTTTGTCGGTGATTCGGTGCGAGTGCTTGAGTTGATCTGGTCGGGATATACCCGGTTATTGTCAGAAGGTATTAGTCGGTTATTTACAGAAATCGCATCGCTCGATAAATCGCTAACAATTGTGCTTAATAAGCTGCCCGGTTTTATGGGTGGTGGTGGTTTTGAGCAAAACGAATTTTTGCAGCGCACAGCTCAAATGTACAGGGACGCAGCAGAGGTGGCCGCAAAAGGCTTTGTAGAGCTGTCCAATAAAGCCCTGCCTTCGGCATTATTAAAAAAGCGTTTTAAAGAAATAGAAAAAGAAGTTCAAAAAACCGCTGAAACTATTGCCGCGCAGGCGAATGTATCGACTGAATTAGTTAATGAAAATATTAATTCACTGCCCGTTGAACTAGAAACATCCACCGCCAAAATGGTGGCCACAGTGCAACGCGATGCCCCCAAAGCCGCCAACGTTTACGTCAGCGCCTGGGACAAAGCCGTTGAGCGTGTAGACGCCACTTTTGCCGACGCCTGGACTGGCGCTTACGACGGTTTCAAAAGCTTTGGCGACAATATAGTCGGCAGCTTTAAAACCATGCTGGCAGAAATGGCCCATCTTGCCATCACTAAGCCAATCATTATCGGTTTGGGTATGGGGGGTAGTGGTACTGCATCGGCAAGTAGTGGTTTTGGCCAGTTATTAAGTGGCGGTGGTGGCGGTGGTGGTGGGTTTTCTATCACTGATATTATTAGCAATGCAAGGTCGTTTTTTAATTTAAATGGCGCTATTAATGGTGCTATTGACGGCGTAGTTAACGGCCTGTTCAATGCCGGCTTTCAGGATGCCGCGATAGGTGTTGGTAATGTTTCACAAGGCGTAACCGGCGCAAGTGGTGGGGTTGGTGGTGCTGGTGGTGGTATTGCTACAACGGCGGTGGCGGGGTTCGCGGGCAGTTATGCGGGCACGGCTGTCGGTGAAGGCTTGTTTGGCAAGCAGGCTAATTCCAGTATAGGGGCAACAGCAGGCAGCACTATTGGGGCTGTGGTTGGCTCTTATGTGCCTTACATTGGCACGGCACTGGGTACGGCTGTTGGTGGTTTTATTGGCGGCCTGGCTGACGCAGCCTTTGGTGGCGATGGTAAAAAACGCGCCGCGTTAGGTGTGCGCACAAGGGCCGGCTTGGCAGCTGGTGGCCAGCCGCAGGCACAAGGTGCCTCTGGCTTGCTGTACACAGGTTATACAAAGCGTGCCGGCGCAGGTGCGGGTGAAACCGCGCAACAGATGATAGACCAGTTCGTCGCGCTTGATGCGGTACTCACGCAGGGCGTGCGCGGTCTTGGCGGCACGGTTGACCTTGCGGGTAAGTCATTAACAGGTAAGGCCCATCAGGCGGGTAAAAGTGGCGGTGACTTCTTTGGCGCCGCTGCGTTTAATAGCTTGTCGGGTGCCGATGTTAAAGGTGCCGCCGATGTGTTTGTATTTGCCTGGCTCGATGCTGTAAAAAACACCTTGCCTGCTAGAACAAGAAACATATTAAGTGCGGTTGATAAAGACGCGGCCTCGTTGGTTGGCACAGTGCAATCGCTGGGCAATATATTTGGCGCCATGAAAGTGTCGGCGGGTGATTTGTTCACCGTTGCCGACGAGCTGGCGAATAAAACGGCTGTTTCGTTATTTGACAGCTATGAGCTGCAAACAAATAGCACGATCAGTTTGGCGCAAGCCTACGACGGGTCGCTTTCGTCGCTGCAGGCCTATGAGCGGGCCATGTTGCAACAGCGCGACACCACGTTTTTAGTAGCACAGCAAATTAAAAACACGCAGGCATCACTTGCTGATAGTTTTTCAGAGATTAAAAACAGCATTTCTGACGCGCTATTGTCGCCCGAGCAATTGTACAACACCCGCCGGGGCCGCATTGGTGAGCTAACCAACGACCTTAAAACTGAACTAGACCCCGCCGCCATTCAGCGCCTTGCGCTTGATATTGGCAGCCTCACAAAAACCACGTTTAACTCTATCGACAGCAGCCAGCGTGCAGCGTCGGGCACTGATTTCGTCGGCTTTATTGAGCAAATTGATATTCTCGCACGCCAGCGGCTCGACGCATCGGCGGCGCATGTGCAAGAGGGCGTTGACGTGGCCGATGCGGTATTTAACACAAGTGCTGACAGCATGGTGAGTGCCGCTATGACCCAGCAGCAAGCCGCTGCAAATTTTAACGCCGGTGTTGAATCGTTTATATCAGCCCTTAATCACTGGATGATCAACAGCAGTGTCGGTGAAATAAACGCATGAGAACGTTTAGCCCAAACACCGAAGCCGAAATCACAAACACTGTTACCCGGCCCTTATTTATTATTGCCCTGGGTTTTGCGACTGTGCGACGCCTGTCGAGCCGTGAAGACGTGGTTTATGACGGCAACACGTATTTATCAGAAACCGTCGACCTGCGTTTAAACAGTAATTTACTGCGCTTTTATAACGAGGGTTTGAGTTTTTCATCGGTATTTTTAAGCGAAAAAACAGCCGGCATTAGCTGCACTATTTGGCAGCTTTATGGTGACGCGCCGTTTTCAGCCGGTGATGCCGATATTGTTTTCGATGGCGAACTGGGCGCTGCCACCGTAGGTGAATGGATTGGCGTGGCCCTACGTAAAACGCCATCAATACTGGTGCCAAGGCTGTACGCAAGCGAGCCAACACTAAACCATATTCCACCCGACGGGTTAGAAATAGCCACGCCCTACGGCCTTTATAAAATGGAGCGCAATTAATGGCCGCTTATCCATCGGTGCCCATGCTCACAGTCGTTGAGGCCCGTGCGTCGTTAAAAATAGATGCTGCAGTATCGGGTGCCGTGCGCGGTATTGACCTTAGCGCAGAAGATATTTTTGATATTGAGGTTACTCACTCGCTGTTAACAGAGGCCGAGCGTGACACCGTTATTAATTTTTATATTGCCAACAAGTCACTTGTCGTGGCGCTAACCGCTGGCGATGGCAACACCTATGACGTGCTGTTTTCAGCGCGCCCCAGCGTGTCAGTGGTTACCCCTATTCGCTTTACCGTTGTTGCCAACATGGTGGGCAATAAACAATGACCACCATTCCACAGTGGGTATCTATTGGTGCTGTTACTCCAGCAGGCACGGCAAATATCCAGGCCACCGCAAAAGAATTGCGAGCCACCATCGTGGCAGGCGAAGCGCCAATACCTGTTGTGTATGGCGAGGTGCAAATAGGCGGGCAGGTATTTGCTACCACGTTTGCCGGTGGGTTTTGGTATTTAGGTGTTTTATTTTGTGTTGGTGAAGTTGAAGCGGTTGACGCTATTTATTTAAACGGCGCGGCCCCTGTAAGCGGTGTCACAGTAAACACCTACACCGGCACCACCGGGCAAACGGCAGACGCGCTGCTTAGCGCGGCCATTAGTGGTTATGCTGACACACTGGTTATTAGCCACCCGGCCGGTGATGTGGGTATTTGTTATGCAGTCATTAAATACACCGATGCGCATTACAGTGGCCTGCCCAGTATGGTGGCCAAGATTCGCGGGCGTAAGGTTTATAATACAGCAACAACGCTGACCGCTTACACCGCAAACCCTGCGTTGTGTTTGCGTGATTTTATTAGCAATGCAGCTTTCGGCATGGGCGAGACGGTAGATGATGCAAGCGCTACCATTGTGGCCAGTGCTTGCGATGCGGTGGTGGTAGCGAATGCCAGGCGCACAATTGGCCTGGCAATTACATCCGCAAAAGACCCACAAAAATGGGGCGATATTCTCGCCATGTACGCGGGGGCCTGGGTGTTTAAATCAAGTGACAAGTGGGCTTTTATTGCCGACCGTCCGGCATCGTCAGTCGCCACTTTTACCGACGCCAATATAGTTGCCGACACCTTTAAAATAGCCATTGCCGACAGCGCTCAGGCGCCCACGGTTATCGAGGTTGCCTACATAGATAAAACTGACCTGCAGTGGCGCGAGCGCACAGCGCCTGCAGAGCTGCCCGGCGTAAGCACTGGCGCAACACCCCGGCGTGTCTCTCGCGTTAATATGCTAGGCGTTAATCGCTACGAGCAGGCCAAGCGCGAAGCACAGGAAAGGCTTAACAAGTTACAGCAAACCGTATCGATTGCCTTTACCGCGTTTGATAATCACATAGGCGTAGAGATTGGCGACGTGATTACCGTCACCCACAGTTACGGCATATCGGCTCAAGAATTTAGAGTAAAGAAACAACCCAAACTGGTAAGCCCTGGCCGCGTTGCTATTGAAGCTGTGTGGTATGACGCTGCTGACTATAACGACACTGAAACCGCAGCGCCAACTTATGGTGACAGTGCTGACAGGCTGGGTGTTGAGCCAACCAGTGACGAGCTAACCGGCGCAGGCGACTGGCCAGACGTAACCAATAAGCCCGATTTTGGCGACCTGTCGTTACTCGACTTGATTGACACGGATGAAGTGGTTGCCAACGCGATTACCGGCCACGTTATATCGGAGGAGACTACTGATCAGACGGTAGTTCCTCGGCGTCCAACGGGTACAGTGGTACCAAGTTTAGATATTAGCATCGCGTCGGTTGTTCACACCTTGGCGAATGTTGCTATAGCCGGCCCTGGCGATGTTGTTGACGTGACGTTTGATGTTCGGCTTAGCATGACGAACTATTATACGAATTTAGTTTATAACTCTATAAAGTACAACAATTCAATGTATTTTGCTGTAAGGCGCGGCATATCTGGGCCTGTTGTTCATAGAGAGATACTTAATGTGAGAACGCCGACCGGATCGAATGTGTACACAAATGGAAATCTTTTTGTTCCGGCTATTGGTGTTGTCGATACGGGAGTGGCTGCCGGGGCGTATACCTATTACCTTTACATTCAACCTATTGACATGGTTTATCAGATTTACTCAGGGCAAGCAATGATCACAAAAGTAACCAACTCCACCGGTCGCGCAGTGGTTTATAAAAAATGAAGTGTTTTTTACGCTTTGATGCCGACGGCAGAATAATTGGCAAGCAGCGGCGCACGGGCGACCAGTTGCCAGCTATTGAGCTTGACGAGCAAGGCGCGGCGTTGCCTTACCCTGACTTTATTGGCGAAGAGATTACCGCCCCCGATTTTATTAAATACCAGGACCATGACCGCTGGTGGCGTGATGCGGGTGAAATTAAGCCTCGCACAAAAATAGCCATACCATTGCCAGCCCGCCAGCGCCTTGCTGCCCAGCCCGCTATTTTATGGGAGCGAGTGCCTGGTGACGCAGGTGCGGCAGGATGGCAGCCCGGCGCCGTGGTTAGTGTTGATGCTATTGTTTCTATCAAGCCGTATTTGGCCTACCAGTGCAAAAAGGCGGGTGTTACCGGGCTTGTGCCGCCAGAGTGGGGCGCCGACACTGTATGGGAGCCTATGCCCGCCGTAAAGTGGGCGCGCACAAGAAGGGCTGTGGCCGGTGGCGAGCAAGGCTGGCAGGCGTATTCTATTTACGCGGCAGGTGAGTTGGTGCTTTTTGGCGGCATTATTTGGCGGGCTATGGCCGCTGGTGTATCTGCAGCGCGTAGGCCTGCGTTTGCCGGTGCTGGTGAGGGTGCCGAGCTTTCTGATCGTGACGAGTTATCTATACCGCTGCCTGACCTTGGCGGCCATAAAGTGATTATGAAAATAGCTGGTGAGCGGCACGAGCTCACCGAGCGTGTTGATGTGTTTAAGCCCGAGCCCGGCATGATAACGGTCGAGCTAGACAGCCCTGGTTTTTATTCTGACCCTTATTTTATTATTGTTGAGACGCAAGACTAATGGCGCAAAAACTACAAGCGGCCAACAGCCCAGCAGGCGGGCACCCCGACACCGCGCCCGACAACACTATTCAGCGCAACACGGCTGCCATTGGCAAATTAGTTTTTACCGTTAACGAACACAAAGCCGCCATGGCCGATATGGCCAAAGAAATTAGCCAGCAAATGCAGGCGATGGCCGAGCACCGCAAAATAATTGACGCTCACTTTGCAGAAACCCAGCGCAGTGCCGACACCGTGGCTGAGCTGGTGCTTGAAATGCGCGCCTTGAATTTAGCAATACCCGCATTAATTGACGCGGTGGGCGAGCATGTGCCGGCGCTGGTAGAAAACACCAAGGCAATAAAGGGTTTTCGCTTGTAATGCCCGAAAACATCGCCTCGCGCATCGCCAAACTGGCCGCTATTGCACCAGAGCCGCTGAGCGAGGCGCAGGCCATTGCAGCGCGTCGCCTATACTCAACCCTAGCCCAGCTTGAGTATATTGCTGTGCTGGCCGCTGAGCGAGGCGATTGTGTTGACGGCCAGCTCGAGGATGAGCTGGTACACCGTGGCGTATTTATTCAGCTTGCTCAGCAGCTCGGCGGCGTGTGTGTGGTTAGCCCGGAAACCCGTGAGCTGGTTGCCAAGCTAGAAGCAATGCGCGGGCCGCAGTCGTTGTTGTTGTTAAATATTGTTGCAGAAACATGGCTCGAAACTGTTTTTGATGAGCTCGCAAAGCCCGGTTGGGGCAGTGAATTATTTGCGGCCGTTGAAGCCGACGAAGCCCGTCATGTTGCCGGTGCCTGGGCCGCTGAAATACCCGATGCCGCGGCCATGCGCGATGACCTGGCAGACATTGAAAAAGCCCTGGCAAATATAGGTTTGTCGACAGGTTTTATTTTACCGCTGCGCCACCTTCGCGGTGCAGCGTTTTGCGGCAACATGGGCCTTGCGGCTATTGCTAGTCATGAAAAAGTTTGCGCCCGCCTTGGTGTTGCGCCGGGGCGAGTTATTGGTAAATTAAAAGCCTTTAGCCGTGGCATTAAAATGCTGCCGATGCCCGATGTTATTAAACCAACGCCGGGGCGGCTGTCGTTAATGCGGGCATCGCCTGTGCCGTTTGTAATGGACTCTATTATTAGCGTGCCCAACCGCTTCGCGCTGCCCTTGGCCGCCGTGGTAAAAGCCGCCAGCCAAACACTGCACGACCACTCCGAGCTGCGCCGGGCAATGCGTGGCGATGTGCTGTACCAGCACAGCGAAGCCACCGTTTATGTGCGGGTAAAAATGCCCACCGGCATTATGTCGGTAAGCCTGCGTGCTGCCTGGCAACACACCCCGCGAGAAATTTACCGGCAAATAAAAAAACAACGGGCAAGGCTGGCCCGGCGCAAGCACTACCCACTGCCCCCGCTGGGTGACATGGAGCCACTGCTACCGCCAGCGCAAGCCGCACTGGCAGTGACCGATATATCACGCTGGGGTTTTGACAATGGCACCACCCCGCTTGTGCCGGCAGAAGGCGTACCAATTGTCATAACGCTGGGTATAATAACAGTGGATAAAATCACAGTATCCTTTTCAATGGACCACCGTGTTTTTGATGCCTCAGACATGGGCCTGCTGCGGGATAGTTTGCTTGATCATTTAGGGTAATGGCATGGGTAGCAAGGTAAGGCTCGACCCTGTAGAGGGGTTTTTAGTATGCGCGGCTACGCCGTTGCGGGTGACCCTGCAATTCCGTTGGTTGATGAGGGCCGAGAATACTGCGCAGTGGCAACCATCACTATTGCCGGACACGTTGCCATAGCCACGCTAACTAAAGGTGATTTAAAAGGCTGGCAACTGTGGGCAGATATTGACGCAGCCCTGCGGGCAAAAGGTGTTACAGAGCTGCATTGGCAGCGACATAAAAATGGAAAAGTTTTAAACAAAAAAAGGCGAATTAAATCATGATTAAAAATATTCTTTTATCTGTTTTGTTATTGGTTAGCTTTGGCGCGTTTGCTGAGTTCGACCAAACTAACCCGGCACATTTGCTGACTCTAAAGACAGAGGTTAACGACGACCCGATTGGCATGGGGTATAGCGAGGTTGTTAACGTAACCTCTCGACTGCTAGCGATGCTCAACGAGCCAGAACAAAACGTGGGTGGTGAAAACACGAGCATTGAACTAACGGTTGACGCACTATTTGATGCTGTTGACCCTGCTGATTTAGACGGGCCGCAAGTGAGCCAGGGTGAGCGTGATTTGCTTCTGTCGCTGATGGCACGAGATTTAAGTCTTAGCCTTGAGCACAGGCGCGCACAGATACGCGACTGGTTTCGCACTAACTCAACTACTGTGGATAACCTTGACGCGATGGTGCGACTACTGTCGAGAGCAGAAGTGTTATTCGGGGCAGGCACTGTAATTAGCAAGGCAGACTGGCTAGCAGCGAGGGACAGCTAATGACTATCCTTGATAGTGATCTGCTTACAGAGATACAAGCGGGTATTAATGTAGGGTTAGGTGCGCGATTAATCACGCGACAGCTTAATCTGCCTGGCAGTGCTTTAATACCATCATGGGTGGTTTCTCCTGACAGCGCCGCAGTAGACAAAGAGCTGTTCCTGCAAGAGCTGTCACTGACAGAAGCCGGGGCATTGCAAACACTCATGGATAGCGGCACACCTGAAGGGCAGGCGCTGAAGTTCAAGTTAAATCAATCCAGCACTATTGACATGAGTAAAACAACAAACCGCGACTTTGTGGCTGCACTAAAGTTAGGCGGTGCGATCAGTGCCACGACGGCGGCTAGTTTGTTAAGACTTGGTGAAGTGCAAGCTAGCAGGTCGCAGGAGCTATGGGAAGTTGCGGTATCTATCAAACAAGTTAAATCTGTGATGGGGGTAGTGTAATGGCTAGAGGCTTTGATAGATTTTTAGATAGCTTCCCTTGTCAAGCCAGTGCAGTAATCTCTGCTGATGCGGTTTCTAGCGGCACAAAAGTTGCGTATGACACCAGCCCCGGAGACCTTTTTATGGACGGGTGCAGGGAAGCAGAAGTAGAGATTGACGTAACGGCTGCACCTGCGTCTGTAGCTCAATGTGAGATATACCATGAGCCGCTACAGCATGGAGGTGTGGGCAATACATCTGCAAAGGTAGTTGGCAGAGTGCAAATAGAAACAATAGTGGATAAGTACACAGTCAATGTTACCGGCCTATCGGAAAAAGGTTATATCTACCTAAAGGCAATAGATGCAGGTTTCACTGCTAGCGCGGCAATGCGCGGCATTTATATAGCTGATAGCTAGTGTCAATCCTTATACGGAAAGATAAAGAATTCTGGCAGAGGAAGCCTTCTGGGCTGATTGAGTTAAGTTATGAAAATTGCATAGCACCAGAACTTGATCTGTTTGTCCCCTTTGACGGGACGGTATTGGCGCATGGAGGGTTATCGCTAGGTGATCCAACGCTGGAGTCTAGTGGATCTGATACAGAGTACCTTCAATGGGCAGATGACGGGCTGGAAAACAGCATTTATGATGGCGTTTACTCTGACGGCATGGGTGTACGTACACAACTGCGCGATGACCTTGTCTACTCAGATCGGCTTGTCGGAGCGCAAATACGGAGTGTTGGCGGCAATTTCATCAGTTACAACTTTGTAATAGGTGGGGATAATTGGGATGACTCATTAAAAAGCTGTAGGGGGACTCGGCACAACGGTATCGCTGTTGCTGGCGATGGTACGGATATACATATTGAGGTCGCGGCAAGATCCGCGATATTTGCAGGCGCGTTGATTAGGGACGGTCTGCCGCATACATATATTGCTCATGTATCAACGCCATCGACTAGAGAAGTTTCGTTGTTTATTGATGGCGTGTTATTCGGCACTCAGTCGGTTGGCGTAGCAAGTTTTAAGGTGGCTAACGAGTTTAATTTCGGGGCTGGTGACTGGCAGAACCGGGGTTTAAATGGGGTTGTGAACTCGTGCTTCTACATCAATGGTAAAGTAGACATTGGGGTGGCGAAGTCACTCTCAGAAAACCCTTATCAGGTTGTAAAAAAACGCCGTAAATACTGGGTTATGCCAAGCGGCGCAACAAGCTCTGCCCCAATAATGGCCTCAGTCCTACGAGGTGCTTAAATGCCCACAATCTATCGCGGTGGCATGACCACCCTGTGGTTCACGCTGCAATCAAACGAGGAGCTAGGCATTCTCGACACCGATTATATTGAAGATTATTTCGGTAACGACGGGCAGGCCTCGCTCTATCATATAAGCACCGATACCTATTACCCGGTTGTTATGATTGCCCAGCCCGACCAAACGCCTGATATTGACAATGATGTATTTATGGGCAGTTATTTGTTCAGTTTATTGCCCGATGGCGATTACGAAATACGTGGCCGGGTGCGTGATGTTGTGGGTAATTACACGATATTAAGCGCCGTACAAAACCCGGCGGGCGGTGAGGGTGTGCAGGCCCTGAGCCTGACTATTGTCGATGGTTTTGGCACTATTTATGTCATTAATGCTGGGCCGCTGTTAATTCGTACAGGTATCGACACGGGTGCGCATATTGGTCCAGTCATCGCCGCGCCTTTGTCTTTTGGTTTGGCTGCTGCCGCCCCTTCGTGATTTTTGTATTTCAAGGTCACAAGGAATATCAATGGCTTACGTGCTTTGCTTGTCTGTAATTTAAAGGGTTTTTATGAAAAACATACTAGCGCGCACTAGCGACCATGGGTTTTATTTGTCGTTTACTGTCGATGTGGATTTAACCACGATGAGCGGCGTGCGCCTGGCCGTTGCGCGGCCGAGTAACACTAATGTGCTACGTGATTTAGCTACGGCTAGCTGGAACACTCTCACCGCTGGCGATGTGTTGAATGTGGCAATTGACCCTGCTGATTTTGACATTAAAGGTAATTATGTTTTTCAGGTGTTTGCCCGGCGAGTGGCGGGGCAAACTGAAGAAGTCGCCTATTCAAGTCAGCCCTTTAAAATGAATGTCGCCGCGCCAATTATCGCCGACCCCTGGCAAGCAATTTAATGGCCTTTAAAAGCGCACCCTGTTTTATTTGCCACAACATCTTCGATTTTAATACCGACAACGGCGAGCCGGCGCACCCGGTGTGCCCGAGCTGCAGCAATAATATTCGCCCCCAGCTCGCCAAAAAACAAAACCTTATTGATAAAGCCCTGACTGCAACAACAGCGACGGAGACCGCCCCCAATGACTGATTTTACCGGCAAATATAAAACTGTGAGCGAGGCGCCCGTGGGTTGGCGCACAGTGCGGGGCGTGCCCCTGCAGCTTTACCAGTTAAATGCAATTGTTGAGCTGGCCGAGAAAAGCCCTGATTTGTTCCCGGTTGCACTGGGTACAATACGGGCCGAGTTTGAACGCACTCACGAGATTAAAAATGGCCAATGGGCACCGAAGGAGGTTCACTGATGTCGCAAATTACATTAAATGGCGCGGGGGCAAGCGCTGCTGACCCTATTTTAAAAAGCCTGTTGCTCGACTGGGTGTTTTTCAGCACGTCAATGGATGTGGCCGTTGTTAACGATGCTTTCATCGACACCGCGACCGGGTTCCCTGGCACCAATACTATTAAATCAAACCTCAGCCCGGCGGCGACGGTTATTACCGGCGGCTCGGCAGGTGGCTATAACGACACCAGCAAAAACTGGACGCTAAGCAGCACCACAGGCCTGACGGCTGGCGACTATATTTATTTGTCGCACGCGCTGATCACCGACGGTATTTACAAAATCGCTAGCGTGGTCGATGGTACTAACGTTACTATTGCCGGCAACCCTTTAAATGGGCAGGGCAACCAGAGTAATGTCGCGTATCAAGTAGCATGGGCATGGCAGGGCGGTGCGGGCTCTGTCGGCAGCGGTAGTGATGCCAGTGGCGTGAATAACTTTTTCAAAGCCGACACCGAAGACGGTGGCGCGGCTGGCACCGAGCACGAAGACAGTAGTTATGTGCGCGATGCCCCCGCAGGCTCGGGCTACATCACCCTGCAGGGTGGCAACTACACCGGCCAAACCGTTGGCGTGTTCGCCCTTAGCCTGGCAATCCTCAGCGGCTGGACAAACAGCGGCGGCGTAACTCACTTGGAGCTCGCCAATCACAGCGTGCAGAGCGTGAATAACTTTACCTGGACCACCGGCGGTGGCACAGGTGAGAAGACCATTGGCGATGCTGAGGGTGGTCTGCAGGCCGCCGCTGGCGATGGCATTAAGTACGGGCGCTTGTTGCTGAAAGGCGTTTCAGGCAGCGCAACCCCCGTGGGTGTTGATTTCAGTATCACCATCGACACTGCAGGGCCTGTTATGTCGAGTGTGTTGCTGGCGGCTTAATTGTGGTGCTACAGCTTGTCAGCCAGCTGTTCGGCTGTTTTGTTGTAGTACACCATTAAAATTTTCAGGTCTTTAATGCCGACCATGCGGGCCAGTTCAAGCACGTCGAGCTTTTCAGCCAGACGTGTGATGGCCTCGTGTCGGGAGTCGTGAAAATGCAGGTCGTTGATGCCTGCGCGGTCGCGGATTTTGCGAAACAAGCTGCTGATTTGCTCGCTGTTTAAATCGAGTAGCTTGTCGCCCAGTGGTTCGAGCAGTTCCAGCGCTTTGGGTGACAGCGGCACATCGCGCCGGGTGCCATTTTTTGTCATCGGTAAGTGGGCAACGCGCCCGGTAATGCTGGCGCGTGTTAGCCCTGCCAGCTCTCCTGCGCGCATGCCCGTTTCAATGGCTAGAATAAAGGCCAAAAACGTGCGCGCTGTTTTGGTCTCGGGCGTGTGGTCGTAACCCGAGCAATGGCGCAGTAGTTCTATTTCGTCATCGCGCACCCGTCGGTCACGGGCAGCTGGCGGCGGGGGTTTTTTCACCCCTTTCAATGGGTTGGTATGCATCCAGCCCCACTCGTTGATAGCCACGTTAATCGCATGGCTGATCACATTCCAGTCACGGCGCACCGACGCCGCTGACACCTCGCGCAAACGCCTGTCGCGCCAGCCCGCCATATCGGCGGCACTCAATTCGCGTAAAGGCGTAGCTGCTACAGGCTCCCGCCCAATGCGAGCCAGGCGAATCACCTCCTGGCGCCAGCCTTTCTTGTGCGCCGCCACCTCGTCGCTATAGCGCGCCAATAACTCCCCTAGCGACTTGTTCGCCACCTCACCCAGCTTGTGGTTATCGATATCGGCTTCAAGCGCAGTGGCCCAACGCTGCGCCGCCGTTTTCGTCGCAAACGTCTTCGATTTGCGCAAACTCCCCCGCCGAACCTCAGCCCGCCAGCGCCCCTCGCGCTTTCTAATAGTCGCCATCTTGTTCCGCCCTGCGCCGTGGCGCACTTGTGGCGCACCACATGGCGCGCTGATGGCGCACAGAGTAGCAGGTAAACGGGTTTATTTAGTAGCGTTTAGTATTTCAAGGGGGCCAAAACAGCCCATAACTGACTGTTTTTATTGTATTTAGGGGCGTTTGGTGCGGTTTGGTGAAATAGTATGTGGTGCCCCGGAGAGGCGGCGAGTAGTCTTTAAAAAACAATAGCTTACAGGATTTAGGCGCTTTTTCGGCGGCGCGGGTTTGCTTGTTTTTCGGATTCAAAGACGTTTGAGTTGACCCATTCTACAACATCGGCAGCGCGCCAGACAGGGCGCCCGACGCCTTTGTCAGAGGGTAGGCGGCCGGGTGATGGGAAGTTCGGCAGGGTGGCGTAGTAGTTATTGAACCGTGACCTGCTAATGTTGAGGTAGTCGGCAATTTTCCCGGCGTCCCATAGGTCTATTGCGAGGGGGAACCGGGATGTGCCCAGCTTGGCAATGGCGTCGGTGAGTGCTTGAATTTCCGGTGTGTTGCTCATGGGGTGCCTTTTTGATTGCAGCTAGCTTGCCTGTGGTGTTAAGTGGGTTAGGCCGAGGGTGTTGATAAATCTGTCGTCGTCGGCTTTGGTGTTGATGATTTGTTTTTGCCAGCCGATGTCGGCGTTGCTGTAGAGCAGCTCCCATTCGTCGAGTAGTGCGGTGAGGTCTGGGGCGTGGGTTGGGCAGGGTTCGGTTTTTGTCTGGCAGTTTTCGGCGGCGCAGGTTTCGTCGATAATGTCTTGTAGTGCCTGGGCCATTTTTGTGCCGATGGTGATGTAGTCGTTTTCGGTGTTCATGCTGTGCCCTTTGCTTCGTGCGTTTTTGCAATCAGTTTGCCGGTGGCTTTAATGGTTTGCTGTAGCTCGGCGGGGTACTGGTTTGGCTGCAGGCGGTTTATTTGCAGTAGTGTGTTGCGGTTGATTAGTTCGAGGTTGTGGAGCTCTGGATTAGCTTTGTTATCGTCAATGAAGCTAATGCAGTGGCCTGCAGGTATGGGGCCGTGGGCAGCGCGCCAGTTGACGATGTGCAGGTGCTGCCATGTGGTGCTGTCTGTTTTTACTTCTACATAGCCGTCTTTGCTGATGCGTTGTGCGCCAATGGGCCGCAAATTGTGGGGCGTTTGGCCTTTTTTAAAGCTGGTTTTGTTGGGGCCGTTAAGCCCTGCGTTGGGTGCTGGTATGTGGCCTTTTTCAAATTGTCCGTTGCGCCCGGTTAGCCAGCCTTTGCGTTTGCACAGTGCTGTTAGTGCGCCTTGTTTGATATCGGGCCTGGTGAATTTCGCCACAAAGCGCTGGTGCAATGTTTTGCGGGGCAGTGTGCGGTGCTTTTGAATAAAAGCGAGTTCTGCCGGGCTGTAGTTGATTGCGTGGCCTTTCATGTTAATTGCCTGGGTAGGTCGGTTGGTATAACGGTGTCGCCGATGCGTGTTTTTGCGTCGAGCAGTAGGCGGGCGTTGCTGATAATTTCTTTCGATACGCCGGTGATGGCTTTGGCTCGGTCGATTTCGGTGTTGAGTTTTTCGGCATCGATATTTTCTTCACCAAGGCGTTCTATTTGCGCAAACAGGTGGTTATTGAGGTCTGACAGCGTATTTTTCATGCGCTGGTTTGTTCTTTTCTTAATGCTGCCCTGCCGATAGCCCGCAACCATGTGCGCGATGGTGTGGCCGGTGGTGTTTGCTGCACAAGTGTGGCGTAGCGTTGGCCGGGGTTGATGGTGGCAATGCTGTTGGTGGCGGTTTGCAGGTGGCCGAGCAGTACGGGGTTGGCTGCGGTGGCGGGGTGGATTGTGATGTTGCTCATTGGTGTTGCTCCGTAAATTGTTGGTGGTCGCGTTCGGCGCGTTCGGCGCGCTTTGTGATGATTTCTTGTGACTGTTCTTTGTTCATTAGCTGGCTGTCGGGTAAAACACTGAGTTGTAATGTTGGTTCGAGAGATTGGAAATAACGGTCGCAGCCGTCGGTGTTTGGTAGGGCGACTATTGCCGTTGCGTTCGCCAGTATTCGCATTAATTCATTGGCGTCTTCTGGCTCGACTGTGAATTGCTGAAAGCCAATGGTGGCAATAATCATGCTATTTGCTCCGGGTTGTTAGGCCCGTGGGGCCAGAAGAGGTCGCCGGTGTCGGGGTCGATGGTGAATAGGTCGCTGTCGGTTTTGCTGCGCCCGGTGCGGCGGGTTTTACCCCCGGCCCCCCGGCGTGCGATGGCGGTGTTTTGGTCGACTATGCTGTCGGCAATGGGTAGCCAAATACAGAGGCCCAGAAACAGGCAGGCGACGTATTTGATGTGGCCTTGTGCCCATAGCAGGCTGACGGCGTGGGGTGTGGTTTCGGCATTGAGTTTGTTTTTGGCGTGGTCTACGTGGCGGTAAGTGACTTTGCGCGATATGCGCAGGCAGCGCGCCACGTCTTTAATGAGTTTGCCTTCAGCGACTAGCTGAAAGACGTCTTCTTCGCGTGGGGTGAATAGGCCGTGGGTGTTTAGTTGAATGTTCATGGGGTAAAAATAATACACATATATTATATAGTCAACTATTAGCGTAGTTATTTTTCTATATTTATTTGTACCATGATTGGTTTTTATCTTTATTGGGGTGTTTTGTGCGTTTTTTGCCGATAATATTTTTGTGTGTCGTTTTTAGCGCTAGAGCTGGGGGCGACGTGAAAATCAAGCGATTCTTTCAGTCGTCTGGTGGTTATATGAAGGTTTTGCTGGAGGTCGACAGGTCGCTAAAAGTTAAGTGCGCTGTTTATGATAAAAATGATGAGCCGTTGCGCGTTGATACGCAATATGTCAGCCCACCAGTCGATGAGGTTTTGATTCGAACGGGAGATAGCACTGCGTTGTCGGCCAGTGTTAAATACTGGGTTATGGATTGATTTTATAAAGGAACGGAACGCGCTATTTGTGATGCCACCAAATACGAAAGCGATTAACAACGTACCAAATCAGGCCTGCGGTAGTGAATAACGCAGGCATGGCGGATGGCTCACTTTGTGGGTTGCTTGCCAGGACGAATACCCAGGTAAGGCCAATAATGATTACCGATACAGAGATTAGTGTGTGAAGCTTGAACTTTTTGCTTGTCTCCTGAATGGTCTTAACTTGGGTGCCTGCCGCAACAGTCTCACGGGCTTCCGCTATTGGGGCGCCACACTTCGGGCAAGCCTCAGCCTTATCTGAAGCCTGGTGATTACATTCACTGCAATTTATTAATGCCATCTATTCTCTCCTTTTATGGTTATTATTCTGTCATTAAAAAGCCCTGCTATTGCGGGGCTTTTTGGTGTTTGGGTGGTAGTTTTGTGGGTGGCTGCCCGGTATGAGGGTTGATTGTTGTACGGTATTTTAGGGTGACTGCTACTCGTCAATGAAGTCGGGGTAGTAGGTGCTGGCTTTGTATTCGCAATGCGGATTAGTTTTATAAACTAGCTGTTCAAGGAAAATAGAGACGAAGTGAAACAGCGCAGATGGCTCTATGTTGTCCTGGCTAAAGGCTCTTATTGTGTCGATGTAAGAGTGGTCTGACAGGTAGATAGGTTTGTCGATAGTGACCTGGGTGCCGTTGTTGCGAAGCAGTGTTGAGTTCTCGAGAATGCAGATGGCGATGTCAAAGGCGATAACTGCGTTTGGGTTGTGTTCTGGGCCAGCTAGCTGCGTGCCATCTTTAAGCAGGGCGCTTTTAATGGGTTGCTTGGCTAAAAACCAGACAATAAAGTTGGCCGCTTTTTTGAATGTGCTGGCCTTGGCTGCGCCGCCCTCGTAGGGGAAGTTGTTGGTGTAGTTTGATATGGTCTCGAACAGTGCGTCGCTGTCTACAGATATGATGGCGTCGGGGTCTACTGCTTTACCGAAAGCGCTGATGTGCGTTAATAGATTATTGTAGTCGTCAAAGGGTTTCTCGTTGTAGATCATTTTTTTCAATCCATAAAAAACCCCCGCGTAGAAGGCGAGGGCTGGTTGCGGTACTGCTTAAGAGGTGGCTGTTAGTGATGCCTTTGCCAGGCGTGAGGCGCGCATTGCGATCTCGTCGGTGGTTCTGGTTTTTATTTGACCGGTGGCGTTGGTTGTGCCTAGTGATCTGGCTGGTACTTTTGCCTTTATGGCTTTTCCGTAATCGTCTGTTTTGACGTTGGCCTCAATAAGATTGTCAAAAACAACCTCTCTGTTGTCGGCGTTCACGATATCTCTCCTTTTTTCTGCAGTTGTCCCGCTTTGTGTTTTAAGTGTTGCCCAAAATTGGGCGCGGATTCTATTGAGTTAGTTTGGTTGTGTCAAGGTGTAAGCATGCTCTTGCGTAACTATAGCATAGTTAATGGGGCGGTAAAGTGACGCTGGGTCACACCTGTCGTTTGCTGGGCGAGACTATAAGGGTGACGGGTTGCAGGCGTGTAACGTTGATTTTTTGCACGGTCATGGCGGGGTGTTGGTCGTTTATGCTGCCGAAGGTGTATTCGTCGTCGTGGGTATAGCGTAGTTCTTTGATCATGCAAAGGCCGTCGGTGGTGCAGGCGACGACATATTCGCCCTGGTGTACGGGGCTGTTGGGCTCGATAACAACAAACCAGCCGTTTTTGATGGTAGGGGCCATGCTGTCGCCGCGCACGCGCAGGGCGTAGGCGTCCGGGTCTTTTGACGAGGCAATGATAAAGCCGTCGCCGTGTTGTAGGTGGCCAAGGTCGTCCCAGTAGCCTTCTGGCCCGGCCTGGGCGTTGCCGACGATGGGGATTTGGTCTGGCGCTTTTACCGGATGAGAGTTGTAGTGGCCTTCTGCGTCTGCCACGCCGGCTGACGCCTTGTTTTCAGGGTTACCAGAAAGCCATTCAGCGGTGACATCGAGAGCTATGGCGAGAGCGACGATGTGAATCGAGTTTTGCTGGTCGCCCCTTTCTATTTGACTAATTGATCCCTGTTTGACGCGGGACGCCTCTGCTAGCTGGCTCTGTGTCCAGTTTTTGGCTTTTCTCGCAGCCCGTAATCGCTCACCCATGCTCATGCGCGGATACTACTAGCGCGGTAGTACTCCTGCAAACTACTAGTATAGTGCTTGACGGCTATAATAATGTCTGTGTAGTATTGCAGGTCAAGAGGATTTGTTATGTCGAAAGAGTTGGTAGCACGCTGTGCTGGCGTAGCGGGTAGCCAGGTTGAGTTGGTTGAAAAAATGAAGCCACACCTACCTGAGAGGCTAGCGAAATCATTTAAGCAAGGCCATGTGTCGAACTGGATACATTTGGAGCGGAAAAGCCCTGTGCCGCCGGGTGAGTACGTTATGGCTATGGTTAAAGCTGTTGATGGGGTTGTGCAGGCCCATGAGCTTCGCCCTGATCTGTATCCAGAGCCCAGCAAGTCTGTCGCATAAATCATTAATTGCCTGTTCATAACTTGATTATGACCGGGCTTTTTTTTGGGTTAACGGGGCAAAAATACCCCTTTACGAGTCCAGCGCTATTTACTTGTTAGGTGTTTAGCTGCGAGGTAAAGCAAAACAAATGTACTTTTTGAGAATGTTCTTTTGATGGTATTTGTCTTTAAGTTTTGCGGCCATGAGCCCTTCGTAAACGGTGGGCGGTACCTGGAGGTATTTCTCGTGCCCTCCGTCGTTAAAGCTAAGTTCAAGCTCTTGTTTTATTGCGTTGTAACGGACGGCTTTGAGGAATTGAGATGATACATATTTCCAGCCCTGCGCTCCCATCAGATTACACCTCGAATATGACTGATCAGGAAATATTAAAGCATTTTGGTGAAACGTGTTGTTTTGTGGCTGAAAGAGGTCGGCCACTAATGTTGGATGCAGTATTTCTTGAGCTGCTTGCACGCGCAGGCATAAAGAACGTTAACAATAAAAAACAGGGAGCAAGTCATGAGTAAGTTTGCAACAAATAACGGCCATTCACCTTTCTACCGGCGCATTGGTTATTTGCTGGTGCTGTTGTCGGCACTGGTGATGTGGTTGGTTATTACAGTTGGCTTTGGTGTTGCGCTGGTGTATTCGAACCGGGCGCAGGCGCTTGAGGCTGATTATGCCGACCCCTGGTGTGCGGCGCAGGGTGGTGTGGCTGAGAAGGCGCTGGCTGACCGCACGCGGGTTGACTGCTTGCTGCCGGGCTTTGCGGTTGAGGTTGATTACGCGCACAAGTGGGCGGAGGCGATGGGGCAGGCTTTGCATTATGGCCGTATGACTGACCGTATGCCGGGTGTGATGTTGATTTTAAAAAAGCCGGCTGATGCGCGTTATGTGCGTCGGTTAAATGCCGATGCCGAGCACTGGGGTTTGCCGTTGTTTGTTTGGACGGTGAAGGCTTATGCGCCGGGGCAAGAATAAACGCGGGAGCGAGCCTCCTTCAACCTGGCGACGGCCCCAGGTGATTGCGCAATGGCTAGCTGGGTGCGCCCGCATGCATAACGCCCCGGCAATGGAAGCCCTGCTCGCGTTAAAAAAACAGGGGTAATTGCGCAAGGCCGTGTTTTTAATCAATCAATAAATGATGAATAAGGATTGTTATGACGGATTCTAAAAATGAGTCGTGGGCAGGTATTGAGCAGCGCATAAAGGCTAAAAGCCTAGCTCAGCCGGGCACTATGTTGGCGGCTATTACAGCATGGGAGGCTGTTGGTGACTTTGCCCGTGCTCGCACTGTGCAGGCGCTGTTGAGTGAACAAGCATGAGTTGGGGTGAGTACCGCCGGTTGCGTTTGCTGGGTTTGAGCCGGGCTGAGATTGCGTGTGGTTTGTACCGCACGGGGCCGTGGTTTGAGTCGGTTGGTGGGGTGGATGATGAGTGATGAGCGCTTCGAAGACCCGCACGATATGAGTGTCGATGAAATACTCGCACAGCGTGGCGAGCGTTATGGTTTGTTTGCTGAGCATGCCCGTATTACCCAGAGCATTAAACGGGCGATGGTTGATAGCCCTAACTGGGCAACGCTGAGCGACGATAAAAAAGAGTGCCTTGAAATGGTCGCTCACAAGATGGGCCGCATTCTCAATGGCGACCCTGAGTACCTTGATAGCTGGGACGATATAGAGGGTTATACGAAGTTGGTGTCTAAGATTTTGCGGGGGCAGGGGCAGTGAGCGGTTGTGAGGTTGTAGGGGTTGCATCGCGGCCCGTTCGGCATTGGTTTTTTAATGAGCATGAGCAGCTGGCGCTGCGTGAGCTGTTGACGTTGGGTTATCCGTTTGCGTTGGCTATTTACCAGCTTGAGCTGCGGCCTAATATGGATTTTAAAACGGCTGTGGTGGGGCGTAAGCGGCGGATATCGGAGCAGGGCTTGCGGGAGTTGGTTGAGCGGCGGCCCGAAAGGGGTTCTCGCTGGAGCGTGAAGAAGCGCGACAGGGCGTGGATACAGCGGCAGCTTTCGGCGCTGGAAAAAGTGGGTTTAATCAAAAAATTACCCGACGAAAAACTTTGTTTTTTGCTTGTTTTGGCTAATGTTGAAGTAGTCCGTGCAAATGAGGAGCGAGCGTATGAGCGTACAACATCTGGCATTAACTGTGCTGGCGTAACCTCTTTAAAAGAGGTTAAAAAACAACATCTTAGCGCGGTGCCTTCGGTTTTGGAGCCGGTAAAATATGGCGATGAGCGTACCGATGAGCGTACCACCTCTGAGAAGATCTTTACAACAACAAACCCGTTGGATTTTGAGCAGTTACGGTCTGTGGATATGGCAATGGTGGTAGATGCTTATCACCGGGTGTTGCCGGGGCTGGCGCCCATCCGCGCTTACGATTCGCCGGGCTATCGCAATTTGGTGGGGCGCATTTGGTTTCGTGAGCCTGTGCCTAAGCACCAGGCACCTGAGTTTTGGGGTTGGTATTTCAGGCAGGTGCGTGATTCTGATTTTTTGATGGGCCGGGCCTACAACCCTCGGTACGGTAAATTTAAAACCAATTTTAAATACCTGGTGACCGAGGGCGTGTTTGAAAAAATAGTGAATGGTGAGTTCTCGTGAGTAACGCGCAGGGCTTTGAGGCGCTGGAGCGCTTGCATAGCGCCGATGCTGAGGCGGCGGTGATTGGCTCGGTGATGCTTAATGCTGAGTCTTTTGGGTTTATGGTTGATGCAGGCTTGCGCGCTGAACATTTTTACAGCGTGGCCAACCGTTCGGTTTGGGAGGCGGTGGTTGCGAATGCAGAGGTGGGGCAGCCAGCCGACCCGATAACACTGTCTGAGGCGATGATGCGGGCCAATACGCTTGATGCGGTGGGCGGGCCGAGTTATTTGGTCGGCTTAGCGAAAGGTACGCCCAGCTCTGAAAATGCGGCTGCCTATGCGGGTATTGTGGTGCGCAAGGCCCATGAACGGCGCTGGTTGCAGTTGTTGCAGGAGTCGGTGGGGGCGTTTTTCGACCCACTGGTGGCTGACCCTGTGGCCAAGGCAGAGAAGCTGGTTATGCAGCTTGAAGGTGCGACGCCGAGCAGTGATTTGGTGCCGCTGAAAGATGCTTTGAGGGATTTTATAGCGCTGAAGGAAGACCAGTGGCAGAACCCTGGGCTGCGGGGTTTGCAGATGGGTTATCACAATATCGACCATCGGCTTAACGGCTTGCAGCCGGGTAATTTATTGGTGGTGGGTGCGCGGCCTGGCATGGGTAAAACCAATTATTTGTTAAACATTGTTCGCCAGGTGGCGTTGCAGAAGCACGACTACCAGATACTTGTTTTCTCCCTCGAAATGAATAATTCAGAGCTGGTGCAGCGCTTGGTTGGTGCGCAGGGCAGGGTGAAGGGTGGGCTGCTGAAAAGCGCTGAAGTGTTTGGCCACCCTGACAGCACGCAGCGCTTGTCGTTGGCTGTGGGTGAGCTGAAAGATTTAAACGTAAAGCTCTGTGATGCGGCGAGTTTAACCGTGGGTGAGCTTTGCGCCATGGCGCGTAGTGCCCACCGCCGCCAGCCCGTTGGCATGGTGATGATTGATTACCTGGGCTTGCTCGACAGTGATGGCCGTAGCGACACGCAGGCCTTGAAAATTGCCGACATTACCCGCGCGCTGAAGCGCCTGGCTAAAGAGTTGGGCTGCCCTGTGGGGATTGCTGCGCAGTTGAGTCGCAAGGTTGAGGAGCGCCGCGACAAGCGCCCTGTGCTGGCTGATTTGCGTGACAGTGGGGCCATTGAGCAGGACGCCGATGTGGTGCAGTTTTTGTATCGCGATGAGTATTACTACGAGGACACAAATTACCCGGGGCAGGTGGAGGTGATCACTGCCAAGCTGCGCGATGGTGAGGTGGGTACTGATTACCTGGGCTGGGAGGGGCAGTACTACCGCATGGTGTCGCAAAGCACCAAGGATGTTGATACTGGCGGCAAGGGTGGCTATTCGTATGACGCTTAATTCGAGGAGAAAAAAGATGGATGCTGGGTTTTCGGAAGGTTTGGAAAAGTTGAAAAAAGCGGTTGAAGAAAGCCCGTTTGTGCCGGGTGAATGCTTTCTGAATGAAGATTGTGGGTGCCGTGCTGCTGGTTATAGCGAGGGTGTTGAGAGCGGTTATTTTGAAGGGTTTATGGCGGGCGTTGAGAGTTCTGGTGTGACTGTGACGCCCGGTGAGAAAGTTGACCGGTTGCTTATGCAGATTTCGCGTGATGAGGCGAGCGGAGGTGTTCTTTGTGAAGTGTTGCGTGGGGTTTTGGCGCGGTTTTTGGAATGTTATGTGCAGCCGGGTGCTGATGAGGGTGCGTCGTTGTTTGGGTCTGTCTCGCGGGGTGAGGGCTAACAATGCGAAATACATTAAGTGCAGAGAAAAAAGCCAAGCTGGCGCGGTACGAGCGCGACGTTGCTGGCTGGGTGGCTAAGCATGGGCCAATACCGTTGGTGCCGGTGCAAAGGGTGGAGGTTGTGTCTAAATCGATTAGGCAGCGGGATAGGGAGCGGTTTCAGCGGGAGTGTGTTGGGGTGAGGTTGTGATGTTGCCAGAAAATGAAGTGAAGACGCTCAGTCAAATGAAAGCCGATGCCATTATGGGATTGGTTAACTCGATGATTGGTGCTTATGAACACGGCTTTGTGGATAGAGCTAACTGCTCGCTGGCTGAGGTGCACCAAGTTGCCAGGCACCATGTCAAAGACAATTACGGCATTGATACGCCAAGCATTGTGGATACCTGGGGCGAGGAACTGGCTAAAGAATGTGGGGGCGTGCTGGGTGAGTGGGTCTAAAGCGCGTAAAGCAGAGGCGCGAAAGCTGCTTCGAAAGGCTAAGGGTGATCTATTGCCTGTGGATTTAAGTGATCAGCTGTGTCCTGTGTGGATGACCAGGGCCTTTAGGAATAATCGCTGTACGGTAATGATTGATGACAATGCGGTCATGCCCGGCGGGCTGCCGGCAATAAGGGCGATGGTTCAGCGGCACGACGATAAACCTATGCCTCGGCATTGGCGAGAAATGCAGGGGATAAAAAACGAGCTGTTTGGTGATGAGGCCAGGGGTATTGAGTTTTACCCGAAAGTCTCAGAGCTGGTAGACGACCACAATATTTATTGGTTGTGGGTGTTGCCTGATTAGATTTTTTTTATGCGTGAAATTTTAAAACAAGTATTTGAGGTTAAAAATGGCCAGAGGCATCAACAGAGTAATTTTAATCGGCAACCTGGGGCAAGACCCAGAAACGCGCTACATGCCATCGGGTGGGGCGGTGACGAACGTAACCCTCGCTACTAGCGAGACCTGGAAGGATAAGCAAACCGGGCAGCCACAGGAGCGCACGGAGTGGCATCGGGTGGTGTTCTTCAATCGCCTGGCTGAAATTGCGGGGGAGTATTTGCGCAAGGGTAGCAAGGTTTACATTGAAGGCTCGCTTCGCACGCGAAAATGGCAGGACAAGGCGACGGGGGCTGATCGTTACACGACGGAGATTGTGGCCGGTGAGATGCAGATGTTGGATAGCCGTGGTGCTGATGCGGGTGGCGGGCAGGCAGGGCCGCAGCAGGCCCCAGTGGGGGCAGGGCAGCAACCGGCACCACAGGCTGCCCCGCAGGCGGCATCTGCGCAAGGTGGGCAGGGTGGCGGGTTTGATAATTTCGACGATGATATTCCGTTTTAAGTTTCGTTGGCCAGTATGTGGCTTGACCGTTGGTAACGGCGGTAGCGAAACGGCGTCCTCGTCGTCGTACATGCAAGCGTGGGCCGAGTACATTAAGGTCGAGCCGTCCAGTAAGGGGCGTTAAAGAATTAGGCTAAGTTTAGTGCGCGCCTGCCATTGCGCGAGCTGGTTTAAGTGGATGGCGAGTTTATAAAGTGTCTGGGGAGTTGGGTGATGAGCGATGAGTTACGCCCTCGGCATTATGCGGCGGCGTGTTGTGCGTTGCCGGGGCGGGTTGAGCGGCGGGCGTATTTGGCAGAGGTGGTGCCGGCGCATTTGAGGGATTGGGTGCGTTTGTATGTTGAGCTTGAGTTTGAGCGCAAGGAAAAGAAGAAAAAGCAAGAGCAGAGGGATTGGTGATGGGGCAGACAAGGTTAAGCTCATTGATAGAGGCTGGGTTCAATATCGTCATTGGCTATGTGGTGGCGCTGATATCGCAGCTGGTGATTTTCCCTGCGGTTGGGATTGATATTCCGTTAAGCACCAATTTGGTCATCGGTGCGTGGTTTACGGTGATTAGCCTGGTGAGGAGTTATGTTATTCGCCGCTGGTTTAATGCTCGGTTGCATGCTGCGGCTTTGGCGCTGTCGAAAAATGCTTGATCCTATTCAGTTAATTTTGGCCATTGTCGATGCAATTGTTCGCTTGTCGATAGCAGCTAAAAGAGAGGCGCGGTGCCACGTTAAAACCGTGAGTCTAGAGGGTAAAAGAGCCTTTCCGCCCGCTGTTTGGCGGGCAATACCTGTGCCGGATGTTTAGCCAGGGTAACGTGGGTTTGTGTTCGTTGTGGCTGGTGTGTGGTGATCAATAAGTGGGGCGGTGCAATGATTTTACGGTCGGCAAGGCAGGCGTGGGCGGTGGTGTTTGAGGGGTTGCGGGCACAGGGTTGGGGTGTTGGTGGTGGTAGTGGCGGTGGGTGCAATACGGCGGATTATCGCATTTGGGATGGTTTGACGGCGGGGCAGGTGATGACGGTTATCGATGATCTGCCGGAGCAGTGTTACACGTGGGGCATGTGGGCTTATACGGAGCCCCGCGAGAATGATGTTAACAAGCAGGCTGAGCGTGAGTTGTTTTTGCTGACGTGGCTGGCCAAGGCGCTGGATGCTGCGGGCGTGCCGGATGTGCGCAGCGATGAGGAGGGCGAGGCTGAGCAGCAGTTGCTGTTGATGCTGTTGCGCGATACTCGTCAGCGTGAGCGCAATGGCCGTGAGCTGTACAGCAAGGCGGATATGGCGCGGGCGCTGGGTGTTGACCGGCGTTGTCTTGATGCGCGGTATAAGTGGGGCCGGCGTTGTGTTGTGGCGCGACAGGCGTTGGATGATTTGATTGGCGGTGCGCTGGGGCCGGTGGCGCGGGTGGTGGGTGAGATTAATGTGCGGGCGGCTTGATGTGGGTGTGTTTATTCCCGTTTGGTTTCGTGATGATGGCGCATAAAGCTTTAGTTAACCGGAGAGGAAAGATGAGCGAAGCGAAGAGTGCTGAGTCCGAGTTGAGCGCCTTATTATGCCCACTTGAATCGATTGAATGCACATTGGCATTTGCTACAAAAGACTGGAGTATAGATAAGAATGACGCTTGGATATACGGAATTGTTGCTGGATGGGATGATGATTCATTGGCAGAGCTGCAGGATAAATTCCATTGGGGTTGCAGTGAAATTGTCAGACTCAAAAAACTGCATAAATCTTTTTGCTTGCTGAAGGTATAACAGTGCGTTAACAGGAATTAAAAAAGAAAGAAAACAGCACTTGACGGAATACGACACTTTGCCCTAGTATTCCCCATGCTGGCGCTGATTCCATTAAATATGTGATTCGTGCCATTTTTATATCAAAAGCCCGCTTCTTGCGGGTTTTTTTATGCCCGGAGTTTATATGTTAGGACACAGTGATGCGGTGGTCGAGAGTTGGCTGGTGCGGATTGTTGGGCATGAGGGTGGGTTTTCTGATGACAGGCTTGATCCGGGTAATTGGACGGGCGGTGTTATTGGTCAGGGCTCGCTGAAGGGTACGAAGTTTGGCATTAGCGCGAGAAGCTACCCGGATTTGGATATTGCGGGCCTTGTGTTGCCTGACGCGGTGGCTATTTATCAGCGTGATTATGTGCGCCCGTTGAAGTTGGGCCAGTATCGTGACGGCGTGGCGTTTCAGTTGTTGGATTTTGCGGTTAATGCGGGGCCTGATCGGGCTATTCGTCGTTTGCAGCGAGCTGTTGGTGTTGGTACTGATGGTGTTGTTGGGCCGCTAACATTGGCGGCACTTGAGGCGCGCAGTGAGGGTGATGTGATTATGTTGCTGGTGGCTGAGCGCATTGAGTTTTTGACGTATTTACGCAATTGGCCGGATGCTGGCAAGGGCTGGATGCGGCGGATGGCTGATAATTTACGGTTTGGTGTTGTGGATGTTAGTAATCAATGAGCCATTCGGATCATGTTGACCGTGTTGGCGAGGTTGGTCTGGCAATGGCTGGTCATAAGGTTACGGCAGCGGGTGGCGGTTTGGCGATTAGTAGTGGTGCCGTCGGCTGGTTGGCTGAGAATCATTTGCTGTTGTCGAGCTTCGGTATTTTGGTGGGCATTTTGGTGGGCCTGTATGGGCTTGTGCTGCAGCGTCGGCGTGATAAGCGGGAGCAGATTGAGCATGTTGCGAGAATGGAGAGTATTACAGGGGGCGAGTAAGTTGCATGGTTAGCAGGCAGGTGGACGTAGTTATTGATGTGATAGATAAATCCGCTGGTAGTAGGCTTGTTCGTAAGCCCTTGGCCATTCTGGTGCATGGGTTTAACGTGTGGGACGGTGGACGTGCGACGGTGGGTAAGTTGCGACCGTTTCTATCGGCTGAATGCGTGCCTTATATCATGATTAATTATGGTCATGTGGGGCTGCTTGGTACGCGGTTAAAGAATAAGAAGATTGCTTTGCGTGTCGCTGAGGCGGTGTGCACGGCTGTTGATGCTGGGTATAAGCCGGTGGTGATTGGGCATTCAAATGGGTGCGCGATTATTCATTTGGCGATGAATATGGTTGATTCTGTGTGCCCTGGTGCGGTTGATGTTGTTTATATCAATCCTGCGTTGAAGAAGGATGCGCGGGCCTCTGCTGCTGTTAATAATCTGGCAGTGTGGCACAGCCCGAGTGATAAGCCTGTGCGGTGGAGTAAGCGGCTGTTGCCGTCGAGTGCCCGCCCTTGGGGTGAGATGGGCGCAACTGGGTTTGTTGGCCACGATAAGCGGGTGATGAACTACAACAAAGAATTGATGACGCCGCCCAGTAAAAGCCATTCAGATATGTTCAGTGCTGAGCTGCTGCCGTTTTACGGCCCGCTAGTGGTGGATGGTGTGGCGTTGGGTGGTGGGTAAGGCACGCAAGTGGTGTTCTAAGTGTAAAGAGCCGCATGCAGGGCAGTGCCCGAAAAGTGGTTGGAAAGGTTACAGGCATAAGCAAGGGTCTTCTGGCCGTGGTGGCACGACTTGGCAGAATAGGCGCAAGCGAATTTTTGAGCGTGACGGCTATCTATGCCAAGAGCATAAGCGCTTAGGTAAGCTCGTGTCGGTATCACTTCATGGGATAAATCACGGGGTTTGTGATCACATAACTCCGCTTGCAGAAGGTGGCAGCGACGATGATGAGAACCTTCAAACGATCTGTCAGTCCTGCGATAAGACAAAAACAGCACAAGAAGCGCGCAGGGGTAGGGGGTAGTCAATACCTCACGCCCTGCAGCATATACACCGCATCCTAACTTACATTTTATGAGTGTTGGTTTTTGTGGGGGGGGGTTAAAACCCGGAGGGGTTTAGTAAGCAGATGAGCAAACCATTAGCCGCAGTGATCCCACTGGGGTTAGCGGTGACGAACAAAGACAAGGCGCCAGCCAGTGAGACTGCCGCCGATTTATTCCAGGGCCTGAAAGCGAAGATACCGCCGGTGCCTGGTTCAATATCCGACGAGGCCCGCAAGCACTGGTACTACATCGGCGAGCGGCTGGTCGGCCTGAATCTGCTGGCCGAAGTCGACCTCGGCCAGTTTCGCATCATGTGTGAAACTTGGGCGCTTTATGTCGAGGCCCAGCGCAAAGTAGAAGAAGAGGGCGAATACCAATCCACGCCCAACAACTACATGCAGCTTTCACCCTGGGCAGTGGCCCGCGAGCGCCACGCCAATCGATACCAGAAAATTGCCGACAAGTTTTTCCTCAGCCCACGGGCGCGAAAAGCTATCACTATTGAAAACCCCAACCAGGGCGGCCTTGATCTCGACTAATGAGTGCCCCCGACGTCGGCAGAGCGTGGCTAGACCGCGCCTATCAATATGCCGACGACGTAAAAAGCGGCGTAATACCCAGCTGTAAATACATACAGCTCGCCGTTGATCGCTGGTTCGACGACATGAACAACGCCCCCGCCAGGGGCCTGCAGTTCAGCGAATACCACGCCGCTCGATACTTTCGCTTTGTGGGCCGCCACTGCCGTCACTACGAAGGCGAATGGGCTGGCAAGAAAATAGACTTCGAGCCCTGGCAATGCTTCGCCGACGCCAACCTATTTGGCTGGATACGTGAAGACGGCACCCGCCGCTTTCGCCAGGCCTACGAAGAAGTCGCCCGCAAAAACGGCAAATCCACACGCATCGCCGCCGCTGGCAACTTCTACCTTATTGGCGACAACGAGCCCGGCGCGCAAATTTACAGCGCAGCCACAAAGAAAGAACAAGCCCGGCTAATATTTGAATCCAGCAAAGCAATGCTTGAGCAAAGCCCAGCGCTAGCCAGCCTCTGCACAATTGAAGAACACAAACTCAAATACCAGCGCAGCAAATACCTCCCGCTGAGTAAAGACAGCAAACGCATGGACGGCTTCAACGTTCATGCCGGGCTGGTCGACGAACTCCACGCCCACCCAAATTCAGGGCTATGGGACGTCATGCGCAGCGCCATGGGTGCCCGCAAGCAACCCGTAATGCGCGCCATAACCACAGCAGGCTTCGACCACAACAGCTACTGCTACCAGCGCCGTCGCTACGCCATACAAGTACTCGAAGGCGCTGTCACAGACGACGCATTCTTCACCACAATTTACACCCTCGACGACCCTGAGAAATGGGACGACCCCGCCGAGTGGCCCAAAGCAAACCCCAATTTAGGCGTATCCGTATCGCTCACCGACCTACAAGAGCAATGCGAAGAAGCCAAGCACCTACCCAGTGCTAAAACAGAATTCCTCACCAAGCGCCTTAACCTATGGGTCTACGGTGAAACCGCCTGGATGCCAATGCAACACTGGCACCAATGCAAAGACCCTAGCCTTAACAACTGGGACGACGCCACCGAGCTCGACGGCCAAGAATGCTACGGCGGCCTAGACCTGTCAGCAGTCGAAGACATGACCACCTTTGGTCTCGTCTTCCCCGGTGAAAACGGCCAGCGCACAACACTATCGCGGTCCTATTTACCGCAAGCAGCCCTAGAACGCAGGCTGAAACAAGGCGATAAAACGCTAGAAACATTCCGCGACAGCGGCAACCTAATCGTACTGCCCGGCCAAACCGTCGACTACAACTTCATTAAAGCCGACATTATGGCCGCCGCTGAACGGTTCGACCTGCAATCGATTGCCTTCGACCGCTGGAACAGCAGCCAACTCGTTAGCGACCTTATCGACGAAGGCATCGGCTTCATCGAATTCGGCCAGGGCTACGGCAGCATGAGCGCCCCCAGCAAAGAACTGCTGCGCCTCGTGCTAAACCAACAACTGCGCCAAAACGACCCACTACTCACCTGGGCCGTTAGCAACGTTGTCGTGCAAACCGACCCCGCCGGCAACATAAAGCCCGACAAAGGCAAAGTATCAGAAAAAATCGACCCCGCAGTCGCCCTCATTATGGGCATAGCGCTGGCCATGGCGACAGACGAAGCTGAATCCCCTGAGATTTTTATTCTATGAAACAATCAATTTTCGACGCCGTTGGTATTTTCGGCATCGGCTTTATTGCCTATGGCTCGTGGCTTATTTACAAGCCCGCCGGCTTTATCGTTGGCGGCTTATTACTGATTGGCGTTGCATTTATAGCTAGTCGCGGTCCAATCGCCTGATGATTTTTGACCGCTTGCAAAAAAGCACAACTATTAGCACCTCTGCAGAGCTTGCAGAAGCGCTTGGTGTTGGTTACCAATCCAGCGCTGGCGTCTCTGTTACACCAAAAGAGGCCGTCCGTTTTGCCCCGGTGTACAGCTGCATAAAAGTGCTGGCCGAATCAGTCGGCATGCTGCCTTTAAACCTGTTTGAGCAGAAAGGCAGAGTGCGTGAAAAAGCGCGTAGTCATAGCCTGTTTAACTTAATAAACCTTGCCCCAAACAGCTACATGACCAGTCAGGAATGGCGCGAGACCATGGTCGCCCACCTGGGCCTTCGGGGTAACCACTACTCGTGGATCAATCGCATAAATGGCCAGGTGCGCGAACTGCTGCCGCTAAACCCTGACGCAGTTACCCCTGCCATAAATAGCGACTGGTCAGTCGATTATAAAGTCACCTTCCCTGATGGCACCCAGCGAACATTGGGCGAAGACCAGATATTTCATGTCCGCCTTATGTCCGTGGACGGCCTCACGGGTTTAAGCCCTATCGCCCAGGCGCGCAATAGCATCGGCTTAGGCATGGCCGCTGAGCGCTTTGGTTCACGGTTGTTTAAAAACGGCACTCGCCCCAGTGGCTTGCTGAGTACAGATGCAAAGCTCAGCGCTGAGCAAATGGAGCTTATGTCCAGCTCGTGGCGCAAGGCAAATAGCGGTGACGACGAACTGCGCACCGCAATTCTAGGTGGCGGCCTTAAATGGACAGCGATATCGATATCGCCAGAAGACGCGCAGTTTCTTGAAACGCGCAAATACCAGCGCAGCGAAATAGCCGGCATCTTTCGTGTTCCCGCGCACATGATCAACGACATGGAAAAGGCCACCTTTTCTAATATTGAACACCAAGACATTGCCTTCGTTGTTCACACGCTCACGCCCTGGGTGACTCGCTTCGAGCAGCGCATAGCGGTCAGCTTATTGACGGCGCAAGAGCGTGAAAAGTTTTTTGCCAAATTCAACGTCAACGCCCTATTGCGTGGCGACATGAAATCCCGCGCCGACTACATGTGGAAGCGCTTTCAAATGGGCTCGCTGTCGCCTAATGACATTCGCGACTTTGAAGACGAAAACCCAATCGATAACGGCGACACCTACTGGGTGCCAGCCAACATGATAGACCCTAAAGACAACACCGAAATGCAACAAACCGGCGACCAAAACAGCAGCACAGGTGACGACAATGCTTAAGCAAAAACTCCACGCGCCACTTCGCATCAAAGAAGTCAGCAATAGCGGTGAATTCTCAGGCTACGGCTCAGTCTTCGGCACCACCGACAGCTATGGTGACGTTGTTGTTAAAGGCGCGTTCACTCAGTCGCTGGCTGACTGGGCCGGCAAGGGGCGCATGCCATCGCTGTTATGGCAGCACGACACCAAAGAGCCTA
>Ga0209345_10000857_pt1 | contig 39003 bp, 54 predicted proteins | sample Cruoilmetagenom7_FD_187294 | JGI IMG/M metagenome (GOLD analysis project Ga0209345, IMG submission 187294) | Oil polluted marine microbial communities from Coal Oil Point, Santa Barbara, California, USA - Sample 7 (SPAdes) (version 2) | ecosystem: Environmental > Aquatic > Marine > Oil seeps ...
TTCTCAACGAGCGTGACGCCAAGGCCCCACCGCCCCAAAGCGGCCAGCGCAAGGCCCATCACGGTTATCGCGCTCAGAATGAGGCCTGCTTCCAGTTTGATCCATTTGCGCATCATCATCTCGATTCGTTTCTGTCGTCATAAGACTTCAACCGGGGATCAGGAACCTTGATCTTGAACAAGTGGCACCTCAACGTTAATGGCTCGATCGAGGGTATCCAGTGGCGAGATCTCGTGAATGATGCATAGGCGCGAAACGAAGCGGCACTGTATGCGGCGAGGCTAATCATTGCTCAACCTAGGCTTGCTGCAACTATTGCTGTCAAACACTGCAAATATTGGTGGCGAGCTACAGTGGCGAGCTACAAACGCTGTAGCTCGCCACGGAGTTTTGCAGTGTTTGACAAGGATATTTGCAGCAAGGGCGTTTAGGATAGCATGTGGCGTCTTGGAGTTGAGACAAAGGTGCATGCCGACCACGGACTTTTCCCGGTGGCCGCGCTTGAAGCTCGGAATAGTGGCAAAAACACGCCACTCTGACTTCCTCCACCACGCTTGACGTTTGAGCCCGAATATTCCCCGCCCGTCGTGAACAGGCAGAGAAATGTGTCATGGTATTGGTTGAAGCGATGAAATCGGCGGAAGAATGCTGATCAGGTGTCTTCCCAGTCGTCGTCGAAGTCTCCAATTGCAGGGAGATCTGTTCCGTAGAACGTCTGGCGGTGCAGGTGAAGGTTTACTCGAACCGCGACATTTTTCTGAGGTGAATCGATTCCTAGATTTTCGTTGACCGCCGTTTCAGAAATCATCTGTTCCCCCCATTGACCAGTTGTTCCATCCCAAACGTCCTCGTGACCCACCAAGCGCTTCGCAGCGTCACTAAAGCTCCAGTTTTGTTCTGGATTGCGGTAAATCCACCAGGCGTTGTCCACTGGGTAGTCGATCCTAGCTGGTATCTGTCGACCGCCTCCTCCTCGTGTCTCTCGAGGCCGGGTGCTAGCCCAATCTCCGTAAATGATCTTCCGATTGTTCGTCTGGGCCTGAATTTGACTTAGCAAAGTGCGATTTGTGAACCGCACCTCACAGCGGTCGACGTATGGGCTAAATGCCTTCGGTATTGTTGTGCAAGAGGCGACAACTGGCACTGACGCGTTGATTTCAGAGAGCGCATTGTCGATCAAGCCATGAAACCAAGCTGGCAATTGGAGTGCGTCTCTCGCCCATCCACCTTCAAGGATAATTATGAAATCTGCTGCGCCTTCCGCCGTCAAAGCGCTGATTGCCTCATCAAGATTGATAGGGTCACGATCACGAAAAATTCGCAGAGCAAACGTACGGCCAACTTTCCGATATCTCTCGATTTGTGCTTTCACTTCGCCAAGCGATTGATCACGTAACTGTAAGCACGGCATCGCTCTTGGGTGTTCTGATATGAAATCGCACCAGTTTGCAAATGCGTGTGCTGGGTCCATTAATCGAAGCAGCTCTACTTGTGCAGGCGCTTCAATATTTGAAAACGTATAGTCCCGATCAATGTCCAAAAAATACTGACCGTGCGGGAATGCCGTTTCTATGCGCCTGATTGCGGCCTCAATCGAATGTGAAGATCCCCAAGGAGCTAACAAGAAGCAAGGGGACATCCTGCTTTGCGAAGCCTGAGGAAGATATTCCAGGCCGCGCATTTCACTGGCACGAATGGCAAGCGTCGGTACGTACTCTGTATTCTCAAGTGACATCTCAACTCCTTAGGCCGCAACGCTTTGCAGCCTAATTTCCATTGCGGCACGTGACACTTTGAAGTCTTTGGCCAATAAATCGATAACCATTTCTGTGACGCGCCCGCCAAGTTCTCGCAGCCTTCGCTCAACAGAAGAGCGAGGCATCAAAATATCTGCTGCCAGCCTATTTGCCTCAAACTCAATGCTTTCAGGAGCTCCGGAACGGTACAACACAGTGTCAACAATGCCATCTGGTGAGCTATCAATAATGTCCTTATGAAGAAGAAAGTGCGCAATTTCATGCGCTATCGTGAACCTTTGACGTTCCTTTGCCTCAAATCGATTTACACGGATCAAGTAGCCGTCACCGTCACGAGAAATTTGACCGGAGTTCCCCGGACCCAGATTTGATACCTTAATCCGAATTCCCAATGCAGTAGCAACAGCCCCAACTGGCACATTTCCGTTCAGCTGATGCGCTAGGATAGCGTCACGCTCATTGTCTGAAAGCCTTCCCCATTCGCGAGATAGTGCCATTCATCGATCCTCCATGTCTTCTTCCAGATCGTCAGCAGAATTTAGATTCCTGCCAACTCCGTAGGCAATCTGCCCAACTCTGTCTTCAATTCCAGCAAGGCGTGCGGTCACCGCTTCGTCTACCTTCGTCACCGCGTCTTCCTCCAGATTCCTGACTGTGTAAGCAGCAACAACACCGATACCTATACCGACAGCTGCCAAGACCACTGTCACGCAAGTAAGCATCACAGTCACGAAATCTGAGTACGACATCTCAAGCACTGCGAGCGGTACGTCTGTGTTCGAATTTGGCAAACGAATGACGCCGTATGATCCAGCGATCCAAACGACGGCCCCTCCTAGAATGGAAGAAGCAACCAGCCTAATTGCGACCCAGAAGTGGTGCATATTCACGATATCCCGTCACATTTCTCTTTGTTTTTAGCGGGGAAATTTCCGGATTGATACGTGATTTTTTGGCACTCGGCCACCGCGAGTGCCAGCTCGCATTTGGATTGTGGTTCCACCGACATCTCAGCCATCAACATCCTCCACGCCCTTGCCGCAGCCAATGGGACCACGCCGTTACCGGCTGCAGAGGATCGGTCCATCCCGAAGGCCAGCCCATGATCCAATCGGTGAAGGAGGGGTTCAACTGCAAGATGGCCTTTCCCTTCTCGTGCTTGTTCCCAGGCAACAAAGTCACCAGGCATCGGGGCGAAGAGGCCAATGGGCCCGGCGTCCATCCCGTCGCTGACAACAGATCCCACATCATCACCCAAGCAATCGCCGCCTGCCTCAACCCCGCTTGGCTGCCCTTTTGGTTTTGATCCACCACAAACCGAAACCGCCCGGGCCCCATGCGGACCGACACCCGGTTGCCGCCCATCTTGAACGTCGGCGTGGGCCAGAATGAACATCCTTTCTCTGAGGTGAGACCCGCCGACTTCCGCCGCTGATACGACGCACGCTGCAACCCGATAGCCCATGTCCTGAAGGTCTCGGGTGACGTCTTGGAAGCCAAGGGTGAGATGGCCGGGGACGTTTTCAAAGAAGCAGTATTCGGGCCGCACTTCGTCGATGATCCGGGCGACATCTGGCCACAAGTGCCGGGGGTCATCTTTGCCTTTGCGGCTGCCTGACAGTGTGAACGGCTGACAGGGATAACCGGCAGAGATGATATGAACGCGTCCGCGCCACGGTCTGCCATCGAAGGATTTGAGATCGTCCCAAATAGGTGCCGAACCCAAGGACGCGTCTGCCATCCGTGCCACGAGAGTGGCCGCGGCGAAACTGTTTCGCTCGACATAACACACAGCTCGATATCCGGGTTCTGCGATATGTAATCCGAGATCCAATCCTCCGACACCGGAGCAAAGGCTGATTCCGCGAAAGTCGTCAGGCTGGTTTGGGGTACGAAGAGCCACACTGTGGGTCCTTTCCGTCACGCTCTGGGCGCTTGGGTGAAGGGCTCTTGAGTGGCCTCAGAATATTCATGGCCCGACAACGCGGGCATTTGATTGTCAGGATGCCGGCTAGGGCATCTTGCTCGGAACAGAATAGCAGGCGGTTGCATGCACAGCAACGCGTTTGGACTTGCATCGGCAAGGCGAATCACCACAGCTTGGCCGTCCCTGATCAGGGTGGGCGCGGCCTTAAGCTTGTCTGGGTCGGCGGGGGCTCTGTCCAAAGTTTCCCCGTGTTGGGGGGTGTTGACGCACCCCCCGACCGCCTGAGTGGCGGCCTAGATCGGGGTCAGGTTGTGAGCCCTCAAGGCTGCGGTGGAATGGATCCGTGCCGAGCCGGGGGACGTGCGCGGGCCTGTGATTGCCAAGCCTTCCCAGCCCGCGATGGTCGAGGGGCCAATGCCTGAGACCTGATCCAGTTCGGCCAAATCGGCCCATGGGCGGCGGGCGATGATCGCCGAGGCCAAAGCTGGGCCGATGTCGGGCAAGGTTTGCAGGCGGGCGCTGTCGGCGGAATTGAGGTCGACGAATTGCACAGCATCGAGCGGCGATCCGGGCGCTGAGATTTTTAGACCATTCAAAACCAGCGCCACGTCAGTCTCAGTTAGCCCAAACTCGGACCACTCGACGGGCGGCAAGCTGCCCCCAAGCGCGGCCATAAGCGTCTCGAAAAAGCCCTCAGTCGCGTAGGTGTGCGCGCCGAAATGGGTCACGGTTTCACCGTTGGATGACAGCGGGACGGTGTAAGTCACATCCCCCGGCTTGGCGTGGTCGAGCGCAATTGAAAGTTTATCGGCCGTCTCGCGCAGCGCGGCATTAATGATCAGGACAGTTGAGTACCGCATCAGAGTTCCTCTCTTGGGGTGAGACGTTTGGTGGATATTGAGGAAATATGCGCCTCTGCGGCGGCCCCTGTCCGGGACAGATGAAAATCCGCCCCCGGTGACCACCAAGGCTGGATCGTCGTCCAAACGCCTTCGGCTACTGTGATGTTGATTTCACTCGTTGCACCAAAAGGCAGCAGCTTAAGTTGGCCGCTGCTCCCAGCCTCAAAGGTGATTTTGATTTCATAGTAACCGGGGCTGAAGGGTTCATCCGGCGCGCACCTAATAGCGGCACTATCAACGGTGGCTGCGAAGCTAAGGTGCGCAACCCCACCGCTCTCAGTGATTGAGTGAGGCCCGGCTGCGGTTACGGTCCAACCCGTCAATCCAGACGCAAAATCTCCGGGACCAATCAGCTCAGGCCCCGGCACCAGCAACCCTTTTCCGCCATGAGCGATGTTAAAACGCTCAAGCCGCGCGACCTCCGCATCTGAGAACCCTGGCGAACGCGCCCCAATATTCAGAACCCGCCCGGTGTCTGCCGTCACAGCAGCAAGAAGCCACGGCGCGGCACCAGTCCAGTTGTGGCTTGCCCCCCCAATCGAGAACGTGCCGTCGACCGGGATGTCCACATCAGTGACGTAACACCCACCGTCGCCAGCGACGAACGCTTGACCTGTCAAGCCACCGGGGATGGCAGGGGATACCAGCTTGTCGTCAAGGAGGTCGAACTCGGCGTAGGTTACGTCTGGAACGCCGTTTTCGGTGACGTCAAGTAAGGAACCGTTGGGGAACTGATAAGCCGCCGCTGCCGGGGCGTTTTCAACCTGATAACCATAAGCATAGACACCTGACGACCCGTCACCTTGATAATTATACCCCACGCCGTTGCTCAAAGCCAAGTGGACCACTTGAGGGCCTGTCACCGTCCACGTCACGCTGCACCGATACCACCCGCCTCCGACACCCACCATGCTGGACGACGACTGTGTGCCTCCGAGGGGTTCAGACGTACCGTTAGACAGGTCAAACCGGTGGCCGTTAGTAGAAGATAGGCGCAATTCGATGTGGCTTCTGGTGTCTGCTTTTGCATACGTTGACACCGTAAGCTGATCGCCAACTCTAGCGCCAATTGCGCCAGTGTAGATGCGTTGCTGATTTGAGGTGTCACTTTCAGCAATGTGAACGGCATCAGTAATTCCGGTTAATGGGTTGGCTAGAGCGTTGTTGGTAATCGTGCGCTTGTTTACCCCGGTCGAGAACACCGCAGCGGCTTCACCCCATGATGTAAAATCACTATAAACAAGAATGTTCCGAATGCCCGTCGCGGGGCGAGAGCCGAACTCAGGCCGCAGGCTGGCGCTCGATTGGGTCAAATGAAGACCATTGCCGCTTTGATCCTCGACCCGGCCCACCGCGACGCCGGGGGACGCGACAACCGCCCCGTCTTGCGTGGTGAACACAGACGACGCCAACGTGCCGCGCCACAGGGCGTTGGGCACAAGGCTTTCATGCGTCCAGTTGCAAATAATTGCCCGCTCAGATTTGTCCGCGAGAAGTCGATCGAGGGTGTCCCACCAGCCCGCCGGGATATCCAAGCCGATCGGGTGCAGGGCATCGATCGGGGATAAGGCCTGCGCCGCGTCCTCGGTCAAACCAAGCAGCACCTCTGTCGCCGCGCGCTTCGTTTCAGCGTCGGCCGCAGCACCCAGCGCGGTACCGGCTGAACCGTTTGCCGCCGTGACCGCGTCGGCCAATTCCTGTGCGCTGGCACCATCGAGCAGTATCTGCCAGATATCGGTATTGGTGCCCGGCGTCGTGCCGGTGTCCGCAACAACCGCGACCCAGATTTTGTTGGCGTGGCGCACCGAGGCATTGGCGGCATAAGTGCGGTCAACTTCCCAATCGGGCTCCGATGGATCAAAGGCAAAGCCACGCAGATGCGCCAGCCATGCGCCGCGATCACCGGTGAAGCCCTGGGCCAGCGCTTCCTCATAGGCATCACGTCCGGGCAGCGCCTCGTTGAACACAAAGGTGCGGCCGGTTTGAAGGTCTGTCATTGTCGTGGTCATGGCGTCATCGCCTCCAGCACTTGAACAAAGAAGGTCTCGGTGCGCGCCACCTGACCCTCGCGTGAATATTTGATGTCGCAGGCCGCGCGGCCCGTGGGCCAGTCGGCGGTGCTGCCTTCGAAACTCAGCTCAAAAATACCGTTTGCAGGGTCTTGAAGGGCCGTTTGAAGGGGGGTTTCAAACGCCGTAAACATCAGGGAGGCGGTGACGGTTGCGCCCTCAAGCCCGCCCTCTTTTTGGAAGCGCAGGCGGAACGTGTCGCCCCGCTTGCGTCGGATTGTGACACTCATCGGGTGAATTCCTTTTTCGCGGTAAACTCTGTTGAAAGGCCCGAATTGCCGAGCGAGTGACGCACACGGGTCAGGGTCCAGTCGCCGCCGAACTCAGGGCGCAAACCGGGTACGCGTACGAGCCCGCCCGCAAACAGACCCGGCTGAAATGCGCCCGTGGCGTCCAGCTCAAGTGCCTCACGGCGGCTCGCCCGCAGGCGGGCATCGGCGGCGCGTGTGGCCTCGCCCTCGGACCCGAATGTTTGGCGAAGGCGTTGCACCGGGGCCTCGGATCCAGCGGTCACACGGAGCGTCTCGCCGCCTGCGGTGTCCGCCCATTCTGCCTCGACGCTGCCGTCAACTTCGCGCGATTTCAGTTTCCAGCGCCACGTGGCCAGCGCCGTGCGGGCGACGATAACCGGCTCGAGGGGTTCGCCGTCGGCTGTGGTGCCTTCGGCGCGGCGCACGACCACCAGTCGACCGTTTGCGGCCTTGGCCGTCGCGTCGATCTCGCGGGCAATGCGGGTCAGGAAATGCAAATCGCTTTCGGCGGTTTGCGCCAAATAGGCCCAGCGGTGGTCGCGGATCGACGCGCCGACCACCGGCGACAGGCCCGCGTCCCCGGCAATCTGGCCGACGATTTCCTCAAGCGTCTGATCCTCAAAAGCGCGGGTTTGCGGTGCGCGGGCCGAGGCCTTGAGATCAACCGCGACCGCCGTGATCCGCATCGTTTGCGGCGGGCTTGAGCCATCCGCGCCCTCAACAGCGAAAGTACCCATGGGGGTCAGGACGCGACCCGCAAAGCCCAAAGCGACCTCGAGCTCGGCGTCGACCTCGGGAAGCTCAAGGGCGCTGTCGCGGTCATCGAGCGTGATGTCCAGCCGGTCAGCGGTTTCGCCGTCTTCGTCAGAGACGGTCAGCGACAATAGGCTATCGGCAATCAGAGCTGTCACATCTGCACCGTTTGCGATTAGTCGGAATTCCGGTTTCATATCCGCCCCCACAGCCGCACAGAAGCCTTGGTGGCGGGCGTATCAGCCAGCGCCTCGGGCAAGATCACGCCAAGACCAGACGGTAGGATCGGGCCAAAGGCGGCAAGGCCGGGGTTGATATCGAGTACGGCGGCAACGTGGCGCTCGGACCCAAGTTCACGCAAGCAAAGCGCATCGAGGATGTCGTGCTCGTCGGTCCAGACGCGACGCTGGCCAAGGGCCGGGGCAACGGCTGCAGCACGGCGTTGATCATTGGCGGCACCATCTGCGTCCAAAATCACGATGCCGAAGGTGTCGGAATAGACCACGCGGTCGTTGCGGATCAACCGAATGTCCATCCACAAGACGCCGCCCGGCCAGACCTGCGAGACAGCGCGGCCATCGATCTGAATTGTGCCGACGTCGGTATCGGTGATCGATGCGGTCATCGGCCAAACAGCACCGTCAGGCCCGCGTGCAACGGTTGTTACACTCACCCCATCCAGCCCCGCAAGCGTGGTCAGGGATAATTCGAAAGGGTCACCCAGATTGCGCTTGAACCAGATCATGCTGCGTCCTCGCCGTAGCTGCGCAGAACAACCCGGAACTCGATCTTGCGCGGCGTGCCGTCGCTGAACAGAACGGATTTAGTCTCAGTCACCTCGATGATAACCCAGCGTTGCCAGACCCAACCAAGACCGTCGACCATCATCAAGGGAGTGCCGGTGCGGGCGATCAACCGCATGACCTCAACCTGTCGTAGGCCGCCGCGATAGTGTGGGTAAATAACGCCGGACAGCGTGATCTCTTCGGCACCCGGCCCGACGAATTGTTGGGCCGGTTCGCGTCCAAGCCGGTCTTGGCCCTCCCAGCGGTAGCCTGCTTTGCGGGTGAGCTCTTGATAGCTGTCGCCCATCACGCCAAAGCGGAACGCACCCAGAGCCATCATGATTGTGCTAAGCATAGAGGCCCCCATCGTTCAGGGCATAGCGAGCGTCGTTCAGCATTTCTTCGATCTGGCGGCGGACCTCGCGGGCGGTGGCCAACGGGTCGGAACCTGCCGCTGCATGGACATGGATATCGCCGATCTGGACACTGCCGCCACCCGCGCGGCCGATTGCCGAGGACAAACGCCGGGTTTCACCAGCCGGGATGATACGCCCGGCCATGGCCGGGCTGAACAGCTCTTCGCCTTGCTCATTGATCCGGTACCAGCCCAAGGGTCGGACCACGCCGCCCGTGGCGCGTGCACCTGACGATGGGGTCACCTCGCTGCCATAGCCCAGTGATTGACCACGCACAGCAGCAGCGGCGCGCTCATTGGGGTCAGAGGATGTACCGCTGGGGGCACCTCCGAAACCGACAACAGACGAAAGATCGATGCTGCCAATTGCCCCGACAATACGGCCAGGAATACCCCGCACCCATTCAAGAAAGGCTTCGAACCGTGCGGCTGCGCCGTCCCATAAGGATTGGATCATCGCCACGCCTGCATCCCGTACTGAGGCAAAGCCAGAACGAATGCCGCCGATCAAACGATCCGTAAAGTCATGCCCGGCCAGTTCAAAAGCGGCGCGTTGTCCCTCGGTCAATATCTCGCGCTCGAAAAATGACCCAAGCCAACCACCGAAGCTGCTGACAGCAGTCCGGGCCACATTCCATCCGCTAGAAAAGGCCAAGATTACAGGTGCAAAAGTATCCTGCATCCATGCCACTAAGGGGGTGAACGCCTCGAGGATCGGCGCAGCGGCAGAGGCGATCCATTCCAATGCGGGCTGCAGTTCTTCATGTATTCGACGCGCAACACCGGAAAACACCGCACTGACGCGATCCCAGTATTTCCACAAAGAAAACGCGACAGCCGAGACGGCGGCCACAGCAGCAGCGATCGCCGCCCAAACCGGTGCTGAAATCGCAATAAGCGCACCGCCAAGGGCAACAGCCGCAGCCTTCAAAGTCAAAAAGGCCAACCCAAGCCACGGCAAGACCGCGCGGCCCAAGATCGAGGCCCATGAGGTTATACTGCCCGCAACGATCAAGAACGCTCCCAGCGCGATCCGTGCCTTGCCAATCCAGCCGAACAGCAACCAAAAGCCTGCCTTCGCGGCCAGCATCGCGACGTTCATCCCCAATAGGCCAGCGGCAACCCACGCAATAGACGTCACCAGCTCCTGATTGGCCTCTAGCCATTGCCCCGACGCAGCGATCACCGGGATCATCCGCTCTGCCAAGTCAGACAGAACCGGTAGCGTCCCGTTACCCAGCGCGATCTGGGCCTCCTCGGCGGCGCTGGCCAGCCGTCGAATGGCTCCCTGTGCTGTGTCGTTCATCTGTTCAGCCACACGGGCCGCGCTGCCTGTTTCGCGCAATTCGCCAGCGTAGTCCTGCAATGCGCCGGTGCCTGCTTCAGTCATCAGAACTTGTGCGGCCGTCGCGGTTTCCAGCCCAAAGATCGCAGTCAGAAGCTCTTGGCGCGTTGAGCTACCCATGCCCTGCATAGCGCGGTCCATCTCGGCTAGGACGGTCGGGATATCGCGTAGGTTCCCTTGATCATCAGACACCTGCACATTCAACCGCGCCAATGCCTCGGCTGCCTCATTGGACGGTGCCGCCAAACGCGACAGCACTGACCGCAAGGCCGTGCCTGCTCGTTCTCCCTGAATGCCGTTGTTCCCCAAAAGGCCAGCCATTGCGGCAGTTTGCTCCAGACCAATGCTTGCAGCGGCTGCGGCGGGGCCGACGTAACTCATCGTCGCTCCCAGCATTTCCAGCGTCGTGTTCGACGAAGTGAACGTGTTGGTCAGGACGTCACCCAACCGCCCCATCTGATCGGCTTCGAGGTTGAACCCCGACAAGACATTCGACGCGATATCTGACGTGCGGCCGAGATCAGATCCTGCCGCGGATGCAAGGTTCAAAAGGCCGGGCATGGCTGTGAGCGTCTCATTTACGTCGAACCCGGCCATCGCCAGAAACGACATACCCTCGGCGGCTTGGCGTGCAGAAAAATTCGTTGTCGCCCCCAGCTCCCGCGCCGCACGGGTCATGAGTTCTTGTTCTTCGGCGGAGGCGTTTGATACTGCGCCAACACGGGCCATAGCCTGTTCGAACTGCATGGCAGGGCGCAGCATCGCATAGGCCGCATACCCCACACCTGCCACGGCCAAGGCTTGGCCGCGCAATGCCGCGATCTGTGCACCCGACTGTTCGACCATCGCGCGGCCTTGTGCCACCTGCGTCCGACCAAACCGTTCAACCCGCTCTGCCGCGCCCTGAACATTGCGCAACGCCGCCCGAGCCGGGCCAGTGGCTTGGTCAATAAAGCGCAGGATCAGGGCGACATTCAGGTCTGACATAGGACTTTCATTCGTTGCTGTCTGAGGCGCGGGTACGGGCCTTTGCCCACCATCCCGCCAGTTCCCACGGGTCCATGCGGTCCATCTCGGACGGAGGCCAATGGAAGACCAAGGCGATGTCCGCCATCGCCTCGGTCAGATCATCTGGTAAGCTCAGTTCATCGTTTGAACGGAGGCCAGCTGCGAAGGTGTCATAAAAAAAAGCGACACGCGGTTGGCAAGAGCTGCGAAATCAACCGGATCCAACTCCTCGACCTGATCGGGCGAGAGCGCGGGCTTGGTCACGCGTGGCAACAGTTTCACCATGGCGTTGACGTCCTGCAGCTGGACCATCGCCAGCTGCAGGCCGCGCAGCGAACCCACGGTCGGGCGCAGAACCTCGACAGTGCTGAATTTGGCGTCGCCAGGACCTTCAATCGGCTGGCACAAGGTCACGGTGTTTTGCTCTTTAGTATTCACTTAAAACCCCTTTCAAAGGCCCATTGCGGTGCGAATGCCCGCGTTTTGATCGATGCCGCCGATCACCCGTTTGCCAGTCTCGAGGTCGATGTCCCAAACGATGGTGCCATCTTGTTCGAGGCGCGTCTGGCGCACATCCATCGACAGCTTCAGCAGGCTTTCGTCGCCCGCCTTCAAGCTGCCGAGTTCAGGTGCGGTGATCAGGCCGCTGCAGGTGAAGATATTGACCTGCTCGACGCCATCGTCGCCTTTGCCAGCAGGGCGGAATACGAAGCGCTGCAGCGTGCCCAGCATGGACAACACGGTGGTCGGCCATTCGGCAAAGGTCATTTCTGCCGTCATGCCCTCAAGGCCCATGTCGACCCCGATGGGGCCGTCCATGCCTGCACCACGGTGGGCGGCGGTCATTATTTTGACGTCGGGCAGTTTGCCCTCGCGCAGCAAGCCGAAGTAGCTAACGCCGTCGAGGAAGCCGTTAAAGTTACGAATAAAGCGGGGATAGGCCATGTCAGGTCTCCTCAGGCGGTGGCGACAGCCGCAACCAACTCTTCGTAGTAAGAGCCGTTGCGGTGGGCACGGAAGGTCAGGCGCTCGAGCGGCGCGGGTGGCTCGATGTCAAAGTCGAGGTAGAGTTGGCCCGCCTTAAGCGTGGCCTCGGTGTTGAGTTCGGGGTCCAGCCAGACGCGACCGCCAAGGATCGCGCGGCGGGCTGTCAACGTGTCGAGATAGGCCTGCACGCTGTCGCGGATATCGAGCAGCAGTTGCTGGCTGAACGGGCGGTCCATGGCCCACAGGTGCGCGGCCTCGATGCTCTCGTAGACCATGTCGGCCGTGCGGCGGACGTTGAGGAATGCCCAGAGCGGATCTGCACTGGTGGTGCGGTTGCCCCACAGGCGGAACCCGTCCTGGCGGATGATCGTCGCAACCCGGCCTTCATTGAGGCGGTTGGCTTCGGTCTCGGCCTCGGACATGGCAAAGCCGATCGGGCGATGCGTCGCAGTGATGCCGCGCACGGGCTGGTTCGACGGCGACCACCAAAAGCCTTTTTCCTGATCGCGCTTCGAGAGCAATCCTGCTGCAAAGGCGGAGGCAGGTTGCGGCACAACGGCTGCGGCGGCGGTGTCAAAAACCCGGACACCGGGATCGACGACAAACAGGCGATCCGAGGCGTGCAAACCCGCCCATGCCAGCGCATCGGCCTCACTGGTGTTGGGCCCGTCGGCGATTACGACTGCGCGGGTTTTTGTCGCGATGGTCAAAAGGCCATCGACCACAGCGTTGACGCCATCTGCGGGATCCGAGCCGGTGAAGCCCGGTGCCGCCAGAATGCGTGGCGTCTGGCCTGTAACACTTGCGGAAACCTCGAGTGCATAAATGCCGGTGCCCTCCGTGGGATCCCCGATCATAGCGGCCAACGTGGCCGGCGCGTCGACGCCTTGTCCCACGCGCACAATGATCATTACGGCAATGCCCTGCGCATAAGCCGCGAGATAGGCGGATTTCAGGGTGCCGGTGTTGCCAAGGTCTGCGGCCATGCGCGGCCCGGTAACAAGCACCGGCGTGTCCACCGGGAACACCCCGGCATCGGCGTCTGGCGCGGTGCCGACGACGCCAATGATTGATGATTTGACAGTTTGAATGGGTCGCAAACCGTCATCGATTTGAACGACTTCGACGCCGTGAAGGAAGGTGTCTGGCATGTCGGTATTCTCCTTGAGGTCAGCGCAATTCGGACCAGAAACCAATGGTTCCGAGGGTGTCGTCAACGCGGTAGTGATGGGTTGCGGGCACGATAAATGAGACGCCTTCGGCGAATTCATTGTAGCTAATAGAGCCGACGGTGACCCACGTTGAGCCGTCGACAGAGATCTGGATATTGCGCCCCGCGCCACCGGGGTGGTTGGCGCTGATTGCCACCATGATCGGCTTGCCGGTGTCATTGGTGTATGCGACGCCGCCAGATCGGGCGGCTTTGACATCAAGCCAGCTCTGACCAATCCCCAAGGCACCGATCCCTGCCAGCCGTGTGTCAAGCACGGCCTTGGTGCTTTTCGGCGTCATTGCGACATCCTCGCGGGTGCCCCCGTTTGCGTCTGCCGAACTCGCGGCGGTGACCGTCAAGGTGCGGTCCGCGTTCAGCACGCCGCCGCCTGAAACCATTCCGCCACCGGTGACCAATCGGGTTGTGGGCACGCGGCTGTTGGCGTTGTCCTGGGCGACCTTGACCGCGTTGGCGGTGGCGGCGCGGTTTGTCGCCGTCGAGGTCACGCTGTCGGACAATTGCACGATGCCCGCGACCGCAGTCGAGGCCGCTTGCCCAACCCCCAGCAGCAAGGCGTCAACCTTGTCCTTGAGCCAGCGCGTGCGCCGCGCCAATTGCAGATGGGGAATGTTGTCCATGCCTGCGCCCGTGCCCTCATTCGGCACGCCGCCCAAGACCGGGTCCGTTTCTTCGAGCTGCCGAATGTCGGGGAAATCGGCGGCGGTATCGTCGAGATTTGCCATTAGGCCAGTCCTCGTGCGTATGTGCCATCGCGTGGAACGACGGCGTTGTGAAGATGTGGCGCTTCGCGGTAGTCGAGCGCTTTCAGATGACTGCGTGCGGGCCCCGCGCGCCCGATCACCGCGCGGGCCTGTGCGGCTTGTGCGATGGTCACGGGTCGATCGAGGATCACGCGAAATTCTGCCCAGTGATCGGCAGCGACGCGTGTTGATGTGCCATCACGGACAACAGTCGTGTCGTAGACCTTCTCACCAAAGCGCTCGATGATCGTTGCGGTGCCAAAACCCGCCGCCCCAAGGGCACGGCGCACCCCGGCCAATGTGCCTCGCTGGCGGTGAATTGTGACGGCCGACGCGATAACTTCGCGCTGGGTGTCGTCGGGCGCGTTGGTATCAAAATCCTCGGCATCCAACGCCCACGCCAGATGTGGTAACAGATCAACCGGACACCGCGCCGCGTCCCATATCTCGGGAATTGGAACCGGCAACGGAAACACCGAAAGGGCCTCAACAAAAGCGACCTCGGCGGGGCCATGCCAAGGAGACAACAGGTCTTGCGTCATGCCTGCACCGCCACGGTAATGGCCGTCGCGGTCACACGCGCGAAAGCATCCACGTCCGGTTCCACGTCGGCGACTGGCGCGGTCAAATCAACGGCCTCGACACCCTCGACATGCAGTGCCGCGATGAGCCCCGACCGCGTGACCCGAAGGCCGAGTTGAAGACGGCGCTCGAGATACGTGGCAAGCGCCGCCTCGGCCATCGCCACGGCAATGCCGGACGCAATGCCCTGCACCGAAAGCTCTGCGGTGATCACAAAGTCCTCGGCGCTTGCGGCAGTGACGGTGATCTGATCGGTCAACACCCGGACGTCTTCGGCGTTCACGGCGGCGTCCACCGCATCCAGCATGGCAGCATCAGCCACGCCAGCATTGTCAGATGACATCACGACGATACGCACGTCACCCGGTGTCGGGCTATCAACCAGCACATCCCGAATGCGTGGATCAGCGCTGACGGCATGAAACCGGTAGGCCCCTGCAGGACCGGCGCTTGAATAGGCTTGCAACGCCAGGCGCACACGGTCGCGCAAAACCGTATCGGTCTCGCCTTCGGCCCGCGTGACACCGAACAGGGCTGAAAGCACCTCAAGATTGGCACCGGTTGCGTAGGGCAACATAACGGCTCGTGCGCCGTCATTCACGCGCGCCCGATCGTGCAGCTTGGCATAGGCCCAAATCTGCAGGATTTTGACAGCGGGTTCACTCTCCAACGCCAGCGCATCGGCCAGTTCCGGGGTCGCGGCAATCACCGCGTCGCGCAGTGCATCGAACACACTCTCGAAATCCAGCGGCTCGATCACCTCTGGTTTGGCCAATAAAGACAGATCAATTGGGGCGAACCGGGTCATAGGCCACCTCCGGCAACCGTCGCGGTTCCGGCCCCTGACCCGTCAGTGCGATCATAGCTAAGGGCGAACCCCAATTTACCCGCCTCGGCATCGGCAACCTCAACCCGGCGCAACGTGATGCGCGGCTCCCATTGATCCAGCGCATCGGCGACAGCCGCGAACAGATCAACGACGGTCTCACCATTGACCGGCGCGTCGATCAGCGCTGGAATGTCCGAGCCATAGCTGCGCCGCATCACGCGGCTGCCCTTGGGCGTAAACAGGATATCAGTGATCGATTGCGCCAGATGGGCGTCGCCGCCGAGAGGGCTTGCCGTGGTGCGGTTCAGGCCGATCATTTTGGCACCTCGGTATCGGCGGGGCCCGGCGTGATGCCGCCATGCTTGTGGTTGACCAGGCTAATCCCGCTGGCGACCACATCACCGGTCACGCTCACCGAGCCATCGATGGCCAGATCACCGACTATTGACAGCGTACCACCGCCGAGGTCGATGGTTGGCGTGCCCGCATCCGGGGCTACAGCTCCATTCGATTGCGGTACGGACCCTTGAACAAACGCCCTCGCCATATCGCCGCCGGGCGCAAAGACCACGACTTGTTCACCGGGACTGGGCATCCAGTGCATGCGAATTGCGCCCGACATGAGCTGGGCCACGGGGATCGGTTGGCTTGGCAGGTCGCCGATCTGCACGCGAATGTGCATCGTCGCAGTGTCGATCGACACGACACGGCCGAGCTGGACGGTGTTGGCGATGCGGCGGTCAAGGTCTGCGGTTTGGAAACTCATAGCGGCTGCCCCCCGACATACATCTCAATCGGCATCGGTGTGCTGGTGTCCAAAGCCGCAAACGTCACCGGCTGCACCCAGTTAACGGCACTCAAGTGGAAGGCGATCTCGCGGGCCGCGCGGCCAACAATCACGCGGGCCTCAACACCCTCGGCAGGGCCAACGCCCGGCTCACTCCAGTTTGCGTCAGGGATCAGACCCAGCAGGGTCTGGGTGATGGTCAGCGCGGCGCTGTCGCGCTTGAGGCCCATTGTGTCCTTGGTCATGATGAATGCGGCCATATTGACAGACCAACGGCGGTGCGGCCCTGCTTCGGCACCCTTCGGGCGGATGCCCAGAATGGTGACGCGGATGGCCGGTGCCGCGATGCCCGCTCGTTTGAGCTCGTCGAGATCGAACCCGCCAACCATGCCCTCACATTCGCGCAAGGCAGGCAATTCGGCATGAATGCGCTGTGCGACAAAATCAGGAAGCGATGCCAACAGATCGGGGCGCAGGCTCATTGCAAGACCCCGCTAAGAGTGTCGGCGACCAACGCCTCAACAGCAGTCCGGTCCGCGTCGGATAGGCCCAGATACGGCCGTGCGGGTATCGTTACTTTGCGGCCACGGCCCGCTTTGCCACCCTCTTGGTGGATCGCGGCATAGACCAGGTTCGATCCGATCCGCACAGTCCATCCCTCGGTGTAATTCTGGACGCTGGTCAGCAAGTAATTGCCCTGCACCAACAGGGACTGACCGCCATGTCGGGATGCGGCTGTGGCATCAGACCACGCCGCCCAGGGCGTGCCATCAGGTGCGGCTTTCTCGGACGCGATGCGCTCTTGCGTGCTGCTCTCCAACAAAGCCCCGACGTTGTAGGCCAGATCATCCAGATCAGCCGATGCCAGACGGCCAATCGCGGCCTCGGAGGCTTCGATCCCCTGCAGGGTCATTTCAATCTGCACACCTGACATTAGATATCCCTCAACGTGTCGCGGGTGAACAAGCGTGGCGGGCCACCTACGACGATGGGCCGGGGGCTGGTGTCTTCGGGCGTCTCTTCAGGGGTTGCATCGGGGTTCGCAGGGAAAACCAATGCGGCCTTGCCCTCGGCCACGCGGCGCAGCGAGGACAATGCGTCCTCATAACGACGGCGGTGTTCCTCGGACAAAACGTCTGCTGACAGCGCCAGCCGGTAGAGCGCAATATCGACGCACCATGCGGTCAGCATCTCTGGAATCGCTGGCAGCGGCAGCGAATACCGCGCCGCGATATGGGTGTCGATCTCTGCCGAGGCATGGCTCAGGGAGCGGGCGACAGCGGCGCTATCAGCCAGCCCGTCGCCATCGCGATCCGCCACAACCAGTGCGTCGTCGCCGTAGAGCGTCACGATGTCAGCTTGGGTGGCGTAGGGCATTTGAACCTCGGTTAAAGGGGGGCTTTACCGCTCGCGCACAGCCGCCCCCCGGCCTCTGTGCGTTGCCCGTCAACCTTCCGGTTGAGGGTTTGGGTGCGCGGCGGGGCTGCCACACCGCCGCGCCGAACCCGCCTTGGGGGGTTTAGTTGGCGGGTTTTTCGCTTGGGACAACGGTGCCCCAAATCTCGGCCACCAGCGCGGCGGTGACGCCACGGGTGCCTTTGGGCAGGGCCTTTTTCACCGCATCGGTCTTGGGCGTGCCATCCTCAGTGAAGTCAGGGGCCTCCAAAGCCGCGAAGGCTTCTTTGATCTGATCGCGCAGCAAATCGGCTTGCGCAGCCTCGGCCTCGTCCTCGCTGGCCGGACTGATGTGCAACTGCGGCTCCGCTTTCAGGCGCTCCAGCACATCCTCCTCCAGCAAAGAGACATCGATCACCCGGCCTTCATGCGGCCAGAACAGACCACAGCGGTGGAACCCGGCAACGGCGACGGCGGCGATTTTCAAAAGACCTGCCATTATGCTGCCCACGCATTGACAACGACTTTCGCCGTGTTGAAGTTCGGGTTCGACCCACCGCCTGCGAGAAACTGCGTCTCGACAATGGCACGTGCGGCGCTCTCAAGGCTGGGCGGGACAAGCAGGATATTGGGCACAATGCCCAGCGGCCGACCGCCGTCACCTTTGACTTGACGCATAGCCGTGCGGCCAGCCTCGAAGTTGGCGGCATTGAGAGCAGCTTTGGATGCGCGCGCCATTTGCCAAAAGCCAAAGCCCACGTTGCACCGATACCGGATGCCCCACTGGAAAAGGTCCTTGGTAAACACAGCGTCCGACGTCGAGGGATCGAACTTCATCTCCATCTCGGGCTTGGTGCGTTCTTGGAAGATGAACGGACGCAGCGCCTTGCGGGTGTCCAACAAATACCAAGGCGCAAGCGCCCCATCGACAAAGTTGGATGTCGACGCGGCCACGCCTGTGCCATCCGGGTTCGGATAGACTGGGTGGTCTGTGTCAAAGAAATACTGCCCGTCGTAGCAGGTCGAGGCAAAGCCAGCGGCGATCAGATCTGAGATTAGCACGTCTGGATGCTGCGCGGCTTCCTGCCCCATGTTGGTGGCGATCGGGGTGTAGTGACCGAATTGATCGTCCTCGATCTGGGTGCGCTGAACCCCCAAAGTCGCTTCATAAAGCTTGTTGGTGATCTCGTAGCCCTGTTCTTTCATGTCTTTGATCACGCGGTCGCCGACCCATTCGCGCAGGCGCGGGAAATCCTGCAGCCAGCCATAGGTGTTTGACGAGGTGGTCGAGGGCACGGTGGTCGCGACCTCGTTAAAGAACGCGGTTTCGCGCATGGCATTATGCGCGTCTTGGAAATTCTTGCGCAGGGCTGTGTTGAGCGCCTGCAGCAGTGCAGCGGTAATGAGGGCCATTTGGTCTTACTCCTGTTCGGTGGCGCGGGCGGCCGCGAAATCTGCGGGCGACATGCCCATCTGACGGCAAACCGCCAGCTCGTCGGCGCTCAGCACGGACTTGCCGCCTGTGGCTTTCACTTTGGTGGTGTCAGTGGAGGCGGGTGCGATCACCGGGCTTGCGGCAATCATCGTGCGGAACCGCTCAAGGCCACCTTCGGCGCGGCAAGCGGCGAGGTGGAATTCCTTAGAAGCAGGGGCAACCTTGCCAACCTCAACGGCGGCATCGACGGCATCGACAATCTCGGCGTCCTGGCGTGCGGTCTGTTCTGCCTCGAGCGTCGAGACGCGGTTGGTCGCCAGTTCATAATCGGCACGCGGCACGAATTGTTCCGGGTCCGGGCTGGTGGCGCGGTTGAGCGCGGTCTGCTCGGAGGTTTTGAGGGCGTTGATCGCCACGACCGCAGCGGTGGTGCTGGCGTCAGGGCCAAGCCCTAGAGCTTCGAGGACTTCAGGGTCCATCACGGTATCCTTTTCAGAATTGAGAGCTGGAATTGAGAAATTGGGAACGTTGGTCAGGCCAACCGAAACGATCCGGTTAACGGCCAGCGTTCCGGGCGCAAACGAGAACCCCGGCGACACAAAGCGGTAGGCACGCGAGGCAACAGCATCACGCCCGACATCGCGCCATTCGACGCGGCCCCATAGCGCACCGTCACGCTCTTCGAGATCGCGCACCCAACCGATGGCGTCGGCGCGTTCGCCTTTGCCACCTTTGACGTGTGTGGAGTGTTCAAAATCGACAGGGATCTCGATTGATCCACCGCGACTGGCGCGGCAAGCAGCGATCAGAGACGTCGTGTCACCCAAGACCCAATGACGTCCGTCGATGCCGGGCAGACGTGGGCCGCGCGGCGTCAACTGTAGCCACTCCGGTGCATCCGGCGTGGACCCTTCAGTGTTGAGGGCAAGCGGTAAGGCTGAAAGGAATGCGGGGTTGTTCATGCGCCGACAATCGCGCATGCGGTCTGCGCTCAAAAGGCACAACGGCTTGTGTCATCAGAAACGCGCCACGGGGCGGATTGAACCCTGTGACGGTAAACGGGCCGTGAAAATCCGACAAGGCCCTTAAAAGACCCTTTAACGGCGCTCTGTGCGCCAATCCCGGCGATATGGCGGGGTGTTACAGCCCTTCAGGAGTGAAGATCGCCCGCAGCGCCTGCAGAAACGACAGATCGGTGCGCCAGTCAGGGTGGCGGCGCGCACGCTCAGCCATCCAGCCGTCTTGCAGATCACGCTCAGCCACGCGGCGAACTGGCGCGGGGGCGCTGGCCAGCCGGTCGGCCAAGAGATCAATCGACGCCCGCACCCGCAAAGCGCCGGGGTTGCGGTCCCAACCCGGATCAATGCCGATCGGCACGCGGCGGACCTCGCCAGTGCGACGGTTCTCAAAATCAGCCAACGGCACCTCTGGGCTTGGGCTTATGCCGCGCACCTCGGCTTGTTGCCGCGTGAGCTGGCGCACCCAGCATTTGCAGCCCCATCCATTGGGCGGGTACCACGCTGCCCAGAACGGATCGTCCACCGCCAGCACCAGCCCTGCTTTGGCCTCGTGATGAGGGCGGTGATTCTCAGAGGGGCCGAGGCGGTATTCAAGGTAAGGCAGGGCGCGGCGCGTGCGCTGGATGCGCTCCCACTGACCGGCGGCGCGGGCGCTGCGCAGATTGGCATCATAGATCACCCGCAACCGGCGAGGCGATCCAAGCTGCACATCGTGGCGCTCGCCGGTACCGGGATCGGTGACCACGTCGCGGCCCCACCACCCGCGCGCCTGTAGGCGGGGGCGCAAGCGTTGTTGAAATTCGGCAAAAGGCAAACCCTCGTCCAGCGCCGATTGCAGTTCCTCGCGAATGTCGCGCAACACGTCGATCTGAGTGGCCTTGGCAACTGTGAAAGCCACCGCGTGTTCTTCCGGCTCCACATCTTCCCAGCTGAATGCAGGCTGCCAGTCCTTGTTGGCGAGATACTGGCTGGCCTCAGGCGGCGGGCCGGGCTGATAGGAATAGACGGGGCGGTCATCAGGCATCGTTAAGATCTCCCGAATTCATCACATCACGTTTGCCAACTGAATTCGGGTGCGAAACAACACCTTCATCTTGGGCGCGTGCCATCAAAACAACGGCTTCTGAATAGCGGATTTGTAGCTGCCGCGACAAAAATGACGTTGAGGCTCGGCCGGACTTTCGCAAGAGTTCCACGGCTTTTCGGTATTGCGGCTCAGACATCGCGCTGATCTCCGAATGCGCGGGCCTTGAACATGCCCTTGACCAGTGCGTCGATCAGCTTGGCGCTGTCCAACCCTTCCAAGGCACCAAGTCGCTCCAGCGCGTCCTCGTAGCTTGTGGCGCCGGCTATCGCTGCCAGTACCGGATCCAGCGTCTCGCTCATGACCGGTTGCCAGTCTGCCAGCATTTCATCGGCGATCTCTGACAGGGGATCGCCATCGAGCGCATCGCCCGTCGCACGGTTAGTGGCGATAGCGTTCGGTGTGGGTGGTGGTGCAACAGTCGCGGGTGCGCCGCCTACGACTTCGTCGTCGTCGTCCGGATCGGTGTAACCCATTGCACCACGCAGTTCGCTTGACTTGACGCGCAGCCCGGCCGTGATCAAGCCCGTCGACGCGGTGATCTTTGCCTCGACATCTTCCGGCTCGGCAATCGGAATAATGATGCGCGGGTAATTGTCTTGCACGCCATAATTCAGATCGACGAAGGCTTTGACCAAATCGCGGTTGACCGTGCCCGACACCTGCCGCGCGTCAGCTGCAGCGATGTCATGGCGCACGCCGTCATGAACCTTTGCCTGTGCCATCGACGCGCCATCGTCCGAAGTCATGGTCTGGCCAAGAACCGCCTTCGAGGTCTGCTCGTCCAGAAACCGTGCGAGGTTCTCGAACAGCTTGTCGCCTGTGGCGCTGCCTGACGCATTTTCGAATTCGATCTCCATAGACTTCGGCAAGACGGCTGCGGCATCGGTCCCGATATTGGCCACCGCCTGAAACAGCTTTTCGACATCGCCCTTCGTGGCCTCCGGACCGTAGCGGCCCAACCGCAGAGGCAGGCCGTAGGTCTCGGCAAAGGCCACCCAGTCCTTGAGCGCAAAGGCCTTGCACATCCAGCCAAACGCCACCAGCCGCGCCAATCCACCGCGTAGCGGCACACCTGATTTTAGGCGCGGTGTGTGGAACAAGAACTTGAACGGCGCGAGGGGCTCGCCGTCCACCGGATGATCGTCGGTCAAAAGGTGCGGGATGCGCAGAGTGTCGCGGTCAAACCGGATAAAGCGCGGCTCGACATGCGTGAACCGTTCGGGCCACCACGCATTTGCAGAACGGCCCCAATTGACCTCGACCGCTGAATACCCTTTGCCCAATCCATCCAAGAGTTCCTCCACCAGATCGGGAAACCCTTCATGTTCGACGATGTGTTCGCGCACCGCTTCGGCGATCTTGGTTGCTTGCCCATCCTCGCCCGCTGCTTTGACAGTCGGCTCGACGCCGGACACCGCACGTTTGCGCGTACCCAGCACGGACGCGAAATGCGCGTCGCGCTCTTCCATTTCCTCGGCAAGGATAAGGTATTCCGTGGCATCCCCCTGATCGCAGGACGCCAAGACACCCGCCAATTTGCGAGGCGTCAGACCCGCAGCAGCACTGCCCGCCCATACCTGTCGCACGCTGGCCATGCCGGGCCGTGCCAGTTCGGTTGCGACCAATGCTTTGGTTTTGACGGGTCGCCCGTATGCATCCAATAGCGCCATTAAACCACTCCTCGCATCGCCCTCATGCCGCGTGTTGCGCGAACAGGGCGGTCAAATTCTCGCCCGCCATCTTGTGGCACGGCTCTGTAGGCATAGGGCTGATATGTCGTCCGCGCGGCACCAGCCGCCAGTGCTGCTGCCCAGAACCGGTCAGCGTGGCCATCGGTGTCATCGTCGGCCACGAGGCGGCGTGCGCCGGTCAAGCCGACTTGCGACTTGATCGCATGCAGATCGGACCGCAGGGTTACATCACCCGCAGGGATGCGCATTGTGCGGTCTTCGAACTTCTCTTTGAGTGAGGTCGCGATATCGAGCCGGTTGGCAGGGGTGAACAAAACACCCTCGACGCGGCTGTCGCCGTAGCGGCGCTTTGCGTCCTCGACAGGTTTCTCGCCCATGCCGGTCTGGTCCATCGCCACACGGACAACACGGTAGCGGGTCATAACCTCATCGAGCAGACGGTCTTGTTCTGCAAAGGTCACGCGGCGACGGGCGATCACTTCGCGGGTCCACAGAACGTCGCCGATTTGTTCCATCACCCAGATCACGAAGAGGTCACGGCGGGCGGCGATATCGACCCCCACGAAACACGTTCCGCCCTGGTACAGGCCGGGCATTCCGGCAGCAGGGTGTTCGACACCTGCAATCAGGTCATAGGGTAGCCATGCGCTGGCTTCGTCCAGCCACTTGAGTTCGAATTCTTGAGCCCACAAATCAGCATCGGCCATGCCTGCGCGCAGCATATCGATGTCACGGTCCAGACCTTGGCGCACCGCTTCATAGATATCGACCGTATGCCGAGACCAGACGGTGTCATCGGCCGTCATCAACTCATAGAACTTGTTGCCCTTACCCTTCGGCGTTGAAATCACGCGCAGCTTTTGACGCCCCTTTGAAATGACTGGAAACAATGCGCCCCAAATTTCACGGCTCTTTTGATGGATCGAAAACTCGTCAAGGATCACGTTGGCCGAAAAACCGCGGGCCGTGTCGGGGTTGGCGGGCAGGCCAGTGATCCGACTGCCATTGGGGAACTTGACCTCGAGCGACTTGTAGACGGCGTCGGGGCCTTTCTCCTGCGGCGCGCGAAACTCGCCCTCTTCAAAGCGGGGTTCACCACCCTTTAAAAGCGTATTGTAGACCTCGTAAAACGCCTTGGTGAAGGGCTTGATCACCTCGGTCATCATCTCTGCCGCTTGGCGTTCACCGCGCGACAGGATAACCCAGCGCGAACGGCGGTCCTCGGCCCAGGCACCAAAACAATCATCAACGCTTTCACCGCCGGTGCAGAACGACTTGCCAATCTGACGTGACATCATGCCAATTTTGAACCGGCTGTCATCGGCGATCCATGCCTGTTGATACGGCAAGAACTTGATGACTTGTGAAAGCGGATTGACGGCACTCATGAGAGCGCCCAATCGAGCCCACCAGCAATCATGATCACGGCACCAATTAGGCAGACCCAGAACCCGAACTGCGCACGGTCGGAGAACGCCGCGTTTTCGATGATCGCTGCGCCCAGGACCATGATGAGTATTCCGACGAAGAAGCCGATCATGCCGATGCCTCCATGCGTAAGTCGCTGATTGTTTGAGCCGCGCGGGCTAGGCTCGCTTTCAAGTCGGGGTTGCTAAGAACCGGGTATGTGTCAACGAGCCGGTAGAGGCGGGTAAGAACGCCAGCCGTCGTCCTCCCATCTGGTGGCACCTCATCAAGGTAGCAGCGGATCACACGCGCGCCGGTGCGGCATGTGCCTTCGATACCGCCATCGCGCCCGCGCCAGAATTTCGCGCGGATATCCAGATCATTCGCCACCTGTGCCGGGCTGGCCATCACACCACCTCGCGGAAGGTCAGCAGATAGGGTGTGTCACGCCAGAACGCGATCCGGCCCTCGCGGCCCAGGTGGCGCACGATCCGGTGTTTGCCGAACACCCATGCGGCGGCCAGCGTCCACCAGCGGGCCTCTTTGAAATGTGCGTTCCCAACCAGCAGCAAAGCCCCTTTTGCTGCGTCGTTTTTTCCTTCGTCGTTCATGCCGGAACGCCCGGCAGCAGATCGACACAAGAGGCGTCAAAGGTAACGGGCAAGCCCAGACGCGCGGCCAACAGCTCGACAAGACTGTGGTACCGAGGAGTTTCTGCACGAAGCACGGCTTCGCAGATATCCATCGAGCGAAATACTTCCCGGCTCCGCAGTTCGCCCAGTGGGCCTGAAGTAGTGATGAGCATGACGATGACAATGATCATCCGAACCCCATGATTTTGCGGGCCTTGGCCGCAGCCTCGGCATCGATGTCGCCAGACGCTACGGCGGCGTCCATGCGATCTGATTGTGATTTGCGCTCGGCGGCGATCAGGCTTTCGCGGATGCCCGCCGACTGCATGACGTCCTTGAGCATGCGACCCAGAAAGTGCAGTTCTTTCGCATCGATCTCGTCGCCATCGCGCGTCATCTGCGCCTGCATCACTTTGAACGCGAGGGCAGTGATCATCTGGAACAGCACGTTGTGGCGCTTGGCTTCATCGGCCAAACCTTGCTCGGCCAACCAACTGGACGCCCAAGCACCTGCCTCTTCTTGCAGCTTGACGAAGTGCTCGTACTCTTGACCGAAAGCATGCAGTGCGGACTTCTGGATGCGTAGTTCGGACCCGGCACCCTCGAGCCGGAAGTTCAAGGCCTCGGCGATGTCCTCATAGCCGCCAAAACCGCGCGAGCGCAGTTCCTCCTGTAGCCATGTTTTCAGTTCTGCGGGTAGCAAATCGACCTTGCGAGGTGGTGGCACGTCAGACCCCCATACCGCGTGGCCGAGGCCGCTGGATGTCGGGGTGGGTCGCGAGACCTTGTGCGATCTCGACGCCACGGTCCGTGGCGGAGCTAATCACGAAGTCACCTCGGTCATCATTCCCGACGAAGCCGGTTTCCGCGAGCCACGCCAATTCGGTTACAACCTGCGACCGGGTAGACGGCAGGCCGACACCGCGAAGAACATCCACCAGAATTGAGGCGTTCGAGGTATATTCGGCGCATGCGGCGAGGTGACGCAAGATCGCAAGGCGGCGGTGTTTGCGCAAGGTGTCGGCGTATTGGGTCATCGCTTGTTTCCATCCAGCAAGTGGTCTTCATGGCGCGAGATGATGGTTTCCATGCGCCCCATGATTGCCCGCATTTCGCGCAAATCGCCGCGCACTTCCGAGACGGCCAGCGACAGACCGTGCAGATCATCCTTGGCAGGCATCACGCGCAAGGTTTGTTCTGCGGCGGCAAGACGGAGACCTTGCGTGTTTAAGACCTTCTCGTGGCTATCGAGGCGCAGCTTGTTGGCACGCGCTCCAGAGACAAGCACGCTGTAGATGGACAATGCGAAGTTGAAGATCAGTGATAGTCCACCAATCCATGCAATCAGAGGGGAAAGCGTCAGGGCATCGTTCACGCGACGCCCCCCGCGCGATGACGCGCCCAGTCTTTGATCGTGTGGCCACCCATATAGAGCGCCATATAGACGCCGGTCAGAGAGAACAGGATGGCGAGGTCAGGTTGCGGTAGCGCAATGCGCCAGATGGCATTGACGACATGCAAGATCACCACAGACCACAGCCACAGGAACGCCAGCAGCCACATTGTCATCGGACGCCATGCCCATCCCCACCAAGGACCACGCTGCTCGGCTTGCAAGAGTGCGAATTGCCCTTCGAGCGCCGTCGCGTGCAGCGCAATCATTTCTGGCATCACCTGCTCGGTTTGCCGGATTGCGTCAATTACTCGCGGTGGGTTCTCGTCGGCCAAGGCTTCGGCTTCGGCAACTGTCACCCCCAGTCGGTTTGCGATTGCACCGACGACATCGGTCACAAGTTGTGTATTGTTCGCGCCGATCCGGCGGGTGAGAACCTGCCCGACCAGCGGCACGCCGATCTGCAAGGCTAAGGCAGTCAGTGCGCTGCTCATTTGATGCTCCGAAGGTAGGCCGCAAAGCGCGGCGATATGGATTGCAGGCGGGTCGCGAGAATGTCGCGGTAGGTCCACCCGAGATAGAGAAGGAAGATCGCGCCAGCGGCCAAGGCAAGCGGGCCAGCCCAAGAGAGCGGCAGGTCGGCGGGGAGTGCATTCGTCGCCGTTTCCGCGCCGCCACCAGCGGCGACAGTGCCGCCAACCAACGATTGCGACCGGGCATCCAGTGACCGCTGCAGGGTCGACAGAGTGGCGCGGCCCAGAATGCCATCAGCGGTTAAATCGTGATCACGCTGGAATTTCATCACAGCGTGAAGCGCGACGCCGCGCTGGTCGTCACCAACGGCATATCCGCGAGCGGTCAGCGCACGACGTGCCGCCACGACCTCTTCGGCGGATAGATCAAGTGTCACACGCGCCAAGCCTCGCGGCGTTTGCACAGGAACCGGGACGCCGTAATCGCCATAGTGGATCAATTTGGCTTCGGCCTCGCGACGGCGGATCAGGCCTGGCAGAACTTTGCCACCGCCCTTGCTCCACCGCATCAGGCGCTCGCGCATTCCGGCCATGTTGCCAGAGGCCCATGCGGGCACCCAACTGGCGCGGCTGATTGCGCCGGTGTTCCACTGAAACGAAGACCCGCCGTCGAATTCGTGTTGCTTTGCGCCGGGCATAGCGCGGGCAACGACTGGTTCATAATTGCGCCGCAGCGCCAAAGCCATCAGGCGATCAGCCTCCTCGACGGTGACGACCATGCCCGGACCGGGATCGATCACGCCGGATTTGGCAGTCAACCCTGCGCCAATGGTCCAGACGCCAACGGCATCGCGATAGGCGCGCAGAACGACGCCTTCAAACCGCTTGTTGAATTGAATGCCGCGTTCGCTGGTTTGCATATCTCGCCCCGGTTGATCTGGGGACAAAGATCACGCGGAAGGCGTTTGGCTTATAGGCACAACGGTTTGGGGGTATTCAGATCAGGGGGAACTGGCGTGGATCGGGCCGCTCGGGGGCTTTGAGCCACTTGCGGACACTGACGTCGCTGGCGTGCAATGTGCGGGCAATTTGGGTGGCTGACAAGCCCTGCGTGTGCAGCACCCGCGCGATCCAAGGCTTGCCGGTCGGCACCCGCTTGGGCAGGCGGTCGGCGGCAACGCCCAGAGCCTGTGCGCTTTCCATCCCCAGCAAGGTGACCAACGGGGATCCAATAACCGGATTGCGCGGGATGTAGAGTTCACCGCCGCCGTAATTCAGTAAAAACGTGATTGCACCTTCGTTGCCGAGGATGCGCACATAGGCCTCTAGATGGGCTGGGGGGCGGGGCAGATTGGTCATAGACTACCGCCACCACGCCGCCGAGGTTTGCGGCCGCGCCGCAATTCGAGCGACTTGGCTGGCCGCACGGTCACAACCACCGGGCCGTTGTCGCCCGGTTTGATCCGATAGGACATGCCATTCACGACCACGCCGCTAGCCCCCTGCGCCGCCGCTGGGCCTACCAATTCACAGATCTCACGGCGGTAGGCATCGATGTCGACATGCAACACGCGCTCAAGATAGCGCATCACAGCGTGATCGGTGACATGGGCGCGGGTGTGTTTCATTTCTTTTCTACCTCGACGCCTGCGCGTATGCACATCGCCTTGAGCGCATCGATCACATCGCGGATCTGTGCCCACTCTGTCAGCATGTCGATGTCGGCGGGCACACTGCCCCATGACGCCCCGAACCGCGCTCGCACAAAGGCATTTAAGCCCTTACGGCCCGGCTCGCGCAACGCTCCGGCTTCACCCAACATCGACCAAAGCTTGTGCGCATAGCGCAGATCGGCACGCGGCGCGGCGGGTCGCTTGCCTTTGCTGGCCTTGAAGCCCTTGTTCGACAAGACCTTCAGGACTGCTTTCAGGTCTTCCTCAGTCATGTCAGACAAGCTCTGCTTGCCAGTCGCGGCGATCTGCATCAGGTGCCGGGTCTCGGTATCGATACCCAGCTGCCGAGCGCCGACATGCACTTTTCGGATCAACGCGGCCCGCATGTCAGTGGCCCCGCATGTTTGGGTGAAGCGTCACAAAGCCATCGTCTTCGATGTCAGTCGCTGGCGCGGGCACTTCGCGGCTTGCAATGATCCGCGCCTGCAGCTCGCCTTTCAGATGCGCCTCGACAGACAGCGCGGCGGTTGCTGCCAGATCCATCACCGAGACGGCAAAGCGCCGCTTGCCTATCGAAAGATCAAGCGTGTCGCCAGCGGCGCTGACATGCACCCGGCACCGGGTCCCTAGCAGCTCGAACTTGCACAGCTCGTGCAAGACACGCGGGCCGGGCTCGCCAGTGGTTTCATAGATCGGGCATTCGATTAAGGCGATTTGTTCAGGCATGGTTTTTCCTTACGCTTTCGACAGATCAATGGTGACAGCTTCCCATGGCGCATCATGGGTCGCGCGGTGGTAGAGACGCACGTAGGTCTTGGACCCCACGATCCGCATGGCATCACGGATGGCCCGCATGGCCTCCAGCCAGCGCGGATCCTCGATCTCGAGGCGCAACAGCATGAACACCTCGGAGCGGTTGATCTGACCGGCCTTGTCGGTGTTGAACGCCCGCGTGATCAGGCCGCGGATTTCCGGGCGGCTGTCGGCGGACCATTCATTCAAACACTCGTCGACCAATTCTTTGGCGACCTGCAATTGCGGCCCGAAGTCGATGTGATCAGCGACCTGCACCTGGACTTTCCACAGACCATCAAACGACATGAAGGTCTTGTTACCCTTGGCGCCGCCTTTCTTGGCGTCATATTCCTGCGCCAACAAAGCCTCGAAGGCCCCGAGGTCCTCGAAAGTATGGGCCTTGAACCGCGCAACCTGCTCGGACAGGGCGAGACCGTAGCCCGCGACCTTGCGCACGACTTCGTCCTCGAGGGCGGATTGTGCTGGGATCAACTCGACGGGTACCAAGTTTCCCTTGGCATCGGGCATGTAGGATTTTCCAGAGACCTCGATACGGCCATCAGGAATGGGGAGGGATTGATGCTCAGACATCAGCGGGTCCTTTCAAGTGTGGTTTTGGGGCGGCGATCTCGGCGTATTCGGTGGGTGTTGGATGGATGGCCTGCAGGCCAAGCAGGGCCAACGCGCCCGCCATTGCCTCCACTTCGTCTTGGCTGACCAAGGTCGCGCCGCGCGGGCCATAAAGATCGATCCGACCCATTCCACGAGCGGCGAGGTCCATCATTTCTGGCTGGGTCCAACGGTTGGGTGACGTCATTCGCCGATCCCCGTGGCAGGGTGGCGGTTCGGCACCTCAACGATCTTGAGAAACCGTGGGCACCGGTGGCAGGCACGGTACATCTGCACGCGCAGCGCATTGGTGTTCTCGAATTTGCGGGCCTTGCCCATCCAAGCCCTGCATTCGTGCAGCGGCAAGACACCAAGCGAGGGGCAAGCAACGGTTTCGGACAGCAAATGCCCGCGCACCAATTCCTCAACCGCGCCCATGTCGCCCGCGTATTTGCGGCGCAACACAGAGCTGACCAAGGCACCCGACCGGCCCAACCGCGCGGCAACCTTGCTCTGGCTCGAGGCCATGCAGGCAACGGCCAACGCCTCGATCCAGTCAGGCAGGTCTGCGCCCCAGTAGTCACGGGCGATGGCGGTAAAATCCGGTGGATTGCTCATACGGTGGCCTCCGGTAGATGGGTGAATTCTGCAAGGTTGGGGTCCCAAATCGCGCGGACGCGGCGCTCACGTGGGGGCTTCGGGCCGGTGTTCTTGATCAGCCGGTAGATCGCCTCGCGCTTGTCCGGCACCGCTTTGCGCTGGACGCGCAGGTAGCCCGCCCGCACCAACATCTGGCAAAAGGACTGTGCATCAGCCCGTGACACACCGACGGCATCGGTGGACGCGTGGGTCGCTATGTCAGTCGGTGTGAACGCGCCGCCAAGCTTGCGCATGGCCAGCCACATGTTCGCATCGGGCGACTGGCGGCTGGGCGTGACCGTCGCTGGCAGCGCCTCGGCGACAACCCGGAACATCAGCTTGTTGCTGCCAACCTTGCCCATCTCTTCGACGGCACCCAACCGGACCCAACCGCGTGTCAGCCGTGTTGCGCGTACAATTGGGATCGCGGCCTCTGCGGCAAGCGCCGCATAACTGAATTTGCCGAGCCGCAACGCCGCGTTCCATGCGGCCTCGTCGGACGCCAGACGGTCTTCGTGCGCACCCATCACACGGTCCCCACGATTTCAGAGCGACGTGGCTTTGGTGCGGTGCCTGTAAAGAACCCGCGTGGGTCAAAGTCGTCGCCGGACATGACATCGACACCCAGCACCTGAGCCTTCTCGGCCAGCTGCGCGAGGTTGACGCAAACACGCCGCGTCGATCCATGCGACATCCGCAACAATTCGGTCTTGAGATCGGCCACAATCTGGATGCCGGGGGCATAGATCGGCGCGAGGTGGTTCAAGTCGCCAAGATCAGCGGGTTCAGCGGCGACCCAATCCAACATGCGACCGTGAACGCGCTCCCACTCTTTCAGTTTTTGCGGCAAGAGTTCCTCGCCGATCAGGATGACCGGCGCTTGCGACCCCTCGTAGATGTCGCGCACGATCTCGATCATCCGACGCGCAATCAGGTGGTCGGCTTCGTCAATGATCAAGGGCACGCCCAGCACCGCCAGCTGTGCAGAAATCTGATCGACCAGATCGGCGGTGTTGCCTTTGGCGGGCAGACCCAGTTCGGCCAAGACGGCCTTGCACAGGTTCTTCTTGGTCCAGCTGGATTTGCACTGCACAAGAACCGCTTGGAACTTATTGGCCGCATAGATCGCCGCCGTCGATTTTCCGAACCCCGACCAGCCATAAAAACAAGCCATTCCGGGCAAGCCCAGCGGGCGGTTTTGCACACGGTCAATCAAGGCGGTCAGTGCCGCTACGTTCCGCAAGGGTGCCACGCTATTGTAAAGCCGCGCCTCGTCTGTCATTTTGAAGTCTCCTTACTGGTCGTTACGCCGGGGGCGTTGCACCGCCCTCGGCGATCTCTTCATCCGAAATACGCATCCCCGAAGTCCGACCAGAGCGTGCGCTCTGCGCGGTATTCGGCGGTGGATTGATAGCCGGTCAGCCATTTTGTCTGCTCGGCCGTGATGCTCTCTCCGGCCTCCAACATCTGCTCCAGATCAAGCGCCCGCTTGAACCGCTCGCGCGGGGTCTCTGTCGGTTTGGGCGCTGTGCGGCGGGCCGACAGATCGGTCACCAACGCTGCCTGTGCCGCGTCCAGTGCCGTGTTTGGAGCCACGTTTGGTGCGGTGGCTCTTGGCTTGACCGAAGGCACCAACTTGACCACTTTGGATTGCGGCTTTGACGCAGGCTCCAATCCGGCAACCACGTCCAGATCAACGCCCAACTCGCGGGCGGTCAGGTTGCGGTGCGCCTTGAGGGCCTTGCGCTCTGCCTTGAGCCAATCGCCACGCGCTTTGGCGTGCGACCGCGCATCCACGACCGACATGAAGCCCGCCGCGACTTTGCACGCAGCCTCGCCCAAATAGCGGTTGTCGGCGCTGTAAACAAAGATCCCGGCCTGCAGGTCTGCGGGATCAAACCGCGCAATCACACGCTCGCCCGCGATGTCGTGCATCCAGTCTGACCAGTACTCATTGCCAGCGAATTTAAGCAGACCCGAGGAGGAATGCGCGCGCAGAAGTTCACTGCCCATCAGCCACAGGCGGCGCTGCGCCTCGGTGGCCTTGCGGATCGGCGCTCGCTCATAGCTCTCTGCAAAGACCTCGGCAAAGGATCGGCCATAGGCCACCTCGGAACGCCGACCTTGGCGCATATTGTGCTCTTCGATGCCCTCGCCAACGACCCGCAGGAAGGTGTCAAAAGGAATGGCGCGGCTGCCGTAGTCTTCGGGCTTGGCGTCGGGCCGGTTGCCGGTCCATGCGCCATCAAAGCGCGGGTCCTTAGCGATGGCATCGCACATATCGCGAAACGCCCGCTCAATCGGCTTTGACTGACCGGCGTAAGGCGTGGCCCAATGGATCTCGCAGCCCAGTGAGACGAACAGACCCGGAAGATCGTCTTCGCGTACCTTGAACCGGAACCGCGTCTTCGCGCCGCCGGTGATCATCTTGGCCGCGAACTCGCGTCCGTTGTCCAAAAGCACGTGTTCGGGAATGCCCCAGTCTTCGACCATATCGCCCGCCGCCAGCTTCACGCTGTGCGAATTGGCGGTCAGGTCCAGACGCCATGACAACACGCGACCCGAATAGACGTCTTGGAACGCCACCATCTGCGGGCGCACCGGCGTGTCGATCCCCGGCCATTTCACGAACACGTCGAACCGGTGATAGTCGCCGTTTACCACTTCCAGCGCATGCAGCGCGGTCTTGTCACGGGTCTGCGGCGGATAAAGGCGCTTGAGCGCGTCGATACCCTTGCGGGCCAGCACTTGCACAGGCTGGCTCACACGTTCGTCCAGACGCCGCCTCAGAGTGCGCTCTGGCGCGACTTCCCATCGCTTGTCGCGGGCGACCATCACCGCGCGGCGATAACAGCTCGAGAACGATGGTCCGGCCTTGCGCAGATAATCCGACCTGATCCAGTCATAGAAAGCCTCGTCAAATTCGCGCTTGGTGGCCTTGCGGGCAGCCGCGCGGTGGCGCGGTGCCAAGGCTGGAAGCCGGTCGTCGGCGCGAACGCCCTCAACCATGCCAAGCCAGTTCCACAAGGTCCGTGGTGAGACGCCTTCGGCGGCTGCAACTTCGCGCACGGCCAAGTCACGCGACAGATGCACCTCCAATGCCTCGACCGACTGCACACACCGCAGGCGCACTCGCGTGCGGCACTGCACCGCGATGGGCAGACCTTCAAACCATTCCCACATCTCGCCCCGATCCGGCGCAGGTGCGGGCGCACTCGCCACGGCCAGCATGGCTTTGCGTGCGGCCAGCGGTAGCGCCGTCCAATGATATTCCCAGCCGCCCCCACGGCCCGAGCGACGACGCGCAAGCGCCGGGTTTGCCCGCAGATTGATGCGCTTCACCCAGCGATCAATGCTCTGCTGTGTGCCAGGCATATCCGGCAATCCGGCATTGGCCAGCTCGTTGGCCGTCCACCAGAGTTGTGTGGGGGCGAGGTCTGTCATCCCAGCGATCCCTCGTACATCAGCGCCTCAAGAACGGCACCGTGATCGCGCACGAACCGGCGACGCGCCTCCTTCGGGGCACGAGACCAAGCGGCTTTAAGTGCCTTCAAAGCGGTTTCAACGGGGTCTTGAACCGGTGCCGCGATGCCTTGCGATACCTTGTAGCCGCGCCGCGCTTCGGATGCGGTTTTGGCGCGGCCTTCGGACAGAGCGCCGACGACCTCATAGCGTTCAACCGTCTCGCCGATCTTGGCGATCTCGCCCAAGTCCTTGAGCGAGACTTGGCGCGGGGCCTTGCGCAGCATCTGAATATCGCGCGGATCAAGGGTCGATCCAGCTGCAATCAGGCGCCGCACATGCCGGTCGGTCATACCGAATTTTTCGGCAGTCGCGGCGGCAAACGATCCAACGGACATCGTGTCCGTTTGATTTTGAAAGCCCACGCTCTTTCGGTCTCCGCCTTGCTTGGTCTCAGGATGCAACCGCTCATAGACCCGCTTGCGCTCCGCCAAGAAAAGTGCCGTGTCGAGCGGGTTCAGCTCGGCTCCGGCGATATTGTCGTCGATCTCCATCAGCCGCGACCAATCGTCGGTCACATCGGCCCAGACCTTCGCTTCGATCTCGTCCCAGCCCAATCGCTTAGCGGCTTCCAGTCGGTGACCGCCCGCGATCAGCACCAATGCACCGCCCTTTTTCTGGCGCACGTGGATCGCATCTTTCATGATGCCGGTCTCGGCAATGGACGCCAGCAGGCTTTCCACGCCAGCCTCAGAGACAGGGCGCAAACGGCCAGCCGCCTCGATCTCGGCGACCTTTACGCGGTCGATCTTTGTCAGCCTTGGGTCAGCCATGCTCAAACCCCCGCCGCACGGCGCGGTTTGCGGCCGTCTTGGCTTCCGGCAAATCCGGTGCCTGCCATAGGATCAGCAGACCCGCGACAACGGGCACACAGCCGATTGTGAAAACCTTCGGAATGAAACTCGGTGCGGCAGCACATGCAGGCACGGGTCCGGCCATTTCCATCGGCGGCTGCTTGCAGAGCATCACACTTTTTCTCGGCGAGGCTCTTGTAGCCTGGACCAAAGACGCAATGGCCGTCTGGGTCGATGACAACATACGCCCCGTCTTGTTGCATCACGCGGTGGCGGTTGCTTGGTTTTGGCAGGTTGCAATCTTTCATTGCAGCACCGCCCCGGCGACCAAGCTGCCCCATAGCATCGCCAAAAGGCACAGCGCACCGATCAGGTCGCCCAGCCAGTGGGTTTCAAGCGCCCGTAGCGCCCGCATGATCCGTGTCATACGTCACCTCCATCGTCTAAAATTGCGTCAATCATGTCGTCGCGCACCGCGACCTCGATCAGCCGGTTCGCCAAGTTTGCGGCCGTGCTGATCGGGCGCGGAATATTGCGCGGCCATTCAAGGTCGTCAGGCCAGCGGGCGGAAAACCCCCGCAGCGCCTCATTGTAAGTGTCTACGCGACAGCCCTTGCCCTCGCTCAGACGCTTGAACAGTCGCGTGTGGACGCCGCACCATCTGGCGATGGTCATTTCGGACCGCCCAACATGAGCGGCAAAGGCAGCGGCAAGCTGTGTGAGGTGGTTCGTTTCCATACCGGCATTATGGAAATATTACACTACATGTCAATGGGAATATTGCACCAATCGGAAACGAACTATTTCCACCTTGCCCAACTTGTGCAAAATGCAAAGGCGGTGTAATTTTCCACCATGTTGAACGCTTCCGAGATATATGAGCTGATTGAAACGAGGCGGCGTGAGCTAGGTCTCAGCCAAGCTGCGATTGGGCTGATTGCGTTTGGCAAAGAGGACAACACCGCAATCCAGAGCATCAAGAAAGGCTCGGCACCCTCGGTCGAGCGCATGGCGGCAATCGCAAAAGCTTTGGACTTAGACTTCTATTTGGGGCCACGACGAGATCCGCATGCGCCACCTCCAGCCCCCATCGAGATTGACGCGCAAGAATTTGCCACTGTGCTGCGCGTCGATGCCGAGGCCAGCGCCGGTCCAGGTAGGCTGAACGGCGACGCCCAGGTCATTGGCTCTCTTGCGTTTCGGCGCGATTGGCTGCGGGATCATGGCGTGAAGCCAGACAACGCTCTGCTCGTCACCGTGACGGGCGATAGTATGGAGCCGCGTATCACCGCCGGGGATCTGGTGCTCGTGGACCTGTCGCCGACGGCCATCGAGAACGGCCATCTCTACCTCTTCAACGATGCCGACGGCGAAACCCGGATCAAACGCCTCCACCGCCTTGGCGCACGCACCGTGGCATTGGTTTCCGACAACCCAGACCATCCACCCGAACTGCGCAGCGGCGTCGACGCCGAGCGCATCAAAGTCCTTGGCCAAGTGATTTGGTCCGGACACAACTGGGCGTAGAATTGCTGCTTTCGGCTCATAGCAGACATTGACCAAGAGTTGAGCAGGCTACAGTGCGCTCTCTACCATAGCTGCCGTTTATGACAGGGCGACAATCTGATGGCTTGAACGACCGTAGCGCTTGGCAAGCTGTTGACCCCGCTGAACTTGCTAGAAAAAACACATTTCCAATCGAGCCGAGCTTGGTTAGGGTTTCAATCAACTTAGAATTGATTGGCAAGAAGTTTCACTATGAGGCTACGAAACCTGCCAAACCAGACGCGTGATATTTTGACGCATTGCATTGCCTGCTGACCACCGGAGCACCCATGCCAACTCACCTCAAAGCCCTTTCGTTGCAGTTCTACCGGGGGATTGGTCCAGACAAGCAAGTTATCGGGCCGTTTTCAGAAATGAACCTGTTCATCGGTGCCAACAACTCCGGAAAATCAACTGTTTTGAACTTCATTCGAGATAGGCTTCCGTTTGTCAAAGACGCAAAACAAACTCAGCGGCTCGGCCCCGCAGAAGACTTCAGAGGTGAAGTGACGGGTGCTCTGACTGCCGCAGTTGGAGTTCCGGTGGCTGAATTCATTTCTCGCGTTGAGCATCGTTGGGGAGGCTTTCATCAGCGATCCGATTTGCTGGGGATGATTGAAACTATTGTAGAAAGCCTGTCCATTTATGGTTTTGTTTGGGTTGCTGCGGACATCGGAGAAGACAGTCGTTTCGAACCGGATTTTGATGTTTCCCAGCTCACCGGGCTTTTCGATGACAAAGCCTGGAACGTCTTGTGGCAGAGGCTAACCGATCGGCGCGGGGGCGGGGTGGATAGCTGGGTAAGGGAAACTTTGGCGTACATTCTCAGGGCACAAGTCGTTGCATTCCCTCATGTCGCCCATATTCCTGCTGAGCGAGATTTGGGGGAAGGAGCCACTGGCTTTCAAATACGCAACGAAAAGACACTCATTGACGAGTTGGCAGAACTACAAAGCCCGGATCATGATCGACGTGAAGACAGATTGTTGTTCGACAATCTTACAAAATTCGTTCGGGTTGTGACGGGCAAGGACGACGTGACGATAGAGGTTCCTCACGACAGAAAGCACGTTCTGGTCCACATAGACAATAAGGTGCTTCCATTGTTTCGGCTTGGAACCGGTATTCAAGAAGTCATTCTAATCGCGGCATTCTGCACCATCCATGACAACGTAATCGTTTGCATAGAAGAACCGGAAATCCACCTGCACCCAGTACTGCAGCGCAAGCTTATCCGTTACCTTAGAGAATTCACCAACAACCAGTATTTCATCGCGACGCACTCTGCCGCGTTTATCGACACGCCCGATGCCTCAGTATTCCGGGTTGAGAATGACGGAGTACAATCGCGAATAACATCGGCCATTCATCGAGGCGATCTGAAGCAAATATGTGATGATCTAGGGTACCGTGCCTCGGATATTCTACAGTCAAATGCGGTGGTTTGGGTCGAGGGACCTTCCGACCGCATTTACGTGCGCCATTGGCTAAAAGATCTTGCGCCTGAACTAACTGAAGGTATTCACTATACCATCATGTTCTATGGCGGCGCTTTGGTTCGCCACTTGGGGGCGAATGAAGTAGTTGATGAGGAAAGCCTGAAAGAGTTCATAGACTTGCGAGCGCTGAACCAAAACATGGCGATAATCCTCGACAGCGACAAAGATCGTCCGAGGGCCAGGCTGAAACCTGCCGTGAACCGCCTAAAGGAAGAACTCTCTGCCGGGCGCGGGTTAGTTTGGATCACGAAGGGGCGCGAAGTCGAAAACTATGTAGACCCTAACCTCTTGCACGAGGCGCTAAAGGATATTCATTCATCCTCTTACAAGGGTGCCGATAAAACCGGCCCGTATGACCACGCCTTCTATTTCGAACGGAAAAAACCGGACCGCAATGGCAACACGATTTACAAGGCGGCAGACAAGGTGAGAGTTGCTGGGTATGTGTCTAAGAAATCGGCCAACCTAGACATTCTCGATTTGAAAGCACGAACTCGCGAGTTGGTCGAAATGATCCAAAAAGCAAATGGTCCGTAATGCAATAGCTGATTGAATGTCTACTCTTTCAATTGATGGGCTTGAATGCTGCATCCGCCGCGAACGACCGCTTCCCGCCCTTCGGAGCACTCGGGTTGAGGTATCTCGAGTGAATTTGCGTGTATGTTGGGAGCCTTGAATTTCTATGCCGGCCTTCGGATTGATTTCGTTATTTCAATGGCTTGCGTCAAACCTACACGCAAACAAGCGAACATACGCGTCCGCGTGTAGGTTCCGACGCTCTGCCTTTTGCCACAAACCTCCAAAACCCCTTTAAAATCAGGCTTAAAGCGGCTTTTCGCAGGATCGCTACAAATGCCACCTTGCCACTTGTCGGTCCATTTGGGAGGGTCTCTGCAAGTATCCCGTGCAGCCACCAAGCTAGTCTGCCACGCGCTGAAACCCCTTATTTCATTGGAATATCCAAGGTCTTCCGACATAGCCCTTGGTCTTCCGGGTTTACTGCAAGAATCTCTGTCAACGCACA
>Ga0209345_10000858_pt1 | contig 38983 bp, 38 predicted proteins | sample Cruoilmetagenom7_FD_187294 | JGI IMG/M metagenome (GOLD analysis project Ga0209345, IMG submission 187294) | Oil polluted marine microbial communities from Coal Oil Point, Santa Barbara, California, USA - Sample 7 (SPAdes) (version 2) | ecosystem: Environmental > Aquatic > Marine > Oil seeps ...
ACCCAAAAATGCTAATGATGTATCAGCATAGTCAATAAGTTTGAGTCTTGCACTCACCTGTTTGTGGATGTCTGAAGTAAAGGCTTTTGTTTGCATGATTTAATACTTTTTTATGGTTATTATAGTTAGATAGCATTAATTTAATATTAATTGTTATTTTTTAATTGGTTTTAATTTCTAAAAATTTTTAAATGAGATGATTCTATACACTTAACAATATTTATTTAAAAACGCATTGAGTTGATTTGCAAACTCATGTGCATCCTTTTGACCAAATGGTTTTGGTCCCTTTGTTATCTCTCCACTCTCTCGAATCTTATCCATCAAGTTTCTCATCGCAAGATACTGTTTAATGTTATCAACACTATACAACTCACCTCTATGGTCTATTGCGTGTGCATTTTTTGAGATGACTCTATCGGCTAGAGGTATATCAGCAGTGATAACCAAGTCACCCTCCTCTACCATCTCCACAATTTTATGGTCAGCCTCATCTGCTCCTGCATCTACTACCCTATAGTTTATATGTTTAGATTTGCCGATACTTACTTTTTTATTGGCAATAACATAAGTCTCTATCTCTAAACGCTCTATACAGCGAAACAAAATTGGCTTGAGTAAGTTTGGAAATGCATCTCCATCTACATATATTTTAAGCATTTATTAACTCCAGTTTCTTCTCACGAGAGAGTTTTTTTATCTCATACTCACGTTTAGATGCACTACTTCTGTTTTCTGACTCTTCACTATAGACAAGTTTAAGGGGTCGTCTTCTCTTTGTATACTTAGCACCTTTGTCTGAGTTGTTATGTTCATCCAAACGCCTCTGTAAGTCTGTAGCGATTCCAGTATACAAGGTTTTATCACAGCACTCTAAAATATAAACATAGTATAGCATTGAACTCTCCAAAAATATTAAAGAAATTGTACTATAATATCCACGTAATAGAATATGGAAGGATATAACTTGGCATTTAACTTACAAGATACATTAGTAATCGGCATATCTGCAACCGCACTTTTTGACCTTACAAAAGAGGATAAACTCTTTCAAGATGAGTATAAAAAACACCCTGATAATGCTATTGATATCTATAGAGAGCATATGTTTGAACGTGAGCATATATCACTTGAAGAGGGCATAGGTTTTCCGCTTGTAAAGTCTCTTTTAAATCTTAACCGCTACCAAAAAGATGGTGAACCACCACTTGTTGAAGTTGTAATCATGTCAAGAAATTCACCAGATACAGGTGTAAGAGTTTTAAATACTATACGAGAATTAAAACTAGATATCACTCGCTCCGCTTTCACAGCTGGGGAGTCTAGTGCTGATTATTTAGAAGCGTTTGATGTAGACCTTTTCTTAACAACCAATGAAAAAGATGCACAAAAAGTGATAGACAATGGTGTCTGTGCCTCCGCTGTTTTAAGTACACCGCCAGAGTATAAATGTGATATACCTGAGGAACAAGTAAGAATAGCATTTGATGGTGATGCCGTGCTTTTTGATGAGAGCAGTGAACTCGTTTATAAAGAAAAAGGGATGGAAGCTTTTCATGAAAATGAAGAGAAATCTCAAGATATTCCAATGAGTGAAGGTCCCTTTGCAACATTCTTAAAAAAACTTGCACGTCTTCAAGAGAGACTCCCTATGAAGATGGAGTTCTCCCCTGTAAGAATAGCGATAGTCACTGCTAGAAATGCACCATCAGACTTGAGGGTGATAAAAACACTTCGACACTGGGGAGTCTATGTTGATGAAGCATTTTTTCTAGGAGGTATAGAGAAGAGTAAAATCCTACAATCTTTTAAGGCACATATCTTCTTTGATGACCAAGATATACACTTAAAAGAGTCCTCTCTGATTGTCCCATCTGGAAAAGTTCTCTACCCTTCACACTCACAACTCAATTATCACAAAAAGTAATTCATCTGTTACTTTTTGAGTATCAATTTGTAACAAACATATACTTACTAATATATATCTATTGTAAATAATAAAAAGTTATATTATAATCTTTATATAAATTTATCACAAAATAATTATTTTTTTTTGATACTAGGTTGAAATATGGCAAAGCAAAATGTTTTAATAGTTGAAGATGATGAGATTACAGCACTGAACCTAAATATGTCTCTGCAAAAGCAGGGATATAACGTTGTAGCTATGTGTGACAACTCTTTAGAAGCAAAGAGTAAAATCACATCTTATGCTCCTGATATTGTTATAATTGATATCTCACTACAAGAGAGTAATGATGGTATAGAACTTGCCAAAGCTATAAGAAAAAAGTACACTATCCCTTTCATATTTTTAACTTCCTACACTGATGATGACATTATCGCCCAAGCAAAACTTACTGAGCCTTATGGTTATATCGTAAAACCTTTTGACCCTGCTTCGCTGCATGCAACTATTCAAATGGCTCTTTTTAAGTACAAAGTTGAAAACGAGAGAAAAGAAAACATAAACTCTCTCAAAGTAGATAAACTCAACTTAGAAAAACTTCTATACTCCAAAAAAGCATCTGATAAACCTATTGTACCGTTTGGTGATAACTACCATCTTGATATTAGTATTTGCGAGACTTTTTACAAAGGTAAAAAGATAAAACTTACAAAAAAAGAGAATGCCTTTTTAAGACTTCTTGTGGCGCAATTAGGTCTGGTAGTTAGTTTTGAGCAAGCTATGAATTATGTTTGGGATGAGAATGGAGCAACAGAAAACAGTGTAAGAACTTTAGTATGGCGTCTAAGAAACAAACTAGAGACTGATATTATTAAAAACGCTTCTGGTATAGGCTACTATATAGAAGAGTAGCACTTAAGAAATTTTTATCTTTTCTATAGTGCTTTTCATCTCTTGAAATACTTTCTCATAATCATACGTACTATTTTCAGTTTTAGCCATTTTTTCCATTTCACTCGCGTTGAGTTGTAGTGACTCTATTCTAAAGTTCCCACTTGAACCCTTGATACTGTGTGTACTTAAAGCAATCTTCTTAAAATCTCTCTTTTTAATTGCATTTTGCAAATCCGGTATCACCGTAGTCATTTTTTTAATAAAAAGCCCTAAGAGCATTATAAGCTCATCGTTAGTTAACATAAGCTCTTCACTTAACTTTTGAGCATCTAGTCCTATTATAGTTGCATTTGATGTACTCTCTATCTCCTCTTCAAGTACTACAGAAGAGTCCATCTTTAAATAAGACATAAACACACGTTCTAACTCTTTTAGAACAACTGGTTTTCCTAAAAAGGAGTCAAAACCACTCAGCAGTCCTCTCTCCCTTGCACCTTTAATTACATTTGCAGTAAGTGCAGATACAGGAGTGTGACTGAGCCCATTGAGTGCCTCATACTCTAGTATCTTTTTGACAGATTCATTTCCATCCATAATGGGCATCTGCTCATCCATCAAGATTAAATCATACGAATTGTTCATGTATAAATTTAGTGCTTCTAAGCCATTTTCTGCCAAATCAAATGTTAATCCATACTTCATCAATAAAATCTTTATGAGTTCTTGATTTGCTTCATTATCTTCCGCTATTAATATATGCCCTTTAAATTTTTGTGAAATATTTTTAGAGTATGGAAGGAACTCTTCAGGACTCATCAACTCTTCAAAGACTGTATGTATTTTTGAACAGTAGAGTGGAAAACACATTGCATTTATATGTGGATAGTTATCGTAATCATCATACTGTTTACTCATAAGAGATACATACTTTTTATCTGAATTGATTATCTTGTTTTTACAGTCGTTGCCACACTCTTCATGAATAAAAATAGTAACATCATACTCACCATCAAGGTTATCTACGATGAATATATCCATGTCAAATATCTCTGCATACTTTATAAAAGCGTCATGCTGAAAACTTGTTTTAAAATCATCTGCATAAACTGCCATTTTCAGTTTTTGAAACTCTTGAATATCTTCAAAGACTTGACACTGTTCTACATGAACATCTATAGGTATCTCCATCCAGAATGTGCTGCCTTTTCCAAGCTCTGATGAGACTTCAACATGCCCATCCATATGTTTTGCTAGCTGGTGACATATAGAAAGCCCAAGACCAGTCCCATCACTGTTTTTTTGCTCAGAGTATTGTGCTTGTGCAAAAGCAGTAAAGATATTTATAATATCTTCTTCTTTGATGCCTATTCCATTATCATTAACGCTTATTTTAAGAGTTCTGTTATGGCAAGTTGCCTCAATTTTTATGACACCATTTATAGGAGTAAACTTGATAGCATTACTTAAAAAATTTGATAAAATCTGCTTAATTCGTAAAGCATCCCCATAGAGTTCTCTTGGAATTTTAGGATCAATAAAAGATGTGATTGTGATATCTTTAGAGTTTGCACTTGGAACAAAAAGCTCCATTGTATGGCTCAACTCTTCGTGCAGTGAAAATATTTTAGGTTCTATTGTAAACTCACCACTTCTTAGTTTTGAGAAGTCTAAAATGTCATTGATAATACTTAAAAGGTTCTCACCACTACTTAAAATTATATCGAGATAATTTTTATGCTTTTTAGATATATCCTCTTCTCTGAGTAAATTTACAAAACCAAGTATGGCATTTAAAGGTGTTCTAATTTCATGTGACATATTTGATAAAAAGTACTCTTTTGCTTGACCAGCTTGCACTGCCTCTTGTCTTGCATCTATAAGTTTTTGAAAAATAGTATCGGTATAAAACTTTAAAATCCCTCGAAAGTTTCTATCATAGATATATGATATCTCATTAAAAAGCTCTTTTGAGTTCAGTCCTGCATCATAGGAGAATTCAATCATAGAACGACGGAAGTGACTACATATTTCAAAGAGTTCATCAGCACTAATTTCTCTGAACTTCAAATATGCCAACAACTCTTGCATTACAGGACAGTTTCCTATCTCTCTATCACCCGATATAACACCCATAAAGTAGTCAAATACACCACTTGCATACTTGTTTAAAAAAAATGTCTCATCTATGTTATGTAGCTGTAAAATATTTTTTGGAGAGTCATAGGATACCCATTGAAATAATATAGCTCTTTTAGACTCCATAAAAACATCAGCAACTGCTGTTAGATTAGGTACTACTTCTTTCATCTTTTACCCCATTAAAAAGTATGAGATTACCATAAGTAAGCTCAATCGAACAAGTCCAATTGCAACTACGCCATAGATACTCATGTTAAAACAGTTTGTACAGATACTATACTTTTTATTTTCATAATAAGAGTAAAATAGATACACAGCGTTGATGCCTAATACTAAAAATGAGGCGTAGAGTTGGTAGCTCCACATACTTGTACTTGTAGTCTCATCGCTCACAAAAAGTGAAGCGACTAGGAGTAAAAGCATTGCAATCATTGTATAGTTTCCTGCTATAACAAAATAGTCTCGACTAAAGCTTCTTGGTGTTGTAGGACAGCTTATTCCATTACTCATAAGAAGAGCTTGAAACTTATCTTTCTCATCGCCTTTTAGTTTTGTTAAGAAGTTGGCTCCAAAAAGATAGTCTATTTTTCTCTGAAGCAGTATTGCAAAATCCCCATCAGTTCGTAAGGCATGCTGTTCCCCATATCTATCTTCATAGATTAAACTTATACTTTCGTATCTCTCAATTTCTACACTACTATTTGGAAAATAAGAGCTACTTTCAGTTGAACGTACAGTACCTTTTTTCTTTAAAATCCTAGGATTAATGAGTTCTAAAAATGTGTCATCCTGTTTTACAACTACAACATTATAATAACTTCCGACTTGAGCACCAGCCAAGCCATCTAAGCCATTCGCTTCAACAGTCTCTTTTAAATCATCAATAAAAGCATAAAGTTCATCATCAAAAACTCTAATGTCTGGTGCATACTCAACACCTGTTTGATTTGGATATGTGATTATCTCTCTAATCATGATTTAACCTTATTTAAAATGGGGATTTTTTTGTGAGAAACAGAGCAAAGAGTGCTCTGTCTAAAATTAATGATGACTTTTTAAGATTAAAATAGTCATTTTTAAATTAATTGCAACGAATCTTACAATTTGCCAAAGAACACATGTTCTTAAGAATTTTTGACTACCACTTGGAATCATCGTTCCAAATTGTGGTGTATATGGTTCAACATGCTGTACATGTGAATGCTCTTTATCTACTTTTACTTCTTCGCTCATATTTTTTCCTTTAATTGATTTTATATATTTTCTCTACTCTGGAATTAGAGCCCAACCTGGTTTAAGTTGTGCTTTCCATAAAAATGCATGGTGTAGTAAATGCTTCACCCAGTGTGCGGCAAGACCAATCTCACCTGTTGTACCGTTAATATCACGACCCGTACCAGGATATTTCTCAAAGTTAGGAACAATTGGGAAAACTGTCATAGCTGCGGCAGTTCCACTTAACATTCCTTTACCAGCAGATGCAACACATGCTGCACCCATCTCTGCCATACATGAAGTATGCGTAGGCTCAGTTGCTTTACCATTCATCATATCACAGATACTTGCAGTAACTGCTCTACCCATCATTGCTGAAGGCATACCTGTTCTTGGAGGTGTTGGAGTAATTGGTGTACCGTTTGCCGATTTCATCGGCTTAGAAATTGGGTGTGGAGGAGCGAATGCGATACCTGCTGCAAAAATATTAGGATAAGCAGGAGATTGAAGAGTTCTTGGCCAATCAGATGGCTCCCAATCAGCATAAGTTGCTTTTGAATAATCAGCATCAACTTTCATCATTCCATTTGGAGCAAATACTGTATCGGTAATATCAGAACCATCTTTTGCGTAAGCTTTCATACCAGCACCAGCGAATGGTGGGATAAGCATAGCAAAATCAAATTCATGTGTATCTGTAGTTCCATCAAGTGACTCATACGTTACCATGCCTGATTCTACTTTATTGACATGCGCACCGATAATCCAATCCATACCACGTTCAGCATAAAGAGACTCAGCGAATACTTTAGATGAAGTCACAAAACCACCCATTTTAAAGTGAAGTCCACCCATACCAAAGTCACCAAGGAAAGACTCATTAGAGATCCATGTCATATCTGCCATCTCTCTAACGCCTCTCTCTTGAAGCGTATGCTCAATATTGAAAATATACTCAAATGCAGCACCTTGACAAGTACACATACCATGTCCTGTACCAATTAAGAATTTTTGGCGTTCACCAGCTTTCATCTTCTCAATACACTTTTCAAGCTCTTCTGCTGCATGAACTGCATGATCTGCTGTACAAACAGAAACAGTATGCTCACCAAGAGTAGTACCTTCACCAAGACCAGGTGTTGCACCAAAGTTTAGTTTTGGACCAGTTGCATTGATAATATAATCATAATCAATATTTTCTGTAGCTCCCTCTTTGCCTTGACCTGTATACTCTACAGTTACAAAAGGGCTGTTGTTTGATTCACTTCCCTCAGGATTTAAAGAGATAGCTTTCGCTTGTCTAAAATCAGCTTTTGTTTTAGCATAAACAGGAGCTAAGTCAAAAGTAACGTCCTCCTTACTCATCTCACCAACACCAACCCAAATGTTTGATGGTATCCAGTTCCATTTTGCGTTTGGAGTAACAACAACAACTTCATGTTCATCTCCAAGCCATTTTGTAGCAAAAGATGCTGCTGTATGACCTGCAACACCCGCACCAAGAATAACTAATCTTGCCATATAATCTTCCCCTAAATTTAATTTCTAAAAAAACTTTATCACTATTTTATCACATAATTATCACAAAGAATTATTAGATTATAAATAATTGTTATAGATGGAGGTTATATAAATTTCAAAGCCCTATATTAAGGGCTTTAAGTAGTGTAATTTTTTAATATTTAGTTAACTTTGAGGATTTTGCTAAGGATTTCATAGACATTTTTTGAGATAGAGTGTGTAGAAACTACACGTTCTAACTCTTTTTGCATCATTGTTTTATTTGTTTTGTTTATCTTGTTATAGATTTTAAATGCTCCTGCAAGCCCTGAAGCCATCTGTGCATTAATCTTATCTATCTCTATAATTTTATCAGCTACAAACTTGTATCCTGAACCATCTTTTGCATGAAAGTGTTTATAATTTCTAGCAAATACACCGATGAGTGAGCGAACAAGATTTGGAACTTTTTCATCATAGACAGCATCATTTTGAAGAGCCATTACTCTTTGGAGTGTACCCTCACGATCTGAGGCAGAGAGAATAGAGAAGTATTTATTCATCACCAATGTATCATCTTTGTATTGAGAGTAAAAATCACTCAGTGCCATCTCTGCAAGCATTGCCGACTTGTTTTCAAGTATATCAAGAGCCACAATTCTATCTGTCATTGTCATAGACTCACCATACTGTTTTGACACCAAATCAATGACACCCTCACTCTCTAAGGCGCTTAAAAGTCTTAAAGAACGGTTTTTCAAAGCTCTTTGACCCATACTTTGAGAGTCTATATCTTGGTTGAGCGGTTTATGATTTTTACTATAGAGTTCTAATAGCTTTTTTTCATATTGAGTTGCTAGATGTTGCGTTAACTTCTCTTTTGCCTCATATATTGGCTCAAAATCAACTACCTCTTGTCTCTGCATAAGAGTAGAGACAGATGGCAGTTCAAGAAGAAGTGCCTTATATGACAAGTCAACATCCAAATCAAGGAGATATCCAAATGAGACAACAAACTCTTCATTGATAGCTCCACCCTGCATCATAGACTCTAGTGTCTCTACTGCAAACTCCTGAGCAGATTCATATCTCACAAAACTATTTGTGTCATGCTTCATTAAGAATGCAAATTCATTCTCTTCTTTTTCTATAATAACAGGAGCTGAAAAATCACGGTTAATTGATACAATAGGCTTTATTGCTAGATTTTCAAATACAAACGCTTCCTCTTGCTTTGAGATAATAACTGTTTTTTCAACTATTTCACTCCCTTTCTCATCTATAAGAGCAATTTTGAGAGGAAAGAAGTAAGGAGACTGTTTTTCGCCGTTAAGTGCATTTGGTATCTCTTGCCTTACATGCAAAGTATATGTACTATTTTCATAACTCTCTTTAACATGTAGTTTTGGAGTTCCAGATTGATGATACCAAAGTTCAAATGCAGATAAATCTACACCGCTAGCCTGACTCATAGCCCAAAGAAAATCATTTGTAGTTACAGCTTGTCCATCAAAACTCTCAAAATAGAGGTCTGTTGCTTTTCTATAATTCTCTTGGCCAAGCAGAGTATGAATCATACGAATAACCTCAGCACCCTTCTCATATACTGTAGAGGTGTAAAAGTTATTCATAGATATGTATGACTCTGGCTGAATTGGATGAGCAGTAGGAGAAGCATCCTCTACAAACTGTCTCTCACGCAGACCTTTTACGTCTTCTATACGTTGAACCTCACATGAGTTTAAATCAGCGGAGAAACTCTGGTCACGAAAAACAGTAAGTCCCTCTTTAAGTGTCAACTGAAACCAATCACGACACGTTATACGGTTACCTGTCCAGTTATGAAAGTACTCATGTGCGATAACAGACTGAATACCCATAAAGTTAGTATCAGTTGATGTTTCTTCATCTGCAAGTACATAATGAGAGTTGAAAATGTTTAAACCTTTGTTCTCCATTGCACCCATATTAAAACTATCAACTGCTACGATGTTATAGATCTCTAAGTCATACTCACGTCCATATTTCTCTTCATCCCAACTCATTGACTCTTTTAATGATTTCATAGCGTGTGAACATTTCGATTCATTCCCAAGATCACAATAAATATTTAACTCTACATCATCTCCGCTAGCGGTTGTAAACTCATCATTCACACAACCTAAATCACCCGCAACCAAGGCAAAAAGGTAGGAAGGTTTTGGATGTGGATCAAACCAAGTCACGCCATGTCTTTCATCAAAACTATCGTGGCACTGCATTTTATTTCCATTACTTAAGAGAATCGGGTACATTTTTTTATCTGCAATAACTGTGGTTTTAAAAACACTCATTACATCTGGACGATCAAGATATGGCGTTATACGGCGAAAGCCTTCGGGTTCATTTTGCGTACAGAAGATAGTACCTGATTTATAAAGCCCTTCAAGTTCTGTATTATTTTGAGGATATATTTTATTTATTATTTTTAATTCAAACGCAGTCGGTACATCTGTAATTGTTAGTTTTTCATCTTTATATCTATAGCGAGTTGCATCTAACTCCAAACCATTTAACCATAAGCCTTGAAGTTCTAAATCAATACTATCAAGTACTATCTCATTCACACTCTTCTCATTAAGGATGTTCATTACATTTGTAACAATAGTCTCTTCTTCGTACAGATCAAAAACTAATTCAACATCTTTTATACTAAACTCTGGTTTTTTATAATCTTTTAAATATATCGCTTGCATTTCGCTCATAAATCACTTCTTTTATTTAATTGTCAAAATTATAATCAAATTTCCACTCAAAAGAATTAAATATTGATTTGAATGTTTCATCTAAAGAAGCTTTCATAATTAAACGCTCATTAGTATATGGGTGTTCCGCCTCTAAAGAAATTGCATGGAGTAGTAATCTATTGCAATCAAACTCTTTACGTATCATCTTATTGTGCTCCCCTCTTCCATATTTCGTGTCCCCAAGCATATGGTGTGAGATATGTTTCATATGACGACGTAGTTGGTGTTTTCTTCCTGTTTTGGGTTGCAATTCAACTAAGGAGTATCGTGTTTTCTCATACCTACCAACGCCAATATCTAACTCTACAGTTTCGAGCCTCTTATAAGCAGTCAGCGCTTCTTGTGCCTCTTTATCTTTGTTGGCTTTTTTATCGGCAATCTTATCAAACTTCTCAGTCAGTGCATGCTCAATCTCTCCACTCTCAGGTGTATATCCACGAACAACTGCAATATAGGTCTTTTGAATTGTGTGTGCTTTAAACTGCTCAGACATTATTTTTGCAGTCTCTGAATCTAGTGCGAAAAGTAAAACACCAGAAGTTGGTTTATCAAGACGATGAATAGGATATACCCACTTATCTATCTGATTACGAAGCATTTTCATTGCAAAATAAATCTCATGTCTATCTATCATAGATTTGTGCACTAAAAGCCCAGTTGGTTTATTGATAGCCACAAGACATTCATCTTGGTATACAATTTCTAGTTCATACTCTTTAAACATTTACACACGCAGTAGTGAGGTCAATACTTTAGTCACGTTTAGTTGTTTTACGCTTTTTATTCGTGGCTTTTAACTGTTTTCTACCCTTAGGCACTCCACTTGTGTTCTTATTATATTGACGCACTTTTTTAGAAGAAGCACGTTTATGTTCAGCTTTGAGTTTTACTTCATCAACATCTTTTCTTCTAATTGTTGGGTCAGGTTCAAAACCTTCGACTAGCTCTTGTGGAATCTTTTGTCCTATGAGACGTTCAATATCTTTGATATCATACTTTTCATAGATATCTATAAGACTTATAGCTTCACCTTGACGTCCAGCACGACCCGTTCTTCCAACACGATGCACATAATCTTCTGGAATAGATGGCAGTTCATAGTTAATAACATATGGTAAGTGTTCAATATCGAGTCCACGTGAGGCTATATCAGTAGCAACAAGCACTCTTGTCTTTCCTTCTTTAAATTGAGTAAGGGTTTTGAGTCTATTTGCCTTTGTCTTATCTCCATGAATCACTCCACACTTCAGCCCATCTTTTTTAAGCTCTATGATTAACTCATCTGCACTTACTTTTGTTTTTGTAAATACTAAAACCTGAGGAAAGTTTCTTGAACCAATGAGATATGCTAAAAGTTCTGCTTTTCTAGCAGTATCAACCATGTAAGCCACTTGATTGATAGTATCTACTGTTGTGTTTTTCTTTGCAGTCTCTATAAATGCAGGTTTTGTTAATATAAGTTTTGAGAGTTTTCTCACTTTTTCACTAAAGGTTGCTGAAAAAAGGAGTGTCTGATGACGTTTTGGAAGGAGTGGATGGATTTTTCTGATATCTTTTGTAAAACCCATATCTAACATTCTATCCGCTTCATCTAAAACCATAATTTCTACCGAGTTAAGAGAGAGACCGCTCTCTATATGCTCTAGCAAACGACCTGGAGTTGCTATAACAATATCTACACCCTCTTTTAACTTCTTTTTCTGTGTATCTAAATCTTTTCCACCTACAAGTATCATAGTGGTCACTTTCATATGTTTAGAGTAAGCGAGTATATCTTCATGAATCTGGATAGATAACTCCCTTGTAGGGGAGAGAATAACAACTCTTACATTGTTATGTTCTAATGGCTTTCGTAGTTTTTGTAGTATGGGAAGCGCAAAGGCAGCTGTTTTACCTGTTCCTGTTTGCGCAGTAGCAAATATATCGTTTTTTGCTAAAACCAAAGGTATAGCTCTTTTTTGAATTGTAGTTGGATTCTCATACCCTAACTCTTTTATAGCACCAAGTAGAGGTTTAATCAACCCAAGTTTTTCAAATGACATTATCTACCTTTTAGTAAAAATATATATGGAATTCTAGCATATTATTGAGATATTAAGCTTATTATCCTAATAAACCCTAAGCTACTTTATCTAACCACTAATCTCTTTAAGTTCTTTATAGTTATAATCTCTACATATTAAAATAACAAGTATTGAAAATGATAAGACGAACTCTCAAAAAAACTAGCAAAAGTGAAAAATTCAAAGCCTTTTTAAAAAAATATAAAGTGCCTCGTGAATATCTCTCTACAAATAGGAAGATGGTGTCACGTGCAGTCTTTATAGGTCTCTTTATTGCCTTTATCCCTATGCCGTTTCAGATGTTACTTGTTTTAGCTTTTGTACCATTTTTAAAATTTAATGTACCCATTGGACTTGCTATGTGCTGGATAAGCAACCCATTTACAATGCCACCAATGTACTATATAGAATACTTAACAGGTTCATTTTTTCTTGGAAGTGAAGTAGAGCCTGTTGTCATGACACTTGATTGGTTTAGTGAAAATATAGATAACATCTTTATACCACTTTATATGGGTACTCTTTTTTACTCTGTTATTGTATCTTCTCTTGCATATTGGGCAGTAAACCACTTCTGGCACGGTTCAGTGCATAGAGATAGAAAACTCCATCGCCACGAAAGAAAAAACTAGGTTTAGATTTTTTTTGCACTCTTTAGAGAGTAGATTATAAATCCTATACCTATCAGTAAAAAAGGTATACTCAAGGCTTGTCCTGTGTTTAATACAAAATCACTCGAATAAGATGCCTGTCTCTCTTTGACAAATTCTATAAGAAACCTTGCGCTAAAGAGTAGTGTTAAAAAGAGCCCAAAAAGCAGTCCAGGTTGTAACTCTTTGCTTTTTTTATACACAAAAAATAGTATTATGAAAATAGATAAATTGGCAAGTGCCTCATAGAGTTGAGCAGGATGTCTTGGAAGCATGTCTACTCTAGAAAAAACTATAGCCCAAGGGAGATCTGTTTTAGCACCTAATATTTCAGAGTTCATAAGGTTACCCATTCTTACAAAAAAGCCAAAAAGCGCTGTTGGTATTGCTATTCTATCAAGTAGCCATAAAAAATTTAGATTATATTTTTTTATATAAAAGTAGAGTGCAATAATAACACCTAGTCCACCACCATGAGAGGCTAAACCACCCTCCCAAACTGCAAATATCTTCATAGGATTTGCAAGATAAAATGCAGGGTCATAAAAGAGACAGTGTCCTAAGCGAGCACCCACTACTATCCCTATGATTGCATATATAAATCCAGAATCCACTAAGTCAACTGACTTACCCTCTCTTGCGTATATCCATTTCATAATCTGTAGCCCCACAAGAATAGCTGCTGCAAAAAGAAGACCATACCAAAAAACTCTCACACTTCCAAAAGAGAAAAGTATAGGGTCAACACTCCAAATAAAATGCTCCATAACTATTTTCTCAGTGCCTCAGCTATAAGTTCAATAGGGTTTTTAAAGACAATTTGAGACTCTACACCCATAGAGTTATTTATCTGCATACGACAAGCGGAACACTCTGCACTTACAATCTCTGCACCCGTTTTCTCAATCATAGCCGCTTTTGGAATACCAGCCGCTTTTGCAAAATGATACTTCTCAGTCTGCATCGTTACACCACCAAAACCACAACAGACATTTGAATCACTCATCTCTACAATATTATAATTTTGACGTACTAAATTTCTTGGCTCTTGATGTATGCCCTGCATTTTTCTAGCGTGACATGGGTCATGATAGGTCACGATTTTAGTATCTTTTTTCTTCGATGCTAAAAGAGCCTCTAGCTCTGTGTGGTGCTGCAACCACTCAGTAGCCATGTATACCTTACTCATAATAACTCTGGCTCTGGCTCTCCAGTCTGGCTGGTCATGAAAGTAGTGTTCATAGTCTATTTTAAGCATAGCAGAACAGGTAGCCTCTGGAACTATAATAGCCTCTACGTCTTTAGAAAAACTCTCAAAATACTCTATGTTATGCTTTGCATTTAAATCAACTGTATCAAAATCACCTGTAAAATATGCAGGAGCAGAACAGCACTTTTGATTTTTAGCAAGAAAGGCATCAATCTCTAGTGCTTCTAAAATTTCCAAAAGTCCATTCCCAACATCTTTATAGTTGTAGTTTGCTAAACACCCTATAAAAATAGCAACTTTTCTTTTGCCACCATTATCGATGTTCTCAGGGTGAGAATTTAAGAATGACTTTTTAGTTAGGCTTGGGAAAAGTCTATCCGTTTTAAGCATCGGAAGACTAACACGTGAGTGCATAGAGTCAATATTCTCTTTTATCTTAAATCCACACGTCTGAAATGTCCAACCAAGCTTAAACGCAATGTCATTTAGCCAACGGTGACGTAGCAGTAAAAAAAATGCTTTTTTATACCAAGCGATTCCAAACTTTTTGGCTATATCTGCACGGACTTGCTCTATTATCATATCTGTAGGCAGTGATTTTGGACAGACATCTACACAGTTCGTACATAAAAAACATGACTCAAAAATATCTTTTGCAGTTTTATCAAGTTCTAAATGACCACGCTTATAAGCACCCAAAAGATCTATAAATCCACGAGGAGAAGTTACCTCATCTGCATTTACATTGTGAATAGTACAGACTGGTATACACTTACCACACTTAACACACTCATCCTGCGTTTCATCAAAATTAAAAATATTCTCCAGTTGTTTACTCATGTTATACCGTTTTAGAAAATGTCTTTTTATTTGCAGCATGCTTCGTCATATATGCATCAAAAGCCATTGCAATATTTCTTATAAGAAGCGTACCTGTTTCACTACACTCTATTTGCTCTTCATCCATAGTTAAAAGCTCTTCATCTACGAAAGGTTTTAGGGTCTCAATTGCATCTGCGAAATACTCTTTAAACTCAATGTTATAAAGCTTTTCAAATCTTTTTATATCAAGTTTGAAATTACTCATAAGCTCCATAATGACAAATTGGCGAATCTGATCATCTTCATTTAATACAACACCACGCTCAAAGGGAAGCTTTCCATCTTCAATAGCAGCCTCATACAGTTTCATATCTTTAAAGTTTTGGTTGTAACTATCAACACCTTCACCAATTGATGTCAATCCAACACCAATTAAATCAGCGCCACCTTTTGTCGTGTAACCTTGGAAATTTCTATGCAGTTCTCCTTTTTCTATCGCTTTAAATAGCTCATCTTCAGGTTTTGCAAAGTGATCCATTCCAATCATCTTATAACCGTGTGATGTTAAAAAGTTAATCGTATACTGCATGATTTCAAGTTTTTCATCTGGACGAGGAAGTGTAGTCTCATCAATCTTTCTCATAGTCTTTTTCATCCAAGGAACATGCGCGTAATTAAATACTGCAAATCTATCTGGATTTAATGTTAGTGAGAGTTTAAGTGTCTCTTTAAAAGTCTCCAGATTTTGAAAAGGCAGGCCATAAATAAGGTCAACATTTACTGATACCATATTGTATTTTCTCGCTAAATCCATAGCATTCTTTGTAATATCATAAGGCTGGACACGATGCACTGCAACTTGAACTTTTTCGTTAAAGTCTTGAATACCAAAGCTCACACGGTTAAAGCCAGCTTCACTCATAACTCTCATCTGGTCTTCATCGATATGGCGAGGGTCTATCTCACATGAAATTTCTGCACCATCTATAAAGTTTGGAAAGTAAGATTTAATCTCATCTATAATGACTTTTAACTGCTCTGCTGTAAAAAATGTAGGTGTTCCACCACCAAAGTGCATCTGAATTACTTGACGTTTACAGTCTAGATGTTTTGATAATATTTCAAGCTCACGTTTAAGGTACTCAATATAACGAAGCATCTTCTCCTCTTTTGAAGTAAATACAACATTACATCCACAGAAGTAACATGCATTTTTACAAAAAGGGAGATGAAAGTAGAGACTAAGGGGTCTTGCTGGATCTTGATTTTCTAACTTTTTAATATATTCATCATACGCATATGCATCACTAAACTCTAATGCAGTAGGGTAAGAAGTATAGCGAGGACCTGGTTTAGAGTATTTTAAAAATTTTGAAAAATCTAGCATATTGAATCCATTGTATTAATAATTACCGCGATTATCTCTAAAAAGTACTAAAGAACTTATAAATTTCTATTTCTAAATTTAAAACTTCCAGTATCCTAACTCTTTTCTTAGCTTAAAGTTCCTTATGATATTGTGCGGTTTTTTCTTGGGAGGTAGATTCTCACCATGTAACATCTTCTCAACAGCATTAAGTACTCTTTGACTTGATTTTCCATCTGTATAGGGGTGAAACTCACTTACACTTGTTTTGATATTCTCTTCATTTGTATCTAGATTTTCCAAGACGGATATAATCGTCTCTTCAAGTCTGTCAATCTCTTGCACATTGATTAAAGCTGGCTCATCTTTTTCTGTTTGAAATGTTACAACAGGCTTTAACTGCGTTAAAAACTCATAAATTATGGATGATGTATCACACAACATCAAATCAGATTTTTTGAAACTCTCTATCAGCTCAGTAGATTCTACAAAGTGAACATTTGGCAAGTTTATCGCTTTATAGATCTCTACAATCTCTAAAGCCATCTTTGGATGCAGCGTAATATGCCAATCAAAATCATACTTTTGCATCATCTCAAGAATGAGCGGGTATAAAACTTTTGCTTTAGAGAATCTAGGGCTAAAGGTTGAAGCAAAAAAGATTGACCTCTTTTTTGAACTATCTTTCTCTTTTATAACTGGGAAAAGAGGGTCAAGCTTACACCAACCACTCTCTTCTACACTGAATGAACCATACTTTTTGGCAAGTACTTCAAACTTACTTGTAGAACTTGGACCTTGTGTACAATAGAGATCAAACATCTCTCTAATGATATAGTGATAAAGCTGCCCATTTTTCTTTGCTTTAGTACTCGGCAGACCATGAAAAACTTCAACTTTAAGACCAGAAAGAAAAGAAGGAACTACATTTCCAGGAACAAAAACTGCATCTGATTTGTAGTCTACCGCATCCTCAATCTCAAAGAGTCGCTCTTCATCTGCATGCAAAAAATCATACGTAATCTCATCACCATACAAAAACCATCTTACCTCATCGCCACGAAAAAGTATCTCTTTTTGCAGTGGCCGAAGTACTGGGAAACTGTAGTCTTGGGATATAAAAAAGAGGTATCTGCGTTTTTGAGATTTAGCCATCACTATCACCACTATCTAATCTAAGTAATTTTTCATCATCAAAAATCTTATACACATTTTTCAAGGCATTATTAATATCTCTATCTAGCGGTATAGGTATAAAGCTAATTTCACAATCTTTAAAAATCATATTAAGGGTTATCAATGCTGTAGAGTAGTAAGCAATTACTTTCGATGGATATATTTTATTTTCTAAAAAGTAAAGTTCTACAGGCATGCTTATATCCAATACACTAAAGAGTTGATTCTCCATAGAAGATAAAATATTTTTTGATTTTTCATTCTCTCCACGATGAGGAATATAGATGATTTTTTTATTATATTTTTTTATTATATTTTCCAGACTACGATAGTACGTCTCATCATCAATATATCTACTCGAAGGATGCCCCAAAAAATAGACACATGAGTCATCTTTCTTTGCACCTTCTAAATAGGTTTTCTTTAAAAAAGTCAACTCATTTTTTACAACTTCAATACCATTAATTGGTTCCAAATCAAAATAGGTAAATAGATTAATTTTATCTCTGATTTTAATCTTTAATCCAAAAAATAAAAATCTCAACTCTTTAAAGTTATATTTATTAATTATATTTTTTTTGATATTATTTTCATAAATTGATATAGTCATAACGCCATCATCGAGTAAAAAAACTTTCTCTTTCTTAACATTGGCGATAACTAGTTTTGGAACAACTTCTAACTTAGGAATAAAAACATATTTATATCTATCTCTTTTTAAACGTTTTACTAAATCAATATATTTTAAGATACTCGAATTTTTACTATACTCTATCTCAATTACTTCTTTCCACTTGTATAGACTTATTATTGAGTCTATTTGAGCTTTATTTGCTTTTAGTGACCGATGCACTAGGACGAGTATATTGTTTTCTAAATGAAAATGCTTTACAGCTTCTATTGCATTTAAAAGTTGTAGTGGTGTACCTATGATAAAGAGATTATTCAAATCTGTCTCCAAACCCATAATCTTTTTCAGCAGTTTTTCCTAAAACATCTTTTAAATGCTTAGGGTGCATCCCATATCCAGGTCTCACACTTCTTATATTTTCTTCTGTAAAAACATCACCTTTCTTTATATCTTTAGCAACATAGAGGCTTCTTGAAAACCTTCTACTCTGTTTTTTCTTCTCATCCATACTATAATCAACTTTTCCAAGAAGCTTCTCAGTATCTCTTATAGCCTTTATCATGTCAGAAAACTCTTCTTTATCCATAGAAAAATCAGCATCAGCCCCACCAATAGACTTATCTAAAATAAAATGCTTCTCAATTACTTTTGCTCCAAGTGTAACTGCTACAATAGGAGCAGTACTCCCTAAAGTGTGATCTGAGAAACCAGAGACAACATCAAAAGTTTGAGCAAGACTAGGGATCATATTTAAATTTGCTCCTTCAAGTGGAGCAGGATATGAACTTGTGCATTTAAGAAGTACAATCTCATTATTTCCAACACCTCTACATATATCAACTGCATCTTGTATCTCTTCTATGGTTGCTATTCCTGTAGAGATAATGATTGGTTTCATTTTTGAAGCTGTATATCTTATAAGCTCATAGTCAGTTATTTCGAATGAAGCAATCTTATAGGCTGAAGGATTAAACTGTTCTAAAAAATCTACCGCTGTTTTATCAAAAGGAGAAGAGAATATATCTATACTTATCTCTCTCGCATAATCAAACAACTCTTTGTGCCACTCCCAAGGAAGATATGCTTCTTGATACAAATCATACAGTTTTTTATCATCCCAAAGTGTTCCACCATCAATAATAAAGTCATTTTTATCACTGTTGAGTGTGATAGTATCTGCTGTATATGTTTGCAGCTTAATAGCATTAGCACCTATCTCTTTTGCTGCTTTAATAGTATCTTTTGCAATAGATATTTCACCACCATGATTCGCACTCAGCTCTGCAATTATATATGTGCCATCTTTTTCTAAATCAAATTTACCTATCTTCATTTTTAAGCTCCATACAAATAACCTCTTTATTATTAACTATCTTTTTTTGAGTTTCTTGAAAGTGAAATTTTTTATGTAAATTTCTAACTTGTATATTATCACTAAATACTTCAAGCTTAAGTGTTTTTATTTTTAAAATATTAAATGCATAATCAATACATATATTTTCTAAAACTCTTCCAACTCCGGGTATTTGAGTACTTGCGTTTGCATATAATCCAAATTCAGAGCTTTTTTTGTCTCTATCAATACTTGTAAAATCAATAACACCAATATAATTGCTATCTTTTTTAACTAAAAAATAGAGCTTGTCTAGAGAATTATTTAAACTCTCTATATATTCTAAGTGACTCTCTAGCAATATATCATTACTATTATACATCCACTTTTTAATCTCTGAATGATTTCGCCAAGAGAGAACCATCTTTTTCTCATCCAGTGTCATTTTAGTAAAGTTAATAAGCTCTATATTATTTAACATTTTCATCAACTCTGTTTAATAATTTTTCTACATACTTTATCAGCTTTGTTTCTTTAAATTTTTTCAGAGCTGGTAAGTTCTTTTTTCTTAAATAGTTATACATATCGTCTTGATTATCTGCTGTTTGTATTGCGATAAATTTTAAATTCATATAAAACACTTCATTAAGTGTCACACTTGGTGTTACAATAGCCACATCACTTTTTCTCATAAGCTTTGCTATCTTATTAGAGTTGATATATAAGGATACCCCCTCTCTCTTTTTAAGATATTTTTTCAACTCTTCTAGATGCTTATTTGCTGTAGTTGTTACGAGGTTTACTCTCACATTATCAAATTTTTCTAAAACATTCAAAATTTTTATATTGATATTACTATGATCTGCCCCACCCATTGCCAAAAACACGGTGTTATTTTTACTCTTTTTCTTTTTTTGTTTCTTTTTCTCTTTGATAAATTCATCTCTAAGAAGTGTATATTTAGCTCCACACCTTAACTCACAATTTTTAGGAACCAAATTCTTATATCTTTTTTTATTTGCGCTGATATTATGATTTAAAAGTATGTCACAATGATGTTTCTCATAGGTATCATCAAATGACAATATCTTAACACCTGTCTTCTTTTTTAATTGCTTTTCATACTCATAGTCAACACCATAATGGTCAATCACTACTATATCTATATTGTACTTATTTACTAATTCTGTCACTTCTGTTAAACTGTTTGATTTAATAATTTCCACTTGATAATTAGCTTCAATTATTTTATGGTTTATATTCCCATCCAAATCTTGTGTAGCAAATATTATATTTGCGTCTTTATACTTAGATGCTAATACCAAATCTCTCATAATATGTCCAGTGCCGATAGTTGATGAAGAATCAGCTCGGAAGAGAATACTTTTGTTTTTAGATGACACTGTTTTCTTCTTTAATAAAATTATCAATATTAGGTTCTATATTATGTTTATTACAATATAGATAAAATTTTTGCATTTTAATATAGTCATCTATTGTATCAATTGTGGCACGTAAACATGGAAGTTTATACTTTTTCTCAATATCTTGAATATATACTTTACAATTATCTCTTATGTAAGGGGTTACGTGCTCTTTATCAAAATCATTTCTTGCATTTTTATATGCTAAATCCAATACTTTGAAACTAAACACTTCTGCACTAAGACCATATACAGCGTTTGAAAACATACTATATGAACTATTTTTAGAAATATACAATTCAATTAAATTATCTATTATATTACAATCCATTAATGGATTGTCTGCCGTGATTCTAATAATATTTTTTGCATCATATTCAACAGCTGTTTCATAAAATCTTTTCAGTACATTATTTAAATCACCTCGATAACAAGCGATATTTAATTCATCGAGTTTTAGCTCAATAATATCATCAGTTTGTTGGTTTGAAGTTGCTACAACAATTTGATTTATTCTTTTAGATTTAGATACTGTTTGATAGACTCTTTCAAGTAACGTTTTTCCAGCTAAATCTAACATTACCTTTGAGGGTAGCCTAGTAGAGTTTACCCGTGCTTGAATGATACATAAATATTCTACCAACTTGTCCATCCCCCATCTACTATAATGTTTTGACCGGTAATGTAACTACTTTCATCTAAAGATAAAAAATAAACAGCTGATGTAACTTCTTCTGGCTTACCAATTCTTTTTAAAAATGTTTTATTTTCTAAATTGTTTAAAAAACTTTTATCCTTAACAAAATTAATATTTGGAAATGGGCCATAACTTACCGTGTTAACATTTATATTATATGGTGCAAGTTTCATTGCTGTATACTTTGTGTATTGAATAACACCTGCCTTACCTACACCATAACTTAATGGATTTATCATCTCTTCACTGGCATATATACTAGGGTCTGGTGACACAATACCATACATAGATGATATATTTATTATCCTACTAGAAATATTTTTTTTCATATATGGAATAACTGCCTGAGTGGTTGTATCTATTGAAATAACCGTTCCATCGAAACTTTTATTCCAATCATCTTTAGAGTATTCACTAAATTTTTTTGTTACCCCAAAATGTGCATTATTAATTAAAACATCAATTTTATAAAATCTCTTAAAAACTTTTTCAAAAGTATCAATAACACTTTTTTTATTAGATACATCTATTTCAAATGCTTGTTCTTTTGGAAGTTTTAATTTGTCACATAGCTCAAACGATTTATTTATATCAGTTGATAAGACAATCACTTTTGCACCTGCTAAAGACAAATGCTCTACCATCTTGCTGCCTAAATATCCTGTAGCACCAGTTATTAACACAACTTTATCTTTAATTGAAAATATGCTATTCATTCTTACCACTTTGTAGGATTATATATTTTATCATCCATATCCTTGAAATCATTGATTATATTTTCCATTATAGTTTTGTCTAACTCTTTTAAATTATTAAAGCTGGTTATATTTTCCTGTGCTTGATCAATATTATCACAGCCAAAAAGTATTAGTGATTCTTTAGCAATAGTATCAACAAAACTTAATGCTAACTCATTTTTAGAAATCCTCATTTTATCACAATATGATTCAAATATATATAGATATTTTTTAGCAATTTTAAGGTTTTCTGGCACTTTATTTATATCCATTAACAATAAACCTTGTAAAAATACGCTTCTTATAAAGATAAGTTTATTATTTTCTTTAGCCTTTTTAAACCAATCTTCACTTATAGCTCTTTGATCAAATATATTAAATGGTATTTGAATAAATGTTATACTTGGATTCTCAACTGCCAATTCAAAATCTTCATTTGTGTAAATTGACACACCGAAATATTTTATTTTTTTATTCTCAATTAATCTCTCTATAATAGCCGTATATTCTTCTTTCCAATCATATAAAAGTTCACTATCATGAAGTAATAATCCATACAGAAAATCTATCTTTAAATTTGCTAACGATTTGTTTATGTTTTCTAATAAGTCATTTTTAAACAAGTTTGATTTTAATTTTGAGATTACAAATATATCTTTTTTACCATCTATTGACTTACTAAGAACCTCTTCCGAGTTTCCATAGGCTTGTGCAGTATCAAAACAGTTTATATCATTCTCATAAACATACTCAATTATCTTATTTACATCTTCTTGTGATGGCTGTCCTTGAGTATTTGCAATCCCATAATTCAAACCGAACTGAACTGTTCCTAAAGATAGTTTTGATAATGTATCGTCGTTATACTCTATAAACTTCATTGCAGTATCTCAAAAAGTGAGTTTATTACATACTCTTGTTCTGCTTCACTTAAGAGTGGATACATTGGTAAAGAAAAGCACTCATCATAGTACTTATCCATCTTTGGTGTATGCTCATTTCCATACCCTAAATCTTTATAATAGGGTTGCTTATTTATTGGAATATAGTGCAGTTGAATTCCTATCTTTTTTTCCCTTAGCTTGTTAAACAGGTCTACCTTTGAGATATTTAACATGGGAAAATCTACTTGCACTACATAAAGATGGTAGGAAGATTTTCCATCAAATGTGTAAAGCGGTTTAACAATCGTCTTTTCAAAAGATTTATCATACATCTGCGCTATTTCAAATCGTCTTTTTATAAACCGAGGAAGTTTATTAAGTTGAGACAAACCTAAAGCACATTGGATATCTGTTATTCGATAATTAAAACCTAAATCTCTCATCTCATATTCCCATGGCTTCATATCAGGTGTTTTTACCATACCGTGACCTCGAAGAGTTAAAAGCTTTTCATATGTTTCTTTTGAGTTTATAGTTATTGCTCCACCCTCACCTGTTGTCAAATGCTTTACCGGATGAAAAGAAAAAATACTTGCATCACTATTAACACAACTACCAGACTTTATTCCGTTATATATAGCACCAATTGCGTGAGCATTATCTTCTAAGACTCTAATATTGTAAGTCTCTCTTAGATATTTCAATTTATCTTGATTAACCATATTTCCAGAAAAAGCAACCGCATAAATAGCTTTTATTGTAGGGTCTTTTTTAAGTTCAGTTTCACATAAATCTAAGTCAATGTTACCATCTTTTGCAATATCTACAAAAATGGGTTTAGCACCCACATAAAGGATAGAGTTAGAAGTGGCAAGAAAAGAGTTTGGAGTAGTTAAGACTTTATCGCCTTTATTCAAAAGAACTAATGAGGCCAAATGAAGTGCAGCAGTTCCATTTGACACAGCCACACAATACTTTACATCACTAAACTTTGCAAGAGCATCTTCGAACTCTTTTACTTTTGGTCCAGTTGTTAAATAATCAGATTTTAAAGTATCAACAACACTACTGATATCATCATCTTGAATTAACTGTTTTCCATAAGGGATAAAGTTCATGCTAAGAGTTCTTGTCCATTTCTAAGAACTCATCATTTGTAAGCCATTGGGTATTATTAAGGGAATTATATTCAAAACCAATCCCTATATCTTCACCATCTTCCCCTAAAGCATTTGTATTATAGTCAACAACATGGCTAAACTGTATCGTTGGAGTTATGACATAGTAGCTATCAAACTCCACAACTCTATCATCTGCTGTTATCATCACTTCATGCATTTTTTCACCGGGTCTAATACCTATAATTTTATGCCCTAGGTTAGGAGCAAGTGATTTTGCTAAGTCTGTCATCTTCATTGATGGAATTTTTGGTATAAATATCTCTCCACCATGCATTCTCTCAAAATCATTGAGAACAAACTTTACACCATCTTCAAGCGTTATAAGAAACCTTGTCATCTCAGCATCAGTAATAGGAAGTTCACGAACCCCATCATCTATAAGTTTTTTGAAAAATGGTACAACAGAACCCCGACTTCCAACAACATTTCCATATCTCACAACTGCAAATCTTGTTTTTCTCTTTCCAACCATATTATTCGCTGCTACAAAAAGTTTATCAGATGCCAGCTTTGTTGCACCGTAGAGATTGATTGGTGAAGATGCTTTGTCAGTAGAGAGTGCAATAACTTTTTCAACTTCATTATTTATGGCTGCTTTTATAACATTTTGTGCACCATCAATATTTGTTTTAATACACTCCATAGGATTATACTCTGCAACTGGAACATGTTTTAAAGCTGCTGCATGAATAACAAAATCAACATCATGCATCGCTTCATTTAATCGCTCTGCATCTCTAACATCCCCTATAAAATATCTCATACATGGGTCATTAAAAGTCTGTCCCATTTCATACTGTTTTAACTCATCTCTGCTATAAATTATTATTTTATTTGGTTTATATTTTGACAAAATGATTTCAGTATACTTTTTACCGAAACTTCCTGTTCCACCTGTTATTAATATATTCTTATTGTTAAACATTCTTTAATTCCTTTTATTATTCTAATTATTCCAAAAAGTTCATAATAAGCTTATTAACCTAATTTTCAAATTTTCCGGCCAATTTCTGATACACTGCAGAACTCTCTAAAAGTTCCTCATGAGTTCCACTTGCCACAATGGCACCTTTTTGCATAACTAAAATTTTATCAGCATGTTTAATTGTTCCGAGTCTATGTGCAATTGTGATAGTTATTTTATCTTGTGCATACTCATCAAGTGCAGTTTGTATACGTTTTTCACTCTCATTATCAAGCGCTGATGTTGCCTCATCAAATAGTAGTAGCGAAGAGTGTTTATATATTGCTCTAGCTATCGCTACACGTTGACGTTGCCCCCCTGAAAGGTTGGCTCCAAACTCTTCCATCATAGTCTCTACACCCTCATCAAGTGAAGATACAAACTCTGAAGCATCCGCTAAACGCAGTGCCTCATTTACTCTATCGACATCTATCTCTTGACCATAAGCAACATTTGCAGCTAAGCTGTCTTGAAAGATATATATTCTTTGAGAGACTATTGATATATGATGCTTTAGTGAATCATTTTCATAATTTTTTATGTCAACACCATTGATAAGTATTGCTCCACTATCTGCGTCATAAAAACGTAGTAGCATATTGATGAAAGTAGATTTTCCTCCGCCACTGTCACCAACAAGTGCTATATTCTCTCCAGCTTTTATTGATATAGATACATTATCAAGTGCGTAAGCACCCTCATAAGATAAAGTCACATTTTGAAACTCAACACTAGAGATATCAGTATCTAAATGCATATTTCCATTTATGATGCTATTTTCTTTGTCTAAAATTTCAAAAACTCTCTCACTCGCAGCTATGGCATCTTGTATTTTGGCATAGATAGAACCTACTTTTTTTACAGGGTCAAATACTAAACCAACAGCTGTCAAAAATGCAGTGAACTCTCCAACAGTCATATTATCATTGTATACTTCTCGTCCACCAATATAGATAACTGCTGCTAAACCAGCTGCTCCAATGAGTTCCATAATTGGGGAGACTAAATCACCAACATATACCGCTTTCATATTTATCTTAAAAAATTGCCAATTTTGGACATCAAAGCGTTTCATCTCAAATTTTTCTGTTGCATTTGCTTTGATAATTTCACTATTGTTAAAAACTTCCGTAAGCCTACTCACTACATCTGCATTTTTATTTTGTGAACGGTGTGAATACTTTTTTAATTTTTTTGCAATGAGCATAAGCGGATAAATCACAATAGGAACAACTATCAGAGCATACATAGCAAGCATAGGGTTTAAGTAGATTATATAACTTACAAGAGCGACAACAGTTAGTGATTCGCGTACTAAATCAGGGAACATATTTGCAACAAAATACTGAATACGGTTAATATCATTTGTGACTCTTGATATAAGTTCACCACTTCTATTTACATACAGAAAACTCATATCCAAAGAGATTATCTTATTGAGTAATATCGCTCTAAACCGTGTTACAATATGCTGTCCAATATACTTCATATAGACAGATTGAATGTAACGACCAAAAGCTTTTATGAGATAGATTCCAATTAAACCCAAAGGAATTAAATAAAGCATCTCCTCTTTTTTTGCGATAAACATATCATCCATCAGAGGTTTCATAATATGTGCAGTCGCAGCAGTTGCACTAACGGTTAAGACAATCCCGGTAAATACTAAAAAATACTGTAGTCTATAACCTTTGAGATAAGGCCAAAATCGCTTAAAAGTTTGTTTCAATAAATATTCCAATATTCTCTAAATTTGAATACATTTTACCAAAAAAATAAAAACAATGTCGATATCAACTACTATTCATCAATAATAATGTAAAATTCCCCTATGAAAATATGTATAGTAAAATTATCCGCTATGGGAGATATCATACACGCTATGGTGGCTCTGCAGTTTATAAAAAAAGAGATTCCAGATGCACAAATAGACTGGATAGTAGAGAGTGGCTTTAAAGGTGTTCTTCAAAACAACCCACATATAGACAATATACTCCCGCTAAACTTAAAAGCTATCAAAAAGAAAAAGAGCGAAATATTTAATCAATACAAAATAGTAAAAAACTACTCAAAAAACGATTATGATATTGTTATAGATGCACAAGGGCTACTAAAATCAGCCATAGTCTCTAAAATAATTGGGGCTCCAATCATCTCAGGCTTTGATAAAAATTCCATTAGAGAAGGGATTGCTTCTATCTTTTACAATAAAACGGTATCTATCCCTTATGACGCTAATACAATCGATAGAAACGCAACAGTAGTTTGTGAACCACTTGGCATCAAAGTTTCAACGCAAAAAATTTTAGATAAAGAGCCTTTTCTCGTCTCCTCTTCACCTGTAGACAACCTACCAGATGTTTTCAACCTCTTTGTAATCGGTTCGACTTGGGAGAGCAGAAACTATCCAAAAGAGAAGTTTGTAGCAATTGCAGAAGCGCTTGAAGTACAAACTTTCATAGTTTGGGGTAGTGAAGAAGAACACACAAAAGCAATCTGGATGCAAGAGCAATCAGAGTATCTCCATGTACTTCCCCGTGGTTCTCTTGATGAGCTCAAGTATGTCATCTCTCAATGTAACCTACTCATAGGCAACGATACAGGTCCAACACACATGGCTTGGGGATTAAACACTCCTTCTATCACTATTTTTGGACCAACACCTACGAACCGTGTCTATGTTACACCGATAAACAAAGTTGTAAAATCCAGTAGTGAAATAAATCACTATAAATTAGATAAAAATGACTTCTCAATTTCTGAAATAGAAGTTGATGAAATCGTACAAATAGCTAAAGGTCTTTAAGAGATGAATATACTAGTACTTACACCAAAGGGCAACTCATTTAATAGCATTAGACCAGAAGCAGAGATATATGTGTCTCTTGCAAAAGCAGGACATAGTGTAACAGTTATGACAAATAGTGGCTCCAAATACATAGAGAGATATTTAGAACATAATGTTGAAGTTATAGAGACTGAACATAAGAAAAAAATAGATTTTAAAATTATAAAAAATACACACAATATTATTCAAGAAAAAAATATAGATATCGTTTTTGCAACAAGTTCGAGAACCATTCCAAATGCTGTATTTGCTTGCATTGGTACACAAGCAAAACTAGTTGCATACCGTGGAACAACTGGTGGTATGTACAGACATGACCCAGCCTCTTATCTTAACATTTTAAACCCTCGTGTTGATGGTGTTATCTGTGTTGCTGAGGCGATTAAGAGACATCTTGAAAAACAGGTTTTTACAAGCGCTAAAAAAATAGTGACTATTCAAAAAGGTCATGATGAATCTTGGTATAAACAAAATGAACTCGACTTAAAAGAGTTTGGAACAGATACGAATAATTTCAATATTGTTTTTGTAGCGAATGTACGACCGCATAAAGGCTTGATTTACGCTATTGAAGCTGCCAAGTATCTCTCTGATATTAAAGATTTACACATACTTTTAATAGGGAGCAAAATAGAGCAAGAGCCTTATATCTCTGCAATACAGAACAGTGGTATGAAAGAGCGTATTCATGTTACGGGATACCGCCATGATGTACCAGATATTATGGCTGCATGTGATCTACTTATCCATCCCTCTATTCGTAAAGAGGGATTGCCTCGTGTAGTGCTTGAGTCTATCGCTTCAGGAACACCTGTTATAGCCGCAGAAAATGAAGGAAGTATGGAAGTCATTGAAGATGGATTTAACGGTTATATAGTTCCAGTCAAAGACTCTAAAGCGATAGCCCAAAAGGTAAGAAAACTTTATAATGATTCAGAGAAACTTAAGGAACTAGGTAAGAACTGTATTCATAAAATTCAAAATGAGATGTCGCATAAAACTACGGTTAAAAAATACATTGAGTATTTTGAATCACTCTTAGCTTAGGAACTATTTTTACAATTAATGTACTGTTTCAGATACTTGTAGAATCTTCTATTTGCATTTGATACAGCTATAGTAAAACCAACCCATCCATTTATAAAATAAAACCTCAATATATATGTTTGAAAAAACGCAAAAAAAGCTTTCGCTATAACAAGAGAGAAAAAACATGTTTTTTTACCCTCTGCACCCAAATCAGTATATTTTATCATTTTAGAAAGTGTTTGATTTATATCTGTAATGTTGAGATGTTTAAAAGGAGTTTTGAGAGTTATTTTATTGTTATACTCATGCACTTGCACTTTTTCATGAACAAGAGCGCTGTCAAAGAGGTTTTTTTCTCTATTGTAGAGTCTTACAATATAATCTTTACTCACTGTTTTCTCACCCAAAAAATAGTTATCCCGAATAAGCGTGAAGAGATTATTTGTATTCTCCAAATCTTGTGAAAGTATCTCCTCTATAAGTTTTTCATTTAAAATCTCATCACTATCTAAAGAGAGTATCCACTCATTTGAAGCGTGCGTTGCAGCTGCGTTTTTAGTAGGTCCAAAGCCAATAAAATCTCCATGAACCACTTTTACATTACTATATTTTTCTGCTATCTCCTGTGTAGTGTCTGTAGAATCATTGAGGTATAAAATCACCTCTTTAAAGTCTGCTAAACTATTAAGAGACTTAGCAATAGTCTCCTGTGCATTTTTTGCCATTATTACAACAGAGATATTTTCAATCAACAACTGCTCTCCCTTTTAAACGTTTTTTGAAATTTTTTCTATCTTTATGTTTTTGAGAATATGCTACTGCTTTTGCAAAACAGGTATCTTTGTCTTGATTAATTAATGCAGAGTATGCATCTATAATAATCTTTAAATCATTATCTTTTGCCCAGAGTTGAGAAAAGTTTTTTAATCTCTCATCTACATTTAAATCTTTAAACTCCATTCTATTTATATCTACTATTTTAAACTCATAGCCACTATCATTTACTTTGATTAATATATTTCCAGGTGAGTAGTCTTTATGTAAGATACCGTCTTCATGCAGTAAAAATGTAAATTTTGCCAGCTCTTTAAAAATAGTTTCTCTATCTTGAAAATCAGCTCCTGTTATCACCTCTCTAATTGTAAAGTCATATACAAACTGCTCACTTACAAAGTAGCTATCACTCAGCAGTCCAAACTTCCTAAACTCTATGTACCCAATAGCTTGAGGTACGAACTGAGAGATTCTTATACTGTTTTCATAAGACTTTTTTGCTTTAGTCCCTCTGAAAAATGTATACACAATTTTATTGATAAAATTAGGGACTTTAAATGCTTTAACAACAAGTTTTTGATTTTCAAAGTCTAATATTTTTATCTCATTTCGCGCTTTATGAATTGAGTCATGAGAATCTTGAAAGTATCCCCTTATATTTGTTAATAAACTTATATACTCTTGTTTGACTGACTTCAATATCATAATCTACCTATTTATACTTATTTTGATGTATTTTATCTTAAAAATGATACAATTCGCCTTATGAAACAACCATATATTTGGGATAACTATTCCGATCAGCCATATCCATTAAAAGATAAAAAGTACAAAAAGAAAATGAGAAAAAAAGAGACCTACTCTCTTGTAAAAACTTTCTTAGTATCTCTCTTTATACTCCCTTTTTCTATTGTTATGCTCCCTTTTGTAAGAAGAAAAAAGATTTACTCCAATGACTTTTTCTGCCTTGGAGTCGACTATCAAAGAGAGCCAGAACTCACACTTGAATCCATACAAGAGTTAGATGTCTCAAGAGTGTTAACGCGCTTTAAACTTTGGGAAATGGATACGCTTGAAGATTTACAGGAGTTTCTTGCAAAGTGTAAAACACAAAAAGTGACACTGAAGATACTCCAAGATAGAGAAAATGTAGAAGATTTAGAACTCTTCAAAAACAATCTTGACACTATTTTTGAATCTATAGAGCCCTACGTAGATATATTTGAAATTGGTTCGACTATGAATAGAGCCAAATGGGGATTTTTTAGTGTTGATGAGTACAATAAATTTTACAAAGTAGCTTATGATTTAAAGATAGATAAGTTTCCAAATATCAAACTAATCGGTAGTGCTGTTATAGATTTTGAATACCACTATACTGCGCACACGCTCTTTAACAGAGCTAAGTACAAATACGATGGCATAAGTGCTCTTTTATATGTAGACAGAAGAGGTGCACCAGAAAATGCACAGATGGGGTTTACACTCTCTGATAAGATTGCCCTGCTAAGTACAATGACATGGCTGAGTAGAAAAGTAGGCCAAGAGCTGCATCTTACAGAGACAAATTGGCCTATTTCAAACACAGCTCCATACGCACCTACGAGTGAGAGAGAGTGTGTTGACTTAGAATCCTATGCAGACTTTTTACTCAGATATTATCTACTATCATTTGCTTCTCAACAGATAGAGAGTGTCTCTTGGCATCAACTCATTGCCCCAGGCTATGGACTCATAGATAATAGAGATGGCATAAAAAAGTATCCAGCATATCAAACATATAAATTTATGTTAGAAAATTTAAAAAATGCACAATTTTTGAGACTTGATATAAAACGCGATTACTATATTTTACAATGTTTAGTCAATGATACTCTGTTGCAGATTCATTGGTCACTCAAACCTACGACCTTAAATAATGAAGATTTTTTTACGGTTTACTCTCGAGATGGAGCGTTAACAGAAGAGAAAGTTTTAAATATAGGCTCATCGCCTATATATATTTTTATTGCAAACAGCGGTGGTGTTGCAACAAACTGTTTATAGCTAGAAATCTATCTTAAATCCACCATAAAATGATTCATTATAAGTGAAGTCAGCACTGCTATTTTCATAGTTAGTGTCTAAATTTCTATACCCGATAGTTATATAACCATTTTTGATTATCTCAATATCATAGCTAATTCTATACTCTAAAAAGTTATCTGCATCTCTCATACTTAAAACAGATGGCGCATAATACAAAGAACCATTTAACTGCATAGGTATTAAACTAGGAGCTGGGATTTTATAGGCAAACTCTAGTCCTAAAGGGAGCGCTGAGTAATCTTCAGTATAATTAACTTTAACACCCATTCCTATGCTCATACCATAGTTCCCTATCTCTTGCATCAGTAAAGCGTTTACTTCAAAATATGGTTTAAGATCAACTGAGTCAGGAGAAGAGTGTTTCTCATCAGCATTTAGAAACTTAACACCAATGAACATTGTATCTGGTTCAATTGCACTATTAAATTGACCTATATCAAATTTTGCACCTACCTCTAAGTCTCTTGTGTTTATATTTAACTCTCCAGTATGCATCGCAAATGCAGATACTGCTAAAAAAGTGATTATGCTTATTTTCTTTAACATAGTTTTCCTTGTATTTTTTCTATAGTTTTTGTTGTACTTTTGCCATCAACAAAATCAACAAGTTTTAATTCACTAGCAAATTCTGTTCCGATGACTGCTTTACCTTCGTAATCCCCACCCTTTACTAGGATATCTGGCTCTATCATTTTTATCAAATCATACGGAGTATCAGATTCAAAAGGGACAACAAAATCAACTGACTCTAAAGCGGCTAATAAGTAAGCTCTATCTTGGGCAATATTCACGGGACGAGTTGGTCCTTTAAGTCGAAATACTGATTCATCTGAATTAAGCCCTACTATTAAGACATCTCCAAAGCTTTTTGCAACTTGAAGATACTTTACATGTCCTACATGTAAGATGTCAAAACATCCATTTGTAAAAACAACTCTTTTCCCTTGAGTGCGATATCTCTCTACAATAGTTTTAATATCTTCAAAATTTTTAATATGTGCATCTGATCTGCTTTTATGTAGAGATGCTTCATACTCCTCTATCTCATCAATGGTAACTGTTGCAGAACCGATTTTACCTACAACAACACCAGCAGCAAGATTAGCAAATGCAGCACTCTCTTCTATGTTTTTACCTGCACTCAAAGCAAATGCAATTGAAGCGATAACAGTATCTCCTGCCCCAGTAACATCAAAAACTTCTTTTGCCACTGTTGGAAAAACTTCGACTCTGTTATCATATGTAGCAATACCATCTTCTGAAAGTGTGATAAGCGAAATACCTAAGTCACACTCTGTTTTTAGTCTTATCAGTGCTTGCTCAAGAGAGTTAGAATCATTTATCTCTATCCCTGTAGCGAGAATAGCCTCTTTTTTATTGGGTGTTAAAAGGTAAGCACCTCTATATTTTGAAAAATCACTGCCCTTTGGATCTACTAATACTTTTACGCTAGCTTCTTTTGCTAGCTGTATCACACCCTGACAAAGCTTCTCATTCAAAACACCTTTACCATAGTCTGATAATACAATCATCTCATAAGATGAAATAGTATTAACTAAAGAGTTTAAAATTTTATCTGCTGATTGAGCATCTATATCACTTTTACTCTCATAATCATATCTCAGTACTTGTTGAGAAACTGCTATGACACGGCTTTTTTTTGATGTTTTTCTATTTTTTTCTCTAAAAATTTTATCTGTTTTCACATCTATAGACGCTAACATTCTAAGAAGTTCATCTCCATTAGAATCATCACCAATTATACTGCTCACACTCACTGTAGCACCGAGAGTCTTAAGATTATTTATAGCATTTCCTGCCCCACCTAAAACCACTGTTTCATTACGCACATCAACGACTTGTACAGGTGCTTCTGGAGAGATTCTTTCACAATTTCCCCATAAATAGTGATCAATCATTAAATCACCAACAACTAATATTTTAGGGGTAGCTTTTTTTAATTGATTCATATCTTTACTTCTTCATCATAAAAAATTTTATGTATCTCATATGCACACCAATAATAAATTTATTTTAATAGAATGATACCTTTAAATTCATTAACAAGTATTTAAGACACAAATCAATATAATGTACCCGAAACTTTAAATCAAGGAAATATAATGAAAAAAATCGTAATCGCTTCAATAGCTACTTTAGCGTTAGTAACAGCTGCATCTGCTGCAGTAAATGGGAAAGCTTGTACATCTTGTCACGGTGCTGACTGGAGTAAAAAAGCTCTAGGTAAATCTAAAGTTGTATCTAACATGACTCATGCTGAAATTGCTACTGCTCTTAAAGGTTACAAAGCGGGTACTTATGGTGGTCCAATGAAAGGTCTTATGAAAGGTCAAGTTGCAAAATACTCTGAAGCTGACTTAGACGCATTCGCACAAACTATCGGTAAATAATTTTTCTTACTCTCCAGACTCTGTCTGGAGTTTACTTTTTTTACTCTGGCTTATAAGCTTTTTTTAACTCTTCTCTTTTTTTATCAATTTCAACAGCATCATTTAGTTCACTTTCACCATCAAACTTTGCCGCGTTTAAAAACTTCTCTTCATCATCAAACTGACCATTTTTGATAGCCCACAAAAAAGCAAACAGTGCAACAGCACCTAGAAATATAGATGCACCGAGCATCATTGCTATTACCCAATTATCCACTTCAAATCCTTTATTTAATTTTTATGCCACTTATATCTAATTCTCATAGAGTTTCCAACAACAAGCAATGAGCTTACACTCATAGAGATTGCAGCGACTAAAGGTATGACATATCCAGCCATTGCAAGAGGTATAGTTATAGCATTATACACTAATGATATTCCAAGATTTTGTTTTATAAGCCCATAGGTAGTACGAGATATTTTAAATGTATCTTCAAGGGAGATAAGTGAATCTTTTAGTAGTACAACATCACTCACATCAACAGCTATATCACTACCACTTCCCATAACAATCCCAATATCTGCTTTAGCTAAGGCTAGTACATCATTCACACCATCACCCACCATTACAACAGTTCTATTCTCATCATGAAGTTGTGATATATAGTCTGACTTATTTTGGGGTGTCTGTTCAAAATATACTTTCTCTAAACCTATCTCATTTGCAACTTTAAGCGCTGCATTTTCATTATCTCCAGTCAACATTACAGTTTCAATATTTCTTCTCTTGAGGCTCTCTACTAACTCTTTTGCCCCATCTTTTATCTTATCACTTAACTCATATATAGCTACTAACTTTTTATTCACTGCAAAATGAAAGAGCGTATTTGAACTCGAATGCTCAACGGCAATGCCATTATCATGCATTAATTTATAGTTGCCACCTAGAAGTTCTATAGAGTTACTTGTAGCCTTTATTCCAGATGCTGGAATCTGTGTAAATACATCAAAGGCAACAACATGTAAATCATCACAGTTTTCATTCAGATACTCATATATACCATGAGAAACTGGATGCTTTGATGATTTCACTAATGAGTATAAAAGTTCTCTATCAAACTCTTTGAATATATGCTCTTGAACTACTTCTGGTTTACCAACAGTTATCGTACCCGTTTTATCTAAAACAAGTGTATCGACTTTTGCCATAGTTTCAAGTTGTGCTGCCTCTTTAAAGAGTATGCCACGTTTTGCTCCTAAACTAAGACCTACTAATGTAGCAACTGGAGTAGCAAGAGCTAGAGCACATGGGCAGGCTATAACTATAACAGATATACCAACCATAAACGAAGTCTCAAAATCATGAGGCCATAGCCACCATACTAAAAATGTTACAAACGAGAGTGCTAAAATTGTTGTTGAGAAATGCTCTGATAACTTGTTCGCCATCTGCTCTATTTTAGGTTTTTTATTGATAGCTGATTCTAAAAGTGAAACTAGATTTGAGAGCGTAGAGTGTGCAAAATCTTTTGTAGCCTTAAAATGGATATCAGCATCTATACTTGTCGTACCACTTACAACATTATCTCCTATAGCTTTATATATAGGGTCACTCTCACCCGTTAGATTAGACTCATCAACAGAGCCACTCCCTTTGATTATTTCACCATCGAGTAAAACTTTCTCTCCCGATGAGACAACGATAATATCTCCTATAGCTACATCATCAAGCTTACAAGAGATTACTTTTGAATCTTTAACAATATTGACTTCACTTGGTAGATGTTTGCCAATAATATCAAGAGTATCAGCCGCATTTTTTTTACTTAAGATCTCTAAAAATTTTCCGATAAGGACAAAAGTAATTATCATACTCACAGAGTCAAAATAGGCCTCTCCATTTTCAACTACAGTTATATAGATGGAGTATAGATAGGTTAATGATGCGCCAGTCGCTACAAGCAAGTCCATATTAACCACTTTGTTTCTCATGCCATAATAGGCACCACGAAAAAATATCCATCCACTATAAAAAAGAACTGGCGTAGCTAAAAATCCCTCAGCAATATTGAGTATTGTTTTTATCTCTTGTGTTATTCCAGTAAAATATCCAGCATACTGAGCAACAGCGATCCACATGATATTCATCGAAGCAAAGATTGCAACAGCCATACGCAGATAGTAATCTTTACGCTCTCTATTTGCATGTGCCTCTTGCAGTGATGCATCATACGGATAAGCGTTGTAACCTATTGCTCGAATCATATCAATAATACCAGATAGCTTCACTATATTGTCTGCCCAAACTATTGTGGCTTTATTATTTGTAAAATTGATGTTAGCTTCTATGACGCCTTCCATTTTATGGAGTGCCTTTTCATTGAGCCAAACACAAGCAGAGCAATGAATTCCTTCTATTATTAAAGAGACTTCACTAAAACCATCACTATTAGTTTTTACAAACTTATCATAAAATGCAGCTGCATTAAAATTAGAGGAATCCTCATACTGTTGTGTAGGTGGAGTCAATTTGACATTACCTGCTTTTTCATAAAAGCTATCAAGTCCCTCATCTGATAAAAGATGGTATACCCCTTGACAGCCATTACAGCAAAAATAATGTTCCCCTTCAACAATCATCACGTCCTTACTAAACTCTAAGTGACAGTGCGTACAAGCTATATTATTCGACAAGTTCAAATCTTCCTATTTTTCTATTTTTTTCTATCATATCCCATAGTTCAACATGCCCATTCATAGATATGTAAATGCCATCAGTAGTATTAGCTTTACTAAAACCAATAGCGATACCTAAATTAAGTGTAGCCTCAATATTATCGATTTCAAATGGCTTCATTGCACCCACTAAGATAATTTTTCTATCATCAAAAATCTCATCTAAAAACTCTGCAGTTAAGTGCATAGTATCAGTACCATGGATAATAATAAAAGTCTCATCACTTGACTCCATGATAATATTAGCAAGCATTTTTCTATCATCAACATCCATCTCTAAACTATCTTTATAAACAACACCTGCTAAATTATACTCTTTATTAAAACTGTCTAATATTTTATCAATTGCATAATTATCAAATGGGACTTCAAGTTCTCCACTACGAGAATTATATCTTTTATTAAATGTACCACCAGAGTTTAAAATCAACATATTACTTTTTCCATATTTCATCTAATTTATTTACTATTTTTTGAGCTTGAGAATCTTTAACACTATTGTTCTCGTCATATAGGTATGTTTCTATTACACCTGCTTTCAATCCCGCTTCAATATCTCTCTCTTTATCACCAACAATAATTGAATTTGCCATATCAATACTGAACTCTTTTTGTGCCTCTAAAAGCATACCAGGGCTTGGTTTTCTACAACTACATTTACCTGAAATATCAGGATGGTGAGGGCAGTAATAAACTTTTGATATTATAATACTGTTCTTTGAAAACTCTTCTATCATCCACTCAGTTAAAAGTTCAAAATCACTTTCACTGTAATAAGTTCTAGCAATACCTGACTGATTTGTAATAACAACAATCAAATAACCCAGTTTTTGATAGTGTAAACAGAGATCTATAATACCATCCATAAACTCAAAATCTTCTATCTTATAGAGGTAATCTTTTTCAATGTTAATGACACCATCCCGATCTAAGAAAAGAGCTTTATTCATTGTCTAAACACGAACACCATCACCAAAAATCTCTTTTTCAATAATATCACATAAAATATGCCCTATTAAGATATGAGACTCTTGTATACGGGGAGTGGAGTTAGAAGGTACAACTAAAGCAATATCAGCCAATTGTGCCATCTCTCCACCATCACGACCAACTAAGGCAACAGTTGTTATGCCTTTATTTTTAGCACTCTGGAATGCTTTAATAATATTAACTGAGTTACCAGAGGTAGAGATTCCTATAAAAATATCCCCTTTTTGACCCATCCCCTCAAGCTGGCGTGAAAAGACATAATCATAGCCATAATCATTACCTATAGCTGTAAGCGCTGATGTATCAGTAGTAAGAGCAAGTGAAGGTAGTGAAGCTCTATCAAAACCATATCTACCCACCATTTCAGCCGCAATATGTTGAGCGTCTGCAGCACTTCCGCCATTACCAGCTAGTATAGTCTTATTAGTGCCCCTGTATAGTTTTACACACTTCTTAGCAACTTCTTCTATTTTATTAAGTAACTGCTCATTATTATATATATCTTGTTTAGTTTCATATGATTTTTTAATTTGATCTTTTATATAAT
>Ga0209345_10000860_pt1 | contig 38965 bp, 39 predicted proteins | sample Cruoilmetagenom7_FD_187294 | JGI IMG/M metagenome (GOLD analysis project Ga0209345, IMG submission 187294) | Oil polluted marine microbial communities from Coal Oil Point, Santa Barbara, California, USA - Sample 7 (SPAdes) (version 2) | ecosystem: Environmental > Aquatic > Marine > Oil seeps ...
AACGAGGCTGTAGAAAAACCCTAAAGCCTTTTTGCGATGATGCTCCTACGTAAAATCTGGGTGTGTTTTCGATGACAACTGTTCCAGATTTTAAGAGTAGGCCCTATTTTCAGCTTGATTATTGATCAGTTATCGCTCAGGAGAAACCTCCGACCTTTTTCTACAGCCTCAACGCTGTGGTAATGGGCGACAACAAAGCGCAGCGTAGTTGACGTCCCGTTGACCACCTTGTTAGAAACTAGTTCGCGCCCCAACCTGCCACTGACGCTACCCATTGGATTATATTGACTTCTGCGTTCCAAAATTTATTTCCATTTTTTCCGGATAGCAGCAAAATTGGCTCTTTATAAATATAATCTGACAATATTTTTCGTTCTTTATAGTTATCTGCGTATAAAGGGTGGTCCTTTGTTTCCTTTAAACTCCACTCCGCTGACGTTGAGTGAATTATTTTGTTGCATGCCTCTCGTGATGACAATGGTACTGATTTAGTGCCTTCTATTACCAACGATCCGACGCTACTATTCTCACTTTTTCTGTATTCTGTTAATCCTTCACCAGAATCATCATTTGCTCTTGCCAAAGCGGCTAAAGCCATTATTGAAGTATTTAGTTCGGTTTGTTCAGACTCTATGGCTTCGAAAATGTCCGGGGCACCATAAGCATATTGGTATTTCTCAAATTCATACTTAGCGAGGACGAAGCATAATAATTTATAGCTTTCACGGCGCAAAACCTCATCTATTGCATAAAACCCTTGCTGCCTCATACGTTCCCCATTTGTTTCTAACGAGGCTGTAGAAAAACCCTCACCCCTTTTGTCGACGGCGCTCCTACGTAAAATCTGGATGTATTTTCGATGATGAGTGCTCCAGATTTTAAGAATAGGCGCTATTTTTAGTTCGTTTATTGATCAATTGCGCGTCGGGAAAGTCTCCTGACCTTTTTCTACAGCCTCAACGCTTGCAGCATGCGCGCCTACGGAATGAAGCCAAAGGCGAAATGTAGTAGGCGTCGCCGTGCCTGCACTGGTTATGTTCTGCCTTAGTTGATATCGACGTATGTATTTCCCTTATGCTGGATCAGGGTCAGCACGGGTTTTTCATCACATCCTTCACACCAAAAGTGGACAGCTAAACCGTGGCGCCTGGAACTGGGATTGCCTTTTAAATCTGTGTCAGTTTTAACTGAGCCATTTTCTACAACGACATGAAGACCTTGCTCAGCATCCTCGCCGCGCTCGAAAATTTCTACTTTGTCGTGGTGCAAGTAATTGAAGCCACAAGATGGACACTTTAGTTCACCGCCAAAACCTTCTTCATAACTCTCGAACTCTAATTTCATAGATCACCTCGATTAAGAACATAACGCCAGCCAGCATGCGCGGCTACGGAATGGAGGCGAAGCCGCAATGTAGTAGGCGTCGCGTGCCTGGCCTTGTTAGGAGCTTTTGTTGTTGAGCCGTTTTCGGATCGCATTGGCATTGCGCTTTACACCGATTTTTGGGTTTATTTTTAGAGCGGAATCGAGTGCTGCAAGCGCATCCTCGTCCCTGCCGAGACGCTCATTGGCTAAACCGTTTACTTTCAGAGCTATAGCCTTCCAGTAATCGTCCCCCCCAACTCCAGATTGGATTGCTTTTGAGCTAGCCTTGAGAGCCTCTTCCACTTGCTCGGGGCTTGATTGATCTGATTTAACGATTTCCTGAGAGGCAATCAAAGAAATCTCGTATCTTTTGCTACGCAAGCGAGCAAGATCAAACTTTTGTGGTTCCAACAGAACCCCATCTGAGCCGTAGAAGAAAGTTCCAACCCCTTTCAGTACTACGCCGAATCTAGAGTTTTCCTCATCAAACTCATATGACTCGGCCCAACCTGTAGAGGGGTTTATGGAGAAGACAGCATCTCCCTCCTTTATGCGAAACCCGACCAGCAGATTACCGTCATTCCCAGAATGGGCATTCGCGGTTTGGCAAACAGCCAATAGACCATTATCCGAAATTGCGCTATTCAGAATATTTGCTGAAAACTTCTTTTTAACAAGTTCATCACCAAAACATGAGAACACGTAAAAGGTGCCCGACAGTTCGCTACCGAAATGCCAATCTTCGACTGAAAAACTTCCATTATTTGCCACGTCTGCTGAGTTTGGCCGCTCCAACTTGCCTTGAAGGACCAACTTGTTTTCAACTGTGTTGTAGAGAATATAACTTCCGTGGCCGCTTTCTCGATTCCCCCCGACGCCCCCTTTCGGATCGCTGTCACTCCAGCCAATGAGCCATTCGCCCGAAGGAGATCTTTTGAACTGCCCGAAGAAACCGATGGAGGGAATTCTGACGAAGTTATCCAAGAAGGTCAGTCCCGTTCCGGCCTCACTACCACGAGAATGGCTTTTTTCCTTCCCCTTCTTCTTTGAGCCGAAAATCAGATCCAGCAATCCCATCATAAACTCCTAACGCTTGCAGCATGCGCGCCCATGAAATGGAGCCAAAGGCTCAATGTAATGGGCGTCGCGGTGCCTGCCCTGGTTATGTCTTGCTCTCGTCGTACTCATCCCAGCTCACAAAACCAATGGGCCGCTTGGGCTCTTGTGGATTCTCACGCTTCAGAGCCACGAGTAGGACACTGATTTGAGACACATGCTGAATGAGTTCAACGGGATCTCCGTTCTCGTTGTGACCTTCAAACGATATTAGTGAAGGATTCCAGTAACCAATGTTCTCAACATGAAATGTTACTGATTGACCAAAACTGACCAGACGGGCTCCAACTTCATGCTCGTCGTCGAGCTGACGATGAAAATCGTTGATCCAAGAAATTAGCCTCCGGTGAAATTCATCCGCGAGGTTGTGATCTTTCGGCGGTAGGAAGTCCGCTGGATTAATCTTAGGGAAATAATCATCCATATTCTGAATCTCCTTTTCCGACATAACGCCCGCGTAATGGGCTGTTTTGGAGCGCCAGCGGAAAAACAGTCCCAATTGACGCGCTTGTTAAATTTCTGTGATTAATAGAAAAGCGACTATCATTGCCAATAACTTTCCTATTACGCACTAATTCTCTCTTGGTAGGCTCGTAATTCTGACATATTTAATATTGAGGTAACCCCAACCATCTTCAATCAATTCACGAATTGTGTGTAAATAATCGTCAGCTAAATCATGGCCGCCAAAATGTTGGTGAGGAGTTTCTAGGTCTAATGCAGCTTCATCTGGGACCAAGTGGAAAAATTCGCGTCTCGGATTTACTCGGTGCCCTCTCATAACTTCATGAGCTGCTTCTTCTGCCAACTTCATATTTGGCACATGCCACAAATACTTAAAGTACATGGGCATTGCCGTACCTGATGAGTGTAATTGTTTAACCCTTCTGGCAGGGTTGACCGAAAGCCCTATCTTAACTTCATTCGGGTTTGTTTCATTAACAAGAATGTAAATATACCCTGGTCCTTTAGGTGACTGGCCAGCCATAAAATAAAATCTCTATATAAGTATTCATAAAAAATGTAGTTTCAGGTATGCCCGCATTGATGCTGATTGAAATTTAACAGCTAATTCAACGACAAATGACATCTATCCAAATGCGCCTATTTCCCAGCGTTGCTCATGCCACCCATCAAATTTTTCTTTGTTATCAAAAAACTACCTACCCTGAAAGATAGTCTGTCTGGAAATAAGCGTCAATTGTCGGATTTCTCCAAAAATATCTGTTCGCTTATTCCCAATCATTCACCAGAAACTATTTCATGTTTTTCATAGGGTTGTATAAATCTCGACCACAAAGCCATGCGTTTTTGCGACAGATTGTCGTATATCTCCGTTTTTTCACCGTTCAGTTGCGGCGATCAGCACTCAAAATTCAAGTGATCGAAACGACCAATATCGGTCGATATTGAGGATAATCAGACAGGTATACTTTATGAAAGGAGCCCCAGTTTTCCTGGGGCTTGCCCGCTTGGTTATGCTCTCGTTTTAAAAGACGAAACGCGGTCCTTCATCTCTGCTGCCAATCGCGCCAGCTCATGACTGGCCTCTGATGACTGCTTGGCACCGTCGAGGTTCTGACTTGAGAGATCGACAATATGAGTAAGGTTTCCGCTAACCTGCTCCGCTGCAACTGACTGCTCTTCAGCTGCGCTCGCGATTTGCTCGCCCATTTGAACAATGTGATCGATGGCGTCCCCAATAGAATTCAGAGTTTCGGCCACATCGTCGATCAACATGCGGTTTTCTTCCACTTGCTCAAGCCCGGATTGCATTACTGCGACGGTTTCCTTGCTTTCCCCTGTCAGGCCTTTAATTACCTCGCCAATCTCGGCCGTTGAGATCTGTGTACGTTTAGCAAGAGAGCGAACTTCATCAGCTACAACAGAAAAACCACGGCCATGTTCTCCAGCTCTTGCGGCTTCAATCGCGGCGTTCAGTGCCAGAAGATTCGTCTGGTCAGCAATGTCATTGATAACCTCAGTAACCTTCTGTATTTCCAGGCTCCGACTCTCCAGGGAATTAATCTGTTTCGCGACTCGGCGGATATCCTCAGAAAGCCGGTGCAGTGCTTCTCGCCCTTTTTCTCCACGCACCCGGCCTTCAATGCCTTGCTCTTTCGCTGATCGCGCAGCGGATTGTGCTTCGTCTGCGCTCCTGGCTACGTCATTTGAGGCAGCGCTCATCTGGTTCATCGCTGTTGCGACCTGGTCAATCTGATCAGACTGGGATTCAATATTTTGCTCAACGCTTGAGTTTATCGAAGACAACTCTTCTGACGCGGTAGCCACCTCATCAGACACGCTGGAAAGACGACTGATGACCTGATCGAATTCATTCAACATGTGATTGAGGGATTGGCCCAATTGGGCGAGTTCGTCTTTACCCTTAACCTGAAGGCGCTGAGAAAGATCTGATTTTTCTGCAACAGATTGCATCAGGCTTCTCATCGCATTAATAGGACCAGTAATGGACAAGATGATCATAATACTGACAACGATGGAAAGTACCGCAGCGACGACAGCAGTTGATGGATAGAGAACCTGGCTTTGAGCGTAGAGTGCCCCAACCGATTGTCGTTCTTGAGCCGCAACATCAAGTTGTAGTTCTATCAGTTCACCAATCTTTTCAGTTACGGGGTCAATAACCTCGTAGAGAGGACCATCAATCTGATCCAACCGGCCTTGAGCATTGGATGGGGCGTTACGGAGAACTGTCTTTGCTTCTTCGATACCCTGATGAGCTGCACCGAAAAGCGCCTCTGCTTCACTCACCAGCTCTCTTTCGCGTGGAGTTAGGGACGTCTGCGTGTAATGCTCCCAATTTGCTTCTATGTTGGACTCAGCCTCTTCAATCTGACGAAGCGCTTCAATAGATGATATTCGTCCTGCATTTGCTTTGTTTACAGCATCAATGACAAGAACCGCATAATCATCGGAGATAAGCTTGAGCTCCTTGAGCGGTACAACGCGATCATTGTAAATGCTTGAAACGCCACGGTTAATGTCTGCGAAAACCACGAGTGCGTATATAGAAAGGCCAGTGATGGCGACCAGGGGGATAGATACTAAGAAGACCAATCGAAACTTGAGTGACAAAGTGCCTAGCAAATTCATGAAACTTTTCCCGTTCAGCGACATCCCGTTCGCATTGAGTTTCCAAAGACCAGAGTATATCTGGGTTTACTACATCATATATGTTTGCCACATCATATATGACCGGAATTTTGGATTCTGTTTGAAGCTAATACCGAACACCACCAAACAAAGCCAGCCCAACATCGATTGCCCCCTTGCCTACAGCTGTGTATCTTAGTGGCCTTTAACGGCTGGGAAAAATACGTAAGCAGCTGATTTTGAACACTTGTGACCATTAGTGTGCGGCTCACACAGGTCTCATAATGCTGGGGTCGGCGGTTCAACTCCGCCCCTTTCTACCAACATTTGAAAAAGGCCGCGATTCACGTCGCGGCCTTTTTTTATTTTCGGGCACGGAATTCTCCCAACGCCCCCATGCGGAGAACCTTCATGAGATCCACCGGTGACAGAATCCGGCAAGCGGTTTCCTTTGAAATTATCGGTTTGCTGATTTCCGTTCCTCTTGCAGCTTTTGCGTTCGGCTACTCTCTCGAAAAAACAGGCGTGCTTGGACTCATAGGGGCCACGCTGGCCACCACATGGAACTACATTTTCAATCTGGGTTTTGATCACGTGTTGAAGCGGCAAACCGGATCAACACGAAAAACGCTGAAACACCGCCTCATCCACGCGTTCAGCTTTGAGCTTGGCCTGTTAATGGCCTTCCTCCCGATTATTGCCTGGTGGATGGGTATCGGATTGCTGGAAGCGCTTTTGGTCGATGTTTCGTTTGCGCTGTTTTATCTGATGTATACCTTCGTATTCACCTGGGGTTACGACACTGTATTCCCGGACACAGACGAGCCAGAAGATGGACCATCCCCGGCATCTCAGCCTCCCGAGTAAGTCACCGGGGCCGGGAGGCTTTTCCGCACAAGCCTCCGTCCCCGAAAGCATATGATCTTCCGGTATGTGTCGATTGCATACCGTTATAAACCCCTTCAGATCTATATGGCATACTGATGCCCGAAACCAACAACACCAACTCTCCACTCGCAAGGAAGTTAACATGAAATTCGAGACGCTCGCCCTCCACGCCGGCTTCAACGGCGACCCGACTACCAAGGCGGCCACAACACCAATCTACCAGACCACATCCTACACGTTTGACGACACCCAGCATGGTGCAGACCTGTTTGATCTGAAGGTTGCGGGCAACATCTATACCCGAATCATGAACCCGACCAACTCTGTGCTCGAAGAGCGCATGGCCGCACTTGAAGGCGGCGTGGGCGCTCTCGCTGTGGCTTCAGGCATGTCGGCCATTACCTATGCCCTGCAAGCCATCTGCCGGGTTGGCAACAACATTATCAGCACCAGCCAGCTGTATGGCGGCACCTACAACCTGTTCGCTCACTCTCTGCCCAATCAGGGCATTGAGTGCCGCATGGTTCGCCACGATGATTTCGATGCTATCGACAAGGCCATTGACGACCAGACCCGCGCACTGTTCTGCGAGTCTATTGGCAACCCCGCTGGCAACGTTGTCGATATTGCACGCTGGGCCGAGATTGCCCACAAGCATGGCATCCCGCTGATTGTGGATAACACCGTTGCTACACCCTACCTGTGCCGCCCCTTCGAACACGGTGCAGATATTGTCGTACACTCGCTGACCAAATACATTGGCGGCCACGGCACCACCGTAGCAGGCTGTATTGTTGACTCGGGCAAGTTCGACTGGAAAGCAAACGGCGCCAGGTTCCCGATGATGAATGAACCAGACCCGTCCTATCACGGTGTGGTTTACACAGAAGCGCTGGGCGCCGCCGCATTTATCGGCCGCTGCCGCGTTGTGCCGCTGCGCAACACCGGTGCCGCACTCTCACCGTTCAATTCATTCCTGATCATGCAAGGCCTGGAAACTCTGGGTTTACGCATGGAGCGCCACTGCGAGAACGCCGAGAAAGTTGCCAACTTCCTGCAGAACCACCCGGCAGTGGAATGGGTGAACTACGCGGCTCTGGCGAACAGCCCTTACAAGGCCACCTGTGAGAAGATTTGCGGGGGCAAAGCCTCCGGCATCCTGAGCTTCGGTATCAAGGGCGGCCTTGAGGCCGGCGCCAAATTTATTGATGCACTGAATCTGATCTACCGTCTGGTGAACATTGGCGATGCCAAGTCCCTCGCCTGCCACCCGGCAACCACAACTCACCGCCAACTGAACCCGGAAGAGCTCAAAAGCGCGGGCGTCAGCGAAGACCTGGTACGGCTGTCGATCGGCATTGAACACGTAGATGACATACTGGCCGATATCACTCAGGCTCTGGAAAAAGCCCAGGCTTGATTGTTCTCAACCGGGTACGACGAACGTCGTACCCGGTATCCTTTCTGCCCCCTGTTAATACCCCGTGATTGCCCTTACCCGCCTTGTAACTACCTCCCCAGCCGATTATTCTCTAGGGTTCCCCTTATTCTTAATGAGAGTCTGGCTGCAATGAGCGAAAGCGCAAAGCCCCGCGTCACCAGTGGTTCCAAATTCCGCAACGAGCATGGTTTTTCGGCTATCAAAGATGGCGTCAAACGCTCTGCAAATCAGGAACCCGTGTCGGTCGAGCGCAAGCCCAAATGGCTAAGGGCGCGAATGCCTGGCGGCGAGCGCTATGAAGCAGTGCGCAAGAACGTCAGCGAGCACAGGGTGAGCACTGTATGCCAGGAGTCCCATTGTCCCAATATAGGTGAGTGCTGGGCTGCCGGCACAGCAACCATCATGGTTATGGGTTCCGTATGCACTCGCGCCTGTCGGTTCTGTGCGGTGGATACAGGCAACCCTAATGGCTGGCTGGACAAAGATGAGCCAGAAAATACCGCAAAATCCGTCGAGCTCATGGGGCTGCGCTATATCGTGCTTACCTCCGTTGACCGGGATGATCTGGAGGATGGCGGAGCCGCCCACTACGCGGCCTGCGTCTCGGCAATCAAACAACGTACACCCGAAGTCGCTGTGGAAGCACTGACCCCGGACTTTGATGCAGTTATGTCCGATGTGGAAAAGGTGCTCGATTCTGGCCTTGAAGTGTTCGCCCAGAACGTGGAAACCGTGGAACGCCTGACTCGCCGCGTACGTGATCCGCGCGCCGGGTATAAGAAGACTCTCAGCGTACTGGAGCATGCCAAGCAATACCGCCCCGACGTACTTACCAAAACCAGCCTGATGCTGGGTCTGGGTGAGACCGAAGAGGAAATCCTGGCCACGATGGACGACCTTCGCGCAATCGGGGTGGATATTCTGACTCTTGGCCAGTACCTGCGCCCCACTCCGAATCACCTGCCTGTAGAGAAATATGTAACTCCGGAAGACTTCAACAGGTATCGCGAGATTGGCCTTGAGAAAGGCTTTATGGAAGTACCCTCAGGCCCTATGGTGCGTTCCAGTTATCGGGCAGACAGGGTGTTCGACAAAAATAATCTGGGGCTTTCGGTACCCGATGTACCCGCATCCAACGCTATGCAGATCCCTGTAAAAGTGGTCGACTAGCAGGGCTCAGGCAGGAATGCCGCCTCACAGGCCTGCTGTGAGGCGGCACCAGGCACACTTACTGGCTCTGCTGCTGCATCTGCTGACGCATCTTCTGCATTCTCTTCTCCAGCTCGTCGCGCTGCTCCTGAGTGAACACACTGTCTACCCTGGCCTGCATCAACGCTGAAAGCGTGGCGATTTCACCGGTCACATCACCCAGATCATCACCGTATTCGCGGATAGCGTCTTCGTCATAGTCTGCCTTGATTTCACTTTGCATCTGCTCTTGCAAGGCTCTTGCCTCTTCACGCAGCGTGCCGATCTCACCTTGCATTGAATCAAGAATACTGCGGATCTCTTTCTGCTGATCCTCCGAAAGCCCGACCATCTCAGCCAACTGAGCAATCTGATCCGGCTGACCACCCGCCGCTTGCTGGGCCAGTGCCGGTGCTGAAAGGCTCAATGCAACGAGAGCAGTACCGACCAGTTTAGCGAGCTTCATAAAAATCTCCGTTAACGATTTGGTTTTGGGTAATTCACAGGGAGGACACCCTAAAGCATCCCGACCCTGACTTTCACCCCGATATCCCTTCAATTTGTACATGTTGAGAACTGTGCCCACTCAGAACCCGCCACTGATGGGCATTGAAACAAATGTGAAAGTTTGGTCATTCCCCTTCATAATACCGCGATTCAAACATCGCCCGAGTATCAAGAGAGTATCAAGATGGCTATTAACTGGTTTCCAGGGCATATGCATAAAGCCCGCAAGGAAATCAAAAAGATCATGCCTCAGATGGATCTCATCATTGAGGTACTGGACGCGCGCATTCCCTTCAGCAGCGAAAACCCGCTGGTGCCGGCGCTGCGTGGCGAAACACCTCTGATCAGAGTCCTTAACAAACGCGACCTGGCTGATCCGGAAATCACGTCCCTGTGGCAGACCTGGCTGGAAAAAGAGCGCGGTGTAAGAACCATCACCCTCACCCGCAATCAGCGCGGTGAAGCGCTGGATATACTGCGCCTTGCCAGCGAAATGACACCAAACCATGATCGCCAGAAAAGTGCTCTGCGGGTTATGATTCTGGGGATACCCAACGTCGGGAAATCCACCCTGATCAACACTCTGGCGGGGCGTCCGGCGGCAAAAACAGGCAATGAGCCAGCGGTAACCAAATCGCAGCAAACCATTAAGTTGCCGGACAATATTCTGCTTTACGATACACCGGGCTTCCTGTGGCCGAAGCTTTCGCCTGAAGCATGCGGCTACAGGCTGGCAATCACCGGCGCCATTCGCAGTTCGGTTCTGGATTTCGAAGATATCGCTCTGTTTGAGGCCGAGTATTTACATCAAGCCTACCCGGAGCTGGTGAAAGCCCGTTATGGCTTTGACGAGCTGCCTGCAGACGGTTTGGCCGTAATGGACGGAATTGCGGCCAAACGCCGCTTTCTGGGCCGCGGCGGCGTACCAGACCTGAACAAGGTCTCTGAAGTACTGCTCAATGAGTTCCGCGCAGGCACTCTCGGGCGAATTTCCCTGGAGACTCCAGACATGGTAGAGCGGGAAATTCAGGAAGCCGCTGCTGCCGAAGCTGAAAATGAGTCTAAACTTGCAGAAAAGAAAGCCGCCGCCAAAGCATCCCGCTCTGGCCGCCGCTCATAAGGAGAACAGCATGAGACGAGTCGTCGTCACCGGCATGGGCATCGTTTCCTGTCTCGGAAACTCTCTTGATGAGGTTTACGCAAGCCTCAAAAACGGAACCTCAGGCATCCGCTTCAATGAGACCTATAAAGAGATGGGATTTCGAAGCCTGGTTTCCGGATCCCCAATGGTTGATACCACCGTTATTGACCGTAAAATGCGGCGCTTCATGGGGCCGTCAGCCATGTACAGCTACCTCGCCATGGAGCAGGCAATTGCCCAGGCGGGCCTGAGCGACGAGCAGGTTTCCAACGATCGCACGGGGCTGATTGCAGGTTCTGGCGGATCTTCCTGCTCAAGCCAGGTTGAAGCAACCGATATCATGCGGGCAAAAGGCGTCAAGCGAATCGGGCCCTATATGGTACCCCGCATCATGACCAGCACAGTTTCTGCCTGTCTGGCCACCGCATACAAGATTCGCGGAGTGAACTACTCAATGTCGTCTGCCTGCGCCACCAGTGCCCACTGCATCGGTCATGCCATGGAGCAGATTCAGAACGGCAAGCAGGATATCGTATTTGCCGGAGGTGGTGAGGAAGAAGACTGGAGCCTCACTATGATGTTTGATGCCATGGGTGCGCTTTCCACCAAGTACAACGATGCACCGGAAACCGCATCCCGCCCGTTCGATTCCGGGCGCGACGGTTTCGTGATCGCTGGCGGCGGCGGCATGGTGGTACTGGAAGAACTTGAACACGCGCAAAAGCGCGGAGCCAATATTATCGCAGAGCTTACCGGCTACGGAGCCACCTCTGATGGTTACGACATGGTTGCGCCCTCGGGTGAAGGCGCCCAGCGCTGCATGAAGCAGGCTATGGCTACCATTCGCGGCAAGATTGATTACATCAATGCCCACGGGACCAGCACCCCTGTAGGTGATCTGGCCGAAATGGGCGCGGTACAGAAAACTTTCGGCGCCGACATTCCCGCGATTTCATCAACAAAATCCCTCTCCGGCCACTCTCTCGGGGCCGCTGGCGTTCACGAAGCCATATACTCCCTGCTGATGCTACAGCATGGTTTTATTGCCGGTACCGCCAACCTTGCTTCGGTAGATGAGGCCATTGGGAACATGCCTCTGGTGGGACCTCAGGGCCGGGAAGCAACACTTGAAACGGTCATGTCCAACAGCTTCGGCTTTGGTGGAACAAACGCCTCTCTGGTGTTTGAGAAACTGCCCGCCTGAAGGTAATCCAGGCGGGTCCAGCTCCACGGGCCCGCCTTTTATTTCTGCTATATGGAAATATCCTTAAGTTTGGTCATTGGCAAACGGGCTTCCGCGTATTAAAGTAGCAACTTGACTTGCATCAATTTGGACGGTTTATAAGCGATGGCACGAGCAATTAACTTCCGCCAAGTCCCTTCTCCGCTGAAAGCGTCCTGCCACCAGTGCAGCCTGAGCAACCTGTGTTTGCCTCTCGCCATTGAAGATAACGACCTGGAAAGACTGGAAGATATCGTTCAGCAGGGCCGCATTTACAATCGCGGTGAACATATTTTCGATCAGAGCACGCCCTTCCGATCCTGCTTTGCAGTAAAAAGCGGCTCTGTCAAAACGTCGATTATTACTGAAGGCGGCGAAGAACAGGTCACGGGGTTCTTTATGCCCGGTGAACTTGTTGGGCTGGACAGTATGAGCGGTGAATCCTACGCGTGCACGGCAAAAGCTCTTGAGCGCACCAGCGTATGCGAGTTCCCTGTAGACAAGCTGGAAGAGCTCACTGGCAAACTGCCGGAATTACAACACCACATGTATCACCTGATGAGCCAGGAGATCCAGAATGGTCACCAGCTCGCGATGCTGTTAAGCAAAAATACGGCCGAGGAACGCATTGCATCTTTGCTTCTGTCCCTGTCCAGTCGCTTCCAGCGTCGGCGCATGTCGCCCACAAACTTCAGCCTCCCAATGGCCAGGAACGACATCGCCAACTTTCTGGGTCTTGCGGTTGAAACCGTCAGCCGTGTTTTCACACGCTTCCAGAACCAGGGCATCATCAAGGCACGGGGCCGTGAAGTGGAACTGCTGAATGTTGAAGCGCTGCAGATGGTAACCCGGGAGTTTTCCCGCCAGGGCTGCCAGCAATAAACTGCCTTACTGAAACCGGCCGGGTTTATTCGGCCGGAGTTATAGCAGAGATGTGCTTTTCCTCGTCCCTCAGCATTGCCAGTTCATCGAACAGCCCGGAACGCCAGGGAACCTGCTTGATACCAAAGGTATTGCGGAGCTTAGTACAGATCAGCGCAGTGTTTGGCGGCTCCAGAGCACCCCATGCCGGCATGTCATCGATTACATGAAGATCCTCGGGAATACCAGGTAACCCCGCAATCGCAAGACCCAGCTCATACATACTGATGACCTCAGCGCCCGCATGCTGAAATGTTCCCCATGCTTCTGCTCCGCAATCCAGCTGCTGTATAACGGCCGCCATTACCCTGGCAAGATCTCTCACAGCGACCGGCTGGCCCACACAGCGCCCTGGCAGCAATAAAGGCTCATCAGAAGCCGTACTGACCCGAACCTTCCGGATAAACCGGCTCAGGCTCCAGCCGGTACGCAGTATGAGGTGCCGGGGCAGAAGCGTACGCAATGCCTGTTCGCACTCCCACTGCCAGTTGCCCAGCTGATTAACCGGCTGCCCCGGGTTTGAGGATATGTAGCCACTCTGTTTGCGGCCATCAAACACGTAACAGGACGATAGCTGAAACAAAGCCATATTCCTGTCACGAGCAAACTCGGCGATAGCCAGGGGTAATGAAAAAGCTGCTTTTTGTGTGCCCTCAGGATCACGCTCAGCAGCTTCAGGGTCCGCCAGCCATAGCGCATTGACGATGAGGTCGGTGTCCTCCGGAATCCAGCTTTCGAGCGCACTCAGATTGACACTTGCAGGATCGCTGATCAGCAAGGGGCTGACATGCAGGGAAGTCTCCCGAAGCAGCTCAAGCAGAATTTTCCCCAAGGGACCGTAATCGTGAACAACAAGTACATGCACTAGAGTTCAATGCCTCCGGATATTACTGATATGAGATGCTTCGGGATTCCTTCAGAGCAGTGGATTCCCGTACGTTAAATATAGATGCGAGGCACTCTGCTGGTTATACCTGTCAGCAGCTCGTAAGAGATCGTACCTGCACAGGCAGCAACCTCATCCACGCCAACGGTTTTACCCCAAAGTTCAACTCTATCGCCTTCACTGGCGTCTGGCGCGTTACTCAGATCCACCGCCAGCATATCCATGGAGACCCGGCCAATCAGCCGGATTCTCTGGCTGTCGATGGCAGCAGGCGTACCGGTTCCGGCATGGCGGGGATAGCCATCCGCGTAGCCAATAGCCACCATACCCATACGGGTATCGCGCTCGGCCACCCAGGCCCGGCCATAACCCACGGCTTCACCGGCTCTGACCACCCTTGTGGTGATGAGAGGCGCCTCAAGGCTCATTACAGGCTCAAGCCCCAGCTCCGGGCCTGTCTTGCCGACCACTGGCGATCCACCATAAAGCATGATCCCCGGGCGACTCCAGTCAAACAATGGCTGACCGGAGATAAAGTGGGCCGCAGAATTACCCAGGCTTTTCATCACGCCAGGCCAGGCCGACGTTGCGGTTTCAAAAACGGCCGTCTGAGCGGCGGTCATTGTACTGCTGGCATCATCCGCGCAGGCAAAATGGCTGACAAAACCCAGAAGCCGGCTGCCAGCGCCTGCCTTTTCAACGCGAGCCATCACAGCCTGCAGATCATCTGGCCAGAACCCCAGGCGATTCATACCCGTGTTAACTTTCAGCCAGAACCTGGGCATGTGATCACCCTGCTCCAGCCACTCCAGCTGCTTCTCGTTGTGCAGTACTGGCTCAAAGTTACTGCATTCACAATCCGCAAGATCACCACGGGCATGCACCCCCTGCAGCAGCACCACTGGCTGATCCAGCCCTGCGGCACGGATAGCCAGAGCCTCTTCAATACAGGCCACAGCATACCTGGGCACAACGTCCGCAAGGGCCGACGCCACCTGCGCAATACCGTGCCCATAACCGTCAGCCTTTACAACAGCCATAGCTCTGGCGCTACCAGCCCGCTCGGCAGCCGTGCGGTAATTGCGTTTTAGCGCCTCCAGATCAATACAGGCAGCCGTACTACGTGGCATCAGTACTCACCACCATAATCGCCATAGTCACCGTGAGCCAGGTCTTCAAATTTCGTGTATTTGCCGATAAACGCAAGGCGAATCGTACCAATGGGGCCATTACGCTGTTTACCGATGATGATTTCGGCAATACCTTTATCCTGGGTATCCTCGTTATAGACCTCATCGCGGTATACAAACATGATGACATCCGCATCCTGCTCGATCGCACCGGATTCACGCAGATCCGAGTTGATCGGACGTTTGTTCGGACGCTGCTCCAGACTCCGGTTAAGCTGAGAAAGAGCAACCACAGGACAGCTGAGCTCTTTGGCGATGCCCTTCAATGAACGGGAGATTTCCGAAATTTCCGCCGTCCGGCCTTCTGTGTTGCCTGGCACCCGCATCAACTGCAGGTAATCCACCATGATCAGACCGATTTTACCGTCATTCTCACGGGCAATACGACGGGCGCGGGAGCGCAATTCCGTTGGACTGAGGCCAGGCGTGTCATCAATATACAAAGGTTTGTCTTTCAGCAGGCTTACCGCAGAAGTCAGCCTGGGCCAGTCGTCTTCTTCCAGCTTGCCACCACGAACCTTGCTCTGGTCGATACGCCCAAGAGATGAAAGCATACGCATGGCAAGTGCATCTGCGGGCATTTCCATACTGAATACAAGAACCGGTGTGCCAGTACTTATAAGCGCATTCTCGACGATATTCATGGCAAAGGTGGTTTTACCCATGGAGGGCCTGCCCGCCACGATAATGAGATCTGCCGGCTGCATCCCGGAAGTCTGCTCATCCAGATCCCTGAACCCTGTAGTCAGGCCCGTTGTCTGTTCGCCGGATTCGAACAGCTCTTCTATGCGGCTCAGAGTTTTGGTCAGAATAGGATTAATCGACTGGGGGCCGGAGCCTTCTTTGACTCTGGACTCGGCAATCTGAAATACGTTGCGCTCGGCTTCGTCCAGAATTTCGTTGCTGTTACGCCCCAAAGGGTTAAACGCCGAATCTGAGATCTTGCCAGAAACCTCAACAAGCTGCCTCAGAATCGACCGCTCGCGAACAATCTCCGCATAAGCACGGATATTGGCTGCACCTGGCGTCTTCTCGGCCAGCTCGGCCAGATAGGACAACCCGCCAGCATCTTCGATATCGCCGGCCCGCTCCAGAAACTCGGCCAGAGTGACTACGTCGAGTGGCTCGTTCTCACTGGCCAGACGCTCAACGGCACCGAAAATCAAGCGGTGATCCTGGCGATAGAAATCAACAGAGGTGATTATCTCGGTGATTTCATCAAATCGCCGGTTATCCAGCATAAGGCCGCCCAGAACCGCCTGTTCCGCTTCGACGGAATGAGGCGGAACCTTTATTCGGCTGGTTTCGGGATCAGTACTCGCGGGCTTCAGGTTAGGCTTGGCCATGAAAACATCTTCAGTTAAGCATCATAACCACGACAGTGTATGTGGAATGTCGCAGCAATGGGAGGGGGTTTTATGCTGACAGCATACCAGAAAGCAACAGGCCCGAAAGCCGTATAAACGGTTCGGGCCTGTTGTTTTGACTTGCGGCGAATTCCGAAGAGCTCGCCGCAAGCCACCAGCGCGTTACAGAGAACCAGGCACGCCCGGCTCTGCTTTCAGGGAAAGCAGATTACTCAGCAACAACCGCCAGCTTGACAGTCACTTCAACATCAGAGTGCAGGTGAAGCTCGATTTCATACTCACCAGTCGCCCGCAGTGGGCCTTCTGGCAGACGAACTTCACTCTTCTCAACGTCGGTACCGGCAGCTGTAATTACGTCTGCGATATCACGAACACCGATAGAGCCGAACAGCTTGCCTTCGTCACCAGCTTTAGAGGTAACTGTGAAGGACGAACCTTCCAGAGCCTCAGCGCGGGACTGAGCTGTTGCAAGCTTCTCTGCTGCAGCTTTCTCAAGCTCTGCGCGACGCTCTTCGAATGCTTTCACGTTTGCTTCGGTGGCAGGCGCAGCCTTGCCATACGGAAGCAGGTAATTACGGCCGTAACCGGACTTAACATTTACCTTGTCACCCAGGGAGCCAAGGTTTGCAACTTTCTCGAGCAGAATAACTTCCATCTCGTTAACCTCTTCGTGCTTTATTCAGCCGGCCCGGCAGGCTTTATTCGCCCCCGGATATCCAGCCAGCTATCAACAAAAGCCAGAACCACTAACAGAATCATCAGGCTTGGGCCCAGAAGCACCAGGGCAATGTAAAACATTACCAGCCACTGAGCGCTCAGTTTTTTACGTCCGACAATGCCATGAATCAGCGCAAGACCCGCCAAAAACAGCGGCGTTCCTGCTACCCAGACCAGCAACATGGAGTTCAGCCCCAGAAAAGGACCTACAACCATTGTGGCGGCAAAGACCGCAGCAATAGCAGGTGACAACCTCAGAGCGTGGAATTCCGAGCGGAATCCGCCGGGATTGTACAACCCCGCCTGCCACGATCTTGCCAGCATTGTCATGCCTACACCTGCTGCCAGATAACTGCCCGCCATACTGGCGTTCATTGTGTCCCGTATAACCGTTTCGAGGTCTCCCCCCAGCGAACGGGCCACTTCAGCATTGTACTGTTCGTAAAAACTGACCCCGGCGCGAACGAGTTCGTCCAGCAAACCAGGATAAATCACGGGCAAAACCAGCCCCGTAACTATCGCCAGAAAGCTCCCTCCGAGAAGGGCCCTTTCCCAGGACAGCGTTGTTCTGAGCAGTGATGACATAAGCATCACCTGCACCAGCACCGCGAGAGCTGTCGGATCACCTCCCAACACCCCCCAGCCAAGCGCCGGCAGCAACGCCCAGAGGCCAACTGTAAGCCCCTGACTGATGCCAAGCCTGAGAATAACCAGGCCGACAACCGCTGCGCCAATCCAGAACAACAAGGGCACGGCAGTTGTGACTGCTGCTACCCCGCTGGCCTGCAGGGGACCGCGCATTACAAATTGTGCCAGTGCACGCATGGTCCCAAACCCTGTATATCTGTTACTTAGTTATCGTGGCTGTCCGAGTACGGCAGCAGTGCCAGGTAGCGGGCACGCTTGATAGCGGTTGCCAGCTGACGCTGATAACGTGCTTTGGTGCCGGTGATACGGCTGGGCACGATTTTGCCAGTTTCAGTGATGTAGCCTTTCAGGGTGTCCAGATCCTTGTAATCGATCTCTTTAACACCTTCTGCCGTGAAACGACAGAACTTACGACGTCTGAAAAAACGAGCCATAACGTAACTCCTCAACTCCGGTTAATTACTCTTCTTCGTCCTGGATTTCAGCTTTCTGGCTGTCGTCTTGACGTTCGTCCTGACGGTCATCAGAAGATTCAGCTGAACGACGCGGGCGATCATCTCCGCCAGTGCGACGGTCCTCACGGGACTCAGCGGCTTTCATCGGAGAGATATCAGCAACAGCTTCATCGCGACGCAGAATCAGGTCGCGGATGATGGCATCGTTGAACCGGAAGTTGTGAGTCAGCTCGTCCATTGCTGCCTGTGAACATTCAACGTTCATCAGCACATAGTGAGCTTTGTGAATCTTGTTGATCGGGTAAGCCATATGACGACGGCCCCAATCTTCCAGGCGATGTACCTTGCCGCCATCTTCAGTGATGACGCCGGTATAACGCTCGATCATCGCGGGCACCTGCTCGCTCTGATCCGGGTGTACCATAAATACGATTTCGTAGTGACGCATGAGTTCTCCCTACGGTTTAAACAGCTTCCTTTTTTCCCGGATTGACCGAGAAGCATGAAAGCAAGGAGGTGGCAGCTGAAAGCCGCCGCTTTTTTTGCTCTATCGATAAGGCTTTACTGGAAAGACTCTATCAAAAGCGAGGCGTTGCTGACCTGATTAAAGGCAATACAAAACCTCCCCCTACAAAAGGGGTGACGTATTCTAGGCGCACAGAGACTTCTGTGCAAGAGTTAACCAAGGCGCTGTCGCAAGGCTTCGTACAAACACACCCCGGTAGCAACGGAAACGTTGAGGCTATCTACATGCCCCAACATAGGAATATTAATGAGCTGGTCACAGTGCTCCCGCGTCAGCCGGCGCATACCTGCGCCCTCTGCCCCCATTACCAGAGCGATCGGGCCTTTGAAATCAGCCTGATACAGCGTCGCATCCGCCTCACCCGCAGTACCAATCAGCCACACACCCTGATCCTTAATGGTACGCAGAAAACGCGCCAGATTGGTCACGCGCACAAACGGAACCGTTTCAGCCGCACCACAGGCAACTTTCCGGGCCACAGCCGTCAACGACGCTGACTTGTCTTTGGGCGCGATAACAGCCTGAACTCCGACCGCATCGCAGGTGCGCATACAGGCACCGAGGTTATGGGGATCAGTTACACCATCAAGTACCAACAGAAAGGGCGGCTTGTCGCTCGCCGCAAGATGGGTCAGAAGATCATCTTCTGTCCACTCCTGGCTCTCACTGACCGCAGCAACAACGCCCTGATGGACCCCGGCAACACGCTCATCGAGTTCCCGCCGGTGAACAACAGCCCACCGGACTCCAAGCTCATCCAGAGTGTCTGTAATGGTTTTTACTCGCCTGTCCTGCCGGCCGGTCTGAATCCAGACCTGCTGCAGCCTTCCGGGCTCACGCTTGAGAACGGCCTCAACCGCATGCCAGCCAAATACAAATTCTCCGGACACTGGTTCGACTTCCTGTTATTTGTCTGTCTTGCGAGCTTTCCGCGGCCTGCTAGCACCAGCGGGCTTACCCGGACTTTTCTTCGGCTTTTTACCAGCCCCCTGAGCGGCTTCGGCTACCAGCTGGGCTTTCGCACTGGCCGGCTTACCTGTCTTGCGAGGCTTCTTCGCTTTTGCAGACTTGTCCGCACCCGGCGCACCCCCGCGGCCACGCCCTTTATCGGCACGTTTGTCATTCTTGCCGCGACCATCTCGCTTGGGCACATCAAGTGCATCCCGGTCCGCCTGACGGCGTTTAGGCGTGCTGATCAACTCCAGATCAATCTTGCGATCTTCCATGCCAACCCGCATCACTCGGACGCGCACTTCATCACCCAAACGGAAGCTCACAGCCGTTCGCTCGCCAATCAGACGGTGCTTCGCTGAGTCATGGTGGAAGTAATCACCACTGAGCGTAGAAATGTGGACCAGGCCTTCAATATAGACATCAGCCAGCTCTACAAAGAACCCGAAGGGCACAACCGCGGCAATCACCCCGTCATACTCTTCCCCGACATGATCACTCAGGAACTCACACTTGAGCCATGCCATCACATCACGGGTAGCGTCATCAGCCCGCCGCTCAGTCATGGAAACGTGCTCACCGAACTGCTGCATCCGCGCATAGTCGTAGGGATACACTGCCAATTCCGGATCGGTTACAGCCGGGGCCACGACATCTTTCGTTGCCTCAGGACCGTGAATTCTGGACTTGATAGCCCGATGCACAATCAGGTCCGGGTAACGGCGAATCGGCGACGTAAAGTGGGCATAGCTCGGAAAACCGAGACCAAAGTGACCACTCTCTTCCGGACTGTAAACAGCCTGACTCAGCGAGCGCAGCATAACAGTCTGAATTACATTGGCATCAGGCCGGTCAGCTATCTGGGACAACAGCTCCTGGTAGTCTGCAGATGTCGGCTGATCGCCGCCACCCAACTGCAATCCAAGCTCACCCAGGAACAGCCGCACAGAATTGAGCCGCTCTTCAGAGGGACCATCGTGTACCCGGTAAAGCGCCGGTATCTTATGCTTTTTGAGGAAACGCGCAGCGGCCACATTGGCGCACAGCATGCTTTCTTCAACGATCTTGTGGGCATCATTACGATGCACCGGCACAATTTCTTCTATCTTGCGCTCAGCATCGAAGATTATGCGCGTTTCGGTAGTTTCAAAATCAATAGCGCCACGCTCGGTTCGGGCCTTGCGCAACAGTTTGTACAGGTCATACAGATTATGCAGGTGTGGCAGCACATCAGCGTACTGGGCAGACAACCGGCCACCAGACTCTGAGTCCGGCCGTTCCAGCATGTCGCTGACCTTGTTATAAGTCAGTCGTGCATGGCTACGCATTACCGCCTGATAAAAGGTGTATCCACTGATATTACCCGCTGCACTGATGGTCATATCGGCCACCATGCACAAGCGATCAACATCCGGGTTCAGGGAGCAGAGGCCATTGGACAGCTTCTCGGGAAGCATGGGCACTACGTGGTCCGGGAAATACACCGAATTGCCGCGGCGCAGCGCCTCTTCATCAAGGGGGGAGTCCGCGCGCACATAATGGGAGACGTCGGCTATTGCCACAACCAGACGATAGGCACCGCGACCGCGGGGCTCACAATAAATAGCGTCATCGAAATCCCGGGCAGTCTCGCCATCAATCGTGACCAGCCGCATATTGCGGATATCCACCCGGTTCTTCTTGTCCTTCTCTTCAACCTCGGCCGGAATTGCCGCCGCCTGAACGCCCACTTCTGTGGGCCACTCGTGAGGAATATCGTAAGAGCGGATAGCCACATCAATTTCCATCCCGGGAGCCATGTGCTCACCCAGAATCTCGACGATCTTGCCGGTAGGCTGAGTACGGACGGTAGGCTGACGCAGAATATCCACGACAACATACTGACCGTGCTGCGCCCCACCTGCGTGCTCTTCAGGTATCAGCACTTCGTGGTTGATTCGCGCATTCTCTGGCACTACAAAAGCAATACCGCTTTCCTTGAAAAAACGGCCGACAGTCTGCTGGGTATTATGCTCGGTAACATCAACGATAACGCCTTCGCGCCGGCCACGGTCATCAACCCGGTCTACCCGCGCAACCACACGGTCGCCGTGGAACACCTGGCGCATCTGCCGGGCGGTGAGAAACAGGTCAGACCCGCCATCATCCGGAACCAGAAAGCCGAAACCATCTTTATGACCGATAACCCGGCCACTTACCAGATCGGCTTCCTCAATCGGCAGGTAAGCGTCGCGACGGTTACAGACAAGCTGACCATCCCGGCACATGGCAATCAAACGGCGCCTCAGCGCCTCAATGCCTTCCGGAGAGGTTTGGCCAAGCTCTGAACACAATGTTTCGTGTGTCGCCGGAGCCCCCCGCTCTTTAAGATGCGCGAGGATAAATTCCCGACTCTGAATCGGGTTCTCATAATTCTGAGCCTCACGACCAGCGTGAGGATCTTTGTGTTTTTTATTCCTGGAAACCATTCGGATCCTTGTTCAATACTGCGCCACAGCGGCGCTGTTCACATTCATTTACAATAATAGTATACGTTGGTAGGGATCGACTACCTAACAACCCGCCACTTCTTATTATACGTACAAACACCTTCAACTCATTTTCTGAAAAAGTATTTGACAGCCCCCGCGGGAATTATTAAAGTACGCGCCAACAGATGAGGCAACAAGTCATCTTTGGCAGAAGTGCCCAGTTTTCAACAAACTAAAGGCAAATCTGCAAATCACCTGCCGAGGTGGTGAAATTGGTAGACACGCTAGCTTCAGGTGCTAGTGCTCGCAAGGGCGTGGAGGTTCAAGTCCTCTCCTCGGCACCATTTCCTCCCCCAGGAAATGGTCGTATGAATTCCCCGAAATCCCCAGACGATTCTTAACAAGCTTTAAGCCCCGTCAGTCGACCCAGTCCTCAGAATGCCCGCGCAACAATCTCTTTCATGATTTCATTGGTTCCACCGTAGATGCGCTGAACACGTGAGTCTGCCCAGGCCCGGGCAATCGGATACTCCCACATATAGCCATACCCACCATGTAACTGAACACACTCATCCATTACCCGGCACTGCAGATCGGTCGTGTACTGCTTCAGCATCGCGGCGGTTGGTATGTCGAGTTTCCTCTCCAGATGGAGCTCCAGACATCGGTCGGTGAATACTCGGGCAGCGGTAATCTCTGCTTTCATCTCAGCCATTTTGAAGCGGGTGTTCTGGAACTTGATAACCGGCTTTCCAAAGGCCTTGCGCTCTTTAACGTAGTCGAGCGTCCACTGCCATGCGGCTTCCGCTGCAGCAATAGCTGTGAGCCCGATCTGCAGACGCTCTGCCGGAAGCTCCTGCATCAACTGGAAGAAGCCCTGCCCTTCCATCGCGCCTAACAGATGGGTAACCGGAACTTTCACGTCCTGAAAAAACAGTTCTGATGTATCCTGGGCTTTCATGCCCACCTTATTCAGATTCTGACCCTTCTCAAAGCCTTCCCATGCGGTTTCAACCAGCAACAGGCTGATGCCTTTCGCCCCTTCTTTCGGGTCTGTTTTTGCAACCACAATGACCAGATCTGCCATCTGGCCGTTAGTGATAAACGTTTTGGAGCCGTTCAGGATATAGTGGTCGCCATCTTTCAGCGCTGTGGTTTTGACGCCTTGCAGGTCAGAGCCGGCACCAGGTTCACTCATGGCGATAGCCGTAATTATTTCACCAGCGGCCATCCCGGGCAGGTAATTTTTTTTCTGCTCCTCCGATCCATAACTCAGAATATAGGGCGCAACAATATCGGAGTGCAGTGTCCAGCCAATGCCGGAAAGCCCTGCCCGCGAAACCTCCTCCATAACAACGGCACTGTAACGGAAGTCAGCGCCAGCGCCGCCGTACTCCTCTGGCATGGTAGGGCATAAAAACCCCAGCTCACCGGCTTTCTGCCACAGCTCGCGACTGACCTGCCCATCTTTCTCCCACTGCTCATGGTAGGGCGCGGCTTCCTGTTCGAGGAATTTCCGAACAGAATCCCTAAAGCCATCAAGATCAGCATCGAAGAGCGTACGTGGAATCATGGTGAACCTCAGTCAGTGAACAATGTTGTTATTAGCGTTCACCAAGTCTCTGCCGGCCAGTGCGTTTGCTCAATGGTTAAAACCATCAATCATGCTGGCCAAAACCATCGCTACTCTACGTTTCGGCTTTGATACGCCCCTCTCCCCAGCGGGGCATAAGGTCTTGAGGCAGGTCCAGATGGTCCAGGATCCGGGCCACAATGAAGTCCACAAGGTCCTGTATTGACGCAGGCTGGTGATAAAACCCCGGGCTGGCCGGCATGATAACGGCGCCCATGCGCGTAAGTTTCAGCATGTTTTCCAGGTGCACCTCTGAATAAGGCGCTTCCCGGGGCACCAGAATCAGCTGACGCCGCTCTTTCAGCGCAACATCGCCGGCGCGCTCAATCAGATTGTTGCTGGCACCGGTAGCCAGCGCAGACAAGGTCCCGGTGCTGCAGGGGCAAACCACCAGAGGTGCTTTTTCGCCAGACCCAGAAGCGGGTGGAGCAAACCAGTCCTCACGGCCAAACACCCGCACCTGATCAGGGGCGGCGCTGGCGTATTCCGACAGAACTTTCTGCGCCGCCGACGGTGTTCCAGGCAGCTTAAGATCGGTTTCTGTGGCAATCACCAGCTGTGCCGCCTTACTGACCATTACATTAACCCTGCAACCTGTCGCCACCAGACACTGCAGAAGTCGCAGGCCGTACTGGGCACCGGAAGCGCCGGTGAACGCCAGATTAACCGTTCGTGCTTCAGAACGACTGCTGGTCATGGTTTCTGTCATCCTAGTGGCTCCCCGAGCGTCGAATCAGCCATGGATACGCTCAAGTTCCGCTATGAGCTTTCCGTGGATACCACCAAAACCGCCGTTGCTCATAATGACAATCTGGCAGGGGGTGGGCAGGTCTGTCAGCACACGCTCAATTAGAGCCTCTACGGTCGACTCAACACTGTGCTGTCCCGACTCAGGATTCTCCTTTTGCCATGCTGACACCAGCTCAGGCAACCAGTCCATACTGTTGAGATTCGCCCAATAAACCTTGTCGGCCAAAGCCGCACTGGGCAGCAACGTATGCTGATGAACACCCTGTTTCATGGTATTGGAGCGAGGTTCAATAAGCGCTATCACCGGCTCATCGCCTACCTGATTGCGCAGACCTTCCAGCGTAGTCGCTATTGCTGTCGGGTGATGGGCAAAGTCGTCATAAACCTTGATTCCACCAACATCTGCCAGCAACTCCATACGGCGTTTCACACCGGAAAACCGGCACAGGGCAGCCACTGCATGATCTGGCGTAACACCCACATGCCTTGCGGCTGCGATAGCGGCCAGGGCATTGCGGACGTTATGGGTACCCGTCTGACCCCACTTAACTACAGCAACCGGTTGTTCATGATGAATAACCATAAACCGGCTGCCATCTTCAGACAGGAGCTCAGCGCGCCAGTCCGAAGACTCTGTTACCTCGCTGCCGATGGCCATATCCTGCACCGGGCTCCAGCATCCCATAGCCAGCGCCTTGTCCAGGTGAACATCCAGGCTTGGGCGGACAATCAACCCCTGGGAGGGAACCGTACGCACCAGATGGTGGAACTGACGTTCAATTGCTTCAACGTTGTCGAAGATATCCGCGTGATCGAACTCAAGGTTGTTCAGTATCAGGGTGTGGGGGCGGTAATGAACAAATTTGGAGCGTTTGTCGAAGAAGGCGCTGTCGTACTCGTCCGCCTCAATAACAAAAAAATCACTGCCACCAAGGCTTGCCGAAACCGGGAAATCTTTGGGCACACCGCCCACCAGGTAACCGGGCGCAAGCCCTGCCTGCTCCAGAATCCAGAGCAGCATAGACGTGGTAGTGGTTTTGCCGTGGGTGCCTGCGACCGCCATAACCCAACGATGCCGCAACACTTCCCGGGCCAGCCATTCCGGGCCGGACATATAATCGATATTACGGTTAAGTACCGCCTCCACCTCGGGGTTGCCCCGGGACATGGCGTTGCCTATCAGTACCAGATCTGGCTTTGGCTCAAGGTGCTCCGGACTGAAGCCCTCCATCAGGCTGATACCCTGCGCCTCCAACTGGGTACTCATGGGCGGATATACGCCCTGATCGGAGCCGGTCACTGTATGGCCAAGCTCCCTTGCCAGAACAGCCAGGCTGCCCATAAACGTGCCACAAATTCCCAGAATATGAATGTGCATTCGCCGACTGTCCTCTCCATTGAAACCCGACAAGCCTCCCGTATCCGCCCGACTCCGTCAAGAGTGCGTCCATCGGCACTTCTTGCCATGAAAATCGTCTGCGTTTGGCGTATCATCTGCGCCATTATTGAAACCGCAGGAGGCTCCACCCCGAGATGGCCATCAAGAACGCATTCTACGCTCAGTCTGGCGGTGTTACCGCCGTTATTAATGCCAGTGCCTGCGGGGTCATTCAGACCGCCCGCAAGCATCCGGACAAGATCGACAAAGTCTTTGCCGGGCGCAACGGCATTCTGGGTGCGCTGAACGAAGAACTGATTGATACCAGCCTTGAAAGTGATGATGCCATTCAGGCGCTTATCCACACACCGGGCGGAGCTTTCGGTTCCTGTCGGCACAAGCTGAAAAACTTTTCGGAAAACCGCCGCGAATACGAACGCCTTATCGAAGTATTCCGCGCCCATGATATCGGCTATTTCTTCTACAATGGTGGCGGCGACTCCCAGGATACCGCTTACAAGGTCTCGCAGATGGGCGAGAAAATGGGTTATCCCATTACCTGTATAGGTGTTCCCAAAACCGTCGATAACGACCTGCCGTTTACAGACTGCTGCCCGGGCTTTGGTTCGGTTGCCAAATACATAGCCACTTCTACCCTGGAAGCCAGCCTGGATATCAAATCCATGTGCGAAACGTCCACCAAGGTATTTATCCTGGAAGTGATGGGGCGCCACGCTGGCTGGATTGCGGCCTCCGGCGGCCTTGCCGGACAGGAAGAAGGCGAGCCACCCCATATTATTCTGTTCCCGGAAATTCCGTTTAATCGCGACGCTTTCCTGGCACGAGTTGATTTCTGCGTTAAGGAATACGGCTACTGCGTAGTTGTCGCCTCCGAGGGCGCCCAGTATGAAGACGGCCGTTTTCTGGCAGATGCCGGCGCCAAAGACGCTTTCGGCCACACCCAGCTTGGGGGCGTGGCACCGGCACTGGCGAATATGGTCAAGCAGGCGCTGGGGCATAAATACCATTGGGCCGTCGCCGATTATCTTCAGCGCAGCGCTCGCCATATTGCGTCCGCAACGGATGTCGAGCAGGCCTATGCTGTAGGCAAGGCAGCAGTAGAAATGGCGCTGGACGGTAAACAGGCCCTTATGCCGACCATCGTGCGGGAGCAGACAAAACCTTACATCTGGAAGATTGGAGAGGCGCCGCTCAGCGAAGTTGCCAATCAGGAAAAGAAAATGCCAATCCACTACATCACTGATGATGGTTTTGGTATCACACGGGACTGCCGGGAGTATCTTGAGCCACTGATCGCTGGCGAGAATTTCCCTCCATTCGATAATGGTTTACCCCGCGTTGCGAAGCTTAAAAACACACTGGCAGAGAAGAAGCTGAAAACCAGCTTTCAACTCTGACCGACCCATTTAAACCGGGTTATCAAAAAAGGCCCTGCAGAATCGCTGCAGGGCCTTTTTCAACGTTTTTTCTTCACCACACCTTAACGTCAAAGCGTGACTCAGTGGGCCTGATCCGCTTCCAGCTCACGAACGTAAGCAGCAAACTGATCAAAACCACCGATGTACCGGTCACCCACAAGAATCTGCGGGACCGTGTAAACAGGGTGCCCAATCTTGTCAGCGATATCGGCTTTGGTCATGTCATGTTCGATCATGTCGACCCAGGTATACGGCATATCACGGGACTCACACAGGCTCTTTGCCCGCACACAAAAGCCGCAACTTGAACGACCGTAAATAGTCACCTGATCCATAAAAAAACCTCCAGAACAGTTTTCCCGGAATCACCCCGGGCCTTTGCAAAATCGTGAGTTCATGATGACATGAATGCGGGAAATTAAAAATTGATGCTTTGAATGGCTGTGATAGTGCCTGATGATACCTGAAATGCTTTTGCCTGATGAACGGAGAGGTATGCCCTACATCATAAGGAGAACTCTGTGGTCTACCTGACGCTGTTTCTGACTTCATTCGCTGCAGCCACATTGTTGCCGGCCTACTCGGAAATACTGACAGGAACGCTGGTAGTGCAAGGATATTCCATGTGGTGGCTATGGTTCTGGGCTACAGCTGGCAACACTCTCGGATCTGTGGTTAACGGTGCCATTGGAAGACAGGTCGACCGCTTCAAACACAAGCGCTGGTTTCCTCTGAGCGAAGCGCAGTTACACAAAGCCAGAAACAGTTTTAATCGTTACGGACAGTGGTCCCTGCTTCTGGGCTGGCTCCCGCTGGGGGGAGATGCGCTGACACTGGTTGGTGGCATCATGCGCGTACCCTGGCTCAATTTCATTATTCTCGTAGGTATTGGCAAAGGCCTGCGCTACGCCTTTGTTATCTGGCTGGTCGCCGAAGCATCCGGCGTATCCTCGCCACAGCCGTAAAGGTATTTGCGCAACAAGGTCTCGCCATTGAATTCCGAGTGCAGCACGGCAATAAAGGTATACACGCCGATCAGTTTGCGGTTAAGAAATACGAACTCACTTGGGGGTACACGAAAATAGCGGTTTATGGCCGATCGTGCCGCTTGCCGGGCAACTCTCGATGGTAAGTCACTCTGCTTCCACCGGTATTGACCGTTACTGTTTACGGCGTACTCCGGCCAGCTTTCGTGGTCACTGGATAAAGGTTCCAGAACCGACATACACACTTCACCAAACTTCTCCAGCACTTCCCTTGGCCAGTCTGTACTCATGAAATGCAGTTTGACGCCACCGTCGATCACTGCGTCAAGATTGTCTTCGTATGAGGCCCGGATCATCTGGATTACCGGATCAAGAAACTCCCTTGAATATGACTGCACAGCGCCAAAGTCCAGCAAAACGATGCGATCGTACCCGGCACCGTCTCCGTCTTCCCCTGAGATGCGAATACGATAGTTTCCGAAGTTGGGGTCCGTCTGAATTTCACCCCAAACGAATAACTCCCGGAAGAAAAGCTCCAGAGCTGCTTTGCCCAGATCGCTTCGGCGCGCAAGCGACAGGTTCCGCACCGAGTCGGAGCTCACTGAATGGCCGTGCTCGTATGTCGAGGCGATTACCTGTGCAGAGGAATACTCCGGCAATACCCGGGGGACAACAAAGCGCGGGTCATCGGCAAGTATCTGGCGAAACTTCTCCGTGGTGCTGGCCTCCAGCCGGTAATCGACCTCCCGGTGCATCATCTGCCGGACTTCTTCCAGCCAGTCTTCAAACTCAGGCCCGAAATTCACCAGCCGGGCAACCCGGAGCATCTGAGCAACAGCATTCAGATCGCTATCCACGGCATCTGCGACACCGGGATACTGAACCTTGAGTACAAGCTCCAGACCGTCTCTGCGCCGACGTGCCCGGTGAACCTGGCCGAGAGAAGCCGCCCCGATCGGTTCCCGATCTATATCCAGCTCCGCAAGCTGCTCCGCCCCCAGCTCCGCCTTGAGTACACGCTCTATGGCGGGCCACTCCAGGGAAGTCGTCTGGTCTTCCAGTGTGTGCAGTGCTTCGGTAACCTCTTCCGGCAGAAAATGTTCCCCGTACAACGCCATTACCTGGCCAATTTTGACCACACTACCCTTCAGTTTCCCGAGTTCATTTACCAGAAAACGTGCCTGGCTGGATAACATGGTGCGGTGACGTTCCTCCCGCTTATCCTTGCTGCTGAACCAGTTAGTGGCCATATGCGAAGCCATACGTGTTCCAGCAAAAAGCCCTGCGCGAGTAAGGCTCAGCCGACGTTCGAAGCTGCCTGTCTTGATGCGGGAGACTGATTTACCTGGGCGCCTGGATGACATGTATAACCTCTACGATGTGTGCCCGTATCAGAAGGGAGCGCCGGCCTGACCTTACCAGCCCTTACGATAATCCACTGCCGGACCGCCGAGGCCGTTTACCAACTGAGCCGTCAGCCGCTTTTCAATATCATCAATGGAGACTGAAGCAACAAAGTCGCTGACCTGACACATGGCCAACCCGGCATAACCGCAGGGATTGATTCTCCTGAACGGCTCCATATCCATCCGGACATTCAGCGCCAGACCATGAAAAGAGCATCCACGGCGTACCCGCAGGCCCAGAGACGCTATTTTTGCCTCACCAACATATACACCTGGCGCATCTGGCCGTGGTTCGGCGGTAATATCCAGCTCCGCCAAGGTGTGCACAATCGCCTGTTCAATAACGTCAACCAATGCTCTCACCCCCATCTTTCGACGAGACAGGTTGAGCATCAGATAGACCACCAGCTGACCCGGACCGTGGTAGGTAATCTGTCCGCCCCGGTCTACAGGAATAACCGGGATGTCGCCAGGGGCCAGGATGTGTTCGGCTTTGCCCGCCTGCCCCTGCGTATAGACCCGCGGATGTTCAAGACACCAGAGCTCATCTTTGGTGTCATCGCCTCTGTCCGCCGTGAAGCTTTTCATGGCCTCCCAGGCTTCCAGGTAAGGCTGCTGGCCCAATGATCTGACAATCAGCTCAGGCATTGGATTTATAACACCATGTGTACGCGGCCACTGGCCTTGAGGTCTTTGAACAAAGCGGATAGTTGCGACTCTCCCGTCGCAACTATGGTCAGCTGAACTGAGCAGAACCGCCCTTTGCTACTGTCTTTTACGAAGACATCCGTCTCACAGATCCCCGGAGCGTGCTGCTCAACAACCCGTACCACAAACTCCGTAAAGTCAGGGGCGGAATCACCGATCACCTTGATAGCATAGTCGCAGGGAAACTCAATTTTTGGTGCTTTCGGCTCACTCATGCCGTTGTACTCCCGGGCTCAGTTCGCCCTTACTAAAATAGCTGAATAAAAAACAACTTGATGGAATCCCAGAGACGCTTGAACAAGCCACCCTCAGGAACATCTGTCAATGCCAGTACCGGCTGATCTATCAGCACCTCACCATTGAGAGATACTTTCACTCGTCCCAGCTCATCGCCAGCACTGACAGGCGCCTTGATCACCGAATCAAGATCCACGCTCGACTCAAGACTGTCACGGGATCCACGAGGAATCGTGACATAAGCGTCTTCAAGCACGCCCACGGAGAGCTTATCGGACTGACCACCCCATACCTTGGCTTCAATCAGTTCCTGGCCGGCGCTGAACAAGCGATCGCTCTGATAGTAGCGGAAGCCGTAATTCAGCATTTTCTGGATTTCCTGTGACCGCGCCTGCGAACTGCTGGTACCCATTACCGTTGCAATGAAGCGGGTATCATTACGCTTGGCAGAAGCAACAAGACAATACCCTGCTTCTTCGGTATGGCCGGTTTTCAGGCCGTCAACACTGTCATCTCGCCACAAAAGACTGTTGCGGTTAGGCTGCCGGATATTGTTGTAAGTAAAATGCTTCTCCGCGTAGATAGAATAATTCTCCGGGTAGTCATTTATGATGGCACGCGCCAGAACGGCCAGGTCATACGCGGTGGAGAAGTGATCAGAAGCCGGCAGGCCTGTGGCATTCTGGAAGTGCGTATCCTTCATTCCCAGCAACTGAGCCTGCTGATTCATAATATCAACGAAGGCCCCCTCACTGCCGGCAATAAACTCCGCCAGCGCCACAGAAGCATCATTGCCCGACTGAATGATGACACCTTTGAGAAGGTCCTCCACGGACACACTGGTGCCTTCCTTGACAAAGGTGCGGGAACCCTCTGTTTTCCATGCCTTTACGCTGATCGGAACCATGTCGGACATACTGATCCGACCCTCGTCCAGTTCACGCTCAACAATATAGGCTGTCATCATTTTGGTCAGGCTGGCCGGCGGCAGCCGCTCATTACTGTTCTGCTCCATAATGACGCGACCACTTTTCGGGTCCATAAGAACGTAGGAGCTGCCAGCGATCTGTGGCGGAGACGGAATCAGCACAGTCTGGGACATGGCTTTGGCTGATACCGAAAGCATCAACACAAAGGCGAGTGACGCTGAGATAAAAGAGAGCGAGCGAAAAACTGATTTTAGTGCCATGGGTCCATTCATTCGTCGTTAAGTGTGTTTTATGTGTGGTCTGACGCTCAGTGAGAATCGGTCAGTACAATTGACTGCGAAAACCCTCGGGCTTCCAGCAGGCTCTGAGTCTTTCTCGCGCTACCTTCGTCCTGAAAAGGGCCGACCTGTACGCGGTGAAAGCGCCCGGACTCGGTGTCTACAGCCCGCACTCTGACGGGGTCGCCGAGTATGCTCTCGGCACGAACCTGCAGTTTTTCAGCAGGATCACGGCTGCTGAACGAACCAAGCTGAACAAACAGCCCTTCGCCAGCCATGCTTTCGTTAATCGCTACCGCATTTCCCCCGGCGGGAGCTGGCGACTGAGCAATGGACTGCCCATCCAGGGAGAAAGGCTGACCGGCAATGAACATGCTGCCATCCGGCATGACCGTAATAGCTGCCACTTCTACCCTGGCGGTTCCGTGTGACTGGTAACCCAGCTTTTTGGCAGCTGCGTAGGACAAATCAATCAGGCGGTCTCCGTGAAACGGCCCCCTGTCATTAACCCGGACGATCACCGAACGACCATTATCCAGATTGGTAACCCTTGCATAACCCGGAATTCTCAGGGATTTGTGGGCGGCTGACATCTGGTACATGTCAAACGTTTCGCCATTGGACGTCTTGTGGCCATGAAACTTTTCGCCATACCAGCTTGCCGTGCCGCGGGCGACATATCCGTTATTGCTATCCATCACAGTATAGCGCTTGCCCCAGACCGTATAGGGCGATTTATTTCCAGCATTGACCGGCGCCTGATATACAGGCACAGCATCTGACAAACCGGAGACATCAAAGTTTCCGGAAGGTGCCCTGTCCTGATTGATCGTATAGCGTGATGAATTATCTGTGCCGGCTGGCGCTGGCCCGGGTGCTGAAGCACATCCAGTCAGTGCCAGCACTGTCGATGTCACCAGCCATAAACATAAACGATTTGATATCACTGTCAGGAAATCCTCTGAAATACGTGCCGCCGGATATGCAACTGGCCGCAGCACTTACCATTGTAACGGGTTCCCTGCACGTATAACCATTACCGGCCTGACATCAGGCCGTTATCATTCTTCGGTGAGTGTGTATTGACATCAGAATACCAAACGCTGCCATCAGGGTGACGGTTGAGGTACCGCCGTAGGAAACCAGCGGCAGGGGCACCCCTACCACCGGGAGCAGGCCACTCACCATGCCAACATTCACAAACACATAGATAAAAAAGGTCATCGTCAGAGCACCCGCAACCAGCCGGCTGAAAGAATCCTGAGCGGTAACCGATATATAGAGGCAGCGCAGAATAATCAGAAAGTACACGCTGATCAGTATCAGCATCCCGATAAAGCCAAACTCCTCCGCGAGCACGGCTACGATAAAGTCAGTGTGGCTTTCCGGAAGAAATTCAAGGTGCGACTGAGTTCCCTGAAGCCATCCTTTACCATCGAGGCCACCGGAGCCAATAGCGGTTTTGGACTGGATAATATTCCAGCCAGCCCCCAGTGGATCACTCTGGGGATCGAGCAATGTCAGTACTCGCTGCTTCTGATAGTCGCGCATCCCAAAAAACCACATCACAGGTGCCGCCACAGAAACCATTACCACAAAGGCACTGATCAGCTTCCAGCTCATGCCGGCAAAAAACACCACAAACAATCCTGCCATACCGACGAGAAGCGACGTTCCGAGATCCGGCTGCTTCATGATCAGCACCATGGGCAGCAGCACAATCACCAGCCCCACACCAATACGGGATAGTTTTGGCGGTAAAAAATGCCGGGACAGATACCAGGCCGCCATCATGGGCACGACCAGCTTCATCAGTTCTGAAGGCTGAAACCTGGGCAACCCCGGCAGCGCCAGCCAGCGCTGTGCGCCTTTAGCTCCGACACCCACAAAAATCACAGCAACCAACCCCATCAGACCAAGACCGTAGAGCCAGGGAGCCCAGCGCCGGAATACTGAGGGGTCAAGCTGGGCAAACACCAGCATCACAACGAAGGCAATACCAAAACGTATACCTTGCGCCTTAACCACTTCAAAATTGCGATCAGCTCCGCTGTAAAGCACGAAAAGCCCGCCCGAAACCAGCGCAAGGAGCAATAAAAGCAGAATCGGATCCACATGCAGGACAGACCAGATCCCTCTGGGGCGCCCAAGTGGATTGCTGGCAGTTGAACCAAGTACTTCCCGCGTAGCCATCAATGCACCCCGCTTTCGGCATCGGTTTTGCTGATCAGCGCGGCGTCGTCACCGGCCGCAGAAAATTCAAGTAACCAGGCATCGAACAGGGCTCTGGCAACAGGTGCAGCGGTACTGCTGCCGCCGCCGCCATTCTCAACAATCACGGCAACAGCGATCTGGGGATTATCTAACGGCGCAAAGCCAACAAACAGCGCATGATCGCGCAGCCGCTCCCGAACCTCTTCAGCCTCGTACTCTTCATCTTCGGCCAGACTGAACACCTGCGCTGTGCCGGTTTTTCCAGCCATCCGGTAAGACGCTCCCCTGGCTGCGGAACGCGCGGTTCCCTTGGTGCCATGCATAACCTCCGCCATAGCATCCGCAATAAAATCCCAGTCACTCGGGTCTTTAAGCTTCAGAGGCTCGTGGGTCTCACTTGGCAGGAACTCGTCGACCGATCTGTCCCCCTGGATATCCTTGAGCAGCCGCGGCTCAACCCATTCCCCGCGGTTGGCAATCAGCGCTGTTGCTGTGGCGAGCTGTAAAGGGGTAGCAAGCATAAAACCCTGACCTATACCCAGATTGACAGAGTCCCCCGGGTACCAGGGCTCATTGCGCATTGCCCGCTTCCAGTCCCGTGATGGCAGCAGGCCGCTAAGGGCTCCTGATACATCCAGGGTTGCATCTTCGCCAAAGCCAAAGCGAGACAGATAGCTGTGCATGGTGTCCACGCCCATCTCTACAGCAGCTTCATAGAAATAAACATCACAGGACTGAGCCATCGCATAAGTCAGGTCAACCCAGCCGTGGCCGCCTCGCTTCCAGTCTCTGTACCGACGGCCGGAAGAGTTAAACTGAAAGTACCCCGGATCCCAGATGGAGTGATCTCGCGTTACAGCCCCACTATCAAGAGCCGCAATGGCCAACATGGGTTTGAGCGTAGAGCCGGGAGGGTATTGCCCACGCAAGGCCCGGTTGAACAAGGGTTTGTCCTTGCTGTCCCTCAGCTCACCGTAATCCGCCACACTGATGCCGGTGACAAACTTGTTTGCATCAAAACCCGGCACACTGGCAAGCGCCAGTATCCCGCCGGTTGCGGGCTCAATGGCGACAATAGCACCCCGGCGGCCATCAAGAAGTTCATGCGCACGATTCTGTAGCCGGAGGTCGATATGGAGCTCCAGATCCTCACCAGGCACAGGATTTTCCCGCTCCAGGACTCGCAAAGTGCGGCCCCGTGCGTTGGTTTCCACATGCTGGTAACCAACCTTTCCGTGAAGAAGCTCTTCATAAAACCGCTCAACGCCGGATTTACCTATGTAGTTGGTGCCCGCATAGTTGACCGGATCAATCCGCTGCAACTCATCACGGTTAATGCGGCCGACAAAACCCAGTGCATGGGCGGTAAGCTCACTGTGTGGATAGTACCGGACCAGTTCTGCCTCCACTTCCACCCCGGGCAGTTCGTGCCGGTGTACCGCCAGACGGGCAATCTCGTCTTCAGTCAGATCATAACGCAGAGGAATCTCCTGAAACGGCCGTCGAGGCTCACGCAGCCGGCGCTGGAACCGCTCCAGGTCCTCTTCAGAAATATCAAGAATCCTGACCAGCTGATCCAGCGTCGCATCCATGCCACCAACCCGTTCAGGCACAACTGTCACACTGAATACCGGGCGATTTTCAGCCAGAAGTATCCCGTTCCGGTCGTAAACGAGCCCGCGCGGAGGCGGCACAGACTGAACCTGAACGCGGTTTTTATCGGAGAGAGTGGTGTATATATCGTGCTCGACTATCTGGAGCTGATACATGCGGGCAACAAGCCCGGCCAGAAGCAGAAACACCATCAACAGCATGACGAATGCGCGGCGCTGGAAAAGCCTGCGTTCTGCGGCAGTGTCCTTGAATTCACCCCACGGCATAGATGCTTCCTAGGCCCGGTGGTACGGGTGGTTACGGGTAATCGACCATGCTCTGTACAGCTGTTCTGCCAGCAGAATTCGCACCAGAGGATGAGGCAAGGTGAGAGGAGAGAGAGACCATTGCTGATCGGCGCGCTGGCGGCAGGGCTCTGCCAGACCGTCCGGACCGCCTACGAGAAAACTCACGTCCCGGCCGTCCTGCTGCCAGCTCTCAAGCTGACTGGCCAGTTTTTCAGTAGACCAGGGACGCCCCGTCACTTCCAGGGCAACGACTCTGTCCTTGCGCCCGGTTGCCGCAAGCACTGCCTCGCTCTCGCGCTGCATCAGCCTGGGGATGTCGGGGTTTTTGCCACGATGAGGCATGGCAATTTCAACCAGCTCAAGTGGCAATTCCGGGGGCATACGACGTGCGTAATCTTCGTAGCCTTTACTGACCCAGTCGGGCATCTTCTGCCCCACACAGATCAGACGCAACCGCATGACTACTCGCTGCCCGCAGCACCGACATCCGGCGCATCGCGCCAGAAGCGCTCCAGATCATAAAACTCACGGGTAGCGGGTAGCATCACGTGAACAACAACGTCCCCCATGTCCACCAGAATCCAGTCGCTGCCACCGCCACCTTCTACGCTGCCAACACGAACGCCTTTTTCTTTGGCGTCAACGACAACGGAATCCGCAAGGGATCTCACATGGCGGTTGGATGTCCCGGATGCCAGAACCATGAAGTCGGTAACGCTGGTGCGATCCCGCACATCAATAACACTGATGTCCTTTGCTTTTACATCTTCTAGTGAATTCACTATCAGATCTTTGAGTTGCTCTGCCTGCATAATCACCTTGTTGTCCGGGTGCCGGCCGGAATGGCCTCCCGAAAAGTCATAATCAACTGCGATTGTAACACTAAAACTTCTTCACAGGGCATGCTCCATAAAGCCCCATACTCTGAATATCTGCCCAAACCGCATCGGGCAACAGATAACGGGGTGACCGACCACTGCAAATACATTCACGGATCCCGGTTGCGGAGATATCCAGCCATGGTGGATCCATCTCCAGAATACAACCCGACGCCCGGGTTCCAAGGGTTCTCGCGCTATCAACACCCCGCGCCGCCAGTAGCCGGGCAGGCTCACCTGCTGGGTCCAGTTCTGAGCCGGGACGCCGCACCACAATAATGTGGGCCAGACAGATAATCTGCTGCCACTTTTTCCACCGGTCAAACCCGGCAAATGCATCCGTGCCTACCACCATAACCAGTGGCACATCTGCACCCAGCTCGCTGCGCAGCTGTTGCAGGGTATCCGCCGTATAGGATGCCCCCTCTCTGCGCAGTTCACGGTCATCAATGCGCAGAAGAGGCTCGCCAGCTATCGCTACCTCCAGCAGCTGCAACCGTTGCGCAGCCGTTGCGCCTGTCTCACCCCTGTGGGGTGGAATATGACAGGGCACAAGACTGACAGGCACGCTGCCAAGTCGCTCACCGACCTCCAGCGCAAGACGCAAATGCCCATGATGCACCGGGTCGAAGGTACCGCCGTAAATCACATGCATCGCCATCAGGCCCGGATGTGGCCATCGCCAAACACAACGTATTTTTGCGAGGTCAGACCCTCCAAACCAACAGGACCGCGGGCGTGTATTTTGTCTGTGGAGATACCAATTTCGGCGCCCAGACCGTACTCGAAACCATCAGCAAAACGTGTTGATGCGTTGACCATCACCGAGCTTGAATCAACTTCCGTGATAAATCGCCGGGCACGGGTGTAGTTCTCTGTGATTATGCTGTCGGTATGCTGGGAGCTGTATCGATTAATGTGATCAATGGCTCCATCCAGCCCATCCACTACGCGGATGGCGAGCACCGGAGCCAGATATTCCGCCTCCCAGTCCGCTTCTGTAGCAGGCTTTATATCTGCAAGTATCTCCCGGGTCTGCTCGCACCCTCGCAACTCAACACCCTTTTCAACAAACGCCGAGCCCAGAAGCGGCAGCATGTCAGCTGCAATTTCCTCGTCTACCAGCAGGGTTTCCATGGTATTGCAGGTACCATAGCGGTGGGTTTTTGCATTAACGGCTACGCGCAATGCCTTTTCCGGATCAGCATGACTGTCTATGTAAACGTGACAAACACCATCAAGATGCTTGATTACAGGCACACGTGCATCCCGGCTTATGCGCTCGATCAGACCCTTCCCACCTCGGGGCACGATCACATCAACGTACTCAGGCATGGTAATGAGTTCTCCAACAGCAGCTCTGTCGGTAGTTTTGACAACCTGCACTGCGGATTCCGGCAACCCGGCCTCAGCAAGCCCCCGGGCCAGACACACAGCAATGGCCTGATTGGAATGAATGGATTCTGACCCACCCCGCAAAATACTGGCATTGCCGGACTTCAGACAAAGACTTGCAGCCTCAACAGTCACATTGGGACGGGACTCATAGATAATGCCGATGACACCTAAAGGTACACGCATTTTCCCGACCTGAATCCCGGAGGGGCGATAGGTCATGTCGGTAATTGCACCAATAGGGTCGGGTAAAGAAGCCACCTGACGAAGCCCTTCTATCATGGCATCAACACGCGCTGGCGTGAGCTCAAGCCGGTCAAGCATGGCAGCATCCAGGCCATTTTCCTTCCCGTTCGCAAGATCGCGGGCGTTTGCTTCAGCCATCTCACTGCGAGCGGCATCCAGCGCATCGGCTGTGGCCAGGAGCGCACGGTTCCGCACCTCGGTCGTTGAACGAGCAACAAGCGTTGCCGCTGCCCGGGCCCGCTGCCCCACTTCGGTCATATAAGCTGCAATATCCATCCCTTTACCTTATGTGTTTGCTGCCAGAATTCATGAATAAGCGCCTAACTTTACCTTTCCCGTTTCAAGTACGCACCCCAAACGGATATTATACCGCTACGGTACAACGGGAACCCCGGAAAAGGACGAATACCATGGCCCAGACGGCCGAAAAGTTTTTGCTGAACCGGTTATCACACGCCAGCCTTGCGTTT
>Ga0209345_10000861_pt1 | contig 38913 bp, 33 predicted proteins | sample Cruoilmetagenom7_FD_187294 | JGI IMG/M metagenome (GOLD analysis project Ga0209345, IMG submission 187294) | Oil polluted marine microbial communities from Coal Oil Point, Santa Barbara, California, USA - Sample 7 (SPAdes) (version 2) | ecosystem: Environmental > Aquatic > Marine > Oil seeps ...
TTCTCGCCAGGGCTTTTGCGTGTTCCAGTCGTATGTCTCATCTTCCACTCCTTGGTGGTCACGATGAACCAGAAACACTCCCTTATCAAATCATGCTATTTGGACCCATAGGCGCTGATCCCGGACACTGGGGCGCTAAAGCGTTGCTAGAGCCGGACACCTCCAAACCAGTCGTTCGTGCGACCTGCAGCGATTGGCAGGTTTGAGCCCAAAGTACCAGATGTTGCGGTGGGTTCAAACGGCGGCTAAGCGCAGTAAGTGTACTTTGCAAAGTCAAGCGAACGGCCCAAAGGAGAACCCAAGCTTTAATCTGATGCTGTAATTCGGCTTTCGCATAGCCGCCGTTCGTCAGCGAGTTACTCAGTCATACAATTACCCACATACACGTCAACAGTTGGCGCGATACGTGTGCCGGTATATTGAAACATCAATGTGGCCTGAAGAGCTGATAGATCATCGTGCGATTGACAGAGAATATTTCGAGCCCTAAGATTCGCCACTATTACCACTATTTTGAGGTTTATTTATGATGGTTTCTAAATTTGTTGCGCAGAACATATTTCCAATTTTTCTATCCGCTCTTTTGGTTTCGATGACGCCCGCAAAAGCGGGTGGATTAAACGATGTTTTAAAAGGGGTGGCCGGCGCGCTGATCATTAGAGAGATCGACAGGCAGGGGAGTACTCGCGCCCCGAGCAGAACTGCGACAAGACCATCAACGAGTACAGTAGCAAATCAAGGGCCACGCTATAGTCGGGCTGAAAAACGGGAAATTCAGAATTCGCTGAACATACTGGGGCATGCCGCAGGTGGTGTTGACGGCTCGTTTGGCAATCAGACACGGACCGCTATCCGCAGTTTCCAATCAGAGAATTCGTTTCCGGTAACAGGTATTTTAAAACGCGATCAATTTTTGGCAATTCGCACCGCGGTATCCACGCTGGCTGGGAATGTGCCCGACAGTGAAAGGACGCTTGGTAATGGTGAGGTCAGGCGCCTGCAAAAGGCTTTAAAAAGCCTTGGCTATTACAGTGGTACTATTGACGGGCTGGAAGGGCGCGGCACCGCGAGGGCCGTATCCCAGTTTCTTAATGATCGTGGACATGATCCTTATTCTACGCCTGTTGTTCTGGCCCTTTCGCTTGCAACCGAAGAAGCAGGGCAAGTATTGCCCAACTATTTGCAAGTTGAGGCGGCGGCGCTACGTGGCGAGGGACAGACGATTGCGGCAGGCAAAATAGATACTGAGGCTTACGAGCATATCTTCTACAGCACGCCGTCTGAAACGGCGTTCCGTAAGGCGCTCTATCTGCATGCAATCAAAGCGTATCCAGATATCTTGGATGACGAAAAGTTCATAGAACAAGAGGCGTCGGGGTTTCGAGATGTATTTGCCTATGAACCCGCCGGCTATGGGCGGATGAACCAGTTGGAGCGCGAAAATGCGCGGACCGAAATTCGGGAGAGGATCAGGGCAGAGGCAGAAGCGTTAGCGCCGCTTTCGGATGATGCGCCTTGGCGTTTGGCCTTTTACACGCCCGTCAGTATTAATAAGTTTCAAGATGGTGGGGGCCTAACGCTGAACCATGGCGAATTGAACAGTCTTCCGAAATTGCCAAGACGGCGATCAAAGGACGCCTTTGGCCTGGAAGTTAGCTATTCGAAACCGCCCCAGCCGCGAACAATCAGCGTCGCGCGGGCGCAAGCCGAGGAACTGTGGCAGCTTGTTGACGGTGCGCGCCACAAAAGACCGTCAGAAAAGACCTATATCGTAACCTATGTCACGGTTAAAAGCATTCGCCTGAAAGAAGCAAATGTCACAGAGCAAGTGAACAACATTGGAAGCAGTACGGTCGAGATTGTCATGAATACCGATGCGATCGAACTACATAATGCAGTGCAGGGAGAATATGCGCCGCGTGAACCCGCAAGCGGGGAACCTCTCTATGCGTGGTCATTGGCACCAACCAAAGCCAGGGGCGCAAATGGGTCAGTATTGGCTTGGGGCCGCAATAAGGGCTTCAGCGTTGTGGCGGGACATCTGGTGACGGGGACCAGTTCGGGTAAGTTGGAAAACCTGCTCTATAAAATGCGCCTAAATTTGGAGCCCGAGATCGCGAGGGAGGGCCAGAATTTCGAAATCATTGCCGCTGGCCTGATGGATAGTGAGCAGGAAAAAGCATTCTTTGGCCGAAAGGTTTATTCCGATGGGTACCCAACTGGCGTGAACCACGAGCCGTCAAAATTTTCAGACGAGTTTGCTCGACGCGAGGCGAAACAAATATTCTTTGATAGCTATTTCGACCAGTTGCGAAAGTTGGATACGCCTTGGCCGCTGCCTTTTGTCCAGATAAACAAAATCTTTGTTAGCGAGTATGACTTTGATAACGAAAAATTTGACCTCTATTATAAACAATTTAGCAGTCTGGATTACTCTACACTCTCCGCAGCCTCCATACTGGAGCTTAAGACCCATCAGCCGCCGTTGCTGGGCGGTAGCAACGTCCTAGCTTGGGTTGGGAATTGGGTAATACCAAATTTACCTTTAGAGCTTAGCGCCGGTTTTGAGGAAGGTCGCACAATTAGCAGCAAGATATCAAAACGTCGATCACGAGAAGTATATCTGGGGATATTTTATACCGTGGGTGCGCCAAATCTGATAGGTTCAACAAGCGGTAAGCGCATGGTTTCTAGCTCCAAGCCGGTGCGTGTGGCTTTGTTCTATGATCCGGAACTAACAGAGATCATCCGTGAATTTGATTTGTCCGAGATTATGACAAGACCAGGTTTCGAAGTGGCCCAGCCCGTGGATGAACCCGTTGAAAACCCAAAACCAGAGCCAGTAACCTATCAAGGCGAAGTCGAGCGTATACTGAACGAAGAGTATTTCCCAACCAAGAGCGATTTATGGGCGTATATGTACCAAGCACACCCAAAGCTTGCCGATCAAATACTGGCGAAAAGCCGCCAGTTGGAATCGGCCAACGAGTTTGAACGCGATGATGTACATTCTGAATTGTTGGAGCAACTAAAGGCTCCAGTAAAGACTGAAATCTGGACGCAGATCACGCTTAGGTTTGGTAAGTATGACTTTGAAAGTGGCACAATGCCCATCACGGGGGTTGGCGTTGGTGTGGGCCCAGAGAATTGGCGAGAAATTTTTGGCGACTTTGAAATGCAGTTGCCTGTCGACACCTTGGGTTCGAACATCGAGTTTCCGCGAGACACTGCGGAACAGATTGTGAATATGCGCAACCGAGAAGTTCAAGCGATTGCCCGTGGACGCCTACTGCCGGGCAAGATTGAGATCGTCCAAAACGATGAGCGATGGATGAATTTTCGGCCAACATTCGTTCCGGAAGAAGTGTTGTTGCTCCAAGGTCAATGGGGGAACGGTAACTTTCCCACTTTGTTGCATCGCACTACATTGAAGGCTGCGCCAGAAAAAGTAGTCCAAGCGCAAGCGCCTGAAGAGGATCCTGTGCATAAAATTGTAGTTACGTCCTCGCAGGAATTGCTCGGGCTGGGGCTGGGCTCCGATTTCAAGGAGTTGCGTGAGGCATTAGAGGCCAAGCGCACATTCTTAGCTCGGTACGGGACAAACAATGATAGGGCACGGTTTGAAGTGATACTTGTCAGTGAAGATGAAGCGTTTGCCTTCGTAGAGCCGCTTGATGCACAAGGAGCGATTGGCCTTGTTCGCGTGTTGAATCGAGGCATGGGTTTCGATACGCAGAAAATCAATTCGGCGCTGGTTGCAAAATATAGTGACTATACATCTGAAACCTTTGAAGGAAATGGCAGCGGAGTGCGTATTTGGCAAGTTCCGGAGACGGGCGGAGCGTGCGCACAGGCGGAACCCATCCGTGAGGGGAATGCGAGTTTGGCACTTCAGGACCTTGATCCGGCGCTGAGCAGGTCAGTATCCGGTGTTCCTGATGTGGCTAGACAAGCACTCAAGATGGCAATGGCAGTTGAAAAATCTCTCTTTGAGACGGAAACAGCTTATGATTGTGAAACCGTGTTTCAGGCCGCAATGATAGGTGAGCCCAATGATGTAGGGCCGACCCAATTGGTGACAATGCTATATGCGCCAGCGGCTGCAAAGGAATTAAAGGAGCTGCGTGCAACTCCTCAAGCGGTTGTTCGCGAAGTGGATTTTTAGAACACGATCTATATCAAAGCATAGCTCTAATAACTTCAGAACAGCGGAATGGATGTCAGCGAATGAGATTGTGGGTTGGTAGTCTTGCGATGGCAGCGAAGGTCCGCATTCCGCCCTAGGTGTCAGATGGGCGAGTCCGCTTTGGGCTGGGAGCAGCCGTTAGATTAGATATGACGAACGGCAACAAAGTCCGCACAGCAGTCATTACCTACAGCCACGGCGAAGGTCTCCTTTGACGCTACCGGCCAAATTCCGAAGACTGGCCATCCTAGGGGGGCAGTCCTTAGGTTCTAACTTTCAACCCGACTAGCTGACTACTTGACTACCTCGACATAAAGCCGTTCAGGGGCACGCGCCGGACCATCTTCACTCCTAGATAACGAATATTAATTCATCAAAACATGGCGTTACGGGGCAATTAAACTCCACCCGTCGGAGCCAATTCCCTTGATTTTTCTATAAAAACAAAGAAACCAAGGGGAAGTGGGCCATTTTGTCAGGAACGCTATCCGCTTCGTCGCAGACAGGCTAGGTGTTTGCTGTTACGCAGCGCACGACCAACGTGTCTTTGGCAACCTACCAAGTTTTTGACAGCCACTTCCTCAAAACATCCTGTTGATATCCGTCACCGTAGCGGCTGGCAACGTCCTTGTTTGAGTGACCAAGCAGAACCTTGGAAATCTCTTCCGGTGCCTCGACAGATCGCAGTTGGTCCTTCTTCCGGTGCCTCAAAGAGTGGATGCTTTTTAGCGGATCATCGATCACCTTTCTAAAGTGTGGACCTGTCGCGGAATTGTGCCGCTCCTTTAACCGCGTATTATGCGCAACAGGAGAACGATTATGGGAACGAAACGCACAGCAGAATTCAGGCAGGAGGCGGTTAGGGTTGCACTAACCAGTGGGCTGACACGCAAGCAGGTGGCCGCCGATTTTGGCGTCGGGTTTTCAACATTGAGCAACTGGATACAGCAAGAACGAAAGAACCCTGAGAAACCCACTGCTCAATCTGATCTGGAACGGGAGATTGCGGAGCTGCGAAAAGAGAACCGTCTTCTGCGAGAGGTGGACTGTGGGTGAAAATCTTCGCCGGGACGGACGCACCAAGCAGATTGCCAAACACCTCTGGCGCTACCTCGTCCTCCAGTTGGTGGCCCAAGTCCCAAAGACCCATTTCTAGGTTCTCATCAACATCACCGGAGGCGAGTTGACCCGCTGCTTCCCTACCGTAGCGTGCCTCAACCAAGGCAAGGGTTCGGTCGGTTGTATTCTGGCCCGCCAGTCGGGTGAAGAGTGCCTCGACAGCGTTATGAACCAGAGGGAGGGCGGTGATCATCTCTGAATAGCTGCTGCCTAGGCTGTGGTAGATTGTCTCTTTGCCAACGTCACCAATGAGTCGTTTTGGCACGTTCCTTTTGTACTGGTATGCGCCCCAAGTCCTTTGCCGGACATACTTCGGTAGCTTCTTTTTGGGCTTGGTTATCACAGTCACACCTCTCTGTGGTCGTTATTGCCGGGTGGGACAACCTTAGCAAGAGGGTCGGAGAAGAGTGTGCCAAAACCTGACAAGGTGTGGTTCGATTGCGACGAAGTGGTTCGGCAAACGGTTCGGTTTTTGGTTCGGATAATGACGCAATTTCAACCACTTACCTAATAATTATGAGTAATATTAGGGATTTTTGGTGCCCAGGAGAGGACTCGAACCTCCACATCCTTGCGAATACTAGCACCTGAAGCTAGCGCGTCTACCATTCCGCCACCTGGGCATATTTATCAAGTGTCGTAGGGGGCGGATTATAGAGACTGGCGGGGGGTGTCAACGGGGTGTTTGTTCAAAAAACATTACCTGTGATCGTGGCTTGTTCCCGAGGGGCGAAAAAGCTATTGAGAATGCAGCATTTGATAAGAGGTTATCCCAATGTCCAAACTCGTTACCATTTACGGCGGATCCGGTTTTGTAGGGCGCTATATCGCAATGCGGATGGCAAAGGCCGGTTGGCGTGTCCGCGTGGCAGTGCGCCGCCCAAATGAGGCCCTGTTTGTAAAACCATATGGTGTGGTCGGGCAGGTCGAGCCGATCTTGTGCAATATCCGTGATGATGCTTCGGTTCGGGCAGCGTTGCGGGGGGCGGATGCCGTGGTCAATTGCGTGGGCATATTGAACAACCGTGGGCGCAACAAATTTGACGCCGTTCAGCATGAAGGTGCCGAGCGCATTGCGCGGATCGCAGCCGTTGAGGGTGTTCAACGCATGGTGCATCTTTCGGCGATCGGCGCGGATGCGCAAAGCGATAGCGACTATGCCCGTTCCAAAGCCTTGGGCGAAACCAGCGTGACGACGTATTTCCCGAATGCCACAATTTTGCGCCCTTCCGTTGTTTTCGGGATCGAGGACAAGTTTTTCAACAAATTTGCCGGAATGACTACTTTCAGCATGGTGTTGCCGCTTGTTGGCGGTGATACTAAATTTCAGCCGGTCTTTGTTGATGACGTTGCCGCTGCTGTAGAAACGTCCCTAACGGGGAGGGTTCCGACAGGTGTTTACGAACTTGGTGGCCCCGAAGTGCAAACCCTGAAAGAGCTGGTTCAGTTCATTTTGACAGAAATAAAGCGCCGCCGTCTGGTGCTGAACCTGCCGTTCTTTGTTGGCCGGATCATGGGTTTCGGATTTGATATGATGCAGACCATGTCGATGGGCCTGATCCCGAACAACATCCTGACGCGCGATCAAGTGCGCCTGTTGCGCCATGATAATGTGGTGTCTGAGGGCGCGCGCGGGCTGATCGATTTGGGGATCAAACCCACACCATTCGAGGCCGTAACACCCGATTATCTGTGGCGGTTCCGACCTTCCGGCGAATTCGCATCGATCAAAGATTCTGCAAAGAAACTGCGCAGCACTTAGGGTAACGCAATGAGCGACAGTACGACACTGGTCTCCATTTTTCTGGGAGCACTAGAGGGGCTGACTGAATTTTTGCCAGTGTCCTCAACTGGACATTTGCTGTTGGCGGGGCACTTTCTGGGTTTTGAATCGACTGGCAAGACCTTTGAGGTGGTAATCCAGCTCGGCTCGGTTTTGGCGATCCTGACGATATACTCTGCCAAGCTGTGGAGGGTCTTCAGCACTTGTAATGACCCGCAATCGCGGCGCTTTATCTATTCCATTCTGGTCGCATTCTTGCCCGCCGTGGTGATTGGCGTTTTGGCGCATGATTTCATCAAAGAAGTTTTGTTTGAATCGCCGATGCTGATCGCAGTGATGTTGATACTGGGCGGCATTGTATTGCTTTGGGTTGATCGGTTGTCGCTAAAGCCAAAGTATCATGATGCGATGCGGTTTCCGTTAAAGATGTCGCTGGCAATCGGTGTTGTGCAGTGTTTGGCTATGATCCCAGGGGTTTCGCGGTCGGGGTCCACCATCGTAGGCTCCCTGTTGATGGGGGCGGATAAACGGGCGGCGGCCGAGTTTTCATTCTTTTTATCGATGCCAACAATGGCAGGGGCATTCGCCTATGACCTCTATAAAAACCGTGATATTCTGGATGCTGGCGCGCTAAATGAAATCGTAATCGGCTTTGTTGTGGCCTTCGTTGTTGCCGTTTTGGTGGTGAAATGGCTGCTGGGTTATCTCAGCACCCATGGCTATGCGCTGTTTGGTTGGTGGCGCATAATTGTCGGGTCTGCCGCGGTTCTGGGCCTTGTGTTTGTCGGGTAAACGATGATAGGTAAATAATACTTACCTAAAAACACCCGAATATCGGCGAAAACGTACGTTCGTGGTGCAAAAAACTAGTAATAGGTCAGCACAGGTTACTTTTCTTTCTGTAAGACACCCTTTAAGGGAATGAGTCTGAGAAAAAGATGGAGTCGAGACCTTGGCCAAACAACCAATGCTAAAGTTTGTGGATGTGAAACGGGATATGCCCGAAAAACGCGATGCCACGATACGAAATCAAGATTTCGATGAGATCTATGCTGAGTTCGCTGCCACCAAGGCCAAAGAACAGGCGAGCCGCTGTAGCCAGTGCGGGGTGCCTTATTGCCAATCGCATTGTCCGCTGCACAACAACATCCCGGATTGGCTGTTGATGACCGCCGAAGGGCGTTTGAAAGAGGCCTATGAGCTTAGTCAGGCGACCAACACATTCCCCGAAATTTGTGGCCGCATCTGCCCGCAGGATCGCCTGTGCGAAGGCAATTGCGTGATTGAAAATTCCGGCCATGAAACCGTAACCATCGGCGCGGTTGAAAAATACATCACTGATACGGCGTGGGACAACGGCTGGGTCACCCCGAATTTGCCGCATGCCGAGCGCACAGAATCAGTGGGCATCATTGGCGCGGGTCCGGGCGGGTTGGCAGCGGCAGATGTGCTGCGCCGCGCAGGCGTTCAGGTGACGGTTTATGACCGCTATGATCGGGTCGGCGGCTTATTGACCTATGGCATCCCCAGCTTCAAGCTGGAAAAACCCGTGGTGATGCGGCGGATCAAACAGTTGGAGCAGGCGGGCGTTCAGTTTGTAACGAATTGCAACGTAGGCGAAGACATTAGTTTTCAAGCCATCACTGGCCAGCATGATGCAGTGTTGATTGCCACTGGGGTCTACGCTCCACGTGATTTGAAAGCACCGGGCGTTGGTGCTTCGGGTGTGGTTCAAGCGCTGGAATATCTGACGGCGAGCAACAAAGTTAGCTTTGGTGACGAGGTGCCGGACTACGAGAGTGGCGCGTTGAATGCGACAGGTAAACGGGTGGTTGTTATCGGTGGCGGTGACACGGCGATGGATTGTGTGCGCACAGCAATCCGCCAAGGAGCGACCAGCGTAAAGTGCCTCTATCGCCGCGACCGCGCCAACATGCCGGGTAGCCAGCGCGAGGTCCAGAACGCCGAAGAAGAGGGCGTCGAATTTGTCTGGCAGACTGCGCCGAACGGGTTTGTCGGTGATCCGGTTGAGGCCGTGAAGGTGCAAAAAATGCGCCTTGGTGCACCGGATGCCACGGGGCGTCAAAGCCCCGAGGTGATCGAGGACGCGGATTACAATGAACCCGCTGATCTGGTGGTGATGGCGCTCGGGTTTTCACCCGAGGATCTGCCAACATTGTGGGATGAGGAGGCGTTGGAAGTGACCCGCTGGGGCACCATCAAGGCCAATTTCAAAACCCATCAAACCGAGATCGACGGGGTGTTCGCGGTGGGCGACATCGTGCGCGGTGCCAGTCTGGTGGTTTGGGCCATTAGCGACGGGCGTGGTGCAGCGGATTCAATCATCAACTACCTGAATTCGGAGTCTGTGATCGCCGCGCAATAACGACAAAATGGACAATATGAATTCCATATGAATCGCATATGAATTTCATATTACTCTTTTGACGGATCGGGACGGGCAAAGATGAAACAAGGTCAGAATATATGACACAGGAGGAGGCGAAATGAAAAGAAAAGGTAAATGCCTGTGCGGTGCGGTCAGCTTTACAATCCGTAACCTGACCACTGGTTTCGGAGCCTGTCATTGCAAGATGTGCCAGCGTTGGGCGGGGTCGACATTTATGGGTCTGACCGTTCCAGCCGATACAATCACGTTTGAGGGCGCGGAAAATATCAACCGCTATCAATCCTCGAAATGGGCCGAGCGGGCGTGGTGCCAAAAATGTGGATCAAACCTTTGGTATCAGGTGACAGCCGAGGGGCCGTATTCCGGTGCCTACCACATGGCGGTCGGATTGCTGGATGACACAACGGGTTTGGAAATATCCCGCGAATATTTTGTGGATGAGAAAATAGAGGGCCTGACCTTGGCGGGCGAGCGCAAGCAGTTTGACACAGCGGCGATGCTGGAAATGTTCGGAGCAGACGAATGAGAGTATTATCGTTTGTCGCCGCATTCGCATTGGCCCCGATGGCCGCCCAAGCCGGAACATTCACCCCGCCCAAAGGCTGCACCGCCTATCTGACGGTGCAGATGAAAAGCTGCGAAGTTTCGCATCACTGGACTTGTGAGGGCGATCCCGAGGGCGACCATTGGGTGATGTCAATCGACGGCGAAGGCCCATCCTATTTGCAATATCTGGACCGTGAATTCCGCTGGTTGCAGAGCTATCCACAACGCAGCGATATTTCGCGCACGCTGGTCACCACCGAGGCGGATGCAAACTCGCTGACGGAGTTGTTGGAAACACGCCGCGATGATTTTGATTTTACCCAAACCGTGTCGCAAAACGGCAAACAAATCGCGGTGGAACACATCACCGGATATGATCGCTTAAACGGCACCCGCGTTACGATTGATGGCGAGCCATTGCTGGTGACCGAATTCGAAATTCATGTGGAATCCGATACTGGCAGAGACGCTGTGCACACTAAGGGCAACCAGTTTGTCAGCGAGCGGTTCCGGCTGTTTTTTCAGGGACGCGAAACCGAGACTTCGGGCGGCGATGTCTATCATTATGACGACACACCGGTGCTGTTTATTGAGCCGGGTGAGGCTGGATTTCTGGTTGATCGGCCGGAATTCGGCTGTGACGCGATGATGTCAGCGCTGCCCTTAGCAGGGCCACGCGGATAATGCTGGAATTGACCCCCATATCAACGGACGACCGGTTCCGGATGGCGTTCTATCAGGGGCAGTCGGACAGGTTGGTTCTGAGTTGCTCAGGTGTGGGCACCAAGCGCGGCGAGATGCCGCCGTTTGAGTTTACGAGGGCGGCCTCGGGGGACGGGGCGCATTCGGTTCTATTTGTCTCGGATGCAACGCGCAGCTGGCTGTCGACCCCTGGATTGCAGGTTGAAATTGTTGAGCAGATGGAAACGCTGATCGGGCAGTTGCAGCCTAAAACTTTGGTTGCGATGGGCAACAGCATGGGCGGGTTTATGGCGTTGAACCTGTCGCGGGTTCTGCCATTAGACGTTACGATCGCATTCACCCCGCAGTTTTCGGTTGATAAAACGATTGTGCCCGAAGAAAAGCGTTGGCAGTTTTTCCGCAACCAGATTGCGAAATTTTCGGTGCCCAAGGTTGAGAATCTACCACAAAGCAGCGGCCAACATTATGTGTTTCACGGTGGCGAGCAGGGTGAATATATTCACTGGTCGCGGTTTCCCAAACAAGAAAACCTGCGGCACTATATATTCCCCGAACTTGACCACAACATTGCCAGGACACTGAAAAATCAAGATTTACTGGAACCCATTGTCGAGGCCTGTGTATCAAATCAGCCCCGCCATGTTCGGGAATTGACCAAACGCGCCGGCGGCGAATGGCGGAATGAAGAAGCATTTGAGCGTTGCAGGGAAATGCACCGTTATGAAGAAATCGGAGAGACAAGATGACAAAATTTGATGCAGCATGGGCCAAAGGCGAAGAAGCAAAGCGTGCGTGGTTGGAAGACAACGGCATGTATCGCGCAGTTGAGGAGCATGCGTCTTGTGGCGTGGGTCTTGTGGTGTCGATTGATGGTAAACCCAGCCGCAAGGTGGTGGACAATGGCATCAACGCGCTAAAGGCTGTGTGGCATCGCGGGGCTGTGGACGCAGACGGTAAAACCGGCGACGGCGCTGGCATTTCGCTGCAAATTCCGGTCAAGTTTTTCTACGACCAGATCCGGCGCACCGGTCACGAGCCGCGTCTTGATGAGCTGGTTGCCGTGGGTCAGGTTTTCCTGCCACGCGAGAATTTCGGGGCGCAGGAAACCTGCCGGACCATCGTCGAGACAGAAGTTTTGCGGATGGGGTATCACATTTACGGCTGGCGTCAGGTGCCGGTTTCTGTGGGCTGTCTGGGCGACAAGGCCGATGCGACCCGCCCTGAGATCGAGCAGATTCTGATCAGTAACGCCAAGGGTGTGGACGAGGATATATTCGAGCGCGAGCTGTATGTGATCCGCCGTCGGATCGAAAAGGCCGCTGCCAAGGCGCAGGTGAACGGGCTGTATCTGTGTTCGCTTTCGTGTCGGTCGATCATTTACAAAGGCATGATGCTGGCCGAACAGGTGGCCGAATTTTATCCCGACCTGATGGACGAACGGTTCGAGAGTGCGTTTGCGATTTATCATCAGCGCTACAGCACCAATACGTTCCCGCAGTGGTGGTTGGCGCAGCCGTTTCGCATGCTGGCCCATAACGGCGAGATCAACACGCTCAAGGGCAATGTGAACTGGATGAAAAGCCATGAAATCCGCATGGCCTCGTCGGCGTTTGGCGATCTGGCCGAGGACATCAAACCGATCATTTCGAACGGCTCCAGCGACAGCGCGGCACTGGATTCGGTGTTCGAGGTCTTGGTGCGGGCTGGCCGCAATGCGCCGATGGCCAAAACAATGTTGGTGCCCGAAAGCTGGAGCAAACAAGCGGTCGAGCTGCCGCAAAGCTGGCGCGATATGTACAGCTACTGCAATTCCGTGATGGAGCCGTGGGACGGCCCCGCCGCCTTGGCGATGACGGATGGGCGCTGGGTCTGCGCGGGTCTCGACCGCAACGGGTTGCGCCCGATGCGCTATGTGATCACGGGCGATGGTCTGGTGATGGCAGGTTCCGAGGCCGGCATGGTGCCAACGGACGAGGCCACAGTGGTGCGCAAAGGTGCGCTGGGACCGGGCCAGATGATTGCTGTCGATATGAAAGAGGGCAAGCTGTTCAAGGACACCGAGTTAAAGAACATGCTGGCCGCGAGCCAGCCGTTTGGTGACTGGGTCGGCGGTATCACCGAGATGGACGAGGTTCTGTCCGGCGTGACCGAGGCACCGGTTTTTGAGGGTGCCGAGCTGCGCAAGCGTCAGATCGCGGCGGGTTATTCCATCGAGGAGCTGGAACAGATCCTCGCGCCAATGGCCGAGGATGGCAAAGAGGTTCTGGCCAGCATGGGCGATGATACCCCGTCAGCTGTGTTGTCAGACAAGTATCGCCCGCTCAGCCACTTTTTCCGGCAGAACTTTAGTCAGGTCACCAACCCGCCAATCGATTCCTTGCGGGAATATAGGGTGATGAGCCTGAAAACGCGGTTCGGCAACCTGAAAAACGTGCTGGATGAGAGCAGCAGTCAAACTGAAACTCTGGTGCTTGAAAGCCCCTTTGTCGGCAATGCACAATTTGCGGCGCTGCTGGAGCATCTGGGCGATTCCGTAGCAGCGGTTGATTGTACCTATAATACCGATGGCGGCGAAGGTGCGTTGAGCGACGGATTGGCGCGCATTCGCTCCGAGGTCGAGGACGCGGTGCGTTCTGGTGCTGGCCACATCGTGTTGACCGATGAGCAGCAGGACGAAAACCGGGTGGCGATGCCGATGATCCTGGCCACCAGTGCGATACATTCATGGCTGACGCGCAAGGGTTTGCGCACCTTTTGCTCAATCAATGTGCGGTCTGCCGAATGCATTGATCCGCACTATTTTGCTGTGCTGATCGGCAGCGGTGCGACCGTGGTGAATGCCTATCTGGCCGAGGACAGTCTGGCCGACAGGATCGAACGTGGCTTGCTGGAGGGTGACCTAACGGCGGCGGTGGCACGTTACCGTGCGGCGATTGACGCGGGCCTGCTCAAGATCATGGCGAAGATGGGGATCAGCGTGATCTCTTCCTACCGTGGTGGCCTGAACTTTGAGGCCGTTGGCCTGTCCCGCGCAATGGTCGCCGAATATTTCCCCGGTATGACCAGCCGGATTTCGGGCATTGGTCTGCACGGCATTCAGCGCAAGTTGAACAAGGTGCATGCGTTGGGCTGGCGCGGTGGTCAGGATGTTCTGCCCATCGGTGGCTTTTACAAAGCCCGCCGCACCGGCGAGACCCACGCATGGACTGCGACCAATATGCATCTGATGCAGTCCGCTTGCGATCAGGCATCGTTTGAGATGTGGAAACGTTATTCTACCGCGATGCAGTCCAACCCACCAATCAATCTGCGTGATTTGATGGATTTCAAAGCGCTGGGCGAGGCGATCCCGATTGAACAGGTCGAGAGCATCACCGCCATTCGTAAACGGTTCGTTACGCCCGGTATGTCACTGGGCGCGCTTAGCCCCGAGGCGCATAAATTGCTGAACGTGGCGATGAACCGGATCGGCGCGAAATCGGACAGCGGTGAAGGTGGCGAAGACCCCGCGCATTTCGTGCCCGAGGCCAATGGTGACAACCCGTCGGCCAAAATCAAGCAGGTCGCATCGGGGCGCTTTGGCGTCACCGCGGAATATTTGAACCAGTGCGAGGAGCTCGAGATCAAGGTAGCGCAAGGGGCCAAACCTGGCGAGGGCGGCCAGCTGCCTGGCATGAAAGTGACCGATCTGATCGCGCGCCTGCGCCATTCAACCAAAGGCGTGACATTGATTTCGCCACCACCACACCACGATATCTACAGTATCGAGGATCTGGCCCAGCTGATTTACGATCTGAAACAGATCAACCCGCGCGCCAAGGTCACGGTGAAACTGGTGGCGTCCAGTGGTGTCGGTACGATTGCAGCGGGCGTGGTCAAGGCCAAGGCCGATGTGATCCTGATTTCGGGCCACAACGGCGGCACCGGGGCCAGCCCCGCGACCAGCATCAAATATGCGGGTCTGCCGTGGGAAATGGGCCTGACCGAAGCGCATCAGGTTCTGGCAATGAACAACCTGCGCGACCGCGTGACACTGCGCACTGATGGCGGTTTACGCACAGGCCGCGACATTGTGATGGCGGCGATGATGGGGGCCGAGGAATACGGCATCGGCACCGCTGCGCTGATTTCGATGGGCTGTATCATGGTGCGTCAATGTCAGAGCAACACCTGCCCCGTCGGGGTTTGCACGCAGGATGAACGCTTGCGGGCCAAGTTTACCGGCACCGCGGACAAGGTTGTAAACCTGATCACATTCTATGCCCAAGAGGTCCGCGAGATTTTGGCAAGCATCGGCGCACGGTCCCTGGACGAGGTGATCGGGCGGGCAGATTTGCTGTCACAAGTCAGCCGTGGGTCCGCCCATCTGGATGATCTGGATTTGAACCCGTTGCTGATTTCTGTCGATGCGGGTGAGGCGATCAATTATGACCGCTACAAACAACGTAACGCGGTGCCCGACACGCTGGATGCCGAGATCGTCAAAGACGCGGCCCGCTTCCTGAATGACGGGGAAAAGATGCAACTGCATTACGCGGTGCAAAACACCCATCGCACCATTGGCACCCGGGTTTCCAGCCATATCGTGCAAAACTTTGGCATGAACAATAATTTGCAGCCGGACCATCTGACGGTCAAGCTGACGGGTTCGGCCGGTCAATCCTTGGGTGCATTTGCAGCACCGGGGCTAAAACTGGAAGTGGCGGGCGATGCCAATGACTACGTTGGCAAGGGTCTGTCCGGCGCAACAATTGTGGTGCGCCCGCCGATGGTCAGTCCACTGATTGCATCTGAGAACACCATTGTCGGCAACACGGTGCTCTATGGCGCGACGGCAGGCTATCTGTTCGCGGCGGGCCGCGCGGGCGAGCGTTTCGCGGTGCGCAATTCCGGTGCTAACGTGGTGGTCGAGGGCTGTGGCACCTGTGGGTGTGAGTACATGACCGGCGGCGTTGCGGTTATCCTAGGACCGATTGGTGCGAACTTTGGCGCTGGTATGTCCGGCGGGATGGCCTATCTTTACGACCCTGATGGCATGGCGCATGATCTAATGAACCTTGAAACGCTGGTGACCTGTCCGGTGACCGTGGCGCATTGGGAGGCCGAATTGAAAGAGCAGATCGAGCGTCATGTGGCCGAGACCGGCAGTTTGAAAGCAACCGAGATATTGCGCTACTGGGACAAGGAGCGCAGCAACTTCCTACAGGTTTGTCCAAAGGAAATGCTGCCCAATATTTCGCATCCTTTGGCGGTCGATGAGGCCGCTATTCCGGCTGAATAAAGGATAAACCAGCCGTTGGTGTTTTCACTCGACGGCTGGGAACACGTTGGTCTTTTTGATAGTGCCGTAAACAAAGCTGGAATCAATCGAGGCAATGCCATTGATCGGATGGATTTTTTCGCGGATGAAATCCTCGTATGAATCCAGTCCGGCCACCATCACCCGCAACAGGTAATCAGATTGTCCTGTCAGCAGGTGGCACTCCAGCACCTCGTCCAGACGTTTGATTTTGCTCTCAAAAGCGTGGACGATTTCTTTGGTGTGGGGGCTCAGGCGAATGTGGATGTAAACCATCACGGGCAAGCCATAGGTTTTGGCATCCACTTCGGCGCTGTAGCCCCGAATGGCACCGCTTTTTTCCAACAGCCGCAAACGACGCAGGCAGGGAGAGGGCGACAGGTTGACCTTGCTCGCCAAATCCTGATTCGTGATGCGCCCGTTTTGCTGTAACGCTCTTAGAATTTGCTGGTCTTTTTTATCCATATGACACCTTTCTACGCTATATTGTGCCAATTTATATCTTTGTATTGGCAGTAAAGGCAACTAAATACCTTACGGATTGGCATATGCTGGTTCCAAATGGAACAAGGATTTGCCCGATGAAAAACACCCCCAAAGGCTTTGCCACCCGCGCCATCCACCATGCGTATGACCCGCGTCAAAACGAGGGCGCTTTGACGCCACCGTTGCATCTGACCTCGACTTTCGCGTTCGAAAGCGCCGAGGCGGGCGGCGAGATGTTTGCGGGCGAGCGGGCGGGCCACGTCTATTCGCGCATTTCCAACCCGACAACGGCGCTGTTGGAAGAGCGCATCGCGACCTTAGAGGGCGGCGAAGCCGGTTTGGCGTTGGCGTCAGGCATGAGCGCGATCACCTCGACATTGTGGACAGTGCTGGCCCCCGGGGATGAAATCATTGTCGATAAAACGCTCTATGGCTGCACATTTTCATTCATGCAGCACGGCCTGGCCAAATTCGGCGTCATCGTCACCCATGTCGATTTGTCCGAACCGGAAAACTTGCGCGTTGCTATCAGCGACAAAACCCGCGTTGTGTATTTTGAAACGCCAGCCAACCCGAACATGCGCCTGGTTGATATCGCCGCCGTGTCCAAAGTGACGCATCAGGCAGGGGCCATCGTGGTGGTGGATAACACCTATGCGTCGCCCTACCTGACCCGCCCGATTGAACTGGGTGCCGATCTGGTGGTGCATTCCGCCACCAAATATCTGGGCGGGCATGGCGATGTGGTGGCCGGTCTGGTCGTCGGCACGCTGGAAAAAATCACCGAAATTCGGGTGTTTGGTATGAAGGATATGACAGGTGGCGTCATGGCCCCGTTCAACGCCATGCTGATCCTGCGCGGGCTGAAAACGCTGGCGCTGCGCATGGAACGGCATTGCGCCAATGCGATGCGTGTGGCGCAATTGCTAGAGGCCAGCGATGCGGTGGCAAATGTGTTCTATCCGGGCCTTCCTAGCTTTGCGCAGTTCGAACTGGCTGAACGTCAAATGGATGATTTTGGCGGGATGATCGCGTTTGAGTTGGTAGATGGGTTTGAGGCAGGGCGTGAAATGATGAACCGAATGAACCTGATTTCGCGCGCCGTATCGCTGGGGGATGCAGAAACCCTGATCCAACACCCCGCCAGCATGACCCATTCGACCTATACCGTCGAGGAGCGCGCAGCGCACGGTATCAGCGAAGGCTTGGTGCGCATTTCAGTTGGGCTTGAGGATATTGATGATATCCTTGATGATATCAAACAAGCATTGCCCCGTGCGCAAATTTCCACCGCCGCCTGACAAGGATTCCGCTGATGACGCCGACTGACAGACGCCCGCATCTGAAAACCATTGAGCAACGGCTGCTGTGGCTGTCGCATTGGATGATCCACAACGCCAACCACATCCGCCCCAAGGCGGACGGCATCAAGATTGGCGGGCATCAGGCGTCTTCGGCCTCGATGGTGTCGATCATGACGGCGCTCTATTTCAGCGCTTTGCGCCCCGAGGATCGCGTGGCGGTCAAGCCGCATGCCTCGCCTATTTTCCACGCCATGCAGTATTTGATGGGCAACCAGACGGTTGAGAAAATGCAGGATTTTCGCGGGTATGGCGGCGTACAATCCTATCCCAGCCGCACCAAGGATATTGACGATGTGGATTTTTCGACCGGATCGGTTGGGCTGGGGGTGGCGATCACGTCTTTCGCCTCGATCATTCAGGACTATATCGAGGCCAAAGAATGGGGCCGTGACCTGCCGCTTGGCCGGATGGTCGCATTGGTTGGCGACGCCGAACTGGACGAGGGCAACATCTATGAGGCGCTGCAAGAGGGCTGGAAAAACGATCTGCGCAATTGCTGGTGGGTGATTGACTACAACCGCCAATCCTTGGACGGGATTGTGCGCGAAGGGCTGTTTGAACGGGTCGAGAAAATTTTTGACGCCTTTGGTTGGGATGTGGTGCGGATCAAGCACGGCGTTTTGCAACGGGCCGCGTTCGAGGAAAAGGGTGGCGAGGCGCTGCGCGACTGGATTGATAACTGTCCCAATCAGCTTTACTCGGCGCTGACCTATATGGGCGGGGCGGTGTGGCGCAAACGGCTGCTGGATGATCTGGGGGATCAGGGCGACGTTTCGGCGTTGATTGAGAGCCGCGATGATGCGGCGCTGGCCGCGCTGATGGAGAACCTTGGCGGCAACTGTGTAGATACGATGGCGGATGTTTTCGCCGCCATTGATCATGATCGTCCGACCTGTTTTCTGGCCTATACCGTCAAGGGGTGGGGCACGCCGATTGCGGGTCACAAGGACAACCACGGCGGGTTGATGAACAAAACCCAGATGGGTCAATGGCAGACCGACATGGGGGTTGCAGCAGGGCAGGAGTGGGAAAAATTTGCCACTGTTGATGACGTGCCCGCCTTGCAGGCCTTTCTGGATCAGGTGGCGTTTTTCGCCAAAGGGCGGCGGCGGTTTCATGATGATGTGATTGCTGTGCCGGAAATTTCGCTGGCCAGTGAGCGCGAGATTTCCACCCAGATGGGGTTTGGCAAAATCCTGGACGAGCTGTCCAAGGGCGACAGCGACCTTGCGGCGCGCATCGTCACCACCTCGCCCGATGTAACCGGCACCACCAACCTTGGCCCGTGGGTAAACCGGCGCAAACTGTTCGCCCGCAAGCCACTGGTTGATACCTTCCGCACCGAGAACATCCCCTCGACCGCGAAATGGGATTTCACACCGGAGGGCCAGCATATCGAGCTGGGCATCGCCGAAATGAACCTGTTTTTGTTGCTGGGCGCTGCTGGCCTATCGCATTCGCTGTTTGGTAAACGGCTGATCCCGATTGGCACGCTTTATGACCCGTTCGTTGCTCGGGGGTTGGATGCCTTGAATTACGCCTGTTATCAGGACGCGCGGTTCATGGTTGTCGGCACCCCGTCCGGCATCACGCTGGCCCCAGAAGGCGGGGCGCACCAATCGATTGGCTCGCCTTTGATCGGGATGTCTCAGGACGGCTTGGCCGCGTTCGAGCCCGCCTTTGTCGATGAGCTGGCGGTGATCATGCAATGGGCCTTTGAATACATGCAAAAGGATGGCGATCCTGATCCGGACGAACGCACATGGTTGCGCGATGAAACTGGTGGCTCGGTCTATTTGCGTCTGTCCACCAACCCGCTGGAACAGCCCGGAAAACGCAAGGATGATGCGTTTGTCCAAGGCACGATTGATGGCGCTTACTGGTTGCGCAAACCCGGCCCGAACTGTGAAGTTGTCATTGCCTATCAAGGTGTTGTTGCCAGCGAGGCGATCAAGGCGGCTGGCATCATCGGCGGTGGCCGACGCGATGTCGGGGTGTTGGCAGTTACATCGGCGGATCGGCTGAATGCGGGTTGGACGGCAGCGCAGCGGGCACGCTCGCGTGGGAACACCGCCGCCCACGGACACATCGAAACTCTGATGGAAGATCTGCCGCCCCATTGCAAAATCATTACCGTAATTGATGGCCACCCCGCGACGCTTGCATGGTTGGGATCGGTGCGTGGGCACCAGACCATCCCGCTCGGGGTTGAGCATTTTGGCCAAACCGGCACGATTGCCGACCTTTATCGGCACTACGGAATCGATGCGGCCTCGATTGTGGAAAAAGTGAACGGATTGACGATGGGGCGCCAGATAAAGGGCTAAGGCGGGGCCACGTCCGACAATACCATTTCGCCGCGATTTAGCCAGCAGGGGTTGCCCCGCCTTGGCCCGCGCGGCTATGGTCTGGCGTGGCCAAAAAGACAGTGAAAAAGAAACCCGCGGCAAAGCCAAAAACGCCGAAGACGGTTGTACCAGAACTGCGCGCCAGCATCCACCCGCTGCGGTGGTTAAGGAAATGGGTATTCAGGGCCGGATTGGTGGTGATCATGTTGGTACTTTTTGCAGTGCTGTTCTACTCGGTGGTGAATCCACCAACCACACCCTACATCGTTTCTGAATCCCGCCGACTGGACGGCGTCGACCGCACGTGGGTCTCGATTGAGGAAGTATCGCCCTACATGCCACGTTCGGTAGTGGCGGCGGAGGATGCGAATTTTTGCAACCACTGGGGATTTGACATGCGAGCGATCCGCGCGGCCCTGACCGAGGGGCGTGGACGGGGCGCATCGACGATCAGCCAGCAAGTGGTCAAGAATGTCTACCTGTGGCAGGGGCGCAGCTGGACCCGCAAAGCGCTGGAAGCAATGCTGACACCACTCGTTGAAGCAGTTTGGTCAAAGCGCCGTATTTTAGAGGTTTATCTGAATGTTGCGGAGTTTGACGAAGGGGTGTTTGGTGTCGAAGCCGCCGCACGGCATTACTTTGGTGTCGGGCCCGAGGAATTGACTGCGACACAAGCCGCACGGCTGGCCGCGATATTGCCCGCCCCAAAGCGACGCAGCGCATCACGGCCGTCCACGCTGGTGCGCAAGCGGACCAAAGCGATCATCTCTGGGGCGGCGACCATCCGCGCGGATGGGCGTGCAGCGTGTTTCGACCATTGATATTTGCGCCGTTTCGCGGCTAATAGAAGAAACGAATTTTGATTGGTATTGCTATGAACCGACTTTTCCATGTGCCCCTGTCTCCCTATTGCCGCAAGGTGCGACTGTCCTTGGCCGAAAAGAAGATCGAAGTAGAGCTGGTCGAGGAAAAATACTGGGAGCAGGACGCGGATTTTATGCGCCGCAACCCGGCCGGCAAAGTGCCTGTCTTGAAGTTGGGCGATATGACCTTGGCTGAATCCGCCCCGATATGTGAATATTTGGAAGAGGCCTATCCAACTCCGTCTCTGATGCCCCAAGACCCCATGGAGCGCTATGAAGTACGCCGTTTGGTCAGCTGGTTTGATGATAAATTCCACAACGAAGTGACATCAAAACTGCTCTATGAGCGGGTCAACAAGAAGGTGATGGGCCAAGGATATCCCGATAGCACCAACATCAAGGCGGGCGCGCGCCGGATCAAATTTCATCTGGATTATATGGGTTGGTTGCTGGATCAGCGGCGCTGGCTGGCAGGTAACCAAATGACACTGGCCGATTTTGCAGCCGCCGCGCATTTGTCGTCGCTGGATTACATTTCGGACGTCGACTGGAACCGCAACGAGAACCTCAAAGACTGGTATGCCAAGATAAAGTCACGTCCGGCGTTTCGATCAATTTTGGCGGATCAGGTTTCGGGCTTTCCGCCATCAAACCATTACACGGACCTGGATTTTTGAACGCAGAGCTAAAGGCGCGATTATTTGATTTCGCCCAAGCGGCAGGGTTTTCCAACATGGGAGTATGCCGCACGTCGGATGTGCCGCAGATTGCCGAACGGCTGAAAACCTATGTTGAAAAAGGCCGGCACGGTGACATGCAGTGGATGGCCGAGCGGATGAACTGGCGCGGCAGCCCGCAGGATTTGTGGCCGCAGGCAAAATCCGTGATCATGTTGGCCGAACCTTACACACCGGAACATGACCCGATGGAGGTGCTCGGCCATAAGGACTGCGCGGCGATCTCGGTTTATGCGCAGAACCGAGATTACCACGAGATCGTCAAAAAACGGCTAAAACAGGTTGGGCGCTGGTTGCTGGAACAAGTGCCGGACGAGGAAATTAAGGTTTTTGTTGATACAGCACCGGTTATGGAAAAACCTTTGGCCGCCGCTGCGGGGCTGGGATGGCAGGGCAAGCACACCAATCTGGTGGGGCGCAATCTGGGCAGCTGGTTTTTTCTGGGCTCGATATTTACCACGGTAGAATTGCCGACGGACGGGGCCGAGCCGGAAAACTGTGGCAGTTGCACCGCCTGTCTGGATGTGTGCCCGACAGAGGCGTTTCCGGCCCCCTACCAACTGGACGCGCGGCGCTGCATTTCATATCTGACGATAGAACTGGACGGACCAGTGGACGAAGAATTTCGCCCGTTACTCGGCAACCGGATATACGGCTGTGACGACTGTCTGGCGGTGTGTCCGTGGAACAAATTTGCCGCTGAAGCCCGTGATATTCGGTATACGGCGCGCGACGAGTTGATAGCGCCCAAACTGGCCGAACTGGCGGTTCTGGATGATGCTGCGTTTCGGGCGCTGTTTTCGGGCAGCCCGGTTAAACGGATCAAACGGGGGCGGTTCGTACGCAATGTTTTATACGCGATTGGCAATTCGAATGATCACGCTTTGCGTGACGTTGCGGCAGGGCTTACCGACGATGAGGATGCGGTTGTGGCTGATGCGGCGCGCTGGGCGGTTGGGCGGTTAACACAATGAAACCCGCGCGGGGCATTTTGCTGATCATACTGGCTGTCACAGTGTTTTCGATACAAGCGGGATTTGTCAAAGCTGCCGACAGGGTGCCTGCAGGCCAAGCGGTGTTTTTCCGATCAGCCTGTGCGTTGCCGGTGATTTTTTTCTGGCTGTGGCTGCGCGGTGAGCTGCCCAACGGATTGCGCACGCAAAACTACCGCGGCCATATTATGCGCAGCGTGGCGGGAACGATAGCCATGGGTCTGGGGTTTGCGGGGCTCAAGTTTTTACCCTTGCCCGAAGTGACCGCGCTGCGGTTCATCACCCCGATCCTGATCGTCATTTTCGCGGCCGTGTTGTTGGGAGAGCGGATCAGACTGGTGCGCCTATCGGCGGTGTTGATGGGGCTGGTCGGTGTGTTGATCATTCTGTGGCCCAGGTTGGATGCCGGACTGGGCGGGGCTGGCCAGCGCGAAATGATTGGGGCTGCGATGGTGCTGGGGTCCGCGACTTTTGCCGCCTTTGCGCAGATATTCATCAAACGCATGGCATCGATCGAAACAACGGCTGCGATTGTGTTTTACTTCTCAATGACGTCGCTCAGCTTGTCGCTTTTATCTGCTCCGTTCGGCTGGGTATGGCCAGCGGGAGACGAGTGGACGTTCCTGATTGGTGCAGGCGCGGTTGGCGGTTTGGGGCAGGTTTTGTTGACCAGCAGCTACAGGTTTGCCGATGCGTCCATATTGGCACCCTTTTCCTATGTGTCGATGATCTGGGCGCTGTTGATCGGCTATTTTGTCTTTGATGAAGTTCCGACAGGCATAATGCTGGCCGGCGCAGCACTGGTTATTTTTTCGGGCGTTGCGATTATTTTGCGAGAGCGCCAGCTGGGCCGTGGTCGCGCCGCCATGCGCGCGACAGCGCATCCGAAATAATTCAGAGAAAAAATTCTACACCAAGATGTTACTGTGAGGCGCGACGTTTGGGGGCTGCCATCTGATACATCCGATAGACCGAAACTGCGCCCCTTATGCTGTCTGCCGCTTTGGAGATAGGGGTTGGACCCAATGTGTTTCGTCCAATCTTGTAGGTGATTGTGACAACATCGGTTGTGTCGATGTTCTTGAATATCACGCGCACAACAACACCATGCGCTTGAAAGGCCTGACGTATGGCGTTTGACACGTCGCGCTTGGTAAAATTCTTTGCGCGCCCAGTGCTCCAGTCGACAATCGCCACAATTTCGCTGGAGTAGGCGGAGCCGTTATAAATCGCCTCGTCATTCAAGGTGCGTGCGAGGGGGCGCAATGCCGGGTTTTTGGTGATTTGATAGGCAACGACAGATGTTGTCGCAGGTAAGGCAACGACAAGAACGATTGCGATAATGATAGAGTTGCCTTTGAATTTCACCATGCCGCATCCTACGACGCAAGGGGTTAGCATATCATGAAAATCCAATGCAGTGGTAGAAACGCCGTTAGGCAGCCAATTTTTGGCTATTGTGTCGGTTAGAATTTCCTTGAATAACTAAGGCGACGTAAGGGCGCAATTTAGGGCGCGTGTGGCGCTTTGACTTTGAACATTGGATTGTAACGGAATGGACAGCATTTCCTCAGGATTGTTGGATGCGTTTGCACTGATCCTGACTCTGGACAGCGATCTGGTCGAGATCGTTTTACTGTCCTTGCGGGTCACGGTGACAGCGGTTGCAATCGCAGCCCTGATCGGTTTGCCATTTGGGGCATGGCTGGTTGTGAACCGGTTCCGGTTCCGTCGCTATACTATTTCGGTCCTGAACGCCCTGATGGGGTTGCCGCCAGTGGTCGTCGGGTTGTTCGTCTATTTGATGTTGTCGCGCTCGGGCCCGTTCGGGGTGCTCGGGCTGTTGTTTACGCCGACCGCGATGATCATTGCCCAAGTCATCATCGTGATGCCGCTGATCGCGTCGATTGCCCATCAAACGATCCGTGATTTATGGGCCGAATACCACGATCTGTTGATTTCGCTAAACGCCAGCCGTGCGCAGCGCATCAAAGTGCTGCTTTGGGATGGGCGGCGCGCCTTGATCACCGCGGTTTTGGCTGGATTTGGCCGCGCAATTGGCGAGGTCGGGGCGATCATGATTGTCGGTGGCAACATCGACCATTCAACGCGGGTTCTGACGACCTCGATTGCGCTGGAAACCAGCAAGGGCAATTTCGCCTTTGCGATGGGGTTGGGGATTATTCTGATCACCTTGGCGATTGCAGTTAATCTGGCCATTCACTCCATTTCCAGAACCGAACGGGCCAGCACATGGTAGCTTCTGCACGCATACTGCCGTTGGAACTGACGGGCGTGGTGGCACGGGCGTTTGGCAAACAGTTGCTTGGGCCGGTTGATCTGACGATTGGTGCGACGGGATTGACCGTGGTGATGGGCCCAAACGGAGCCGGTAAGACCACGTTGTTGCGGGTGATGCACGGGTTGCGGCGCATTTCTGCCGGAACGGTGGTATGGTCGGTTGACGAGGCTGTCGCGCGCCGAAAGCAGGCCTTTGTTTTCCAATCCCCGATTATGATGCGTCGGCGGGTTATCGACAGCATTGCCTTTCCGTTGATCTTGCACGGGGTGGACAAGCGCAGTGCCAAACAGCAGGCCAAGGACTGGGCCATTCGGGTTGGGCTTGGCCATGTTTTGCACGACTGGGCACCGATGATTTCGGGCGGCGAAAAACAAAAGCTCGCCGTGGCACGGGCTTTGATCTGCGAGCCTGAAATCCTGTTTCTGGACGAGCCATGCGCCAATCTGGACGGCCGCTCAACCCGCGAAATCGAGACCGTGCTAAAACAGGCAGAACTTGCAGGAATACGCATCATTATGGCCACGCACAACCTTGGGCAAGCGCGCAGATTAGCCAGCGATGTGATATTTGTTCACGGCGGAAAAATACTTGAGACGACCCCGGCAGATACGTTCTTTGACACCCCGCGAACACCGCAGGCAAAGGCATTCATCCAAGGAGACATAGTCGAATGAAACGACCCCCCAAATATTGGCGTGCAGCCATTGTGGCGCTGTTTATCGCCACCAATGCGCAGGCCGCAGAAATCAAGGTTGCCGTCACCACTTCGTTCTACAATTCGGGGCTGTCGGACATTTTACTGCCCGTCATCAGGGATGATCTGGATCTGGATGTGCAGCTGATTGTCGTTGGCACGGGGCAGGCGTTGCGATTGGGGAGGGCGGGCGATGTGGATGCCATTTTGGTGCATTCGCGCAAAGCCGAAGACGCGTTTTTGGCGGGTGATTTTGGCACTCACCGGCGCGAAATCATGTATAATGATTTTGTGTTCATTGGTCCGTCTGCTGACCCGGCGACCTTATCCGAGGCCACCAGCGCCAGCGATGCAATGCAACGGATTAAGACCACCGAATCCAGCTTTGCCAGCCGTGGTGACGACAGTGGCACTCATAAAAAAGAACTGTCCCTTTGGGGTGCCGCCGGCGTCTCAGAAGAAGACTTGTCAACGGGATGGTACCACGCGGTGGGGGCCGGAATGGGGGCCACATTGAATGTCGCCAGTGGCATGGATGCCTATGTGTTGTCTGATCGGGCCAGTTGGTTGAATTTTGGCAACAAGGGCGGGCTGGCCTTGCTATATGCAGGCGACCCGACCCTGTTCAACCAATACGCCTATATCCCGGTAAACCCTTTGCGGCATTCGCATGTTAAGAAGGAATTGGCATTGGCATTGGAGGAATGGTTGGTTGGTCCAAAGGCAGAGGATCTGATCTCCAATTATCGCATAAACGGTGAATTGCTGTTTACTTTCAATGCTGTACGAAATTAGAGACAACTAAAGCCCTTTGATCCCGCCCATCACCATATCGGTCACAAGATCTGCGTAGGCCTCGCGGTCCAAGCCCTTGCCGGGTCGGTGCCACATGTAAAACCAGTTCAACATGCCGAACACCGTCATCGTCACAGGACGCAGGCGGGCAGGATCAGACATTGTGCTGGGCGAAGCGGATTGCAACGCCTCGCCCATCATATGAACCAAACGGCGTTGCAGCGCCAAAAGCGGTTCACGCTTGTCGACGGGTAGGGCCGCCATCGCATCTGCCTGTAACTTGTGTTCGGCATCCGCATCCCGATAGGCCAGCAGGATCGCGCGGATCAAGTGGCGCAATTCATCATCACTCTCGCTGACAACGCTGACCGTTTCAACAAGGTCGGACAGATGAGTGTGTAAGATGTCATAAAGTAGCGCGTCTTTGCTGTCGTAGTAGTGATAGACAAGCGCCTTGGAGACCCCGCAATGCGCCGCTGCCCCGGTCATCGAGGCACGGTCATAGCCGTTGGCCGCGAAATACGTGGCCGCGCCTTTGCGGATCGCGCCGCGCTTTTCGGAATGGTCGTGCGCGACCCCCCGTGCCATCGGCTAGCCTTTTTTCCGGTTGTCGATGATGCGCACGGCCTTGCCTTGGCTGCGGGCAACCCCACCCGCATCGGCCAGTACCACGCGGGCAGAAACCCCGACGTTGCTTTTGATCTTACTGGCCAGCAGATTTGCAGCCTGATCGCCATCGCCACCACTGGCCATTTCCACATGCACAGTCATCTGGTCCATTCGCCCCTTGCGATCCAGTTCTATCTGGAAATGTGGGGCAAGGGCTGGCACGGCCATCAACTGCTCCTCAATTTGGGTCGGGAACACGTTAACACCGCGCAGGATGATCATATCATCTGTGCGCCCTGTTATTTTTTCCATCCGCCGCATAGAGCGCGCGGTGCCGGGCAACAAGCGGGTCAGATCGCGGGTGCGGTAACGGATGATCGGGAACGCCTCTTTGGTCAGCGATGTAAATACCAGTTCGCCCATCTCGCCGTCTTCAACCACTTCGCCAGTTTCGGGGTTGATGATTTCGGGGTAAAAATGGTCCTCCCAGATATGCAGCCCGTCTTTCGTCTCGACACATTCATTGGCGACGCCGGGGCCCATGACCTCGCTTAACCCGTAAATATCGACGGCGTGCATATCAAAGGCTTGCTCGATCTCGCCGCGCATGGCATTGGTCCATGGCTCGGCCCCGAACACGCCAACGTTCAAACAGCTTTCGCGGGGATCGCGGCCTTGCCGTGTGTATTCATCCAGAATTGACAGCATATAGGACGGGGTGACCATGATGGTCGAGGCACCAAAATCCTCGATCAGTTGCACCTGTCGTTGCGTCATGCCACCGGAAATCGGCACCACAGTGCAGCCCAGTTTTTCGGCGCCATAATGCGCCCCCAAACCACCCGTAAACAGCCCGTAACCATAAGCGACATGCACCACGTCACCCGCCCGTGTGCCACTGGCCCGTAACGAGCGCGCCATCACGGTGGCCCATGTATCAATGTCGCGTGCGGTGTAGCCGACCACGGTTGGCTGGCCGGTCGTGCCGCTTGACGCATGTAGGCGCTGGATTTGGGTGCGGGGCACAGCGAACATCCCGAACGGATAATTGTCACGCAGGTCCTGCTTCATGGTGAAGGGGAACCTGGCCAGATCGGACAAGGTTTTCAGATCGTCAGGATGCACACCCGCGTCCTCAAACGACTTTTTGTAATGCGGAACGTTGTCATAGGCGTGCTTTAGCGACCATTTCATGCGCTCCAGTTGCAGGGCGGAAATTTCATCGCGCGAGGCAATCTCGATTGGATCCAGATCGCCCTTTTTTGGTGATAGGTCTTTCATATCGCGCCCCTTATGCCCGTTCCATAACAAGTGAAATACCCTGACCGACGCCGATGCACATAGTGCAAAGTGCGCGGGTTAGAGCCTGATTTTGCAACTCGATCGCAGCCGTCAGCGCCAGTCTTGCGCCGGACATTCCCAAAGGATGCCCCAGCGCAATCGCGCCGCCATTCGGGTTCACATGATCTGCATCATCCGGCAGGCCCAACTGGCGCATTACGGCCAGCCCTTGGGCGGCGAAGGCTTCGTTCAGCTCGATCAAGTCAATGTCATTGATCGTGAGACCCAACCGCGCCAGCAGTTTTTCAGATGCGGGTGCCGGGCCAATGCCCATGATGCGTGGCGGTACACCTGCGGTCGCCATGCCGATGATCCGCGATTTTGGTGTCAGGCCATATTTCAGCACGGCGGCTTCGGATGCAATGATCATCGCACAGGCCCCATCATTGACGCCAGACGCATTGCCCGCTGTCACGCTGCCGCCGTTGCGAAACGGGGCGCGTAGACCTGCGAGTTTTTCCAGTGTTGTGGCGCGGGGATGTTCATCCGTATCGACAATCACGGCGTCGCCTTTGCGTTGTGGGATATTAACAGGGGAAATTTCCTGCGCCATGCGTCCCGCCGCAATCGCCGCCGCAGCGCGGGTTTGCGAGCGCAAAGCGAATGCATCCTGATCGGCCCGCGAGATGTTGAAATCTTCGGCCACGTTTTCGGCCGTTTCGGGCATCGGTTCAACGCCGTATTGCGCCGCCAGCACCTTGTTCACAAAACGCCAGCCAATCGTGGTGTCGTAAATTTCAGCCCGTCTGGAAAAGGCGGCGTCAGGTTTGGGCTGCACCAAAGGCGCTCGGCTCATGCTCTCGACACCGCCAGCGATCACCACCTCGGCTTCGCCGCATTTGACCATGCGCGCCGCGGTGCCAACCGCATCCAACCCTGATCCGCACAATCGGTTCAGGGTCACGGCAGGTACGTCAATATCCAGACCTGCCAGCAACACAGCCATGCGTGCGACATTGCGGTTGTCCTCGCCTGCCTGGTTGGCGCAACCGGCGATGACCTCGTCAATCACCAATCCGTCTTTACCCGCCACGCTGGCGCGCAGAACATGCGCCAACATATCGTCAGGGCGCACAGTGGCGAGCGCCCCGCCGTAGCGACCAATCGGGGTGCGTGCACCCTCGCAGATGAAGGCTTGGTTCATGGTGTCTCCTCGAAATGTTGACCTTTGATTTGGCGTGATCCGCCACGAAACTCTGCCACCACACGCCCGTCAGGGGCGGTAACGGACACATCATAAAGGCCCGAGCGCCCCGCCAAACTGACCTCGCGGGCCGTCGCGGTCAGGCGTTCGCCCTGTTGGGCCGGACTAAGGTAGGTGATCGTGTTTTGTTGCGCGACCACCAGCCGATTATAACTGTTGCAGGCAAAGGCAAAGGCACTGTCGGCCAGTGTGAAAATATACCCGCCGTGACAGATCGCGTGGCCGTTCAAGTGCTGTGGGCCAACTTCGAATGACATTACAGCACTGCCCGGGCCAACATGATCCAGCGACATGCCCAGCCATTTCGAGGCGGCATCATTCGCCCACATGGCGGCGGCGCTTTTCTCGGCGCGAGTTTGTGGTGTCATGGTCCGGTCCTCCGTGGCTCCAAGTTGCACAAAGCCGACCGCATGGTCAATAGTGTTGTATTACCCGTTGGAATCGGTAATCTGGCGCAAAGGGAGAACCATCATGCTCGAACCACATAGCTTTGCCACCGGAAAATGGATTGCCCCCGCCAAGGATGCCACGGTCCTACACAGCCCTGTTACAGGTGTTCCGATTGCGCGGGCCGGTGGAGCAGCGCTCGATTTTCAGGGTATGATTGATTGGGCCATGACCAAGGGTGGGCCTGCCCTGCGCGAGATGACCTTTCATCAGCGCGCCAAGATGCTGAAAGCGCTGGCGGCCTATATCGACAGCCGCAAAGAGGAGCTGTACGCGCTGAACCCGCTGACCGGCGCGACCCGCCGTGATGGCTGGGTCGACATTGATGGCGGCATAGGCACGATGTTTGTTTTCGCCTCAAAGGGGCGGCGCGAAATGCCGGACGGGCATGTTTATCTGGATGGTGATCTGGAACAACTCTCAAAGGGTGGCACGTTTTTGGGTCAGCACATTGCCCTGCCGCTACACGGGGTTGCTGTGCATATCAACGCCTTCAATTTTCCGGTTTGGGGGATGTTGGAAAAGTTGGCACCGACGTTGCTGGCTGGTGTGCCTTGTATCGTCAAACCCGCCACCCAAACCAGTTTCCTAACCGAGGCTTGTGTTAGGATCATAATGGACAGTGGTCTTTTGCCCGAAGGGGCCTTGCAGTTGATCGTCGGGCGCACGGGGGATTTGCTGACGCGGCTGGGGGCGCAGGATGTGGTCAGTTTTACCGGTTCGGCCCGCACCGCGCTTGCGTTGCGCTCGATTCCCAATATCATCGAGAACGGCACCCGCTTTATTGCCGAACAAGACAGTTTGAACGCCTCGATCCTTGGCTTGGATGCGGGGGTTGATACGCCCGAATTTGATCTGTTTATCCGCGAAGCCACCACCGAGTTAACCACCAAAGCCGGACAAAAATGCACCGCAATCCGGCGGATGATCGTGCCCGAGGACCTGGTTGATCCGGTGATTGAAGCGCTAAGCGCAAAGTTGGACAAAGTCATAATTGGTGACCCCGAAGCCGAGGGTGTTCGCATGGGCGCACTGGTTTCGGCAGCGCAAAAAACCGACGTGTTGGACATGGCCGCGCAAATTGGCCGCGAGGCGACGCGCGTTTACGGAGACCCTGACACATTCAGCGTCGAGGGTGCGGATGCAGCGCAGGGCTTCTTGCCGCCAATGCTGTTTCGCTGTGACGATGCGGACGGCGCATCTGCTGTGCATAAGGTTGAAGCCTTTGGCCCGGTTTCAACAATCCTGCCGTACCGTGACACAGCGCATGCGGCTGATCTGTCCAATCGTGGGCAGGGCAGTCTGGTGGCCTCTGTCATCACCAATGATGCGCAGATCGCCCGTGACATCACGCTGGCCACGGCACACTGGCACGGGCGGTTGTATTTCAACAACCACACGTCAATGAATGAGGCAACAGGCCATGGATCACCGCTGCCACATATGATCCATGGGGGTCCGGGGCGTGCGGGTGGTGGCGAGGAAATGGGCGGTATCCGGGGCGTGATGCACTATATGCAACGCACTGCCATTCAGGGCAGCCCCGACATATTGACGGCAATCGGAGGGGTCTGGGTGCCCGGTGCCGAGGAAAAGACCGGCCCGTGCCATCCGTTCCAGCGCACCTTCCACGAGATCGAGATCGGCGAGACGATCCGCACCGACAAGCGCGTTGTGACACTGGAAGACATTGAGCATTTCGCACATTTCACTGGCGACACATTCTACGCTCATATGGACGAAGATGCGGCCAAGGCCAACCCGTTTTTCCCGGGTCGTGTGGCGCATGGATATTTACTGTTGTCCTTTGCAGCCGGTCTGTTTGTGCAACCTGATCCAGGCCCCGTGTTGGCCAATACCGGTCTCAACAACCTGACGTTTCAATCCCCTGTCAGCCCCGAAGACACGATTTACGTGCGTCTGACTGCCAAACAGAAAACCCAGCGCACCGATGAGTACGGAGAAGTGCGTTGGAACGCGACGCTGTATAATCAACGTGATGAGCAGGTCGCTGAATATGAGCTTTTGACGATGGTGGCCTATAGTCGTTAGTGCGAAACCAATCCCGAACGCATTAACTTACGATAACACCGCATTGGGCTGCGGAATGGATACTTGTTTGCCGAATAGATTGGTTTCGCACTAAAAGGACGACATGGATGTTCTAGAACCGCTTATCACTGCCCTGCATAACGAAGGCCGCTTGCGGGTTTGGTCACTGGTTGTCACCGTGTTCGGGGACGCGGTTCAACAGCGTGGTGGGCGGATTGCGACGCTACGGTTGCAACATTTGTTGGAACGGGTGGGCGTTGAGGCGGGTGCCTTGCGCACCGCCCTATCACGTTTGACCCATGATGGATGGGTGTTGCGCGACCGCGAAGGGCGCAACAGTTTTTATCGGCTCAGCAAAAGCGCGACGGCTGAAATCACCACCGCGACGCGTAACTTTTATGCACCGCCCAGCAACGGTGAAATCCGTGAGTGGGTGATGGCGAGCGGCGACCAAGCCCCGATTGGCGGGATCGAAATCGCGGCCAATACGTGGCTGCTTGCTGCGCCGGACATGCTTGATCTGCCAAAGCATGTCTGCGTAACGGGAGCGCTTACGCCGTTTCCGCAAGAGCTTAGAAAACGGATACTGTCTGCGGCCCATCAAGATGCGCTGGAGGCTCTGAATAACGACATCGAGACATTGAAGGGGGCCGACTTGTCGCCGCTTGATGCGATGGCGGCGCGGATGCTGTTGATCCACCGTTGGCGGCGCATTGTGTTGCGGTTTCCCGACATCCCGCCGGAATTATTTGCCACCGATGCAGTGCTGCCAAATCCACGTCAAGCGGTGGCAGATACATATCACCAATTGGTCGAAAAATCCGAAAACTGGTTGGAAAGTGCAGAGCATGGGTTGGCCCCAATGCCAACGCGTGCGCGTCTATCTACACTTCGTTTTGGGAAATAGCAAAACCGCCTCGGCATCACAGCTGGGTGGGGGCAGTTGTCTGCAACACCGAGGCTAGCATATTCTTGCTATGGGCTATTTATCGCCACCAAACAGGGCATTCGAATGGAGCAATTGCGATCATTTCCCGACCATTTTGTGGCAAAATCACGGCGGGCTTGATTTTATGGCGGCTGCGGGTCAGTGTTTATGGATGAATAACCAAATCCCATTTTCACCAGCCCCCCAGCAGGTTGCGTTTGATCGCAAAGAACTGAATATCATCATGTCGCTCTACGGGCGGATGGTGGCGGCGGGTGAATGGCGCGATTATGGGTTATCCTTTCTACAAGAAATGGCTGTTTTTTCAGTGTTTCGCCACGCGGCTGAAAACCCGCTTTATCGAATTGAGAAACGCCCCAAGCTGCGCCATAAACAGGGGATGTACTCGGTTGTCGGCATGGATGGACAGGTTTTGAAGCGCGGGCAGGATTTGAAAACGGTTCTACGGGTGCTGGAGAAAAAGCTGATCCGCACCGTCAAATAGGGTTGATTTATTTGAGATAGTTTGGACGGCGGCGCGAGGTGACATCGCCATCGCCTTGGGCCTTGATCCGTTCAATAGCGGTGTCCAAAGGTTCGTCCACCACGGCCATATGATAAGCGTTGGCGTGTAACAGGGTGTTTTCATCACGGATCAACCCAACATGACCTTTCCAGAAAAAAAGATCGCCCCGCTCTGGGCGCACATTATCGCCGATCACCCTGCCGACGCTGGCCTCTTGCAAGTCCGCATCCCCCGGGCAGTCCAGCCCGCAGGCCAATAGTGCGGCCTGTACCAGACCCGAACAATCCAGCCCCCAAATGCTGTTGCCACCCCACAGATAAGGCACACCCATGTAACGCTCGGCGACTTCGATGGGATCATAATACAGATGATCAATTGGTGTAATATGTGGGCTGGGTACGAATTGACCGCTGTCCAGCTCGGCGAACTTTTCGCGGGTGGCCACCACGGTTAGGCGTGCCCCAAAACTGAGCGCTGCAACCTCCTCGGTTTTGAAATCAGGTGAGGCGTAAATGTGTGAGCTACGGGCCGAAATGAAATGGGTTGGCATGCGTTGATCAACCAGCAGATCAGCGCGTAGATAGCCGGTGTAGCCATCCTTGACGGCGCTGCCATAGGCCCAGTCGCCAATCGTTTCCAGCACGCGGAAATCCTCGCCATAGATCAGTTGGCGGTCGCGCTTGCCATCAGGGGTGGCGCGCAAATCAGCAACCGGAACACCGACGGTTTTCACCTCACCCAAGGTTTGACTATCTGCGGGGGGCAAGCGGCGGTCTGTCATAATTCCAACAGTTTTGGCAGGGCTGACAGGATTGCACGCGCGCCTTGTCCAACACCGCCTTTGGGTCGTGCGGGGGTGGCGGTGGGTTGCCAGCCGTAAATGTCGAAATGGGCGTAGCGCGGGGATTGATCAACAAACCGGCGCAGGAACAGGGCCGCCGTTATGCAACCGGCAAAGCCACCCTTGGGGGCGTTGTCCAGATCGGCAATGCCAGGCTCGATCATTGATTCATAGGGGTTCCAAAACGGCATCCGCCACAATGGGTCGCTGGTGGATCTACCGCCAGCCTCGAGCGCCTTCACCATTTTTTTATCGTCACAAAAATAGGGGGCCAAGTCCGGCCCAACTGCAACCCGCGCCGCCCCCGTTAGTGTCGCCATTGAAATCAGGCAATCAGGCTTTTCCTCATCCGCCAGTGCCAGCGCATCGGCCAGCACCAAACGTCCTTCGGCATCGGTGTTGTTGATTTCAACCGTCAGCCCCTTACGCGATGTCAGGATGTCCTGCGGGCGAAAGGCCGCCCCACTGATCGAATTTTCCACGGCGGGCACCAGAACCCGCAGACAAAGCGGCAATTTCAGCGACATGATCATATGGGCCAACCCCATAACCGTCGCAGCCCCGCCCATGTCCTTTTTCATCAACCCCATTGAGCCGCCGGGCTTGATGTTTAACCCGCCTGTATCAAAGCACACACCTTTGCCAACAAGCGTTAGGGTTGGCCCCACCGTGCCCCATTTCATATCCAACAGACGCGGGGAACGGTCCGAGGCCCGCCCAACCGCGTGGATCATCGGCAGGTTATGCGTCAACAGATCGTCACCAACTGTCACTTTTGCCTTTGCGCCGTGGTTTGCAGCGAGCGCCAGAAAGGCGTGCTCTAACTCATCCGGCCCCATGTCCGAGGCCGGTGTGTTGATCAAATCACGTGTCAGCACCTCGCCAGCGGCCATGATTTCGATCTGTTTGGCGTCGATGCTGTCCGGTGCTTTTAATTTTGCTTTGGCCGGTTTTTGGCTGCGATATCGACCAAAACGGTACCCAGCAAGCAGCCAGCCCAAGGCGGCTTCTTCCAGTGCTTTGCGTTTCAGTTTTGTTTCGATGTGATAGGTGCCCGCAGGCAAAGTCGTCGCGGCATAACCCAAATGAAACCGCCCACGCGATCGGGTGGTTTTTGTGCCGTACCCAACAGCGACAAGCAAGCCTGCGCCCTTTGCATCGGGCACCAAACAGACTTCGCCCAAACCTGCGGCAAAGCCCGTTGTGTCGAGCCACCGGGCAACATAATCCGGCTGATCGGCCAGCCATTTGGACAAGTCTACTGACTCGATAATATGGAGTGCAATCGATGCAGCGTCAGGTTTGGCAAAAATCATAGACATGGTGAGCGGCCCTATTCGGTTTTCATTTCCCGTCACCCTAAAGCAATTCGCATTTTATGTGAATCTGATTTCAGCGCAGGAATCTGCGCGCCCGATAAGGCTCGATCAAACTGACAGGTCTTGCAAATCCCAAACCGCGGTCAATGAACCATCGCCAGTGCGCTGTAGCCGTGCCAATGTGGCCCCCAGTGCCAGAGGGTCGTTTTGATCGACGCAATTGCACACATCACGCGCCACTTTGGCCAGTCTTTGCATGCCGATCTGTTCGGCAATGCCGATCAACCCCTTGGCCCCTTTGCGCAATTCACGCGCCCTATTTGACTGGTATGACTCGTTGATCTTGGCCAAACGCACTGCCAATTCCTCCATCGCGCGGCACACTACATCTTGCGCCCCGGTCTCACCCATTTGTACATAAAGCTCAGCCAACCGATCAGAATCCAGTCGAACTTGCTCTTCAAAAATCAACGTCGTAATATTTGCCACACTCATACCCTTTGATTTGTGCCCCCGTAGTGTTTGAGACCATCGTCCAAGACTCCTTAGAAAAGGTTGAGTACAAAGATAGAAATCACTCGAATTTTGTGCAAATCCAGAATAGTTAGAATGTACGAACCGCTAAAATCACAGGAGCGCCACGCATGGATTACGTCAAACCCCTCCCTTCTTATCTGGTCAAGCGGTATCAAGGTTGGAAAGCGACATCATATACCGAAAACAAAGTTTGGTATCGCCGCTTGGCGGAACAGGGCCAGCACCCACGCGCTATGGTGATATCCTGTTGCGATAGCCGCGTGCACGTTACCTCAATTTTCGGTGCCGATCAGGGCGAATTTTTCATCCATCGCAACATCGCCAATCTGGTGCCGCCCTATGCGCCGGATGGGGACCACCACGGCACCTCGGCCACGGTTGAATTTGCGGTGATGGAACTGAAAGTCGCGCATTTGATTGTGCTGGGCCATTCCAACTGCGGCGGTGTGCAGGGTTGTTATGATATGTGTTCGGGCCACGCCCCCGAGCTTGAGAAAAAATCCAGCTTTGTCGGACGCTGGATGGATATTCTGCGCCCCGGATTTAATCGCGTTCAGGCAATGGATTTGAACGACGAGGTTGAAGAGCGCCGCCAGCTGGAAAAAGCCGCTGTGGTGATTTCGATGGAAAACCTGATGACGTTCCCGTTTGTCAAAAGCGCTGTTGAGAATGAAACCATTAGCATCCACGGACTATGGACCGATATAGGGGAAGGTGGATTGCAAAATTACGATTCCGAGAGCGCTACGTTTGTCGATGTTTGATCGCATGCTGAACCAGCCCTATTGGTGGGACGCGGCCGGATTGCCTGATACGCAAATTGCGCAGGCCCCCGAAATGATACCCGAAACAGTTGAAACCCTGATTGTTGGTGCTGGCTATAGCGGGTTGTCGGCGGGTTTGACACTGGCCCGCGCGGGGCGCGAGGTGACGGTGATCGACAGTGACATGATCGGCCATGGTTGCTCATCTCGCAATGGCGGCCAGATCGGCCCGTCATTTCACAAGCTGGGGCTGGCGGGGTTAACTGCGGCGTTTGGCGCGACCAAGGCGACCGAAATTTTGCGCGAGTCGATGGAGTCGCTGACCTATCTAAAAACCCTGATCGAGGATGAGGCGATTGACTGCGACATGCAGCCGAACGGGGGGCGCTTTAAGGGGGCCAATCAAGTCAAACACTATGACGAAACCGCCCGCACAAACGAGGATTTGGCCAAGGCCGTTGGCTTTCAGTTCGAGATGGTTTCAAAGGCGCAGCAATCGAAATACATTGGCAGTGATTTTTATCACGGCGGCGCGCATTACCCTGAGGATGGAAGCCTGCAACCGGCAAAATATGTGATGGGATTGGCCCGCAAAGTCGTTGAGGCGGGCGCAAAAATCTATGCTCCCGCCCGCGCAACCGGCGTGCGGCGCGAAGGGGACAGGTATTCGGTTCAGGTGGCAGGCAAGGCCATTTCTGCCCGCCAAGTGCTGATCGCTACCAATGGCTATTCCGGCCCTGAATTGCCATTCTTTCACCACCGCATCATGCCGCTGCGTTCAGCCATTATCGCAACCGAACCTTTGCCGGCTGACCTGATCAGCAGCGCCTTTCCAACTGGCGGCTGTATTGTAGATTCCTCGCGGTTGGTGCCCTACTATCGACCCTCGCCGGATGGCACCCGCGTGGTGTTTGGTGGGCGGGCTTTTGATCTTGGGGACCGGCCCGAAAAATACGCGCCGGATTTGCACCGATTGATGGTCCGAACCTTTCCGCAATTAAAGGACGCTGCCGTTACACACGCATGGTCGGGCACCGTTGCCTACACCTTTGACCACGCCCCGCATCTGGGGGTGCATGACGGATTGCATTACGTCATGGGCTATTGCGGTTCGGGAGTCGGGCGGGCAACATATTTTGGACATAAGGCAGCACAGCAAATGCTTGGGGATGCGGGCGGTAAAACCTCGCTTGACGGGCTGAAATTTCCAACCCGACCTCTATATTCAGGCACACCGTGGTTTTTACCTGCGGTATTGCGCTGGCACAATTTCTTAGACCGGATCGGACGCTGATGACTGAACTAAAATCGACGGAACCGTTAATCTTTGACGGACACAATGATGTATTGCTGAAACTTTTGAACTCCGGCGGCGCGAAGGCCGCCTCAAGTTTTGTCTCGGGCGATAAGGGTCATATTGATCTGCCGCGTGCCAAAACCGGTGGCTTTGGCGGTGGTTTTTTCGCGCTTTTTGTCAGCTCACCTTCAGAGGGTGGTGATATGGACGAAGAGATGCGCAAAGCATCCTACGATCTGCCGCTGCCCACCCCATTGGATCAGGCATCGTCGCTTAATGTGGTGATGGATGAAATCGCCATCCTGCTGCGCCTTCAAGAGCTGGACGCGCTGAAAATCTGTCATACCACCACCGATCTGCGGGCCTGTTTCGCGTCTGGAAAAATGGCCGCTATCCTGCACATGGAGGGGGCCGAGGCGATT
>Ga0209345_10000862_pt1 | contig 38897 bp, 25 predicted proteins | sample Cruoilmetagenom7_FD_187294 | JGI IMG/M metagenome (GOLD analysis project Ga0209345, IMG submission 187294) | Oil polluted marine microbial communities from Coal Oil Point, Santa Barbara, California, USA - Sample 7 (SPAdes) (version 2) | ecosystem: Environmental > Aquatic > Marine > Oil seeps ...
ATCTACACGCAACCCACACAATCCCGATCACACACCAGGTGGATCATCGAGTGGGTCGGCGGCGGCTGTGGCTGCACTGCATGTGCCTTTGTCAATTGGGACACAGACCAACGGATCTGTCATTCGGCCCGCATCTTTTTGCGGTGTCTTCGGGTTCAAACCCACGCGCGGTGTCATTTCGCGCGATGGGATTTTGCAAACGTCTGTGTCGTTAGATCAGGTTGGGTGCTTCGGACGCTCGCTTGCGGATGTGGCTTTGCTGACGGACGCGATTGGTGGATATGATCAACGCGACGCCGTCAGCTTTGCGCGGCCACGCCCGAATATGTCGGCAGGCGCTGCGGCAGATGCGCCCGTGACGCCCGCGCTGGCGTGGTTTGATTTGCCGTTCAATGACCGCCTGTCAGGTGATGCTTTGGACGGGATTGATGCGGTTATTGAAATCCTCGGGCCATCGGTGGAACGCATGGCGGCGGCGGACACACTTTCTGATCTTGTTGCCGTTCAAGCCACCATCCACGAATACGAAATCGCCCAGCATCAGGCGGAGGTGTTCGAGACGCATTGGGACCAGATCAGCGACACGCTACGACCCGTCATCACCCGAGCGCGCACGATTACGAAAGCGCAGTATGACGACGCCTTGGCGGTCAAGACCTCTGCCGAAGGATTCTTCAAAGCCTTTTTTATGGACTACGATGCTATCATCGCGCCCTCGGCTGCGGGTGAGGCCCCGATGTTCGGCAATGGTACGGGCGATCCGATTTTTTGCACACTTTGGACGCTGGCGGGATTGCCCTGCATCAGCTTGCCTATGCTGGTCGGGGAAACCGGGCTGCCCATCGGCGTGCAGCTGATTGGACCCGCTGAAAAAGACGACCGGCTGTTGCGCACGGCGCGCTGGCTGCAAATCCATCTTGCTGACGCAGCAGAATAGCGAAAGGAAAAACCATGTCATACATCACGAAATTGATTGTGGGCCTGATTGGCACGGCGGGCTTGTGTATTTTTATCGGCGGGCTTTCCCAAAGTATCTCGACCGGATTTGCGGGCTTTGTGGGGGGATCTCCCTTCATGATCATCGCCATCGTTGTTTGCGGTATGGCGGTTTATGATTTCTACGATGAATGTATCCGTAAGAAATGACAAAAAAGCGCCTCTGGATCACCCGCCGCCTGTCTGACGCGACGCTGGAACGTGCCGCGCGCGACTATGAAGTTGTGATCAATCACGATGATACGCCCGGAACCGCCGAGGACATCATCGCCGCAAGTGCCGAGTTTGATGCGATCATTCCGTGCCATTCAGAACACTTCTCGGCCGATGTGGTGGCGCAGCTTGATCCGCGATTGAAGATTTTGGCGAACCATTCTGTTGGCGTTGATCATTGCGATCTACCGGCCTTGGCCGCACGCGGTATCACGGTGACGAACACGCCCGATGTGCTGTCTGACGCCACCGCAGAGCTTGCGATGCTTTTGATGTTGGGGGCCGCCCGTCACGCGGTCGCCGGGGATCGACTTGTGCGCACGGGCGGTTGGGACAGTTGGTCGCCTGCGTTTATGGTCGGCAAGCAAGTGACAGGTGCGCGTGTTGGCATCATCGGCATGGGCCGTGTTGGGCGATCGTTTGCCGCCAAGGCACGCGGGTTCGACATGGATGTGCATTACTATAATCGCAGCGAATTGTCGGCGGACCTTGCGCAAGGTGCAACGTATCATTCAACGATTGAAAGCCTGCTGGGCGTTGCGGATTTCTTGTCCCTGCATTGCCCCGCCACTCCCGAGACAACCGATCTGATGCATTCTGAACGGTTTGCGATGCTGCCTCCTGGGGCGGTCGTTGTGAACACCGCGCGCGGGGCATTGATCGACGAAGACGCGCTGATGGCGGCGCTTGATCGCGGGCATGTTGTGGCGGCTGGCCTTGATTGTTTCAAGGTTGAACCGGGCGGAAACCCTGCGCTTTCGTTATACGACAATGTCTTCATGCTTCCCCATATCGGAAGCGCGACCCGAACCACGCGCGACGCCATGGGCTTTCGTGCTTTGGACAATCTGGACGCCTTCTTTGCCGGTCAAACACCGCAGGATCAGCTTTAGTAATTATGGATAAATCGATGACAAAAATGACTTTTCTGGGCCTCGGCGTCATGGGCTATCCAATGGCGGGGCATCTGGCCAAGGCGGGCCACGCTGTGACCGTTTACAATCGCACGACTGCAAAGGCGGAAAAATGGGCGGCAGAGCACGGCGGCAGTTTTGGCAAAACACCTGCCGAGGCCGCACAAGGCGCTGAAATAGTGATGGCCTGCGTGGGAAATGATGATGATCTGCGCGCCGTATGCCTTGGCCCCGAAGGTGCGTTTGCGACCATGTCAGAAGGCAGTACATTCGTAGATCACACGACAGTTTCCGCCGCAGTCACAGCCGAGCTTTATGCCACCGCCAAAGACCGCGGGATCGCGTTCGTAGATGCACCCGTGTCCGGCGGTCAGGCGGGTGCCGAAAACGGCGCATTATCGATCATGTGTGGCGGCGATCAGGCCGATTATGACTGGGCCGAACCTGTCATGAACGTCTATTCTAAACTGTGTCGTCGCATTGGCGACAGTGGGGCAGGCCAGATGACCAAGATGTGCAACCAGATCGCCATCGCGGGTTTGGTCCAAGGGCTGTCCGAAGCCATGCATTTCGCGTCCAAAGCGGGGCTTGATGGCGCCGCCGTGGTTGAGGTGATCAGTCAAGGCGCTGCCGGGTCATGGCAGATGTCCAACCGCTACGAGACCATGTTGGCCGATCACTTCGAACATGGTTTTGCGGTTGACTGGATGCGCAAGGACCTTGGAATTTGTCTGTCTACGGCGAACGAAAACGGGGCATCCTTGCCCGTCACTGCCTTGGTTGATCAGTTTTATAAAGACGTCCAAAAAATGGGTGGTGGGCGTTGGGATACTTCAGCGCTTTTCAAACGGCTTCAGCAAACCTAATGGTCAGGAGCAGATGACAGCGCAGATGGAGAAGGAATCCGTTGAGTTCGCGGCGCAGCAGGAACCGCCCTAATTCGCAGAAGTCGTGTCCGCCAAGATGCAGGAACGGATGCCGGTATTTAAGTGATCGCAGGCCTGCCCACTGGCCTCGCTCATACTGGCACACAGCAGAGTTGAGGCCGGAAGGTCGCATTTCGATGATCGGCCTGAGTTTATTCATCAACACAGTTGAAAGCGGGTAGGCGCGCGCGATCGCCCGCGCCTACGTAATTCGGGACGGGGGCGGCTGAACCAGTCGCTGGTAGCTGATCGTTTTGATGTGCAGATGAGCGCAGAAATGATTCGGGAGCCAACTCCCTTCAGGGCGATTGATTAACGGATATGGACGAACGACGATTTGATCGGAAGTTTATTGCGCTATCGGAGATTTTGATCAGATTTCCTGGAAGCGGGCCTGTTCCTGCGGCAGCATGTCGCGCTTCTGTCTAATTAAATCCCGCGAAAATAACTCGCTACACGTAAAAGGGGAATGACGCCTACGCGTAATTTGACCTGCGTGACCAGCTTCAAAATTCTATCATGGGTAGTGATCTCGGCGGGCATACAATCTATGAGCCATTTTGGGAGTCCGAAAAAGAATTGACAACCTACAGGCTTGTGATCCCTATTTATTAATAATTAAGAATTTCTATTTGAACTTTTTGCGTTGGCTTATTTTTTCATAGCCGCGTTCTCATGGTCAAAATATTACGGCCATACTATCCAGTTTAGCGAGTTCTATTTTGTTATTATTGCGGGGGCATTCCCCTCGAATGCTCAATTTCTACAATCAAAATTACTATAATTTCAGCGACTTAAACTATTTCATCAAGTTATTTTCGGCCTTTTCTGCCTCTGGGGAGCGCGGCTGGCCTTCATAGATATCGTCTGCTGCCCCAATTGGGGCGCGCACGATATTCTGCCCGGGAGAATTTTCACAATGGCTATTAATTTCAATCAGGTCGGCTCTTTCCAAGGTATTTCCGATGGCCCCAATGTCATCAGCAATCCGACATCACTACAATTCGGACCGGATGGCCGTTTGTACGTTGCGGAACAGAACGGCACGGTGAATGCCTTCACAGTCACGATTGAAGATGGCCAATATGTCGCCACCGATCACGAAGCCCTGACGCTTGCGAGCGGGCTTGGCGTTGTGACCGGGTTGCAGAACCACAACGATGATGGATCGCTGTCTGGTGAGGCGAACAGACAGGTGACAGGGATCGTGGTGGCGGGCACGGCCGAAAATCCCGTGCTCTATATTTCATCAAGCGATCCGCGGATTTCCTCGAACGGCGAGGTTAACTTGGACACAAATTCCGGCATCGTCACCCAAGTAAGCTGGACCGGTACAGAATGGGTGCAGCTGGATTTGATCCGCGGTTTGCCGCGATCCGAAGAGAACCACGCCACCAACGGTATGGTGCTTAGTCCGGATGGCGAAACTCTGTATCTGGCCGTGGGTGGCAATACCAATAACGGCGCACCATCGTCTTTCTTCTCATATACAGGGGAATACGCCCTTTCCGGATCTGTTCTGGAGATTGATCTGGTCGATCTCGCATCGCGCCCCGTTTTGCAGGACGCTGACGGCGGCCAAGGCGGCACAGTTCGGGACTATGTTTATGATCTGCCGACGCTGGATGATCCCAGCGTTGCGAATGACGGTGTGCGCGAAGACGCTAACGGGATGGATGTGAACGGACCGTTCGGGGGCAATGACGGATTGAACATGGCTGTGCTGCCTGCGGATGCGCCTTTGCGCATCTTTGCTGACGGGTTCCGCAACCCTTACGACTTGGTCATGTCGCCTTCGGGGCAACTCTACACTGTTGATAATGGCTCCAACGGCAATCTGGGTGGCGATCCGGTTGTCGTGGATGGCGAGGCATCCCAGCAGCCCAACAACGGTGGCACGGGCGCTGCCGAACCTCTGTTCTTGATAGAAGATGGTGGTTATTACGGCCACCCGAACCCGGCGCGGTCCAATCAAAACCTGTCGTGGACAGTCTATGATGATAACGGGAATCCTGATGGTTCCGTGACGCCAAACACCGTAAGCGACCTGTCTGCGCTTGTGCCGGATGGCGTGCAGATCGCAGACGGTTTCCTGATTGATCCATCCAAGTTCACAGGCGATCCTGTACGCTTGGCAGAAAGCGGTGTTCGGGTCCCGCATAGCAGCGTGGAATCGAATTCGTTGGTGACAGTGGGGTCGTCGAGCAACGGTCTTGTCTACTACAATTCCAATGGGACAGCCTTTGATGGCGCGCTGGATGGATCGCTGCTTGTCACGCAGTTCAACGATAACCTCACGGTTCTGAATTTGAATGATGCCGGCACCGCGGTTGAAGCTCTGGTTGATCCTGGTCCCGATGGTATCTTGGGGACTGCTGATGACTTTGTCCCCACCGGTGCAGGCGACGGCACCTATCAATTGCCGGGTTTTGCGGGGAATTTGATCAACCCGCTGGATGTGACAGTTGCGCCTGATGGCAGTATCTGGATTGCCGAAATCGGATCGAATGACATCAGCGTTTGGGTGCCCAGCGATGTGGTGCTTCCCAATGATAATGATTTTGACAACGATGGCCTTCTGAACGCAGTTGACCCGTTTACCCGTGACGACACCAACGGAACCTCTGTCCTTATTGAGGGCAACCAGACCTATACATGGAGCTTCGCTGCCTCTGGCGTAGGGGATGATTTCCCCGGCCCTGACGGCTATGGCGGCGGTTTGACGGGTGTTATGGTCAACGGCACCACGGATTTCGAGGCCTTTTTCCAAGAGCCGTCCAGCGCGCCAGATCAGGACGTTAACCTTGATAACGTGAAATTTAACACCGCTGCCGGGGGGGGGGCGACTGTTATCGAAACCGTGTCGAACGGTGATCCCTTCACCGGATCAAATAGTGGTGAATTCCTGTTCCACACCGGCGTGGTTCTTAGCGATGCAGTCGACACGCTCAATATCCGGTGGTCATTCTTCAATCCGGGCGATGCATTTACCGGCACGTACCAGCAGATAGGCGGATACATCGGCACCGGCGATCAGTCCAATTACCTTAAGGTTGTCGCAATCCAGCACCCGAATGGGGAAATTCAGGTGACGCTTGAGGACGGCGATGCGGTTGCCGCGGATCAATTCATTCAAGCAGATGGTATTTTCGATGTCACCGAGGCAGAGGCCAAGAAAATCTTTGCCGAGCTGGACATCGATATCGTGGCGGAAACTGCCACAGCAACAATCACGTATGAAACCGCCACCGGAACCTCAGTGGTTGTTGGCACGCCGATATCGCTCAGCGGGACGGCCGTGCTGGATGCCATAAAAGGTGACAGTTCTGTGCAGGGGCAGCAGACCGGCCTTGCCGTTGGTCTGTTCGCGACCAACAACGGAGAAGCCGAAGCAGACGCCTTTCAGGCTGTGTTCGATGATATCCAGATCAGCGCCACAGAAACCCCGACAGCCCCAATGGCCGAAGATGATCTGATCTCCACCGGTTTGGATGAGGCGATCACCGTGTCTACCAGCCAACTATTGGTCAACGACACAGACGCAAATGCGGATGATACTCTTACCATCACAGCGGTCGGTGATGCGGTTAACGGTACTGTTGTGCTTAATAACAACGGAACAGCGGGTGATCCTTCCGACGACAGCATCACCTTCACTCCTACAGCTGGCTTTCAAGGCGAGGGCAGCTTTAGCTATACAGTCACGGATTCCGATGGTCTGACGGACACTGCTTCGGTGACCGTGGGCATCGACAATGAAACGGTTCTTTACCGCGTGAATGCAGGCGGTGCCGAGATTGCATCCCTTGACGACGGGCCGAATTGGTCCGCGGATACCGACACCGCAAACAGCGCTTTCCTGATTGATGCGGGTGAAAATAACCTCAACGGTTTCAATGTGGCTCCCGGTGCGTCTGTGGGGCCAGAAGTGCCTGCCGCAATTTTCCAGACCGAGCGTTGGGATCAGGCCGGTGGAACCGAAATGCAATGGGGCTTTGATGTCGGTGTCGGTGTCTACGAGGTGCGGCTATATATGGGCAACGGGTATACTGGGACAGGGACGCCTGGAACCCGGGTATTCGACGTCGCTATCGAAGGTGCCGTTCTTCCCAATCTTGACGATATCGACCTTAGCGCCGGTTTCGGTAACCTTGTCGGTGGGGTGATCTCGAACGAGGTCACGGTCACAGACGGGCAGCTTAACATTGAATTCTTGCATGGCGTAGAAAACCCGTTGATCAACGGGATCGAGATTATCAGGCTGGCAGGTGCGGACGTTGACCCCACCGTGTCGATCATAAGTGGTGATCAGGTTGTTACCGAAGATATCGGACAGGTACAGATTTCACTGGCCACTGATATCACAGTGCCGGCTGCAGAGACCGTCGATATTACCTTTGAAATAGTGCCCGGCGGTGCCACACCTCTGGAAGACTATTTATACAGCGATGCGTCCGCGAGCTATGATACTGTCACAGGTATTTATACTGATACGGTCTCCATTGCCGGCAGTTCGTCCGACGTCACATTCTTGGTAAACATCTTGCAGGATGCCTTGCCTGAGGCAAATGAAGCGTTTTCCATTAATATCCTGAGCGTGGGTCCGAACGCCAATATCGGTGTGGCCACAGCCAGCGTAACAATTGAGGACGACGACACGGTGACAGAACCGGGTCAGGTCCTGTTCCGCATCAACTCCGGTGGCGCAGAAGTTGCTGCGACCGATGGCGGACCAAACTGGTCCGAGGATAGCGGTGTCAACCCGACACCGTTCCTTGTGGCGGGCGGTAACAATACCTTTGCGTCGACGGCGACTATCACAGTTGATCCGGCGGATGTTAACGGCGCCCCATCGGCCATCTTCGATACTGAGCGTTGGGACCCTGTCAGCGCCACAGGCGACGCAGAAATGCAATATGAATTCGGCGGGCTTGTGGCTGGTGATTATACCGTGAACCTGTATCTGGCCGAGGGGTCAGCCACACAAAGCGCTCCGGGTGAGCGGTCCTTTGACGTGGCCGTTGAAGGAGTGGTGCCAACAATCTTTAGCGCAATTTCGCCGTTTGATACCAATGGCAATGCGGCGTTCGTCCTGTCCTACACGACGGCAATCACCGATGGCGTGCTTGATCTGGATTTCCTGCACGGCGCGGTGAACAACCCCGCTATCCGTGGTATTGAAATTCTTGCTGCCGGTGCGGCGGATCCAGCGGATACGGTGAACGGTTTGGCCGTTTCCGGAGGTGACTTCTCTTCTGACGCCGATGCGCCGGATGCGATCCTGCTGCCTGCTGGCGGCAGCACAACAATTGTTTCCAATCTGGAAGGCTCGAACGCCGACCGTGACTTCATCACAGTCGAAATCCCTGACGGTTACCGTTTGGCAGATGTGCTGCTGGACAATTATGTGGCTGATCCCGGAAACAGTGGTTTCTTAGGCCTCAAGCTCGGTGATGATCTGACACTTGATCCTGCGGTCCCCCAGCTCGGCCAATCCCCTGACGGAGTTGTCGAACCCGGTGATCTCAACGGCGGTCTTGTCTTCAACGAGGGGTTTGTTGGTAATGACTTACTGGCAGCTTTGAACGATACCAGCTCGGGCTTTGCCGGATTTGATATCGACGCGCTGACCGGCAATGTGACTTTCTGGTTGAATCAGGGTGGCGATGCCAGCCAGACGACGCTGACTTTTGTGACCGAAGCGATCCCCGCAACTGGTGGGCAGATCGTTGCGGCAATCAATGCCGGTGGACCGGCTTTAACGCAGGACGGCATAGACTTTTCGGCTGACACCGCCTTTTTGAACGGCTTGGTTTATGTAGACGGAAACGGCGGCAATGGACCGCAAACCGTATTCGACGGTACGATCTATGAGACCGAACGCTATGGCGGTGCCCCGACCGATCCCGCACTTGACTACGTCATACCGGTGGCAGCGGGTGCGTATAGTCTGGAACTGCATTTCGCCGAAATTTTCCAGCCGATCAATGCAATTGGCGGGCGTGTCTTTGACGTTTTTGTCGAAGGGCAGCTGGTAATCGACGATCTGGATATCCTTGAACAAACCGGTGGTGACATCAACCAGCCCTTTGTGCTCGCGCTTCCTGAAACCTTCTCTCCGGATGTGTACGGTGATCCGAACGCGATCGATATCAGCTTTTCGGCCTCTGTCGATAACGCCAAGATTAGCGGTATTGTGGTCCGCGAAGCCGAAGTCGAGCCTGAACCAACGGGCGGATCGGCAATCCTCACAATCAATGATGGTCAAGACAACATCGAAACGTCGAATTTCGGCAACGGGTCGTTCCAGATTACTAACAATGGTAACAAGAACATCTCCTTTATCGAGATTGATGTCAGCGACGCAGTCTTGGTTGACGCGGTCTTTGATCCTTTCGGTATCGCCGGAGACAGCACAGCAAAAATACTGACGCTGAATAACGGCACTGACGGAGGCACCGGACTGGTGGTTCCCACAGATACAAACGGCGGCGGCGGATTTGACGAAGATGCGATCGGCATCGTGTATCTCGGGTCTGGCGGGGCTGATGGATATGAACGCATCCGCCTTGAGTTCACGGACTTCAATCCAGGTGAGACACTGACCTTTGGCCTCGATATGGATCCCAATTCCATTGCCGGTTCCAGCAAATCCACGCTGGATAGCGGGGCGCCGCTGCAAAATGCCGGCGGGAACAACATTTGGGATGTCGGCGGAATTGGTGGTGCCGAACTTGCTGGCAGCCTGTTTACCGTTGGCTATAGCGACGGTACCGGTTCTACCGGCCAGTTGCAGGGGCAGGGGACCGGTGAACAGATTGGTGCATTGGCCCTGTCGACTCAGGATAGCGACAATCTTGAGGTAAATATCTCTGTTAGCGGCATCGCTGCGGGGGATGAGGGCACCTATGGCGACGGTGGACCGCAGATCCTGATTTCAGGACCGGCGGGCGAAACAGCGCGGGTCATGGTGCTTAAAGGTATGATTGTGCCTTTTACCAACGAATTCACGGACACAAATGGCGCGGCCTTCGATCCGGTCAACGTCTATCATGATCGCCTTGACCAACAGTTGCAGGCGCTGGAGGATTCCGGGTTTCCGGCCAACAATGCGGTGGAAATACTATATGTGGATGTTCCGCTGGACGGCTCTGTTCAGGATATTTCCAGCCTGTTCGACTTCACTCAGGTTGCGAACTTTGATCTGTCGGTTCCTGATCAGGTCAACGAATTCGGTGAGCTGAACGAAGCGCACTTGCCATTGGGCATTGTCGCCAGCGTGATTGACGTGGTGACAGACGCGTCCAAAGGGCCGGTCACGTCGCCGATCCACCTCACCTATGCTGAAAACGCAGCGCCTGTGATAAACCCGATCGCGGATATCGAGATCGGAGAAGGCGCAGAAGTGGCATTCTCAATTCAGGCGACTGACGCGGATGGTGACGCCATCGCCCTTTCTGTTGCTGTTTCGAATGACGCTGAGGGGACTCTCGTCGATCCTGCGCTGTATTCTTTCGCTGATAATGGCGATGGGACCGGCAGTTTCGCATGGACCACAGCCGAACCGGATGATGGTGCCTACACGATCACGGTCACGGCAGATGATGGGACATCAACCACCACTGAAACGTTGGCGTTGATCGTCAACGAGAAAGCAGGCCCACAGCCGGGCGATGTCCTTTACCGCGTGAATGCGGGCGGTGCCGAAGTTGCTGCCTCTGATGGCGGACCAAACTGGTCCGAAGACCTTCAAGACAGCAATTCGCCATACCTCGTCAACCCCGGTTCCAACAATGATTTCCCGGGCAGTGGTACGCCTGTTGCGGGTGTCGACATGTCCTTGCTTTCCGGCACCGGCGCAGTGGCCGAGATGATGGGGGTCGAGCGTTGGGATTCGATTAACGACGCAAACGGCGAGATGGCTTGGGCCTTTGACGTGGCTGCGGGGACCGAGGTTGAGGTCCGCATTTATGTGGCCGAACTTTACGCGGGCTTGCCCGACCTTGACGGAAGCGGCGATGCGACTGGCGACAGGGTATTTGATATCAGCGTAGATGGTGTTGTGCCTGCGGCATTTGCGGGCATCGACCCTTACGCGCTTGCGGGCAATGCGTTCAGCACAGGCGCTGTGGTATCGCACACAATGGTGAGTGACGGGACAATCGATCTGGAATTCCTCCACCTTTCTGAAAACCCCGCCATCAAGGGTATCGAGATTATTGTGGCGGGTGATCCGGATACGGCCGCTCCGACAGCCGATCTGACGGCTGCGGATGTGACCACCACGGGGGACAGCTATACCTTTACTATCGCATATAGCGATGCGACAGCGGTTGATGTGTCAACGCTCGACTCTCTCGATGTTACTGTGTCCAACGGCGCGCTTGCATTCAGTACGACCGCGACGCTTCTGTCGGTTGATGTGCCTTCGGATGGCGCAACCAGAATAGCCACCTATCAGATGACGCCTCCGGGCGGCAGCTTTGATCCGGCTGACAACGGTACCTACACAATAACCCTTAATGATGGTGAAGTGGCTGATATTCTGGGCAATGTCACCAGCGAGACTGTGCTTGGAACCTTTGACGTAAACGTCCAGCCAACCGATCAGGTTGAGGGCGGTAGTCTTGGCATCCTTGTTACGCCGGGTACGGACCTTGACGCGTCCACCTATGCTGCGGGTAGTTTCCAGCTCACCAACAACAGCGCTGCCGGTGTGCAGATCGCTCAGGTGTCCTTCGATCTGTCGACGGGTATTCTACCGGATATGGTATTTGATCCCACTGGCTCGGGGGGGGATGCAACCGCTTCGCCCTTCACCCCCAATGCCGGAGCCGCAGCAACTGGTCTGGTCATGCCAGCCGATCCGGCATCCGATCCGTTTTCCCAGCCGCGAAATGGCGGCTTTGACGTCCTGACCATCGATTTCACAAACTTTGACCCCGGAGAGACGTTTACTTTCACCACAGACATCGATCCGAATTCTATCCAAGGGGTGCCGGGCGCGGGAAATGCCGGTTCTGTCTCCGGTTATGAATTGATCGGTAGCACAGTCACCGTGACGTTCACCGATGGCACCAATACCGAAGTATCGCTTGGCTCGCTGCTTGATGAAAGCGTATTCGACCTGCCAGGTGGGTCTTTGGGTGGTAGCCAAGGTGTTGTCACGACTGAAGCGGTCATCGCAGCCCCGACCTTGTCGGTGGTTGGCGCTGGGCCAGATCAGGTTGCCTCGCTTGCGGGTACTCAGGTGGATATCACGTCTTCCGACTTTACGGTCGAAGTTACCGGTCCTGCGGGTGCGACCGTGCAGATACTCCAGATGGATACGCGGCTATTTATCGCCAGCGGCGCGCCTGCGTTCGGCATCGCGGCCGACGAACTGGCATTCTACGCCAATGAGGCGATGGGCGGTAAGGCTCTGGCTTCGGTCACACTGGATGCCAACGGTGTGGGTCTGGCGGACCTGTCGCTGCTTGATACCGACGGAGGTGCGACGCCAGATGGCGGTTTGAACGCACTGGTGGCTGTTGTGACCACGGGTGACGGTCAGGTGGGTCTGTCCAGCACACCACTTGTGGTCAAGACTGCCGCGCCTCTGATCTTTGACGCGCCGGGTGCTGTTACGTTCGACGGTATCGCAGGCGATGTGATCGAATTGCCGCACGATGAAGCCTACGAAATATCCCAAGGCACGATCGCCTTCTCCTTTATCGCGGATACCACCAGCGGGCCACAGGGGCTCTTTTCGAAGGATGCTTCCGGTTATGTGGGGGGCGGCAATCATGCTGTGATCTACCTTGATGGAAATACCCTGACAGCACGCTTCCAGAATGGTGCCAGTGAAACCATCCTTACCTCCAGCGGGATAGCAGTCGGCCAGGAATATGAAATCGCAGCCACCTTTGGCGCATCGGGTGTGACCCTTTGGGTGAACGGGAATGCGGTCGCCTCTGATCCGCTGGTTACGGACTGGGGCCAAAACGTCGAGGCAATCCAATGGGGTGGCCGTGGCTGGGCAAGTGCAAGCGGCGACTTCGGCTTTGACGCGCCCTTTAACGGTATTCTGGCAGATCGCCAGATTTACGCGCAGGAGCTTACGGCCTCGCAGATTGCGGCCTTGGCCGCGACATCCACGGCCTCGAACTCGCCGCCCACAGCGCAACCGGACGCAGTGTCTGTGGACGAGGATCAAGCCGTTGTCTTTAATCCGGCAGACAACGATGTCGACCCCGACGGTGATCCCGTCACTGTGGTAAGCGTTGTGACCGATCCGTCCAACGGGTCTGCTGTTCTGGGTCTTGGCGGTGATGTGACCTACACGCCAGATTCAGATTTCAACGGCACAGACAGCTTTGACGTGCAGGTGGCCGATGGCATCGGCGGCTTCGCCGTCTCGACCGTTACTGTGACTGTGAATGCGGTGAACGACGATCCCACAGCCAACGATGATGTGGCCTCTACTGTGATTGATACAGCGGCTGTCATTGACGTGACATCGAACGATGTCGATCCCGATGGCGATGCTTTGACAGTTGTGGCGGTGAGCGATGGATTGCTTGGTAGCGTGGTCGCCAACGGCGATGGGACTGTCACCTATACACCGAACATCGGTGTGACAGGCGAGGACAGCTTTACCTACACCGTCGAAGACGGCAACGGCGGCACAGCCGATACTGCAACGGTCACAGTCTCGATACTGGAGGCACCGAACCAGCCGCCGGTCGCTGTGGATGATATCGTTGCTACGGATGAAGACACGTCGATCATCTTTAATCCTGCCGATAACGATACAGACGGTAATGGTGATACGGTTGTGGTCGCAGCGATCCTGACAGATCCGACAAACGGGGCGGCTGTGTTGAACACAGACGGCACAGTGACCTACACGCCAGACGCCGATTTCAACGGAACCGACACATTCGAAGTGTCTGTGGTAGACGGCAACGGTGGCAGCGACAGCGGGCTTGTGACTGTCAACGTGGCTCCTGTGAATGACGGGCCGGTCGCATCTGATGACATTGCCTCAGTGTCGCAGGACACTGCTGTTATCATTGATGTGCTAAGCAATGACGTGGATGTGGACGGTGACGCGCTGTCTATATCCGACGTCAGCCAAGGCGCACACGGCAGCGTAGAAGTGAACGCCAACGGTACGGTAACCTACACCCCGACTACAGCAGGTTTTTCGGGTATTGATAGCTTTACCTATGAGGTCTCCGATGGTGCGTTGACCGATACAGCCACAGTAGAGATCGAGGTGACAAGTATCCCGATACCTATCGTGGATATGCCGGGTACCTCTGTGTTCAACGGTGCGAACAACAGCGTTCAGCAAATCGCGCATTCCGGGCTCTACTCGATTGCAGAAGGGACACTCAATTTCTCCTTCACCGCAGCCGACACCAGTGGCCAGCAAGGTTTGTTCTCTAAAGATGCGTCCGGATACGTTGGTGGGGGCAACCACTTTGCGCTCTATCTGCAGGGCAGTACGCTGACCGCTCGTTTCCAGAACGGCACGGCTGATGCCATCTTTACAGTTCCCAACATCCAAGCAGGGGTCACTTACGATGTCGCTGCCAGCTTCGGGGCAGGGGGTAGCACTCTTTATCTGGATGGCGTGGCAGTGGGAAGTAATCCGCTGGTGATGGATTGGACACAGAATGTCGAATACATCCAGTGGGGTGGTCTCGGATGGGCAAGCGCCTCTGGTGCGGCAGGCTTTGTGTCGCCCTTCGCGGGGACAATCACTGACAAACAGCTATATGATGTGAGCCTTACGCCAGATCAGATCGCGACACTGCATGCTGACGGGCCGCCAAACGCGGATCCAGTGGCTGTAGATGATATGATCTTTTTGGATGAGGACACCACGATCACGTTTGACCCAACAGCTAACGACTCTGATCTCGACGGGGATAGCCTAACTGTTGCCGAAGTATTGTCGGAGCCGACGAATGGGACAGTCGTGTTAAATGGCGATGGCACTGTCAGCTACACACCTGATGCTGATTTCTTTGGGACCGATAGCTTCGACTTTGTCATCGCTGACGGTCGCGGCGGTACGGATGTGTCGAACGTTAGCGTTTCGGTCAATGGGGTTGAAGACAATCCTGTAGCGAACGATGATTTCGCGAATGCTTTGCAGGGTGAAACGGTACTTATTGATTTATTGGCAAATGACACGGACGCAGACGGTGATGCGCTGAGCATCCTCTCTATCGTCGATCCCGCTAACGGGTCCATCGTCAATAATGGTGATGGAACTGTGTCTTACACGGCCAGCGATCCAGACTTTGTTGGCACTGTTACCTTCGACTACGTTCTGTCTGATGGGGACGGCCCAACGGATATGGCCACAGTCAGCATCGGTGTTACGACAGAACCGGTCTTGCCAACCGCGGTGCTGGAGCAGCTTGGAATTCGGAGCTACGATGGTAGTGCGGCACAGGTGCAGAATATCGCGCCCTCAGAGTCCTTCGAATTCAGAGAGGGGACCATCGCCTTCTCCTTTATTGACGACAATCCGGGCGTTCGTCAGGGTTTGGTCGTCAAGGATGCGTCAGGCTTCGTGGGCGGAGGCAATCACTTTGCAGCATACATCGAAAATAGCGATCTGATTGTACGCTTCCAAGATGGCGCGAATAGCTCGACGCAGGTTTTTGAGAATTTGAACGCTGGTCAGGAGTACGAAGTGGCTGCTGTGTTTGCTGATGAGGGCGTCCAGCTCTGGGTCGATGGCGTGTTGCGAGGCGAGCAATCGGGCTTTGTATCCTCATGGGAGACCAATCAGGAATTCCTGCAGGTCGGGGGCCTTGGTTGGGCAAGCGCCACAGGCAACGGTTCTTTCACCAATCCGTTTTCAGGAGAAATTGCGGATCTGCAGATATTTGACGCAGCACTGGAAGAGGCGCTTATCGTCGGTCTGGCGGAAGAATCGTCCTTCGATCTTCTCTAGGGGACTGTCTCGGGGGATGGGTGTCGGAACAGATGACATGCATCCCCTATCGTTCGCTATTCAGGTAATTTGAAGGGGCATCGCTAGCCTGTTGCCAATCCCGCCTATCAATAATCCAAAGAGCGGATAGGTTTCCAAATAGTCCAGTAAGACGCGCCAGATTTCATTCTCAATCCTTTTAAATAATACAGCGTCGGTCTAAACGCCAAGCGGCGTCTTTGGCAGCTTTTGTGCCACATTCGGCATAGACGGTACGAGGCTTTGAAATGCCCGCTCTGCCCTACGAGCATTGTAGCTGCGCCTTTGCAGCGTATGATCGCAATCCGCCCTTACTATCGAGTGCCGCTTACGGCCGATAGCGGTCTTTCGCTGCGCTATACGCTAAGGTCAGCTGTGCGGACTGAGCTTCCTTTTTGCTCACGCAGCAATTGCCTTCGCAGCATCGCTTTTCGGATGCGGCATGCCATCTGCTGCTGCGTTGCAACGGAAATCACCATAGCAGTCATTAAACTCCCGATAAGACGCTAATTCATCCCATCTTTTCTGTGGAGGAGGGTGCACAGGCATGTTTTATCTCAGGGGTTTCTCAAAATGTCCGGGGTCAGTTCAGCAATACGGGTATTTGAATAGGTCCGCGAAAGCCGAAACCGCGCCAAATCACAGCGTCTGGATCTGGTAGGGACATGTTTGGGAAGCGGTCGAACAGCAGCGGCAGCATGACCTGCGCCACCGCGCGGCGCGCCACATGCGTTCCCTGACAGAAATGCGGGCCGTTCCCGAAGGATTGGTGCAGGATCTTGTCACGGTAGACGTTAAAGACCTCGCCGTCCTCAACGACATCCTCGTCACGATTGGCGCTAGCCTGGATGGTCATGACCGTATCACCCTTCGGAATGATGTACCCCCTGATCTCCGTGTCTTGCGTCGCAAGCCGGGACGAGGCAGAGATTGGCGCGACCCAGCGCACACCTTCTTCAAATGCTTTGTCCCAGTCGCCATCCCTCTTGACTTGCGCGAACTGGTCAGGATTGCTCAGCAGCCCCACGACGATTGTATTCAAGGCATCGCGCGGCTCGTTGATGCCACCGCCGATGGCGATCTTGATATTGGCGTAGATCTGTTTTTCGTCGATCGGGTCATCTGCATTCAGCATGACCGAAAGCGCGGAGTCGTTCGGCTCTGCGCGGTGCCGGTCTTGCAGGCTGTCAAAGAGCGCGTGCATTTCCTCATTGGCGCGGTCCGCGCGTGCGAAGGGTTCATCGCGCCAGCCGAAATTGCCCGCACCGTCGATCAGGGCCTGGCTCCAACGCTGCATCTGTTCGTCCGATGCGTCCTCGATCCCCAGAAGCACTGCAAGGCCACGCGCGCAATAAGGGCCCGATAGCGCCGGAAAGAGATCGACCACCTCGCCGCGCGGCAAGCGTGCCACGTAGTCCTCCGCGATCTTCTGGTACTGCGGCACCCAATCGTCGCGGATCACCTTGGGCGCAAAGGCGGGTGCCATGGCCATGCGCTCGCGAAGATGCTCGGCGCCATCCTTGCGCATCAGCGTGTGCGCCCAGAAGGCGCGTTTCATCGGCGTGTTCGGATCATCAGAACTGAATAGCTCCGGGTTATCCTTAACGTATTTCGTATCAACCGCCTTGGTCAGCAAGGTGCGGCCCGCCGCCTTGACCCGGACGACCGGGGCTTCGGCACGCAGGCGACGATAGATCGGGAAAGGATCGCGGTCGAGCGCTTGGAGGGTAATTGCTTCGTCCAGCGGAGCGAGATCAGCCATCACTTTCTCCCAGCAATCGCAGGGCGTTCTCTTTCAGGATCAGCGGGCGCACCTCGTCCTTGAACGGGGCATTCTCAAAATCGGCAAGCCAGCGGTCTGGCGTGATCGCGGGCCAGTCAGAACCGAACAGCATCTTCTTTTTCAGGATCGAGTTGGCGTAGCGGATGAAGGTTTCAGGAAAATACTTTGGACTCCAGCCACTCATGTCATAGTAGACATTCGGCTTGTGCTGGCAGACGGCCAGCCCTTCTTCCGTCCAGGGAAAGCTGGGATGGGCAAGAATGATCGGCATGTCTGGGAAATCGACCGCCACATCATCGAGATACATCGGATTGGAATATTTGAGCCGCATTCCCATGCCACCCCGCATACCCGATCCAACGCCGGTTTGGCCGGTATGAAACAGCGTGATCACCCCTTCTTCAGCGCAGGCTTCCAGCACAGTATAACACGCCTCGCGATCATTAGGGAAAAACCCCTGCATCGTGGGGTGGAACTTGAACCCCCGCACACCAAAGTCGCGCACCAAGCGTTTGACTTCGCGTGCGCCGGCTTTGCCCTTGTGTGGATCGATGGAGGCGAAGGGGATCAGAATATCGTCGTTTTCGGCGCAGATGCCAGCAACCTCTTCGTTGGAATAGCGGCGAAAGCCTGTCTCGCGCTCTGCATCGACAGGGAAGATAACAGCGGCGATGTTGCGCTCTCGATAGTAAGCGGCGGTATCCTGAACCGTCGGCAGCATTCCATCTGCTCCTGCCGGGTTCTTGAAGTATCTGGCCATCCCGGCCTGAAATTCGTTGTAACCGTCATCGCGGCCGTGGTTGCAGGGTTCTTCTGCGTGCGTGTGAAAATCGATTGCCTTGACGGCGCTGAAATCAACCATGATGTGCCTCCCTGCAAAAATGCTATACAGCAGAACCGTTAACCTATACAACAAATTTACAAGTAAAAGGATCTGTGTATGGCGGGCAACTCGGGGAAAAAAGATGCAACGCGCGTCGAGATTGACGGCGACATCGCAACGGTCACTTTTGATCGGCCCGAAAAGCGCAATGCCATGAATGACCAGTTGATCGCTGAGCTTGACACCTTTTTTTCCAATCCACCCGAGGGTGTGAACGCAGCCATCCTGCGCGGAGAAGGCGGGCATTTCTGTTCAGGTCTGGATCTGGCCGAGCATGAGCATCGCGCCCCCATTGAAGGTGTCTATCATTCGCGCAATTGGCATCGCGTTTCGGACGCCATCGAGTTTGGCGGATTGCCGGTCGTCTCGGTCCTGACTGGTGCTGTAATTGGCGGCGGGCTTGAAATCGCGGCCTCGACCCATGTTCGTATCGCCGAGCCGGATGTGCGGTTCCAGCTGCCGGAGGGGCGGCGCGGGATATTCGTAGGCGGCGGTGCGACAGTACGCGTGGGCCGTTTACTGGGCGCGGATCGAATGCGGGAAATGATGCTGACGGGGCGCAACTACGGAGCCGAAGAAGGCCTTGCGCTTGGGCTGTGCCACTACTCTGTCGAGGCTGGCGAAGGATACGATCTTGCGAAAAAACTTGCGCGCAAGATCGCAGATAATGCACCTTTCTCGAACTACCTGATGATGCAGGCAATCTCGCGCATTCAGGACATGCCCCGCTCTGAAGGGTTATTCACGGAAAGCCTCGCTGCAGCAATGTCGCAAACGTCTGATGGCGCGAAAGAAGGGCTGCGCGCATTTTTGGAAAAACGACCGCCGAAATTCAGATAACCAAGACAGATGAACGGGAAAACCGTCACTGCATCACCTTTGTCTCACTGGGAGGAGAAGACATGAAGAAACGTAGCTTTGTCAAAACAGCGATTGCCGGAGTGGTAACTGCCGCCGCATTGGGCGGCTCGGCCTATGCGCAAGAGGTCACTCTGCGCTTGCACCAGTTCCTGCCACCCCCTGCGACGGTGCCTGCCAAGATCCTCAAGCCCTGGGCGACTGCGGTGGAGGAGGCGTCTGGCGGTCGCATTGCGATCCAGCATTTCGATGCCATGTCTTTGGGTGGCCGTCCGCCCGAACTGATGGATCAGGCGCGTGACGGCGTTGTCGATCTGTCCATGACAGTGGTGGGCTATACGCCGGGCCGCTTCCCGCGAACAGAAGTTTTTGAACTACCCTTTATGATGACAAACCCTGTCGCCACCGCGTCCGCCTATTGGGAGATGGTCGAGACGGATTGGCAAAGCAATGAGTACAAGGATGTCAAAGTTCTTGGCGCATGGGTGCATGGCCCCGGTGTTGTCCACTCTAAGGACGGTGTTAACAGCCTTGAGGATATGAAAGGTCTGACCGTGCGCGGCCCGACCCGTATCATCAACGATATGCTCTCTGAGCTGGGCGCAGAGCCTGTTGGCATGCCGCTGCCCGCAATCCCCGAGGCGCTGTCCAAGGGCGTTGTCAAAGGCACTGTCATTCCATGGGAAGTGACCCCTGCGATCCGCCTGTCGGAGCTGGTGACGAACCACACGGAGTTCACTGGCGACGAAGCGCTTTATGCGGCAACAATCGTTCTTGTGATGAACAAGGCCAAGTATGAGGCGCTGCCCGATGATCTCAAAGCGATTATTGATGCAGAGTCAGGCGCAAAACTGTCCAAGTTCGCCACTCAGGTAATGTGGGACGAGGACGCACCAGCGCGTGCCATTGCAGAAAAAGCTGGCAACACCATTGTTGAGCTCGACGCAGCAGAGGTCGCGCGCTGGAAAGACGCAGCGGGCCCCGTGATCGAGCGCTGGATTGCTGACATGGACGGCAAGGGCCTCGATGGCTCAGCGCTAATCGAGCAGGCCAAAGCGCTGATCAAAAAGCACGGCGGCTAATAGTTGACGACATCAGGGCAAGGGAGCCATTAGGCATCCTTGCCCTATTTGAAGGGCAAAAAAACGATGTATCACGCACTCGACAAACTGGCGCAAGCGCTTGCGCGTGCTCTGGCTTTGGCTGGTGGCGTGGTCCTGTTGGGCATTACCTTGCTGACTTGCGTGTCGATCATCGGGCGTGTCTTTGTGCCCCTGGACATCGGGCTGGGACCCATTCGCGGCATTTATGACATGACGGAGATCGGCATGGCCGCCGCCATCTTCGCCTTTCTGCCTTGGGCGCAGTTCAAGGAAGCCCATGCGCGCGTCGATCTGTTCCAGTTCGCAATGCCGCGTAAGGCCGATCAGTTTCTTGACCTGCTGTTCAATGCTGGGATGGCCTTCGTGGCGGCGGTTGGAACCTATCGGCTCTACCTCGGTATGCAGGACAAGCTGTCGTACGGTGAAACGACGCTGATTGCCCAGATTCCTGTCTGGCAGGGATATGCCGCGGGCCTTATCGGCGCGGTGGGCTTTGTCATCGTCTCCGTGTTTTGCACGTTCCGTGCCCTGCGCCGGCTGGCCGGGTATGTGGACAATCCCGAAGGGATTCAGGCATGACCAACATCGAACTGGCGATCTGGTCCCTGCCGGTACTGTTGATCCTTGTTTTCTTGCGCGCGCCCATCGCACTTGCCATGATCGGCGTTGGTGTTGGTGGCACGTATCTGGTAATCGGGACGCCCATGATGACGCTCAACCAGCTCAAGACGCTGACCTACGGCACCTTTTCCAACTATTCGTTTTCAATCATCCCGCTGTTCTTGCTGATGGGTCAGTTCGCCACGCTGTCTGGCATGTCCACATCATTGTTCAAGGCCGCAGAGAGCTTTCTGGGTCACCGCAAAGGTGGTGTGGCTATGTCTGCCATCGGGGCCTGCGCGGGCTTTGGCGCGATTTGCGGGTCATCGCTGGCGACGGCGGCCACTATGGGGCAGGTCGCCTTGCCCGAGATGAAGCGCTATGGTTACCCCGACAGCCTGTCCACCGGGGCGCTGGCGGCGGGGGGCACCCTTGGCATTCTGATCCCGCCCTCTGTGATCCTTGTGATCTACGCAATCCTGGCGGAGCAGAACATCGCCAAACTCTTTGTCGCGGCGTTTATCCCCGGCATTTTGGCCGCCATCGGTTACATGATCGCGATTTCAATCTGGGTGCGCGTGCGGCCCAATGCCGCCCGGTTAAGCCCGCGTGTGCCATGGGGGCAACGCATGGTCATGCTTGGAAAGATCTGGCCAGTTATCCTGATTTTCGTGGCTGTTGTCGGCGGCATCTACGCAGGTATTTTCACCCCAACTGAAGCTGCGGCTGTTGGCGCGGCGGGCACATTCATTGCCGCGTTGGCAAGTGGCGAAATGACATGGCCGCGCCTGACGGAATCCATCCTGTCCACGGCCAGCGCATCAGCGATGATCTTTCTGATCATTTTGGGCGCGGGCATCTACAACAACTTCCTGTCGCTCACACAATTGCCGCAAGAAGCTTCTGCCTGGGTTGGCACACAAGGTTTCTCACCGTGGTTCGTGCTAACAATCGTTCTTATCATGTATCTTCTGTTCGGCTGCGTGATGGACAGTTTGTCGATGGTCCTTTTGACTGTACCGATAATTTTCCCGATCATGTCCGTGCTCGACTTCGGGATGAGCGTGAACGACTTCGGCCTCTGGTTCGGCATTCTTGTGCTGATCGTCGTGGAGGTCGGATTGATCACACCGCCCGTAGGGATGAATCTCTTCATCATCAACGGGATGTCCAAGACCACACCCATCAGCGAAACCTACAAAGGGGCGCTGCCCTTCGTGATTACCGACATCGTCCGGGTCGTGATATTAGCGTCTTTCCCGGCGGTCACGCTCTGGCTGGTCTGGGTCATCGACGCACTTTAGGCGAGTTACCCTCGTGAGGAAGCGCGGCACCCCTCATCTGTCCGACTTGGAAACGGGCTTTACCCAGAGGCGCTAACCCTGAGACCTTTTTCGATAATGGGCGGCACGGCGTTTAGTGTTTCGACAGCAAAGCCAGCCGCAGCCTTGTAGCCAGCCATAAACGCGGCGTGCTCCGCCTGCGGGATCACGCCATCAATGCTGTCGAACATTCCGCCACAGCGTTCATCGACGATATTGAGCAATCCGAACGGCCCTGCACGCCTGTTGCGCAAAACAAGCTCGGATACTCGGCCGCACAATTCTTGGTCATAGGCCGCGAGGGCCTCGGCGTTCACCCCATGCTCCAGAATCTTTGCTGCTAGAACCCGCCCGTCCACAGTGGCTTGCGTCGCGCCGTTGGAACCGGCCGGATACATCGCGTGCGCGGCGTCGCCAAGCAAGGCGACATTCCCGTCTTGCCAAGTGGGAATGGGGGCGCGGTCGATCATAGGGTCTCCAAAGGCCGTCTCGACTCCTCGAAACAGCGTGGGCACATTCAGCCAATCTCAGTTACAGTCTTCAAAATGATGGATGAATATATCGATACTGGTTGGCTTGAACCAACCGCTTTCGCGACCAGCGGGATCGTCGTAAGTGACCTCGGAAATCCATCTGATCCAAGGCAGCCCGTCGGTATCAGGGGGTGAGATTGGATATAACACCACGCGTTGTTTGTGGGTGCTCAGCCCTATGAATGATGAGCCGGTCCTGATCGGTCTGGACCGTGTTGTCCCACGCAACATGATCGCGCCGCCCCAGTGAATTGGGGGCTGGTAAGGGTGCATCTGCGCCCGGATTCCTGAATGAATGCTGTCCGCACCAATTAAAAGCGCCCCGCTTTGTGTTGTCTGTCGTCCGGCCGCCGTTTCAATCGTAGCAATGATGCCGCCATCAGCATTGTTCTGGTAGCCCAAAACACGCGCCCCCAATTGCACTGTATCGGCGCCAGCACGGGCGATCAGGTTTTGTTAAAGCACCAAGTGAAGCTGGCCGCAATGCGGCGCGTACTGAGGCCATGCACAACCAACGTCCAATCCGCGCGGCTTGGCATAGATGGCCTTGCCGTTCAGCCCGACCAACGCGCATTCCTTCGCAGGTACGCCAACCTGATCCAACTCATTGGTGCTAAAACCCATTTGGAGAAGCTCCCGCACACCGTTCGGCTGAAAGCTGAACCCAAAGCCAAGAGGGCGAAGCTGTTCGACTGTCTCGAAAACAATGGTGGGCACACCGATCTGATCAAGCGTCAAAGCCAGCGCCAGCCAACCAATGCCTCCTCCTGCGATAAGTACGGTCTGATCAGAGAATGGCCTACTCCATTTTATCGGGACCCGAACTAAACGCTCAGTATCTCGGGATTGCCCCCAAACAGCTCGGCAATCTTGCCTGCGTTGTTGGCACGCATAGCACGTTGGTTGAGCGAGCCTTTTTCGGTGACCTCGCCTTTGTCAAGGCTGGGCTCATCGCGCAGGATTGCGGCGCGCCGCACGCGGCTGGCTGAACCTGTGGCACGCTGGGCCGCGCTGCTCAGCTTGTCGTGTAAAGCAGCATGCAGCTGATCCGTTTCCATGTGCTTGGCCTGTTCTGACAGCAGCAAGAGCGCGCCGAGTTCGGCTCGGTTCTCACCGGTGATCACAGCATCGCGAACAAGCCCGTCCATGGCATCGACGAGCGCCGAACGTACTGCGCCAACAGCAACCCATGTGCCAGTGTTCAGCTTGAAATTTTCAGCAACGCGCCCGTCAAAAAAGAAGCCCTTGGTGAAATCTGCCGGATCAGCAGGGCGCAGGGCATCGCCCATGCAATAGTACCCCTCCTCGTCAAACGCTTCGGCTGTACTCTGTGGATCGCCAAAATAGCCCGGTGTGATGCTTGGCCCTTTCAGGCGCACCTCAAGCTTTCCGCCGTTCGGGACAAGTTTCATGGACAGCCCCGCCGAGGGCACACCAACATTGCCTGAGAAGTCCTGCACATCCGTGCAAGTCAATGCAAAAGGCGCCGTTTCCGTCGCGCCCAAACTGCTGGACAGAAGAACCTCCCGTCCGGTTGTCTTGCGCCCAATCGCGCGCAACCTGTCCCACGTGCGTTGCGCCATCCCTGCGCCTGCGTAAAACATCATGCCCAGCTGGCTGAAGAACGTCTTCGCAAGGGTCGAGTCCGCTTCGAGTTCGTCAATCAGCATATCCCAGCCGACAGGGACGTTGAAATACCACGTGCAGGCCACTTCACGCAGATTGCGCAGGGTTTCGTCAAAGGCACCGGGGGCGGGTTTGCCTTCGTCGATGTAGTAGGTGCCGCCGTTTGTCAGAACGAGGTAGGAAACCTTGTTGCCCGCTGCGGTGTGGTTCCAAGGCGCCCAATCCAACACGACAGGCGGGCGTTTTTCCAAAAAGCGATAGCAATCGCGGACCATTGCCTGGTTTGCGCAGATCATGCCGTTGGTGTTGATAACGGCCTTGGGGTTTCCTGTTGAACCGGAAGTGAAGAGATATTTGACAACGGTAGTCGAAGTTACGGTTGCGCGTGCTTGGCCCGCGGATGGCCCATCACCTTGCAACAGATCAGCAAAGGGCACCGACGATGCCCCGCGCAGTGCGATCACCTCCCGCTGCGGCGAAGAGATCGACGCAAGTGCCGGGGCAAACTGATCGGCATCCTCGGCGTAGACTGCGCCCGGATTCAGGAGCGCTGCGATGTCCTTAAGCTTGCTGTGATCTTTTGAGACCAGAGAATAGGCGGGGCTGACAGGTGCAAAAGGAATGCCGACGTAAAAACATGCAACCCCGAGAAGCCCATGCTCCAGAGAATTACCTGACAGGATCAAGAGCGGCCTGTCAGGTCCCAGCCCCATCTCCAGCAGGTGTGACCCGATTTGGCGCGCAGCGGTGCGCGCCTCACCGTAGGTGATCTTGCGCCAGTCCCCCTGATCATCGCGCCGTGCGAGCCAGGGCTGATCCGGCGTGGCGTCAGCCCATTTGTCGAGATAATCCGCCAGAGTTGGCAAATGCTCAGGCAGAGCTTTGGTTTGCTCCATGAGGATCGTGCCGTCGTCGCGGGTAGTGATGTCAAACGTCGGCGACCAGAAATCGTTTGGGTCCAGCGCGCTCATACTAACGAGGCGCCATGCGTATGGCGCCGTCCAAGCGGATGGTTTCACCATTGAGCATGGAATTTTGGGTAATGTGGCTTACCATTGCGGCATATTCAGTAGGATCGCCAAGCCTTGATGGAAATGGCACCTGCGCCCCGAGCGAGGCCTGTACCTCCTGTGGCAGCTCATCAAGAAGTGGTGTTAGAAACAGGCCCGGCGCGATCGTGCAGACGCGTACACCCTTGTCAGCCAAGTCACGCGCCATGGGCAAGGTCATCCCGACAATGCCGCCCTTTGAGGCGGAATAGGCAAGCTGACCAACTTGCCCGTCAAAAGCCGCCACGGAAGCGGTGTTCACGATAACGCCGCGCGCGCCATCGGGTGCGATCGGCTCTGCCGCGCACATTTGTGCAGCCGCTTGACTGGCGCAATTGAAACTGCCCATAAGATTAACCCTCAAGGTCTTTTCGAACAATCCCGGATCGTGGGGGGCACCACGCGAGACCGTCTTGGCCGCGCCGCCGATCCCGGCACAGTTCACCAAAACGCGCAATGATCCCAGTGTATCCTGAACATCTGCGATGCCCGCTGCGACGGAGGCGGGATCGGCGACATCAACTTTGACGAACCGCCCACCAATCTTGTCCGCATGCACGCGACCCGCCTCTTCATTAAGATCAAACAGAGCGAGTTTGAGCCCGTCGGAGGCAAGCTGTTCAGCTGTCGCCGCGCCAAGTCCTGACGCGCCGCCTGTTACGATTGCCGTATGTCCGGCCCAATTCTGTAAGCTCATTTTCATTCTCCTCTACGGCGGATTTTTTTCAACAGGGACAAGAGCTGCGCTTTTTCGGCTTCCGTCATGTTGCTAAACAGGCTGTCTTCATGCGCGCGTACCGCCTCGATTGTCTCACGATACAGCTGACGTCCCGCATCGGTGGGGACCAACGCCTGGACACGCCGGTCAGTTGGCACTTGCACGCGTGATAAACAGCCCTTCGCCTCCAACTCGTCTACAATTGCGACAAGCCCTGATCGTTCAATCCCCATCATCCGCGCCAACTCACTCTGCGTGATATTGGGGTGATCGTTGGTCAGGGAGAGTGCGGAAAACACTCGGGCAGAAAGACCGTCCTTGCCCATTGCGTCGCGAAAATCCTCTTTGACGACGATGTATGCGCGCTTGAGATTATAGCCGACGAGTTCTTCCAGATCAGGTGTTTTGAGATCATTGTTGGCAACGATCCGTGGCGTGTGCTTGGCCATAACCAGCCTCCATTTAGACATAGTCACAATAGGCCCAAGTTGTTACATTGGTAAACAGTTATTCCTATGAAAGGCTTTGCAATGGACCTGCCGACACCAAAATTGGACGAGGTTTGCACGCTGCATGTTGAACTGGATGTGATCCGCGAAATGGGCGCGGGCCGTGCAGGGCACCGGCGGATCATTCCAATTGTGGGCGGTACGGTCACGGGCGCGCGTCTGGCTGGGCGCATCCTGAATCTTGGTGCCGATTGGCAAACCATCTTTGTGGGAGGGCTGGCCGAACTTGATACGCGGTACGCGGTGGAAACCGATGATGGAGCCATCATCGAGATTATTAATTACGGGTTTCGTCATGGGCCGGAAGAGGTGCTTGCTGCTGTTGCGCGCGGCGAAGAGGTTGACCCGACCGCCTATTACATGCGCACGCACGCACGGCTGGAAACGGGCGATGAGCGTTATGACTGGGTGAACCGGACGCTGTTCGTCGGTGTCGGCGCTCGGTTTCAACAAGCGGTGCAGGTCACGCTATACGCACTGACCTGACTTTTACTGCATCCCGAACGGGGTGTGCACCTTCACCCCAGAATAGCATCAGCCAAACTATATTAAGACTTACGCGAATGGCCGCTTCTTGCGCTGCGCAGCGGCATTCAGTTTTTCGCTCATACCGCATTTTCACGCTGTGAGCACGTGCAGCGTAGAAATTAAATTCACACAATGGGCGACTGCCGTCATTCGTGGCGCAAAGCACCATTGGCCGCAATGCGGAAATCCGGCCGTTCGCTGAGCTAGTGGCTAATGTCTCAGTTGCGCGGCCTTATGTATCAAACGCACCAACAATATATCTTATAAAAACAACGCTGTGAATCCATAATAGGGTATGGCTCCTTGCTTAGAGCAAGCGCCCATGCCGGGGGGATCTATGGAGCACAAATTATTTGGACTAATCAAGAAACGTGGCGAGATAGCAGGCCAGCACAAGGTCGCGCTAAAGGCCGCTGATGCCCTTAAGGCCGATCTGGACGCCATAGACCGTGCGCTGGTCCTGTGCGTGCCTATTTTACCAACTTTCCGCGGTGCGGGGTATGACTGGTACCGGAAGCCTATGAAAATGTTAGTCAAAATTATGCCGAAAATCGGAAAATGACAGCTATCCGCCGCCATTTGAGCTTTCGAGGCTTTGTAATGACAAAAAACCGCGACGGGTCAGCTGGCGAAACATGACGCTTTAGATCGCATTCAGGTAGTAAGTATTTTGCGATACTTGTTCATCGCGTTTCGGAGCTCGCCATAGGTTTGAATGTCTCGGCCTTCGAATATGGCGATCATAGCGACCAGAGCACGAGCTGTCGCGACTGCGTCACCCATGGCTGTGTGCCTCTGGGTTTGCGGAATACAGACCCCAAGCCGGTCACAAATTGCATCAAGCGTGTGGACCGCCGAACCACCAAATATTGCGGCCGACATAAGCACAGTATCCAGAACGGGATGATCAAAACGCAGGCCGGTCTTTTGGGTTTGTTTGTGCAGAAACGCCATATCAAAAGCAGCATTATGCGCGACGAAAACGGATTCCTTCGAAAAGGCGTGAAACTCTGTACAAACGGCACTGAAGTAGGGCGCATCAGTAACCATCTCATTGCTTATGCGATGAACGTCTGTGGATCGTTTCGGAATTGTCATTTCCGGATTGACCAAGGTTTCAAAGGCTTCACCTTGAACGATTTTGCCGTTCACAACACGAACCGCACCCAATTGCACAACCTCGTCAGTGACGGGGTCCAGTCCGGTGGTTTCGGTATCGAACACGACATAGACCAAATCGCGCAGGAGCGTATCGGATAGGCTATCTGACTGTGCAGAGTTCAATAGATCGAAATCATATGTCAGGGGGCGCGCCGCAGAGGGTTCAAGCGGCTCAAGCATCAAAGTGTACCCGCCATCGGGTCCATAGGTTCGGATGGTGCCCGAATAGACCCTGCCGCACCGTGATACCACGGTGACAAGCATATGCTCGGTGCCCGTGTCCTGCATCTGCGACAGCGCACTGATGATGGCGGGCGCGTCGAAGTAGTCAAACAGGGATGTCTTTAAACGCGCAGCCCCGACCCGCTCCATCAAAGCAGCAGCCTGTCCATCGTATAGCACAATCTGATGATCCGCAGTGGCGAGGAAGGTTGCGACAGGAATATCGGAAAGGATTTTCACAAGTTGATCGCGCTGCGCCGTCACTTCTGCAAGCTCCTTCGTGGTAGCTTCCGATCGCGCCCGCATGACGTTCTCAAGAATAGTACCCATAGCCGAAGCAGCAGGGGCTAGATCACCGAGGTATTTGGCATTTGTGACATCAATTGGCGTACTGACATCGGCATGCGCGCGGACCCGCAGACTGGCTGCAATCGATTCAATAGGCTTGCTGACGTTGTCGTCGAACAACAACCAGATGAATGCCACGAGGCCCGTGACCCCGAAGCCAGCAATCAGCCCTGTGGTTACAAAAGCGGACAAGGCCTCCGGCACGCCCAGTTGGCGAAATCCAATCCATAACGCGGACAGGGTGATGGCCAGACTGCCAATTGCGAGCAGACAAAAGAACAGCAAAATCCGTGTGCGCAAACCGAGATGTTTCATGTCAGGTGCCCGCGCAGGCAACCCGCAACAAAGGGGCGTCTGCGTCCATAGGGAGCCAATCTGCGTTCAACACTGTGCCGTCTGATCCAAAATTGACACCATCAACCAGATCGGCGCGGGCATTTGCGGCACAGTCAAACAACGCGGGAATTTTCGCCGTGCGCGCCCAACGCCCATAGATGATCAGATCAACGATCCTTTGGTCGGGATGGTCAGGATGGGTGCGCGCCGTCGCCTGATCAACGGCCATAAATCTGCTGACAAACGGTTTCACGTAAGTCCAAGGGCGGTAAAGCCGGATTTCTTCTACCGTTTCGGCGACAACAAATCCTTCGGGCATATTGGCTTGTGCACGATTGAACCAGCTGTACTCGCTTGAGATTGTGGCGATCAGCATGGCCAAACCGGCCGACGCTGGAACCAGCCACGACGGCAGCCGACCTTTGAGGGTGCGGTTTATGGCCCAGACCAAAAGCGCGGTCGCGATGCCCGCGACGATTGTGCCGATGAGTTCGAAAAACATGGACTTGCTTCCTTCTTCTTTTAGGCGAGCGCCCCGCGCCCTTGCATAAGGGCGGATTGCATTGTTTTGATCACAACAAAGGCATCCCGCAAATGACTTCGCTCAAAACCTGAAAGTGTCGCGGGGGGCAGAAAGTTGTCCGGTGCTCTGCCTTGCTTGATCAGGTTCGCCTGATGTTCCAGCCGCGTTTGTGCGACGAAGTCATAGGCGTCAATCAAATCACTGCCGCCGCTTTCGCTGATGATGCCGGCCGACAAAGCCGCTTCAAGTCGTGCGCGGGTGTTTAGGGCTGGCAGCTGTCCTTGAAGGGCGTACATGCGCCCAAGATCGACTACCGGGATCACGCCATTCAGCTTGGTATCGATGGTATTGCGATGCTCGCCCGCGCGGATCGTTGTCAAACCGCGTAGCAGCCCAAGAGGTGTCGCGTGGGTCAAGGCGTTTGTCGCCATGTGGGCCGTGAAGATCGAATTGCCAGCGGCGGCATTCAAGGTTTGTGCGTGCAAGTCATCAAAAAGAGATTCATCCCCGCCAATGGGACGCAGGTCGAACATGACGGACGCAAGCATCTGTGCCTCTTTGCTGGGACTGGCAATCCAACCTTTGAAGTAGTCTTTCCAAACGGAGAGTGGTTGTTGCCAAAGCGGGTTCGTCGCCATCATATCGCCTGGACAATAGACGTAACCACAGGCGTTCAAGCCGTCGCTCACAAACTGCGCAAACGGTTGAAAGTACTCTAGATCAGTGTCGCTGGTCCCGTCCTCAAGGATCAGGCAGTTGTCCTGATCCGACACACCTGTTTGCTCTTGCCGTCCTTGTGATCCACATGCCAGCCACAGATATTTTGCGGGCGGCGGGCCGAATTTTTCCTCGGCCAGTCGCAGCAGGCGGCGGGTGACCACGTCAGCGATATCCGTAATCATGCGCGTTACAGCGTCGTGACGATTTCCCGCAGCAACAAGCTGGACGAGCAGTCCGGGGATGCGGGCGGTGATCTCTGCCAGATCCGCAGCGGATCTTGCATGGGCCGCTTGTGCGACCAGGCTTGCGGCATGGGAGGCCTGAAAACGGGTGAGGTCGGTCTGTGTGACAATCCCAACGAGCCGACCGGCAGAGACCACAGGCAAGTGACCCAAGCGGTATTCCATCATCAGGTGCAACACATCCGATCCGATGGCGGAGGGGGGCAGCACACGCGGATTGGCGGTCATGATGCTGGAAACGGGCGTGTCTTTGGGCAAATCCTCAGCAACGGCTTTGTTAACGATGTCGCGCAGGGTCACAATCCCAACCAGAGCGCTATCGGCTACGACACAAAGGCACGATATCCGGCCGTCGCGCATGATGCGTCCGGCGGTTTTGATTGATGTGTCGGGCGAACAGACGGCAGGACCTGTCGCCATAAGAGCCTCGACGCGGACACTGGTCAGATCAGCCTTGCGTGATGGTGCAGCGGGGCCGCTACGGTCAAAGAACCGCTGGAACGCTTCGTGTTGCGTCAAAAGCGAACGAAACAACGCGGCAGGGATACATAGCAGGCGGCAATCTTCGTCGGCGGTGGCGGTGGTGACGGCAATGTTGTCGCGCAACAGACCACGTTCGCCAAATGAATTTTCGCGGTTGAGCAAGGAAAGAGGCGCGCCGCTTGCATCAGTGATCGAAACTTGACCACTTCCGATGATATAAAGACCTTTCAGATGGTCTCCGCAGGCATAGATTTGCTGACCTTTGCCAACATCTATCCATGTGCTTTGCTTAAGAATGTCATTGCGTGCGTCACTAGACAGCACGTCATAGGGGTGCAGGTAGGACAGAATGGATGGTTGATCTATCGACACAAGTGCAGCCCTTTCGTGGGATGTGGTTCTGGCGCAGAAATTGCGCCAGAACCTTTTGTTTTAGTGATCTACTGCACCGCCAGCGCCTGCTGGTACACGCACGCTTTCAACCAGATCCTTGATCTCTTGCGGGGTGTCTTTGGTAGCCATGGACACACCATAAGCAACCGCAAAGTTGATCGCCGCACCTACCGCACCGATTGCGGTGGACTGGATGCCAAACAACGACCCGTCAACCGTATCGGGGAACGAGTTTGTCCCGGCAACGAACAACCAACCCTTGTGCAGGAAGATATAGACAAGCGTAAAGATCAGACCGGACAACATGCCGGCAACTGCGCCTACGTTGTTCACCCGCTTGGAGAAGATACCCATCATCAACGCCGGGAAGATCGACGCCGCTGCAAGACCAAAGGCCAAGGCCACGGTTTGTGCCGCAAAGCCTGGGGGATTCAGGCCAAGGATAGTCGCAACAACGATGGCAACCGCCATGGCAATGCGCGCCGACAACAGCTCTGCCTTCTCTGACATGTTGGGGGCGAATTGACCTTTCAGCAAGTCGTGGCTGACAGCGGATGAAATCGCCAGCAGCAAACCAGCCGCTGTGGACAACGCAGCTGCAAGGCCACCCGCGGCAACAAGGCCGATAACCCAGCTTGGCAAGCTTGCGATTTCGGGGTTGGCAAGCACGAGGATGTCACGGTTGAAGTTGGTCAGCTCGTTGCCTTCCCACCCGTTCGCCGCCGCACGCTCGGTCATCGCTTCGGACTTGTCGTTGTAGTACTGGATACGACCGTCACCGTTTTTGTCTTCCCAATCGAGAAGACCGGTTTTCTGCCATGTTTCCATCCAATCATAGGCTGCGTCTTCTTCGATCATCTGAACAGACACCGCGTCGCCATTTGTACCGTCAGGCCACATCAGATTTGTGATGTTCAAACGTGCCATCGCACCAACAGCAGGAGCCGTGAGGTAAAGAAGTGCGATGAAGACCAATGCCCAACCAGCGGACCAGCGGGCGTCAGACACTTTCGGAACGGTGAAAAAGCGCATGATGACGTGGGGCAGACCAGCTGTACCAATCATCAACGACAGCGTGAACAGGATCATGTTCAAGTTGTCTTTGTGCGCTTCTGTATAGCTGGCAAAACCCAGTTCGGTCACAACTTGATCAAGCTTTTGCAGCAGATAAACGCTACCTTCGCCGCCTGTGTTGGCGGTTTCACCAAACAGGCCAAGGCCCGGGATCGGGTTGCCTGTCAGCTGCAACGAGATGAACACAGCCGGAATCGTATAGGCAAGGATCAGAACAACGTATTGAGCAACCTGCGTGTACGTCACGCCTTTCATGCCGCCGAACACCGCATATGCAAACACAACGCACGCACCGATAAGAAGACCAGAAGTATTGGAAATCTCAAGGAAGCGACCGAATGCAACGCCGACACCTGTCATTTGACCGATCACATAAGTCGTAGATGCGATGATCAGACAGATCACGGCAACCAGACGTGCAGTTGGAGAATAGAAACGGTCGCCAATGAATTCGGACACGGTGTATTTACCGAACTTGCGCAAGTAAGGTGCCAGAAGCAGCGCCAGCAAAACGTAGCCGCCAGTCCAGCCCATCAGATAGGAAGAGTTGTCGTATCCGGTGAAGGCAATCAAGCCAGCCATCGAAATGAACGATGCCGCAGACATCCAGTCAGCCGCAGTCGCCATACCGTTGGTAACAGGGTGAACGCCGCGGCCAGCGGCATAAAACTCAGACGTGGACCCCGCCCGGGCCCAAATCGCGATGCCGATGTAAAGCGCGAATGACGCGCCTACAAACAGCAGGTTAATGGTAAACTGTTCCATGCTGATTATTCCTCCACACCGTGTTCACGGTCCAACTTGTTCATACGCCATGCGTAGAAAAAGATGATCGCGAGAAAAACGAGGATCGACCCCTGTTGGGCAACCCAGAAACCAAGGTCGGTCCCGCCGATTTGAATGCCCGAAAGCAACGGCCGGAACAGAATTCCAAAGCCGAAAGGGACAATAGCCCAAATGATCAGGCTTATCTTAATTATTCGCATATTGGCGGTCCAATATGCCTTTGGATCGGGTTGTTCACTCATTGTGTTTCCTCCATTTGAGCTGTTTTTGAATTCTTACTTGCCGCGTGAACACCGCGGACGTCTACCACAATTGGGCGCACGATCTGGCGTAGGGCTTCGGTGATGGCGGCAATGTCACCCATGGCGTCCAATGCCTCCAGGGTGCCTGATTTCTCATAAAACGCAATAAGCGGCGCTGTTTCATTGTGATAAGCCACAAGGCGTCGGCGCACCGTTTCCGGATTGTCATCCGCGCGACGGCGGAACTTTTGTCCACCGCATTTATCGCAGGTACCGTCCACAACAGGGCGCTTGAACGTCTCGTGATACCCTTCGCCACAGCCGTCACAGGTGTGACGGCCCGAAATGCGTTCCACCATCGCATCGTCTTGAACCTCAAGACTGATGGCTGCATGCACCTGCGAGCCGTAGGATGCCAGAAGCTCTGACAAGGCTTCGGCCTGCGGGATTGTCCGCGGGAAACCGTCAAGGATTACGCCAGCTGCACAATCAGGATCGGCAAGCCGGTCGCGCAGGATGTTGATGACGATCTCGTCGCTCACCAATCCACCGGAGTCCATCACGGATTTGGCTGCTTTGCCCGCAGGGGTGCCCGCGGCAACAGCCTGTCGCAACAAATCCCCTGTGGATAGCTGGACCAGGCCGAATTGGTCTTCCAGAACCTTTGCCTGGGTTCCTTTGCCTGCACCTGGTGGTCCAAGCAAAATAAGAACCGGTACGTTGCTATAGTCACGCATGTCTCACTCCTTGTTCATTCTGTTTTCAATCAGGTCATCCACCACGGTTGGATCGGCCAGCGTTGACGTATCGCCCAGTGTACCAAAGTCGTTCTCCGCAATCTTGCGCAGGATGCGGCGCATGATTTTGCCAGACCGGGTCTTAGGCAGGCCCGGTGCCCATTGGATCAGGTCAGGCGCTGCGATCGGGCCAATCTCTGTGCGAACCCATGTGCGCAATTCCTTGCGCAACTCATCGCTGGGCTCTTGCCCGTTCATCAAGGTCACGTAGCAATAGATGCCTTGGCCCTTGATCTCGTGGGGGTAGCCTACGACAGCAGCTTCGGCGACTTTTGCATGCGCGACCAGCGCGCTTTCAACTTCTGCCGTACCCATCCGGTGGCCGGATACGTTGATCACGTCATCGACGCGTCCAGTTATCCAATAGTCGCCATCTTCGTCCCGACGACAGCCATCACCTGTGAAGTAGTAGCCCTTGTAGTCGGAGAAATACGTTTGCTCGAACCGGTCATGATCACCCCAGATGGTGCGCATCTGGCCGGGCCAGCTGCCCTTCAGGCACAGCACGCCTTCGCAGGCAGTTTCATGGATTTCTTCACCTGTTGTTGGCTCTAGCACAACCGGCTCGACGCCAAAGAACGGCTTCATCGCCGATCCCGGTTTCAACGCATGCGCGCCGGGCAGGGGGGTCAGCAGGTGACCGCCGGTTTCGGTCTGCCACCATGTATCGACGATGGGCAGCTTTCCTTTGCCGACGACATCGTTGTACCAGTTCCAAGCTTCGGGATTGATAGGCTCGCCCACGGTGCCCAGCACCTTGAGGCTGCTGAGGTCGCATTTCTCGACAAACTCTGGCCCTTGGGCCATCAACGCGCGGATTGCAGTCGGGGCAGTATAGAACTGGGCGACTTTATGTTTTTCACAGACCTGCCAGAAACGGCTGGCATCGGGATAAGTGGGCACACCCTCGAACATAAGCGTCGTCGCACCATTGGCCAGCGGGCCATAGACGATATAGCTATGGCCTGTGACCCAGCCGACATCGGCGGTACACCAGTATACGTCACCTTCGTGGTAGTCGAACACCAACTCCTGCGTCATCGCGGCATAAACCAGATACCCGCCGGAGGTATGCACAACACCTTTCGGCTGACCCGTGGAGCCGGACGTATAGAGAATAAACAGCGGGTCTTCCGCACTGACCTCAACAGGGGGGCAGTCCGCAGATGCATCGGCTGCAAGCGCGCCATAGTCCAGGTCACGCCCGTCAACCCAGGTCGTCTGGCCGCCGGTGCGTTTCACAACAAGGCATTTGACCGTGTCTTTGCAATGCAACAACGCGGCGTCTGCGTTTGATTTCAAAGGTGTTTGCCGCCCGCCACGGGGCGCATAATCCGCCGTGATAACAATCTTTGCGTCCGATCCGTTGACCCGCGCTGCCAATGCGTCAGGCGAAAAGCCCGCAAACACGATGGAGTGGATCGCGCCAATCCGCGCACAGGCCAACATGGCATATGCTGCTTCTGGGATCATCGGCAGATAGATCACAACGCGGTCGCCCTTGGTCACACCCTGGTCCTTGAGCACATTCGCCATCCGACAGACTGCGTCATGCAGCGCCTTGTAGGTGATGTGTTGCGCTTCCTCATCCGGGCTGTCGGGTTCAAAGATGATCGCAGTCTGATCGCCGCGTCTCGCAAGGTGCCGGTCGATGCAATTTGCCGATACGTTCAGGGTCGCATCAGCGTACCAGTTGATGTGCACATTGCCCAAGGTGAAGTCGACGTCTTTGACGGATGTATAGGGCTTGATCCAGTCGATCCGCTTGCCTTGCTCACCCCAGAATGCATCGGGGTCTGCAAGCGATGCGGCATACATCTTATTATATTTCGCTTCATCAATATGCGCGTTCGCGACCATTTCGGCGCTGGGCGCATATGTCTTCAACTTCGCATCTGCTGACATTTTGTATCTCCTCCAAGAGTTAGTTAATCGGCTGTGACGTATGAACCGGGGGCGGCTTCTATTGCCTTGTATTTCCCCTTTTTTGCGGGCTTGCGCGCTGGAACCGTCTTACTGCCACGGGCGTCCAGCCACCGCGCCCAGTGCGGCCACCATGAACCTTCGTGCACCTCGGCCTGCGCTTCGAACTCATCCGGGGATGCGGGATAAGTTGCGCTGGTCAAATAGTTGTATTTGGGGCGTTCGGTGGGCGGGTTAATCACCCCCGCGATGTGGCCGGAACCGCCAAGGACAAATTCGACCTCGCCGCCCAGAAAATCGGTTGCGGGATAGACCGACCGCCAAGGTGCGATGTGGTCCAGTTGCGTTGCCAGAATAAAGCACGGCGTTTTGATCTTGGTGATGTCGATCTTGACGCCTTTGAGTTCAAGCGCATCGGGCTTGCGCAAACCGTTCTGCAGATACACCTCTTCGAGATACCAAAGCAGCATGGCTGACGGCAGGCGTGTGGAATCCGAATTCCACGACAGCAGGTCAAACGCGCGCGGCTTCTGGCCGCGCAGATAGTTCGACTCCACAAAGGACCAAATCAGGTCCTTTTCACGCAACATAGAGAACATGTCTTGCAGGTGATGGGCGTCAAGATAGCCTTTTTCGGCCATGTGATGGCGCATGCTTTCCAAACGGTCGTCGTCAACGAACACACCAATCTCGCCGACATTTTCAAAGTCGACCATCGTGGCAAGCGTGGTAGCAGACGCAATCCGGTCATCGCCAATCTCCGCCAGATAAGCGAGCATTGCGGTCACGAGAATGCCACCAATACAGAACCCGAGGACGTTCGCTTTTTCCTCGCCAGTGATGTCGCGGATGACATCAAGTGCGGCCAGCGGACCTTCGGTCATGTAATCCGCAAAATCCTTATCCGCATGGTCCCGTGTCGGGTTGACCCATGACACTACAAAAACGGAGTGACCCTGATCCAACATGTACCGGATCAGGCTGTTTTCAGGTTTCATATCAAGGATGTAGAACTTGTTGATCCATGACGGCACAAACAGGATCGGTGTTGCATGCTGCTCTTTGGTCGTCGGATAATATTGGATCAGCTGCATCAAATCGTTCTGGAAAATAACCTCGCCTTTGGTGGTGGCAAGGTCAACGCCGACCTCAAATGCGTGCTCGTCGTTGGTCGCGATATCAAGCCGTCCTTCGCCGCGTTCAAGATCGGTCAGCAGGTTTTCAAGACCTGCCAACAGGCTTTCGCCTTTGGTCTGCATTAGCTCTTTGCGCGCGGCGGGGTTGGTCGCCAGATAGTTGCTGGGGGACATCGCGCTCATCATCTGGCGGGTATAAAAACTGACGCGCATGTGGTCTTTGGAGCCATCAGGCAGCCTGTCAAGCAAACCGTCTGTAGCACGTTCAAAGGCCAGAAACACATCGCGGTAGCTGCGCGAGACAGGATCATCGGACCAGCTTTGATCCTTGAAGCGTTTGTCCTTGACCGGTTCATCAGAGCCCATCCCGAACATCGCCTGCCAGGCGGCCATCATTTCAGTACCGACGGTCTTTTGGATATCCATCAACTTGGAAGGGTCAGACATCATGTCGGTCCAGAACGTGCCATAGGCCTTGGCAAGGGTCCCGGCATCCATCAGCGCATATTCGGCCCCCGACGCCTGCGCGACTGCGTGGCCCTGCATCTGGGCGCTTGCCATCATAGCGCGATTGGTCAAGCGCGCCAGACGCTCGGTCTGTTCGGCGATCTCGGTCGTTTCGGCAGATGTCACGTCGTCTTGCATAGCGAAAGATCCCTTGGTGTTGCGGCCTCCGGTAGACCCGTCCGGTCGGACGCCATTACCGCGCCCGACCGTTATTCAGGTGCGTTTACGCAAAGAACTGTGCGCCGTTGGCGGATATGGTTGATCCGTTGATGAACTGCGCGTCATCGGATGCCAAAAACGCTACGCACCGTGCGATTTCTTCGGGCTCACCCAGACGACCCGCAGGGATCTGGGCGATGATGGAATCCCGCACCTTTTCGGGAACGGCCATGACCATTTCCGTGGCGATATAGCCGGGGCAGACCGCATTTGCCGTTATGCCCGCGCGCGCCTTCCTGCGCCAGAGA
>Ga0209345_10000863_pt1 | contig 38867 bp, 55 predicted proteins | sample Cruoilmetagenom7_FD_187294 | JGI IMG/M metagenome (GOLD analysis project Ga0209345, IMG submission 187294) | Oil polluted marine microbial communities from Coal Oil Point, Santa Barbara, California, USA - Sample 7 (SPAdes) (version 2) | ecosystem: Environmental > Aquatic > Marine > Oil seeps ...
CTGGCTTGTGTTACTTGCCTTAATCGTATTTTTTTCCCTCTCAATGGCGGCAATATCCGTAATTGAGAACGCGCTGCGTAGAGGCGGTGATGCCCCGTCCGACTCGGATGCAGTCGGACAGTCGGACTGGGATCCGAACCCGAGACCTACTGATTAAAAGTCAGAATGATTTTTAATGTTTTCAATGGGTTGGGTGTTTTATCGTGTAAAATAATACCGTTTTATAACAATGGGTTCAGAAAGGGCCATCAGAAAGGACCGGCAGGTTTCCCCGCCGCCCGCAATATTCTCTAGGCCAACACCCCTTGCGCATAGAAGGCAACCAGTACCCGCACCACACCGACAGGTAGGATAGTGTAATCGGTCACATTGACGGTCCGCGTGTCGCCAGATGCGCTGACAAAGGCAATTGCGCCTGCGCCTTCCACATAGAGGGCGACAGCCGCGGTGGTTAGGTTATTTGCATCGTCGGGCGTAACAGGCATAATGTCTCGGGCTGGACCAGACATTGCAAGACTGCGGTTATCGAATGGATTAGTCATTTGGTTTCCTTTGTTTGGGTAAGTTTTCTTTGATGGAGGTTCAATGTGGCCCGACAAATCCTGCCCGCAAATCGTCGTACCAAGCTGCACAGCGGTCTGTGCGGGCATTTTGACGCTTTAACGCCCCGCTGGTCTTCAAAACTGCCACATCCAGCCGATCACCAACACGGACACCAGCTTGCGCGTGATTGCGGCAATCAGTGAGCAAATCAGGCAAGGTTTTTGACGCCTCAATCACAGCCTTGGCCTTGGCGGCATCCTTGAGCGGCTTATCACTGCAACCGATCAAAAAGAGCGGGGCCAACAACACAAGAAGGATGGATGTCTGTCGCATTCTGATAGTCCTCAATTTGGCGCTCGTAATCCAACGCCCTTGCATCGGCCTCATGCGCTTTCGATTGGAAGGTTTTGAGCGCATCAACGACCACTTGACGGCGGCGCTCTATCTCGGCCAGTTGCTCATGGGCCACCAAGGACACGAATTTGGACGCCTGCGCATCAACAGCGCGGCGCACAGCGCTATTCTTGTCAAACGAGACCCACAGGCCAGCAGCGAGAATTACCCCCACAGGCAAGCCTATTTGGAAGCGAAGGATTTTGAACAGCGCAGGAAGGATTTCCGCGCCCATGTTAAGCCTCGTTCGTCAGCTTCGAGCCGCGAGTGGTTATCCTCGGCAGCGTATCGAAGCCGACTTTTGACGGTAGTGGCACACCCTCCGGCCAGTGATATTGAGCGTTTCGTGCAATTTGGCTGTACGGATTGATGGAAACCGTGTTGCCCTGATTTCCGCCTAAACCCATGACGTCGCTGATGTCAGCATCGCGGCCGGCAACGAACGTCATGTGACCGCTGCCCGGTCTGCCGCGGCGTTCCATCGACATGATGGCACCAAGCGCAGGACCGTCAAGGCGGGTGCCATAACCATTCCAGCGCCACCCCAATGCAGCTGCTCGGTTTTTACCCACAATTGGAAGGCCAGACGCCTGCACCATTGCGTTCACAAAGCCTGCGCACCACGGGGTTTCATCATCGCTAAATGGCAACCCAAGTCGTTTCCACCAGACCAGAATTTCCGCGTTGTGCTGCGCCCCTTTGATTTCGCGCAAACCAAGATGGCTGTAGGCCAAGCGCAGCCAAGTTGGCATCACCAGCGCAGCCCCGCCCTGCGCAATGTTCGCTGGCGCTGGTTTGATACCCTTGCGCAAAGCAAATGCCGTGATCGGACCAACCAAATCGCGGGGGCGCAACCCTCTGGACTTCTTGAACGCAATTGTTGCCGCGCGGGTTTGGGGTCCGTCAACGCCGTCTATTTTTCCACGATAGAAACCATGCCGTTTCAACAGCCTTTGGCGCTCTTTAATTGTCATATTCATGCTGTTTCCCCATAAAAAAGGCCCGCGCAACGGCGGGCTGTCGTGATAAAATTTGATTGATTGTTCTAGCTCGACTGCCCGAACAAAACTGCCCCAAAGACAAGCGCCCAGAACGCCACTCCAAGACCAAACTTAAACCGCTGCCACCCCTTTGACCGGACAAACTGTTTCATTTCGTGCCCCCCGCCATTTTCGCAATTCGGTTGCGAATGGGACCGCGCACAGCCAAGAACAAATCATGCCCGATATATCCACCAAGAAGCCCCATAATCACGACAGCAGCGACGTGCTGTTCCAGCCCCAATTTTTCAACAACGATTGGAGCGGCCAGCGACCCCACCAACACGTTGAAAATCACCAGCTGCACCACAGTTCTGGTCCGGCGCACTTCCATCTCAAGAACCGCCAGTATCGCGCCAATAATGGCCATCACCACAACTTGCCATGTGGTGCCGAACTGCGCGAACACCGTAACCGCCGACAACATGAAACCGGAACCCGCCTGCCCTATCAAATCAGTTTTCATCTACTCGCCCTTTTTGCTCAGTTTTACTTGTGAAGTGGAAACGTGACGCCAACCGACACAACAACGTCAGCTACACGTCTGGAAGTTCGTTGTTGCCCATGACCTTGTAATTGGCGCGGACCGTGATTTGTCCGGCTGTTGGCACGCCGCCCTCGGCCACGAGTTGCAAGTACATGGAGCCATCGCCAACGGTGTTGACATTCCCGGCATAGCCATAAGCCTTGGTGTTTTTGGCTAGAGCTTGCCCCGTAGGGATCAGCGCGGAAATCAAAGCGGCACCAGACGTGTTTTTAAGCTCTGCCCTCCAACCGGTCACCCCGCCACCTGACAAAGCTGTGTCAACACGGGCGCTGACTCCTAGAGGGACATGATTGAAGGGGATAGAACTTGCGATAGTCACCGCCGCCGCTGTGATCGCGGCGGTGTATTCTTCATGGTATTGAGACCCAGCAACAAGATTTGCATCTGTCGAAATCTCAATGTCTGAGACAACATTCCCCTCGCTGCGGGCGGGGCGAATGAGCATTCCCAAGGCAGACCCATACGCCCGAACGCCGTGATCTTGTGATGGGACACCTTTTAGATCAACAGTCAAGAACGTCAGGGTTGCACCTGAAAGGGTGGCTGTGAATTTTTCATCAAGGGTGATTTCGTCGGCGGCTGACGCCTTTACAATCTTGCGCCATTCCGAGCCGTCAGTGACCCATGTTTGGCCCAAGATTTCGGTCATCGCTGCGCCACCAACGCCAGTCAGAACCCGCGTGCTACCCGACCATGCGCCAGCCATCGCGGTAGAATTTCCCGTTGCCGCAAGCGTTACAGGCGCGGTAGCGACTTTGACCTTCAGAACATCATCCTCGCCCACATCATAAATCCGGCCCAGCACATCGCCAGAACCGTCAGCGTTTAGCAAGTTAATGAATTGCCCATGATGGAGTTTCGAGCCTTGCGTGGTGTGAACATAGATGAAATCGTCGGCATCACTTGTCTGCGGGTAGAACGAAACTCCATCAACAACAGTGAATTCCTGTGTGTCGTCAGCAATGAAATCCAACAACTCAGACCGGTCGGTGTTTTGCACCGTGATTCCGTGCTGTGACCCTGTGCCGTCCTGACCATTGTTGTTGTACTCGCCGCCGTGAACAGTCACCAAAGAACCATCATCCAACAAGCCCTGTCCACCATTGTAGCGACATTTGACATTTGACAGGGTGACGCGGGATGGCACGTTCACTGCCGGACCGAAATCGCCAGTGAAAACCCCGGCATTGACAGATAGGCCTTGTTCTAGATTGCCTTCAAAGTTTGTGCCAATAAAATCTTGATAGCCACCTTTAACTTGACCGCCGTATGAGTGCCGTGTGAAGCGTCCGCCGATCGTTTTGACGTTGATGTTGCCCATCCGAGACTTGGCTGTGCGCTGGATACTCCAGGCACCCTCATAATCAGAAAGGCCAATACTTGAAGAATCACCACTTGGAACCGCTGTGGTAACAACGAATTCGGCATCAAAAACAGGGGCAACAAACGTACTATCGACACAGGCGTTGCGCTCCAAGCCAAAGCCTGCGTAACGCTTACCCCAAATGTTTGTGAACAGGCTCCCATTGTCACCGATAACCGAAACCATCAAATGCTTTAGGGCGTCAGAAACGGGGTCGCGCGCTCCTATGTCTTCAAAAATGCATCCGTTGGTATATTCAATCGTGATGGCAGACATGAAGGTGCTGGACCCGCTGGTGTCGCCGACTTGCTCGATCACATGGATGTTTTTATATGTGCCATCTTTTGGCCCAACAATATCCACAGCGTGTTGCGAATGAAACAAACCCGCATTATCGGTCCCTTTGACCTTGATGTTCTCGACATACTGACCAAGCGCACCCGCACCAACTGGGCGTGGTCCAATTGCTGACGCTGTGAAACTTTCATACCCGAATACAGCAACAGCTCCGGCGTTTTCCGTCACAATATCGGTGATGATATTCCGGTCACCCTTGAACATAAAAGGTTTCTCGATGTGATTGATGAATCGGACGCCGCGAACAATGATGTCGGCAGCGCTTGTCACCATCCCCTTATAGCCGTTGAAATAGGCGGGCTGTGTTGCGTTCTGCGCCAAATAGTTGGCTTGGATCGCAGTCCGGTTGCCATCTAAAGTACCGCCGATCCACTTGGAATATTCGGAACCTGGCAAAAACTCGATGTCAATTTCTGTCGCGGTTGTTGCCGACTTCTTTTTGAAGGTGGCACCGGTTGCATCAACATTCACTTTCACAGAAATCGAGAACGGATCTGTCAGATAAATTTCATCAAGCGTTTCTTTATCACCGGCAAAGGCACTCCATGCGAGAATGGCCGCTGACATATCGGTTGTGCCTGGTGTTGTATTCTCGGCAAAATCGTTAGGGGCGGCTTTTTTGGCTGCAACCCAACTGCGTGTGCCACCAGTGTTTGTGAAACAAACCCCAACAGTGCCATCGACAAAATCACGGACCTTTCCCGTAGGTGTATAATATGAAATGCGCTTGGCTGACGCCGAAATAGTTGCATTTTCGGCTTCTAGCCGACTGCCAAATACATAGTTAGCGTCCTCAACAAACCGCCCCCAATCCCGTATCTGGCCTTTCTCTACATCGCTACCGTCAGCCCAAATGGACAGGGCACCTCCATGCGGAAATGTCATCGTGTCACCTCGTTTTTTGTTGTTTTAGGTTATGGTTTGAGTAACCGGACCAGCATCGGTCGTTGATTCAATGCCGGAAACGTTGACTGATCTAGCGGTCCAGTCGAATGTGCCCGCGCCGCTATCATCATCAAACGAAATGGACACACCGGGTTCCGCGTAGATCACCACGACCAGATCATTGGTCACACCATCATCTCGATAGATTTCGGTTTTCCAAAGGCCGGCACTGATACTTGAAACCAGATCAATGCTTGCAACGCCGCTGCCCGCGTCAACCACTGCCAATCCTGTTGGTGGGGCTGGCGGGGTGCTGACTGCTGACGCAACCACACCTTCGACAATCACGGCAGTACCAACTGTTCCGCCGGGTGTGGCAAATGCAACGGAAATATCATAAAGATCACCATCAACCAGTCCCCCGATCACCACATTTGTCGCGCTGTTGCCGACAGGGTAATTCTGCCAAGTGCCAAACAGTGGATTTCGATATTTCACAACAGGGAAGAGCGCATCACTGGGCGGTGCAGCCCAACCCACACCAATGCCAGCCGCAAATGCGTTTTGCGCCGATTGGGTGCCAGCCGCCGCCGCCACAACGCTTTGAGGCGTAGGTATCCCCGCCAACACATTAGCTGGCGGCAATTCCTGCACTTCGCCCTGATCATCCAGCGATTGCGAAAATGGTGTCGGCCTGATTGCATTCAGTGAAAACGTCACAGCCGCCATTAAGCCACCGTCAAAAACAATGCCCTGTTGACGAACTTCGCAATACCCGACCAACCCAAGTTCAGGAATATCCACTTTGATGGTATCCTCATAGAATGCAGGCAGGGCCGATGGCTTGCAGGTAAATGGCGCACTCCATAGTGGATTGGCCCGCTCCATATTAATCGCCATAACTTGACGTGTTTGGGCATGGCTCGGCGACATGATGGTGTTCAAACTTGGCCCCACCATGATTTCGCCACCATCATCGGCAACCCGATCCAAATCCAGCCACGGTTCTGCGTCCACTTCAATGTGGCCCAGATTGTGATCATTATATCTGGCGGGCAACTGGTTATACCGATCCAGCTTGTCTGGCCCGCCCGTGAATGCGCCGACTTCAAGAATATGCTCATATCGCAGAACAAACTCTGGTTCTTTCCAAACCCCGACAGTCAGCCCCAAATCGCCCGTGGGCTTCAATCGGATACGTCCCGCACAAGCGACCAGCATCCGACCCAACACTTCTTGCGGTGCCTCAGTCAGCAGGTATGAACCGCCAATCCTGTATTTTGGCTCTGTGCCACCAGCCTTTAGGGTGCGCAAAACATCACTGTCGTTTGCCGCCTCGATCAACGTTTCATCATCAAAGGCATCTGGCTGGTTCAATCCATCGGCGCTGCCAACGTAATCGGCAATGATCAGCGCCGCATTTTCTGTGAACGCTGTTAAACCCGTGCGCGGATCAAAGCAGCGCTTTGTTTGCGCCAACTGAGTGATTTGCGGTTCGTTGTTCGGATACATCTCGCGGTATTGCTCTGGCGGCACAGATTCGCGCCGGATCAGGCTGGTCCATTGCCCATCCAGCCGATGGTTGGCTGTCCATTCCGCCCATAATGCGGTGATCTCACCATAATGCGTTTCGGGCACCACGCCTTTGCGCCTGAATATTTGAACGCGCGGATGATAATAATAGTAACGCGCGTCAGTCACATCCCCGGCACCGTTTATCGTCACCGGCTCGTCATTCAGATAGGTTTCCAGCACCTTATCAATTTGACCATGCCCATGCACCACAAGGCGATAGGTGGTTCCCTCCACAACCCTGTGAAAAACGATGTTGCCACCTGTTTTGACAATGCCGTAATGCGCCACGCGCGGTGCCGTGCCGTTCTTGGTATTGATCTGGATGTTGTCAGGACGCACTGCGTCCGGCACGTCAGGCCCGAACAGCGCATTCGTGGCAGCGCTCAACAGCAATGACCCGGCGATGTTCACCAATGATCCAGCAATCGTCAGACCAGCACTGGTTGACAGCGTAATCCCGAATGCGGTGATTGTGCTGCCGAAAGAGGCGGGCACCAGTAATCCGACTAAGGCTACCATGACCAACCCCTGACCAAGCTGTAATCATCCAAAAAGCGCAAGCCGTCCTCCATTTTCACCACCAACCGCCCCGCGTGAACCAATCCACACAGCCGCCGACCGCCGATAACAACAATTGCGACCCCATCGCCATCCAGCGGGCAGAACCGCGCCATGCGGGGTGCAATCAGCGCCTCTAGCCCGCCAGCCTTCATGATCAAGCGGCGGCAATCAAACCAAGTGGCATATGTCCCGCGCAAATCCTCTGCCGGATCAAACCCCGTCACTGCCTTGACCGCAGACGCCGCCCACAGCGCACAATCGTTTTGACCCCACTGGAATGGCTCCCAGCCGGTTGCACTAATAAATTGTGAAAGCATCACCAGTCCGTCGCCACGATCAGCTTGTTGAATTCAGTTGTGAACTGCATTCCCTCGTCACCAGCGTAACGGCGCTTTTGATCAAAATAGGTCTGCATCCCGTAGACCGGAACACCCTTGCGGGCCAACATGCCCTCTGTGGTCAGGCTGACCACCGCCCCGCCCTGCACGAATGCAACCGACATCTTATCCATGACCCCGACATCAAAGGCGAACGGGTGCCCAATGGGCGCACCATCATCAAACAGGTGGCCATAAAGCCCACTATCGCGCCCCCGATAGTTTGGCTTGTCCAGCACCATTTCGACCAAATCCGCCGCCCAACCTTCCTTGTCGATCCACTCATTTGGCACTCCAAGGCTATATTCCCGAAAGGGTGCCAGTTGATCATCGCCACCTTGGACATCCGCGATCCCGACCAGCAATCCTGACCCAGCCGCCCACGTGTGGCCCCACTTCGCATCCACAAATGGAATATTCCGGTTGCTCAGAAAAAGGGCTTCATTGGCAAAATCAAGCTTTAGCATAATCGACATTTCGACGGCTTCGCCTGCCAGCAAAGCGGCGATACGGTCCTGATCGGCAGCGGGCTGGGCTGTTAGAAATTCAATCAACGCTCAAACACCTCTTGCACACTGATATTCATGGCAGACGTTCTGCGAAATGCTTCACTGAACGGCTCCCATCCTGCGTCATCCGCCAGCCGGACCCTGATTTTCGGATCGGAAACCTCGACCAAATCGCTTGCAGCGATTGCTTGGCGAAGCGGTGGATTAAATTTGATGCGGCCATCGTCGTTTTCTTCAACCCGATACAAAAAATCGTTGTGCGAGAAAAAGGCACCTACAGCCAAATTTCGCCCCAGATATCCGTCGATCACCAGCGTGGTCGCACCCACAGTTCCAGCCACCGTCACCACTGGATCGGCATAGTCCGGCAGGGCAAAACCCGTGCCATCCGTGAAATGGGTGTCGTCCGAATAGTCCTGATGCCCATGCGCCTGCACCGCCGCCGAAACCCCAACAGATGTCAAAAACGCCGCCACATCACCGCGAAAAACAGGGGTGCCTATATTGCGCACATGGATGCGCAGAACATTGATGCGCCCCCGCAACTGATCACCGAACACTTGGGCTTTGCGAATGTCGCCACCCATATAGGCTGGCAAATCCACGCGGCCCGCCCAAAACCTGTTTTCGCTATATAAAACCTGATGGCGACCATCCAAACCGCGACCTGATCCACCTGTGGTTTGGTTTATCCAGAAGTTTTGGCTAAAGATTGCCAGATCACTGCAAATTAGATCAATAATTCTCGTGGTCATTACCGCCTCCGCGCCTGCATCACATTGCGGTTATTGCCTTGCACGACATGCGCCGCCACATTGCCCGAAATTCCCTCAACCGCTGCCTGCCAGTTGCCGTTTTCATCGACGAAAACACGCACCTCGACTTGGCCAAGTTCTGCCTGCACACCAAGTTTGCCACCAATGCGGGTCAACGGCATGATCGCCTCAGGGCCCGCCTCGCCCATCAGTCCTGTTTTTCCACCGTTCATCGGGAAAACTGTTGGCCTGTTCACGACACCGCCGTCAGCGTATGCCTGCACATGCGATCCGCCTGAAAACACATTGCCATTGGCGCTGCCCAACAACCCACCCAACAACTTGGTGAGAAACCCGCCACCACCGCCCGTTGATGGCGTCAACATATCCGTCAGCAGGTTTTTGATATTCGAGCTAAGAATGTCAGATATCATCTGCTGCAAAACTGACTTGAACGCGTCCCCCAGGCTTTGCGTACCAAGCAGCGCGCCAGCCAATGCATCCGATAGGCTATCAATGCCGGATTCCATGAATTCGGTGACTTCTTTTTGCCGTTCAACCGCCGCCGAAAGGTTTGCCATGGCCTGTGCCTGCAAATCTATCTCGGCGCGCAACGTGCGGCCTGTATCGGCTGACTTTTTATCCAGATCGAGACCACGCTTTTTGGCCTCATCCAACATCTTGTAACGCGCAGTCAGTTCAGCAACTTGATGATCAGTCTTGCCAATCATTTCAAGTACGCGCTCCATTTTCAGGACTTGTTGTTTCGCATCCTCAAAAAATGGCTTTTCTGGCTTTCCGCGTCCGCCACCAGATCGACCGCCACCACCTTTGTTGCGTTTTGGTGGCGTGTAAACAAAGCGGCCATTCCGACTACCCCCATCGCCAAACTGCCTTGGATCGCCACCGCGACCACCGCCAACCAATCCTCGCGTTTGAATGTCCAGAATTTTGAGCCGGTTGGCCTCGCCCATTGCACCAGCATAATCCCACGCCGCACCAGCCGCAGTGAACATCTTTGCCGCCAACGTGTCAGCGCTCGATATCAGACCGTCCATGCCGCCAACAGCCGAGCCGATGGCCGAAACAATGTCCTGCATCGACCCGCTAGTGTCTTCGACCACACCTTGCATGTGCGCCATCCGCTCCACCGCCTTGACAACCTCAGTTACAAATTGCCCGGCCTCGCCACGCAATTCGTCAAAAGGTCCAAGCGCATCCTCCAGAACCGCCACCAGATTTTCACCAGCCACAATCTGTTGGCTTAACCCCTCGGCATTTCCCAGTTGGTCCAGCGCATCATAAACCTGCTGCGCGGCATCTCGTGCAATATCCAAACCGTGCTCGATCTCGAATACTTTGGATTGAACGTTTGAGGCGTAAGCACCAAACCCTGTGGAAGGATCATTTTGGTTCACTGCCAGCCCACCAAACTTGTTGATGATGCCATCAAGACTGCTTTCCACAGCTTCAAAGCTTGAACCCTTGCTCAGTTCCCGAAGTGCATCCAGAAACACGACCGCCGCCCCAGAGGCTGATCCATATTTTTCTTCCAGTTCAGCTGTGGATATTGATGCGTTATCGGCTGCTGATGCGTAATCACTGACAGCCGTTTCCAGCGCCTCCAGTTTCTTCTCCAAATCCTCGGCAGCTTCACCCTGACTAAGAAAAAACGCCGCCAGCGGCACGCCAATCGCCACCACAGCCCCCATAACGGCACCCAGCGCCCCAAAGCCGCCCAACAGCTGTGGCAGCTGCTGTGCAAGCGCCGTACTGGCCCGCTGGCCCGACCCGACCTGCACCGCGAAGTCAGCGACCTGAAAGGCTGTATTCTGTATCTGGTGCTGCGCACCATTCAGAACTGACCCTAGACCGCGAGTGGCACCGCCCATCCCGGAAACCCCAACCGTCGATCTGGCGAACCCCGCATTTAGATTGTCCAGTGCTGCGTCATACCTTGCGGTATCAATCGCACCAATCTTATGCGCACGGTTCAGATCGCCAAGCGCCTTTTCATACCGCTTGGACGCCGCAAAAACCGGATCATACTTTGCCCGCAAACGGTCCATTTCCCGACCAATAGAATTCGCGGAATCCTCGGCGCTTTTGACGATCCCTTTATTGGCCCGTTTCCAGCTATTGTTGACGTCACCTGCCTGCTTGGACATCAAGCCAACAATGCGGTTCATCCGCTTTTCCAGCTGTGATGTGGTCACCTCAAGGCGAACCAGCAACCTGTTGTCATTAGCCATCAAAAACCCTCAAGACCCAAATCGGCACCGAATGCAGTTGCTTCCTGCTCGCTCAGTGTCGATTTTGTTTGTTGTTCCGGTGAATTGGCCCGTTTCCAGCCGCGAAATGCGGCTGTGAACTTCCAAAGCGCACAGGCATCCACCTGGTCAGGTGACATACCCATAACCGCGCCATTGCCGTAGATATTGGAAAAGCGCCAAAGACCTAACTCGTCTTTGGCGCTTGCACGTTTCCCGATGCGGCATCCCCATCGCCTGATTCATCATCTGGCGGGGTATCTTCATCCTCGCCAACCGACCCAACAAGGGCGGCGGCCAGAACATAATGCGCGGGCATCACAAATTTCAACAACGGCGCAGCGGCCATGTTATTGAAAACCAGCAGTTTGGCCTCTTCATCTTCCATCCCAGCACCGATTAGGCCCAGCCGCAAAACAGCCCGGACATCCTCGACATGCCAGCTTCCTGTTTGAAGACGGTTCAAAACCACATTCGGGCCAGCCTTGCAGATACTCTGCAACGCCAGCAATTCACCGATATTCAGGCCGAATGAATGTTCCCCACCGGGCCAACCCATCGTAACGCGGTTGAAAGCCCGCGCGATTTCCGCACCAGCCATTAAACTTTGTTGGTCACGGTTGGGGTGCCGTCAAACTCGATCTTGATTGACGCCGTGACCGTTTTGCCCTTGGTGCGCTCATTGTCGAGCTGTGTAAGCAATGCTGGACCACTTTCCGCATATGGATCACCTGATGCGCCGTCCGCCTCAACTTTGGCGTTACGCACCCGAACATTCAGCGGTGCGGTGGAATAGAACCATTCAGACATCATTTTGTTCGACGAAAGCGCCCAAACACCCGTGCCGCCGACAGAGACATCAACGCTGCGAACGGATTTTTCGATAGACAACGGCAGGCTTTCATCGACGCAATCTGGCGTTTCTGTGGTGTCAACCGCCGCTGCGCGCGATACCGAAGCATCGATCAAACCACAAATTTTGGTATAGGTGCCCGCTGCACCCACTGGGTCGGACTCGATCTCCAACACCATCTCATCAAACTTTTGCGTAACTGCTTTTGCCATTTCCATATCTCCATAAAAAAACCGCCTTTCGACGGCGGGTTGTCATCCAGTTTTCAGCAGCCGATCAGCTGCGTTGCGTTTTCTTTGTCTTGTTGGCTGGGGGTGGTTTGTGTGCTGCACCAGCTTTGATCGCAGCGTCGATAAAATCGCGCGGAAATGTCTGTGCCACATCACTTGCCTTGGCACCAAAACCTAGATTTGACTTTGGCCGACCCCAATGAAAGTCTGTCGTAAACACCACTTTAGCCATAGGAACCACCATATGCGTTTTCTCCTCGTTTTGATCACCCTTGCCAGCCCTGCCACAGCCGACCAACACACTGACGAAATTTGCGCCCTGTTCACCCAGATCACTGGACCAGCCTTCGATTATCAAACTGACATGTCAAACGCCCTGAATGGCGTGATCGACGAAGTGGTGACGCTGCGCAAATCGCTCGGCTCGGACGCTGTTAAAATGCAGCCACTCATCGATGAATTTGGCAAAGTGGGCGAAATCGTAATGCACAACCTATCCACCAAACTGCAAACCCAACAAAAACTGCGCCGCGTCACGAAACTGTGCGCCTTTAATTAAGCGATTTAATCACCTTTCTCATATTACGGGCCACTCGGGATTTTCCCCGTTTCTTTAGTGACCTGTAGGATGGCCAGAAATATGGGCTTGAAGCCCGCGCCTTGGTCCCGAATTCCTGAATGGCAGCATTTTGAAACTTGTGTCCGCGCTTGTTGGTCACCATCGTGGTTTCATCACCCGCATATACCGTGATGCGCATTGTGCCGTATTTTCGCCCACCGACTTCGCCAATCGTGATCGATCCTGCGGGCGCTTCACCCCACGTCCAGCCGATTGATTGCGCCAATCTGCCCTGATCTCTGGGCACCAACCGGCGCATCATCGCAACCAGTTCCTCGGCCCATTTTTCCAAATCCCTTTTGATCTGGTCGCGCAACGCCTCCGGCACCTTTTTCGTCAGGTGATTGCGAAAGGCTGCCAAACCCTCAACAGCCATTATTCGCCCTCAACCTTTGCCGTCACCGTCACCACGCCGTGCGCCGAGATCCCGTCAGGGTCAGGCAACACCCGAACGCCGATATTCAGCACATCCACCAGCGCATAGGGGTCAGGCATTGGCCCAACCATTGCTTTCAACGACTTGCGCACGGCACCGCATATCTGCCGTGCTTCAACCAAACGGCCATGTTTTTCTGACCAGATATCCAGCTGCAAGGTTTCCTCACCAGCCTCGATACACTCCGAACTGTCATCCACCGTGTCACTGGGGCCAAAGGTGATATAGGGCGCAACCGCCCCTGCCCGTGCCCCGTCATAAATACGGTCGCCAACCAAGGCGACTATCGCGGCATCGGCCAGCAGATGGTCATACACCAGCTTTTGCAATTCAGCAGACGCGCTCACACCGCCACCCCGCTTTCACAGGTTAACTCGTAGTAAATCCCGTCATCAGTCGGCACTTTGGTGCGAATATTATACTCGACGTTCTCGACGGTATCGCGCACGCGCCATTCCTGTGTCACAGGCTTGGATTGATCAGACGCAAACACAGTGATCACAGCGCTCTGCTTACCCTGCAATCGACCCGCTTGCACTACCTCTCCACCGCGCAAGTACATAATATCACCTCGACATTCGAAAACCTCAATCCAGGATTCCACCTCGCCACCATAGCCGTCTGGCGCAACGACCGGCTGGTCAAATGCCAATATGGAACGCATTGAAATCGATGAGCGCTTACTCATGTGAAATTCCGATAGGTTTCAAGGCAATCATGCCAACCCTGCGGCAACCCAGTTCCATCACCATCATCCGTGGCCGAAGGGTTCAGATACATAGTTGACGCATGCGACATGATTGCGGTTTCAATCGGTGCCGGAACGCCGCTTGGATAATCTACCGCGAAATCGGCGCGCAAATAGCGCTCGGCATGACTGACACCTGCATCCAACAGGTTTTGCAGCAATACATCATCCGATGCGTGTGTCACCCGCAAGTGGCGCTTTAAATCATCAAGTATCAGTGCCATGCCGAACCCTTTATTTAGCTGTGTCGGGCTTGGTTGCCACAGCTGATGTTTTCAGGTCTTCGACCTCTTGCCGAGCGGCATCGCGTTCGGTAATGGCAGCGTCCAAAGCGGCCTGCGCGTCAGTCGCGGCTGTTTCAGCAGAGGCTGTCAGATCTTTGACCTCGTTCTGCGCAGCATCGCGGTCAGCATTTGCGGCCTTAACCGCTTTTTCAGCATCAGCCAAATCCGCTAAAGCCACCTCGTCAGCGGTATCGGCGGTCACCAAAGAAACCACAGCTTCGCGCTCTTTTTTGGCCTGCTTATCTGTCAACTTCACAGCGGCCTTGTTCTCAATCATGGAGTCGACAGCCTTTTTGGTGGCAAAGTTTTTCATGTTCAAGTCATAGATAATCCCGTGAATGAACGTGCCCACCGCTGTATCGCGCGTAGATTTAATTTTGATCAACATCGTCTTTCCGTCCTTTCATAAAAAACCCGCGCCAGTTGTTTGGCGCGGGCTGTTTTTAAGTGGTCAGAACGACCCTATGGCAGCGTGCCTGCAACCATTGCCAGCGCCCGCTTGATCGCCAGCGCTTGGCGTTTGGTGGCTTTCATGGTCAGCATGCCTTCAACAAAGTTGGTGCCATGCTCGGACGAAATCAGCACTTCAGTATCCATCCGGTCATGAAGCGTGGCCGCCATGAACAGATCACCAACAAGGAATTCAGTCGCACCAAACGAATTGGTTTCGACAACATCCTTGCCCCACAGCATTGGGGTTGTTTGCGCGCCTGGATTGCCAAAGATAAAGTTGGCGTTCCCATCTTTCAGCAAGTCAATGCCCGCCCAAGCAGTCGGATTGAGAACAATCGCGGTACCAATGTGATCGGCCAGCGCAAGCTGCAAAAGCGCAAGGCGAATACGGTCAATCGCCGTAACATTTGGCAAGCCAACTGCCGCAACAAACGCTGTGGCCTCTGTCATCAAACCGCTGTGATTTTCACCCACACCGTCACCCGTCAGGATTTGCTTTTCTTCCTTCAGGTCCAAACCATAACGCATCTCGCCGTCCAGTTCGGTTTGAAGCTGCGCTGCGTCCGCCAGTGCTTCCTCCGAAATGTGGGTAACGTGTGAAATCTTCTTCACCAGCGTTGTGGCTTTATCCCAGCCATAAGCGGATACAGGTGCGGCAGCCTCCTCGGCAACCATTCCGGTCTGATCATCACGCAAAACCTGTTTGCTGTGAATAACAGAACCAGAATCCGTGCGGCCAACATTGAGCAGATCACGAATACGAAGGCGGCGACGTTGCATATTAACGGGGGTGCGGTCCTCATCAGCGAAGATCAAGCCACCAGCAGAACCCGACGCAGTCGTGATCGCATTGCCAACCTTCATCGTCATGGCACCGGAAAACCCGTTTTCAGCATAGGCCTTCAATTTGGCATCATCGGCCACGACAGCTTGGCCCAATGTCATCACACCATCAGATTCGCGCCCGCCGCCCTCAGCCATTTCCTGCGCCATTTCCAATGCTTTGGCGTCCAGACCCTCGACCTTTTCAGTCAGCGATTTGATCAGCCCGTCAGCGGTGTTTTGTGCCTTAAGCAACGCATCGGCGTTGGCTTTGGTTTCTGCTGAAACCTCGCCAGCTTTCTGAGCCTCTGACAGAGCATTTTCGGCGGTCTTTTTCAGATCACTGCCGATCCGCTCCATCTGGTTACTGACCTCTTTCAGCGTTTTTTCCAGATCGCCGTTGGACAGATCATTCATTGGGCGGCCAATCAGACCAGTTGGCGTTGCGCACGCCAAAGCCGCCACCGAAGCGGCACACATCATACGTTTGTTCATTGGATTACTCCGTTAGATTGATTTCAATGTTTCCAAAAGGCTGCTTGCAGCCTCGATTTCAGCAGCGCGCGGCATGCTGGTTGGGGCAGCGCTAGGCTTGCCCCCTTTCAGGGCGGCGACCAATTCGCGCCGATCTGTTCGTGAAACACCGGCACGGGTAAGATGCAAATCCATCTTTTTCTGTGCCGCCATTGGTGTTGTTGACGTTGAATTGCTTGTGCTGGTGTCGATTTCATCCGAGGGCAACAGCCCGTCAGCAAAACCCTGCTCTACCGCCGCCGAGCCGCCAATCCATGTTTCGCGGTCGAGCATGGCACCGAGTTCTTTTTCCCCCAGTCCGGTGCGCGAGGCGTATATATCAACCAGCGCCTGATCAAACGGGTCCAGCCAATCGGCCACTTCGCGCAGATCGTGGCGATCACCCGCCGCATAGACCTGTGTGTTGTGGATCATCAAGAAACTGGCGCGCGCGATTTGGATGTCGTCACCAGCCATTGCAATGAAGGATGCAGCTGATGCCGCCATGCCCAGTATTTTCACCGTCACCGCACCGTTGTGTTCGCGCAGCAGATTGTAGATTGCCAGCCCTTCGAAAAAGTCACCGCCCGGCGAATTGATATTGACCACAACATCATTCTCACCAATCTGGCGCAACGCAGCGGCGATACGTTTGGCCGTGACGCCGTCGCCAAACCAGTTTTCCCCGATGGGGTCCATGACCGAAATGCTGTTTTCGCCAGAGGCTTCATTTGCAACCTTGATGTCAGGATTCCAGCGCTTAACAGCATCGGCAGAAACGTCAGAACGCACACCTGGGCGGACCTGAATATCGGCTTTCGGTAAATTGCGCTTGCTCACTTAACTATCCTTTCCCATTAGATCGACCAGCCCCATAGAAGTCTGAACAACCAATTCATCGCTATTGCCGCCACGGCGTGGCAGGTTCAATTTGTCACGACCTTCGTCGCCGGTCATGATGCCTGCCATCCGCATTTTCAGCAGGAAGTCACCTTTTGACTGACTATCCATTTGCAACATGGCTTCTCTGTTGAATTCGAAAAACCATTTGTCGCGTTTTTCAACTGGCACCAAATCTTTCGATATCCGCGCCTCAATTTTGCGCAGCAACGGATTGATACCCAAAGTCAGCCACGACAGCATGATTGCTTCGACACCGCTGCCCCACATGGTTTGCCCCTCACTCGAGTGGCCAACAATGATCGGCGGCACACCAAACCAACGGCACACATCCTCAACACTAAAGCGCCGCGTTTCCAGCAACTGCGCATCCTCTGGGTTCATCTGCAGTTGGTCCCATTTTAAACCTGCTTCCAGTGTCAAAACTTTGCCGGCCTTTGTCGAACCAGTGTAGGCGTCCATCATTTCGCCCAGTTGATTTCGCTGTTCTGGATTTAGAGTTTGTTCCGAGGTGACAATGCCGCTGGGCATCATCGCGTTTGAAAATGTCCCGCTGGCGCTTTCATCCGCAGCCAGCGCTGCGCCAATAGAATTTGCACCATAACGCACCGCCGACATCCCGATCCCGTTACCACCGACAAAATCACGTAAATGGAAAACCTTTTCCGCAGGCAAATAGGATTTTCTACCGCGATCCATCACCGCATATTTCAACCCGCCCCTGCCGTCAGGCTCCGGTGTGATATTAAACAACGGGCGGACACCGACCATGCTTTTTCCAACGAACAGTTTTTCGGCGTAACTGTTGCCGCCCATTTTCAGGCTGGACACCTGATTTTCCCAATACTCAACCGCCGTTTGCCCGGTGTTGGGACTGCGGGTCAGGATATCCGATAGGTCATTGCTGATTTTCTCGCGCCCGCCATCAGATTTCTTTTCGTACAAAGCCAGCGGCAATGTCGAAACCAGCTGCGCAGTTTTGGCGACACATGACCAAACAGCCGAGGACTCCAGCGACGTTTTGGTCGTCACTAATTTGCCAGATGTCGATTTGACCCCAGCATATTCCAGTGGAACCGACCCGCTCAGGTTTACCCAACCGGATTCGCCTGCCGCCAGCTCGTTTTTAATGCCGCGAACCGCAGCTTTGACAAATCTGATCATACTGACATCACCGGATTTGACAGAAATTCATCCATCCCTTTTCCTGTTGCTTCGGGGTTCCAGCTCATCAACGTGACGCCATTGAATAGTGCCATTAAGGGGTCGATTTTTCCTGACCCGGAAACTGCTTTTGTCACCACAACTGCATTGCCTCTTTTTTCTGCCCGAGCGTTACTGACACACCAATCCATCAAAGGTTGGTCGGCATGACGCAGTGATTTGGCAAACAACTTGCGCTCCGTGCCTTTAATAGCCCCGTTCAATTTGTATCCCTGCGTAACCGAACACAGCTGATCCGCGCTGATACCAACCTCGACCAGCGCATCAATGATGGCCGTCACACCTTCCGGGTCCAGACCAACAGCGCGCTGTTCCGGCAGCAAACCTGCCACATGAAGCATGGCGCAGAGTTCTGCCACTTCCTCGATATCCTGTGTAGGATGATCACAAATCACTAGATCACCATCAGCAGCGTAGCTTTCCATGCGCTCGTTGTTTTTCTTGCGTCGCTCCAGTCCGATTTTGTGGACCCAAGCTCGGCTCCAAGAAATCCAGTCTTTAGTTTTGGAGTGTCTGCCGATTATCGACAGGCCCAATAAATCGTCCATTCCACCACCATCGATACCAACAACACAAACCTCGCAATCGTTGATGATGGTTTCCAAGGTCACCCCCGGCATCGCCGTGTCGGACCACAATGGTGCGCCAACCCAGTTCTCGCCAGACATCCCTTCGCCAATCTGGATGTTCAGATGCTGCGAATACCACGTCAGCTCACTCTCGCGGCTTTCCTTGGCGTTGTTTTCATAGTCGCGAACAAGTCCTTCAATGGTCAAGGACAACCCAAGATTTGGCATTACAAAGGGCCAAAGGGCTTTATTCAGCCACGGCTCTTTTTCGTCGCGCTGCATATCCATCGGGAATTCATAAAGCACCGGCAACATGACCGGATTTTTTCCACCATCGCCGTCGCGGATTTTCCGCGCCTTAGCCAGTTCCTCGGCAAACACGCCCTGCGGCTCAGTGTCTGACTGCGTTGTTATGAACAGGATTTGCGATTGGTGTTTGGTCACACCACTACCGCGGATCTGTCGCAGCACTCGTTTCCCGTGCGCCGTATTGCCCAAAATGTGCACTTCGTCAAAAATGGTCAGCTGCGGAATCTCGCCCGTAACCACCCTCAGATCAAAGGTTTTGACCTGTAGTTTGGCCCCTGTCTTTCGCCGAATTATTTGTTTCAGATGTTCCTTAACTAGGAATATCTTCGACAGACGTTCATCCGCAACGATCATCCCATGCGCCTGCTCAAAACATCGATCGGCAATCGCTTGCGTTGGCCCAATGATGACCATATTCGCGTTCGGGCGTTCGTTGATGTAAAGGGCCGTCAGGCCCAGCCCGCCAGAATAGGTTGTTTTGGAATTCTTCTTTGGCACAAGGACAAACATTTCTTGAACCAGCTTCATTTTCGTTTCGGGGTCTGTAGCCGCCAGAAACGTAACCATGATTTCGCGAAACCAATCCCCGCAGGCTTCTTCCAGATAGGGTTGCCCTGCTACATCTGGCAAACGCAAGTGATTGAAAAACACCGTGATGACATGCGCAAGTTCTTCATCGATTGGCAGGTCAGCAATCGGAACCTGCCCCGCCTGTAGCTTTTCCCACCAATCTGGGCAGGCAAAATCATACGATGTATCCAGCATCTAGTTTACGCGATCCGCATTGATCATGGCTTCAAATTCCTGTTCAGCATCTTCGGCTGATAGGGCTGAAATTTCCTTCTTGCCAAGTTTTACAGGGCTTTCTTTTTTGCCCCGGTTGGCAAGGTCATCCTCAACTTGCATCAAATCATTGTCCTTGATCATTTGACCAAGTTCCCTGATTGCAGCCACGTTTCCGGTGTCAGCAGCTTCCACTACTTTTTCAAACCGCCAAGCGACCAACCGATCCCGTTGGATCAATCTGGCCTTTAGTTCTGCCGAATAATGCCGTTCCAGCGTTGATCTGACGATGTGAATCGCGTTGGCAATTCGTTCATTACTCCACCCCAAAGCCAGTAAGACTATGACTTTGTTACGATTTTTCTGTGTTGGCGCATGCGCTGGACGACCTCTACGAGTTGCCGATTGCATGACAGGATCGCCAAACAGGTCGTAATCCTGCTGAAAATTCTGATCCATTAAAAAAAATCTCCTCAAGAGGGGGGGCGGGTGGAGGGGCCAAGGGGTTGGTGGCTTTTGACCCACCCCCCCTTATTGCCGTCAGGGTCAGTATTGGCCCCGACGTTCCGCCGCTTGTTTGTCTTTGTCGTGGTATTCTTTGGACACCGTTTGCAGGTTGGTTTCATCCCAGAACAGAACAGGATTGCCGTGGTGTGGTATCTTGTGGTCAACCGCAGCACTGTTCGGTGCCGGATACTTGCCAATCAACAACGCACCTGTCTGTTGGCACGTCCAGCTGTCACGCCGCTTTATCTTTAGGGCCAGCTTCTTCCACCGCGCCGTGCCATACCATTTGCGACACGGCTGTTCAGCTGCTCGTTTTTGATCGCGCGTTTGACCCGGCACAATTGATGGACCAAGACGTGATGGCGCAGCCTTCAAGCGTGGCTTGATTGCAATCAACCTACCCATTACATGACCACAGCTTTCTTTTAATCTGGTTGCCGGAGCAGGACTTGAACCTGCGACCTCGTGGTTATGAGCCACGCGAGCTACCAACTGCTCCACCCGGACAAACGAAAGCGCCCGCGAGGTTTTCCCCACGGGCGCAATTCGGCTGACTGCTATATGTCAAGATACCTAGGATTTCGTCAAGTGTTTTTTCCACGGGGTCATAACCGGCATCACATCGCTAACCACAAATGCCGTCAGGTTTGAGTGCAATTGAAATGTTGTGCGCAACTCCAGCAACGCCGACCACCAGTGCAGATACGACCGCCGCGCCGCCGCGATCTGTGACTGTGTTGGTCGCCAGTGACATGGGCAATACATAACCTTTTCATGAACCACGATCTGTTTCTTGTTGCGACGTGGCTGGGCTGGCCATCCATTCGTTCCAAGCATACTCGCATCAGATGTGCGCGCACGATGCCCGTGTCGGTTTGTGTGAATATCATCAGGGTAAAGGCGCGAGATTGCGCCTTCCATCCAGTCAGGCTCACGCCCTGCCCGCGCCAACTCAGCAACCCACAAGGCGGTGCGCTGACCACCACGCGCCTCCGGCAACGCCGCCAATGCCGAGGCCACAATATCAGCGTCATGATGCGGGTCAGAACGGCCACCACCATCCACCCGACAACCAAGGCGGGCTTGCTCCATCATCCGGTATTCCATCGACACCGACGACGGCAACCACCCGCTTGAACTCTGCACTTCGTTGAAATCCAGACTGGCCATCTCTTTTTGGAATGCCCACTCAATCAGCTTTTGGATCGAGATCAGCTTACGCCTATTTGCGGTTTTACCCCACTGCCGACCACTAAGTGTCACCGTTCGCAACCCGCTTGCTGGATGGTTGACCATGTTCATGCTGCCCCTTCCAAATCATCACCCCGAACAATCGCCTCGCAATACGCCAGCCGCGCCTCATAGCTTTGCATCCAGCGAACATCATGAGAATCGGCACGGTCACGCGCCATGCGCTCTTTGGTCAACTGGCAGCGGTTACGGTTTGAGTTGGCCCTTGCCTGCAATTCACGATCAACAAACTTTGGCGGGCGCTTGTGCTTGTGAAAATATGACCACGTTTCAACCAACGTGCCCGCCTCCATCGCCCTGGGCCCCTCAACCGAACGAAACCAACGCAACAGCCCCGACAATTCCTCAACAGGTCGCGGCTCGATCAATTCAGCAAATGAAAGGAAGGTGGCAGGCGCAGGCCAGATATCGCGGTTTGCGCCCTGCCCCTTGCTCTGCACCATTTCAAGCATTGTGCCCAAACTGTCGTCGGACATGTAGACCAGCTGATCAATCATATTCGCCATCTTGGCCTTGAACGCATCCGCTGGCATTTTCGCATTACGCCGAAATCCCAACACCTCCAACGGCTCGATCAACAACCGTCTGACCCGCGCCCGCTTATTTTCTGCTACCTCGTCATTCATCGTTTGCCCCTTCTTTTTTTCTTAGCCCTGCGCCGTAATCACCACGCAATGCGACGCTGCCTCAAATCTTCCTCACTCACCAAACCCAGCTCCAACATTCGCTGCGCAACGCTGATTTTGATGGCCGATGCCGTCACGCTTTTTTTTGCGTTGATCCGCTCTGCCCAGAATTTCGCAATTTCATCCAATTCGGATGCCTCGCGCGCACCCGCGCCAGTTCCTTCCGGTTTAGATTCAGGTTCGTGTGCCACAGTTGGGACACGGCTTTGGTCATTTTTGGGACACGGCTTTGGCTGTTTTTGGGACACGGCTTTGGCTGAATCCCGGGTCCTATTTTGGGACACGGGAATATCAACATCTTGCATCAAATCAGGATCGCACCCCAAGATGTAGAATGTGCTTTTTTGACGTTTTGTCTGCTTATCAGACCTCTGAACGCGCTTGATAAACCCGCGCTCCTCCAACTCATTTAGCTTGCGATTGACGCCTGACCTCGACATTTCGCATTGAGCCGCAAGTGTGGTCTGCATCGGGTCACAGCGCTTTGTGTGCCCGTTGTGACAGTCGGCCAGATACACCAAAACCAGCTTCGCAGAGGGCTTCAATCCTCTTTGCTCAAACGCCCAACTGGTGGCCTGAATACTCATACTGCCCTCGCTTGACGCGCCAATGCGCACCGTGTCTTGCGGCTGGTGAGCCATATTGATTGAACTTGCCGCACATAGCGCCGCGCCGCGTTGCACAGCGCCCTCTCGGCATCCGTCTTGGGGTAGGAATGCATTTGGTGCACCAACAGCGCCACGCCTGCCTTGTAGCTCCATTTTTGATGCTCACGCCGATCTTGTCTGGCACAGCCCTCGCAACAATATTTTTGCCACGGGCGATCCGCCTCAAACAGCGCACAGCAGTTCGGATTGAAACACTCGCCAGCCACCCAAAACGGCAGCGCGGCGATTTCAGGCTCGGCATAGATTGAAAAGGATTCCGGCTCTAAATGCCGTCCGACGCCATTTGCGATGTCGATATGCGCGCGGCCCATTATCCAGCACCCCCGTTTTTGCGCGTCCAAAAGGCACAATCTTGCGCACTAGATTTGCCACGTCGCCTGCCACCCAGCTTGCCGCATCGTGCATCGGTCAGAATGATGTTGCCCTCGAAAAACAAACACACACCGCAGATGCGGCGAAGATGCACGGCGCACTGCGGCGATTTTGGGTTTTCCCTTTGCTGGCGCGCATTCGCATGCGAACCCGTTCTAGAATGGACAGTCGAACTCATGACGTCACCTCGACATCACTGAACATCCCCGCATCTGACCTGATCCGCTTTTCCATAATTTCTGCATATTTCGGGTTTAACTCGATCAGTGTGCAATCAAACCCCATTTGGTCGGCGACTAGCCCCGTGGTGCCTGCGCCGCCAAACGGGTCAAGAACGCGCCCACCGGAGGGGCAACCTGCTTTCAGGCTGCGCTCTACCAGTTCAGGTGGAAAGGTCGCAAAATGCGCTTCCCTGAACGGCTTGGTGGCTATTTTCCAGACATCAACTGGTGCTGGTTCATAATTTCTCAGATTGCGGCCGTTGGCTTGTTGTTCCTCTTTGGACATCGCGTCCCATCTATCGTTGAAGCCCGCATGCCTTTTGCCGTGGCCGCGTTGCTTGTCTTTCTTTGGGCCACCCACGGCTTTCATATTACCGTTGGTCTTTGCACCGCCGTTGGCCCTTTCAGACCCGTCTTGCGATGCAATGTCTTGCGACCATCTTTGAATTGAGGACACGGCAGCTGGAACTCGTACCGCCTCCGCATCCCAGAAATACTTGGCCGTTTTGGTGAACATGAATATCTTTTCATGCGCTGTGGCGGGTCTATCCGCTATCGACTCCGGCATCGGGTTTGGCTTGGCCCAGATGATTTCGGATCTAACCCACCACCCCCATTCCTGCATTGCGATAGCAAAGCGGTTTGGAACCATGCAAAGGTCTTTGGGCTTGAGAACGCCTTGAATGGTCGAAAACGGCTTATCCCTGAATGTTCGATCATCATCACCAGCGGCTTTTGTATCAGCGGCGCTGCGCCCGTTTGGTGTTGTGGCATAGCAGTCTCCGTAATTCACAAAACAGGTTCCGCTTGGCTTTAAAACGCGGTGAACCTCAGCAAACACCTCAATCATTTTTTCCAGATGTTCAGCAAGCGTAGGTTCAAGTCCAATTTGTCCCTCAACACCGTAATCGCGCAAACCCCAATACGGCGGCGATGTGACCACGCAATCAAAATGATCGTCTGGCAATTCGCGCAGGCGGGTGATTACGTCGCCGATCAGGATCGTAACTGTCACACCCCACCCCCATATTCCGATCCCTTTTTGATCACGAACACCGGCTTGTTGCTTTTCAATGCATTGCGGGCTTCAAGCCACACGCCAACACTGCTGTCCCATCCGTCAATTGGCGGGATCACAACAGCGCCACAAGCCTTCAACAACGGCCCGCACCACCTGCCCCAGAATGCGTCATCAAGCGGGTCCATGTCGTGTCCGAACTTCGAATTGATCATCACCACCGACTGCACGATCGGCGAGATCGCAGTCACACCGCTGATGCCGCAATGCGTCACCCAGTTGGCCGCAGCCCGTGCAGCATCGCCGGAATTCATATGGCAAAAATGCCCGTCCAGATCGACCGCGATCTTGGAATATGGCGTGGCCAAATAGGTCAGCCGACCCCGGCAGCGATCAATCACCTCGCCAAATGGAACCGCCGCCCGAAACAGGCCAGAGCCGCCATAAGTGGACGCCAAAAACGCCCAATCATATATTTGACAATCACCCATTCGGCCCATCACAGTGCCCCCCTTGCATGGAGTAGCGCATCGCAGCGGCCAAAATCTTTTCACGGCCCTTCTTCGACCCACACTTCACCACCTTGGCGATGTATTCTTCACTCTTGAATCCCAAGGCCCGACTGGCCGCGCGCATCGAAGGGAATGTCAGACTCCCGATGGTGAAAGGTTGGGACTTCCATGGATTGTAAACAGCAGGCCGCGCGATGCGGTCAGGGTCGCCATCGGCTATTGCAGCATAGACCGTCATAGGCTGGACGCGGAAATGCGCCGCAGCAGCATGCACGTCATCAAACACTTGACCCGCGATCAGCACCCGCATCGGCTCTGGCCCCACCCGCCCCGTGCCAACACGGTGCAGGGAGCCATTGCGATAGGCGGCGCGCACAGTGTTTGGGTGGACGCCATGCGCCCGCGCCGCCGCCGAAAAATTGGCATAGGTTACGCCCCGAATTTCGACTGACCGTTTCGCCGCACAGGTGCCGACGAAATCCAGCCGACGCTTGCGCACAGCCTCTCGCACTCGCCCCGCCGTCACACCCAAAGCGTCAGCCGCAGTCGCAGCATCCGCATAGGTGACCCCCCGAATGGTAATATTTGAATATGCATCCGACACGCGCGCCATTACCAATATGCCTCCGAAATTGGCTTCCCATCTGCAACCGTAAGGTTTTCGCCCACCGCGTATGCCTCATCAGCCACACGCACGTTGTTGGTACTTTCGACCACTTGACCACTGTTTACACCCGCATCCTTGGCTATACGGTAGGCGGCACCCCCCGCCACACGATCCGCGATACAACCTAAAATCTGATCATCACGTTCACGAGGAACAAACCGAATTACCGCCATCACACCGCTCCATAAAGAGGGGTGCGCAACCCAAGCCGCGCACCCAAGTTCAAAAGGAAGGAAGTATTTGGGGAGCCTTGCAGACAAACCCGCCCCCGATCAGTCTCTAAGCGACGGTTGCCCGCCCCTGTCTGCAAATTGTTTTGCCGCGTTGCTTGACGACCATGGAAATGGCGGCTCTTATGCAACCTATCATTTGTAAAGGACTCATAATGAAACAGCCCATCATTGCATTTATCGCATCTGCCCTTTTGCTCACCGCCTGTATGTCGACTGTAACCGAGCGAAAACGCCTGCCCTTGAGCGCCGCCAACATCACTCAAATTCAAGACAAAGCGCGCCACAACTTGCGTGATCCTGATTCCGCCAAATTCAGAAACATCCGCCGCATTCAAAACACTCACGAAGACGGATCGACCACCACGCTTGTCTGTGGCGAGATCAATGGCAAGAACGCCTTTGGCGCTTACGTCGGCTATCGGACGTTCAAGGGCAACTTGACCGGCAATACGTTCCGCCTTCACGGCATCGGTGATTCCGACAACAACTGGCTCTATGTCGCAACCTGCCCTGTATAGTTTTTGAACCGAAAGGACTGCCAAAATGCTTAAAACCAATGAGCAGAATCTGATCGTAGACCCGAACGACGGCCGACCTGTCGCTGTTTTCGTCGACAGCTTTGTAACCGGACTTGGAGTTGGAAGTGAAAACGACAACGTCATTCTGCGCCTCTATCATCAGGATTGGAAGAAGGCGGGACCACTGGTTCCCCGAGATCAGGTTCACCAGTTCTTGCTGACCGCACACCGTGCAGGCGAATTAGGTCGGGAGTTGCTGGCATACGCTGCCCAAGTCGAAAAGGAGCAGGGCCAGTCGGACCACTAGGCTCGCACGTTCTGACTGACCGCGCACCGTCCAGCTTTATGAGATCAGGGTTGTTCATTTTGCGCCTCTGCTGGCATGGCTTCCAGCCGCGTTCGCGCTTGGACCATGGCGTAAATCGCTTCGTCAATTTCGCAGATGGCCTGCACCCGCTCGTTGGCGCAGCTGGATTGCTCCGCAGCCAAAATGGCTGAAATCGCCTCGCCGCTTTCTTTGGCGATACTTCCAGCCTGAACCATCAGATTTTCATCAGTCACCACCACACGGCTTTCCAGCCGACGCGCCATCAAGCGGGTGACCGGATACCGACCAGACGCATCCTCCAGCGCTATGACATCCGCCAAGGTCCAATCCAGCTGACCGGACGCCTTCTTACTGATGGTGCCCTTGCTGGCCCCAGCGCCCCACCGCGCATTGATTGATTCCGCGACGGCATCAAAGCAACCGAACCAATCCACAATGGATTTCATATTTGCGTGGGCGATTTTGCGTAGATCAAGCATGCCAATGTCCTTTCACCGAAAGGGCGCGTTGCCGGACACGGGAAACCTCGTTTCCTGTGCAGACGTTTGTGGGCGTGGCACAGTGGGTGCATGGAACGGAATATTGAACATTATCGAGCATCAGCTGGCCTCCCTAACGGGTTCAGGCGGAATTTTATCGGGCTGCATTGGCGACTGGGGTTCATCTACTTTCTTAGGGTCGCCATTGACTCGAAAGTTGAAAAGTTCCCTTGGGCAAGCGATCCCCTTTTCGAGACACAGCTGCTCAAGCCCATCGAACCAAGAGGCCGAGAACTTGTTGGAAGCAACAGCATTGCTTACAGCCGTCACTCCTACATCAAAAAAGGTGGCGAGGCGTTGGCGACCAATCTGGTCGCAGATATCTTTTGCTGTAGTCATATCATTTCGGATAATCCATTTAAATTGGATTTGCAATATCCATTTGATAGAATATTCAACTTTTGTGGATTATATGCGAAAACACAATATGGATATTGAAACTCAAGAAAGCCTAGCAAGGCACAACGACATGAGCATTGAGGCGAGCGCTATCCGGTTGATGGCCGCGCGCCTAATCACACCGTATAAAAAACAAAAAGACTTTGCCGACGCATGCGGAATTAGCATCACTTCGTACAACAATATGGAAAAAGGTGTGCAATTCCCCACCCGGCCCGTAATGTCCTATTTATTCCGCGCACACCGCATTGATTTCAATTTTTTGATGAATGGGAACTTTTCTCAGTTGCCGCAGGATGTTCAGGACGCGCTTTTCCCGATGCTAGAAGTCGCAAGCACTGAATGGGGTCGAAAAGCCAATTCAAGTTAATGCCCAATTTGAGCGCCTGCTTTGCAATCCAAAAAACTCTGTGTCCCTTCATCCTTCACCTTTTCCCTGCTGAACCCAAATTGGCACAACCATACCATACAGAAAACAACCCTGCATTGAGCCGCCCCTTGCGTCAAGTTATGCGATAGTGTATCTAATATTTTTGATACTTGAGCATTTGGATATGGAAATTCACCAGAAGATTGAGGAACTTGTTGCCAAATCTGGTCAGAGCCTTAGACAAACTGCAATTGGCGCAGGATTGAATTACAGCACTTTACACAACGCAATAGACAAAAAACGAAAGATCAGTTTCGAAGATATTGCTGCGATTGCTGACTATTTCTCAGTGCCAATCAAGCATTTTGACAAACTCAGGACATCACAGGAAAATTCCAACCTCGCATCAACAGCTACCGCAGAAGCTCTACTCAACTCCGCTCTAAAAAGCATTGAAACCGCTAAGCAGACAATTTCCAAAGAAATTTATGACATTTCTCTCGAGGCCTTTTTGGATTGGTGGTATGCCAATTCCGGCAGGCTTGAAAACTTTGAAGCTATCGCAAACCGTGTCGATATTTTTCACCCCCCTGATTCCGAAGCAAATGTCATCAACCCAGCATCGGTTGGAAGCAGCAGTCTTGCTGCAATCTGCTTTGAAATTGAACACCAAGACCAGCTTGCAAGAACTCTCGATGGTTTTACACCACAACTGAATATCGAACTTGTGAGAGCACACCACCGCGCACACCAAGAAGGTGAACCAGTGATCTCCCACCCATCCCTGAACGAGACCCTGTTAAACGGAAAAACGTTTCAACAGCAATATAGGCGGGTACTGGCACCAATCTTCAAAGATGACGGAACCACAATGATTGTGAATTTTTCACAGTTCATGTCCGTGCCGAAGCTCTGACACAATAACATGTTCCAGATCCGCGCGGCTTACACCAACAAACCACTCACTGCTGGCGCGCACCTCCGGAGCTGGTTCGCTCCATATCTGTGCATTCGGGATTGATCTAGTAAATCCGTAAACCAAATCCAACCGCGCCTTCATATGCCGGTCCGGTATAAAAGCATACATCCAATCCACATCCCACTCTGCCACCACCAATAATTGCAGCATCCGCATCAAGGCCTTTAGGATTTTGCGCTGACCCCGGCTTTGCTTCTTGAAGTGAAGTTCACCGATATACGCAAGTTTGCCCGATACCTCATCGCCAAGTGGTTTTGCTATGTGCCGAATCGTCGGCCTATTTTGGTTCGGAAAATGATTGCTGGCCGTTCGCTTCAAATAGTGATCAAATCTCTCGCGCCCGATGTCCTGTAAAAGAGCAGCGACACCACCGATGTACTCATCACCTTGCTTAATGAACAGCCAAAATGCCGTATTTTTAGTGTGGTCATTCCGAGTTACCGACAAACCAGGCATCTGAAAGCTTCGCCCCGTTTCTAGTGCAATGCTAGGAACCGCTTCAAAATCATCGACGTAGTCCAATTCATAGCCTGCTTCGGAAATGATTGAATTATAGACAGCTCCGGCTTTCAGTATGTCCAACTTGTTCATGTTTGTTCCTGGATAACTGCCACTCTTACCTGCTACACCAAAGTATTCAATTAAACCACGGAAAGCGCCTCACCCCACCCTTATTGAATTGACCCGTTAAGATAATATCCATTTTATTTGGATTATTTATTTGCATATCCATTTTTATTGGATTACTTAATGCCTCATACCCACCAACAAAGGGAATGAGAATATGACCAAGCCAATACTCACAATGACACCCATTCCCTGGCCACCTTGCCGCATTGCGATGCTGCAAAAACAGAAATTGGACCGTGCCCGCGAAATTATCCGTGGCGGTCGCCCCAAGGGCCACACCTCTGACGACATCCAGATTGCCGCCAGTGCCATCGCCCGCCTGTCACCTCACCAATATGAAGCCGACTGCGCCCGTGATGCGCTGGCCAGCATAACCGCAGGCCGCTGGAAGCTGCGCCATTCCGTTGCCACACTGGCCACCTGTGCCCTCGCCGCAGTCATTGGCCACACAGCCCTGCGCACCGCGCTGGAAGTCACCGACATGCTGACACGTTTCGGGGGGGTGTGATGGCCCATCAAATCCCAGAAATTGACGCCACAGCTAAAGCGTTTCTTGCTGCGGTCGATACTACCGCAACAGACACCTGCGTCAATTGCGCGATTGAAGCGGCCAAAGCCATGCAAGCATCACTCGATATCCTAATTCGACAGATTCAAGAAGCGCGTGAAGCCAAGGAAAACAAGCGAGGTATGAATTAATGACCATGCACCAACTGCACCAACTGCACCAACTGCACGACTGCCTAACCGCCTTTCTGGCACGTATTAAGCCGCTTGATGGCACCGATCTGCATGACACATTCGTCGGCGAAGTGATCAGAACGGGCGGCACCTACATGGACCCGCCCAAGGGCGATGACGCCACCAGCCATCTATTTGAAATCAGCCTGCACAACGTGGTCGGGCGCGGCGATAACCCGCAACAGGCCTTCGCCGACTGGACAAAGGCTGCGCAACGCATGGCCAAGCGCATGCTGGATGACCCCATTTCGGGCGCATCGCAAAGCGATACCCCTGTCGGGCAACGCGCCCCTTCAAATGAAGGGGCGCTGGCATGACCCACCCCTTTCAATCAGACAACCGCCCGCCACTCACATCCTGCGCCCCTGACAGCGCGGACACAGACGATGTGAGCGGCGCACTTGCGGGCGGGGCAGCAGATGCACACCCCGCCCGTCCTTTACAAACAACAGGCGGGAACCCTCCCCCCGCCTTGGGGGCGCGGACTCACGGAACAAACCGCTACCCCCCAGAAATTCCCGACCTGACCTACGCAGTTCGCGGCCTGACACTTATAGCAGCGGCAATCGCCGCCGCCCTTTGGTGGCTGTTGTGAATGTTGTCCAAGGTAAACCACAGCAGAAATTCGATGACCTGCCACCCGCTCAACAGGCTGGCATTCTTTGCAACGATCCCTGCTTTCAGAGGTTCGCAGCCACCCGCAGCGGCATGCCCGGCAAACAATTCAGCGCCACAGCCGCCGCAGAATACCTGCGCATCATTTGCCAGATCGACAGTCGCCGCCAACTCAACAGCAGCGGCCCAGCCCAAAACCAATTCCAAGCCCTGCGCACAGAATTCGACGTATGGGCCGGAAAAATCGCAGCCCAACGTTAGAAAAGGAACCATCCAGTGATGACCAAACACAAACCCCCAGCCCAAATCAACAAACCCGAAAAAGCCTTCGATGCCGCCTTCAAAGAGGCCGTTGAAGGAGCCACAGAGGCGAAATCATGAGCGCCCACAAACGCATCCAACTCAAACGCACCAAGGGCTGGCGCAAGCCAAAAGACGCTGCTGTCGTTGCCCGCCCCTCGCGATTTGGAAACCCGTATATCGTGGGCGTGCATGGCGATGCACAACGCTGTGTTGATCTTTATCGGGCAGCAATGACTGGCTTGCACATCAACAACAAACCACCCCACCCGCCCGTGATCGGCGTGATCCAAGCGCAAGACAATCTGCTAACCTATGGCCACGAGTTGCGCGGCAAAGACCTCGCTTGCTGGTGCGCACTTGATCAACCCTGTCATGCCGACGTGCTGCTGGAAATCGTAAATGAGGTGACATCATGACCAAAATCAAATGGACCGACAAATCGTGGAATCCCATAGTGGGTTGCTCAATCGCCACCAAGGGCTGCACAAATTGCTATGCGATGAACATGGCAGGCCGCATTCAAAAGATGAACCGGACAAACGAACAAACCGGATATGTGAATCACTATGACGGCACCACCAAGGTTGTGAATGGCACAACAGTTTGGTCCGGCAAGGTCGCACTGGCACCCGACAAAACCCTGCGCGCGCCCTTGGGCCGCAAAAAGCCGACCATGTATTTTGTCAACTCAATGGGTGATCTGTTTCACGAAGACGTGCCGGATGAATGGATCGACCGCGTGTTCGCCGTGATGGCCCTATGCCCGCAACACACCTTCCAGATATTGACGAAACGGGCCGAGCGGATGCGGGAATATCTGAGTAAAGAGCATAAGCCACATCATATTAATGGGGCCATTGGTGGCTTGTGGTTTGACCACATTATTGAAGACCTGCCGAGCGACCTTAACAAACCACACTTGCCCCTGCCCAACGTATGGCTTGGTGTATCTGCCGAGGATCAGGCAACCGCCGATAAACGCATCCCGCACCTGTTGGAAACCCCAGCCGCGATCAGGTTTGTCAGCGCGGAACCGATGTTGGGGGCGGTCGATATTTCGCCATGGATTCACAACCCAGCGTGCCGTGCCTTTGACCCTAAAGTTTGCACATGTGATCCAGATGACGTTTATCCCAACCTCGACTGGGTGATCTGTGGCGGCGAAAGCGGCCCGAACGCGCGGCCCATGCACCCTGACTGGGCACGGTCCCTGCGCGATCAATGCGTGGCCGCTGGTGTGCCGTATTTCTTCAAGCAATGGGGGGCGTGGAAGCCTATCCCAGACGATAGTCACCCGATCTATTTCACCAATAGCAGTGGATCAGTTCGGTCGGTCACGTTTCCTGATGGCGCTACGCTCGTTAACAACGCAACCAAAGAGGCTGAAATAATGCTTGACGGGCGCGTGTGGGAACAAATGCCGGAGGTGGGGGCGTGAACCAACCCCTCCCCCTCAATTTCAACACCCAACCAGCCCAACGCGCCGACCACCTACCGCTGATTGTTGACAGCTTTGCAGGCGGCGGCGGGGCCAGCACTGCCATTGAAATGGCATTGGGGCGTCCTGTGGACGTAGCAATCAATCATGATCCAATCGCGCTACAAATGCACGAGGCCAACCACCCGACCACACGCCACCTTGTGACCAGCGTTTTTGCTGTAGATCCGCGCGATTTACCTAAGCCAGGGCAGAAGGTTGGCTTGATGTGGTTCAGCCCGGATTGCAAGCACCACAGCAAAGCCAAGGGTGGCAAACCACTGGACAACAACATTCGCGGATTGGCGTGGGTGGTCATTCACAACGCCGAACTGGTGCGCCCAGACGTGATCATGTTGGAGAACGTCGAAGAATTTGAGGATTGGGGGCCACTGACCGCCGATCACAAGCCCGATCTGGACCGCAAGGGCGAAACCTTCAAGCACTGGGTCGGCAAGCTGCGCAAGCTCGGATACAAGGTTGAATGGTTCCAATTGCGGGCCTGCGACTATGGCGCAGCCACCATCCGCAAGCGCCTGTTTATGGTCGCGCGATGTGATGGCCGGCCAATTGTGAAGCCAGCGCCAACCCACGGCGACCCAAACAGCGAGGCCGTGCAATCCGGCAGGCTAAAACCATGGCGCACGGCAGCTGACATCATTGATTGGTCAATCCCTTGCCCGTCGATTTTCGACACATCGGCAGAGATCAAGGAAAAATACGGCGTCAGGTCCATCCGCCCGCTGGCAGACAACACGCTGCGCAGGGTCGCGCGTGGTATTATGCGATATGTGATCGAGGCCAAAGACCCGTACTTTGTGACCTACGGTCAACACGGCGGCGCATCCCGTAGCGGGTTTGATCCGCTGCACACTATCACGGCCAGCCTGAAAGATCAGAATCAGATAGTGGTGCCTTCAATGGTGCAAATTGGATATGGCGAACGTGAAGGGCAAAAACCACGTTCCTTGGATATTCATGCGCCAATCGGAACAATGGTCGCTGGGGGCGGCAAACACGCGCTTGTCAGTGCCTTCATGGCCCAGCACAATACAGGCGCTTATGAACGCCACATGGCAAAGCCTGTCACGACGCTGACCACGCGCGGCACACAGCAAAACATTGTCGCTGCCCACCTGATGAACATGCACGGCACAGCACGCAGCGCCCGTGATGCCAGATGGCCAGTGACATCGATCTGCGCCGGGGGAACACATGCCGGATTGGTGGCCGCATTCCTGACCAAATACTATGGGCAAGGCGAAGGGCAATCATGCGGTGAACCACTTCACACCCTAACAACCCGCGACAGGTTTGGCGTGGTGACGGTCAACATCCACGGCCAGACCTATGCAATCACCGACATCGGCATGCGGATGCTGACCCCGCGCGAGCAATTCCGCGCCCAAGGCTTCCCCGACAGCTACATCATCGATCGAGGTGCAGACGGGCGTGTGATGCCCAAAACCCAACAGACCCACAAATGCGGCAACAGCGTCAGCCCCAACGTGGCAGCGGCACTGGTGGCGGCGAATTGTGGGCATTTAACGGAAAAAGGCCAGTAGCATGACCCTTCTTGTCAGCATTCCAGAACTGGCCCGCGAACTTGGCTTCGGTGCCGATGCGCTCGAAAGGATTGCTATCAAGCGCGGATTCGTTATCCAATGCGGGAATCGCAAGAAAATCAGAACAGACGAAATCGGGGAGTTAATAGAAGCATGTCGCGTCCATCCAAAGGTGCCCGTCTCTACCAACGCAATCGCAAAGGTCGATCCCAAATCTGGGTTATCCGCGACGAAGGCGGCATTGAAATCTCGACCGGCACAGAGGATCGCAGACAGGCTGAAACGATCCTCGCAGGATACATCGACACCCGTAACAGGCCAAGTGGTCCAGTTGACGCCGCCACAATGACGATAAGCCAAGCGCTGGTGATCTATGCAGAAGACCACGCCAGTCAAACCGCAGACCCTGCGCGGATCGGCTATGCCATCGATGCGCTGGACAAATTCTGGGGCGACTCCCCTGCCACGGCCATAAGGGGCGCAACCTGTCGGCGCTATCTGGTTGAGCGCGGCGTCAGTGCCGGAACCGTGCGTCGTGAACTTGGCGTATTGCAGGCCGCACTAAATTATTGCGCCCAAGAAGGCCATTTGATTGCCGCACCCAAAGTCTGGAAACCCAAAAGCGCAGCCCCCATCGAGCGCTGGCTGACACGGCAAGAGGCATACTGGCTGATCCGTGCATCCCGCAACCTGCGCAAAGACGGCAGACATCTGACCAAGTTCATTCTGACCGGGCTATATACCGGAACACGCAAAGCCGCCATTCTGGCGCTGCGCATTGATCAACCATCGATCGGTGGCGGTTATATCGACACCGCGCAAGGCGTGATGTATCGCAATGCAGCTGCGCGCACCCAAACAAAGAAACGACAAACCGCTGCCCGTTTGCCGCGCAAATTCCTTGCCCACGTGCGCCGATGGGCTGCGAACGACTGTCAGTTTGTTGTGCAGGACTATCATGGCATGCGCGTCAACGACATCCGCAAAGGGTGGGCAAGTGCTGTTGTGCTGGCAGAGGAATTGGCGACCAATTCTGGTGTCGCTATCGACTTGTCATTTGACACTGAAAATGGTCGCAAATACGTCACTCCCCACGTCCTGAAACACACTGCGATCACATGGGCGATGCAAAACAGCGCCAGCATTTGGGATGCCGCCAGCTATTTTGGCACCAGCGCAGCCACCATTGAAAAGGTCTACGGCCACCACCACCCGGACCACCAAAGCACCGCCACAGACGCGATGGATTCGAGGGTTTCAGGGGCGCACCCCAGAAATTCAACTATTTAGAAGTGAGAATTGCGGTGTAAGTCATTGATTTTAATGGTGCACCCGTCGCGATTCGAACGCGAGACCTCTGCCTTCGGAGGGCAGCGCTCTATCCAGCTGAGCTACGGGTGCACTGTTGTTGCGGTTTAAGTCAAAGTCCTGCGCACTGCAAATGGTTTTCAGGTGCTCAAGCATAAATCATCACATCGTTACAAACACCGCCAAAATAATACAATAACCGCCCGATTTTAGTCTGCACTTGAAATGAAACTGGGGTAGCAAAAGGTATGTTGTTCAATCTTCCTGATAATCAGGTGCTGTATCGCGCCCTAGTTGCCCGCGATCCCAGCTATGACGGGCGCATGTACGTTGGCGTCAAAACCACTGGTATTTTTTGCCGGCTGACCTGCCCTGCCCGAAAACCCAAACCCGAAAATTGCCAATTTTTCGAGACGACTGGGCAATGCATTGAGGCCGGTTTCAGGTCCTGTAAACGCTGTTTTCCACTGCAACCCGCTGCGGATGCGGACCCGATGATTGCGATGCTGTTAAAAGCGCTGGAGGCTCGGGTTGAGTACCGGTGGCGGGAAAGCGACGTTCAGGCCTTGGGCCTGGACCCCTCAACGGTGCGTCGTAGCTTTAAACGCCAGTTTGGCATGACGTTTTTGGAAATGGCACGGCAACGCCGGTTGCGCGACGGGTTTTCAACCTTGTCCGGTGGTGGCAAGGTGATTGAGGCACAAGTGACCGCCGGATTTGAGTCCGCCAGCGCCTTTCGCACCGCCTTTGCCCAGCTTATGGGGATGCCCCCCAGCGATTTCAAACAGGATGCGCTTTTGTCCGCCAGCTGGATCGACACACCTCTTGGTGCGATGATTGCGGTCTGTGACAATGGTTTTCTGCACCTTTTGGAATTTCCGGAACGCAAAGCGCTGCCGAACGAATTGAAACGGTTATCTCGGTTTTCCAAGGGATCAATCGGGTTAGGGCGCACCGCGATAACCGATCAAATCGAGCTGGAGCTGGCCCGATATTTCGACGGCACGAGCGCAGATTTTCAAACGCCTCTCGCCTTTCATGGCAGCCCCTTCACCCAGCAGGTCTGGCAGGCGTTGCAAACCATTCCCGCAGGCCAAACCCGTAGCTATAGCGAGGTTGCCGCAGAAATTGGCAGGCCCACCGCCACCCGTGCGGTTGCCCGCGCCAACGGGGCAAACCAAATCGCGCTGGTGGTGCCCTGCCATCGCGTTATCGGTGTGGACGGTGCGCTGACCGGTTATGGTGGCGGACTTTGGCGCAAGCAGCGTTTAATCGAATTTGAACGCGCCTATCTTTAAACGCGCTTTAGCCCTTTTCGACCTTTAGACGCCAAGGCTCATTCTCTTCCAGATAGGATTCTTGTTCAGGTGTCAGGTTGATATCCTCATAGCCCGAAATCATCGGTTTCACATGGGCACGGAAACCTGATCCGATGGTCAGCAGGTAAAGATGCACAATGATAAACGCGGCCACGATATAGCCGGCCAACAGATGCAGGTTGGCGACAATATTGATATACAGTCCCGCGTTGGGCAGATGCTCCCAAAAATTATAGGTCATGTATAAAATTCCGGTGGACCAGATCAGCGGAAACACCGCCATTTTCAAACCAAAATAGGCCAGAATTTGCAGCGGGTTGTGCTTGCGCCAAATCACCTTTTTATGCGGGTGTTGTTCGCCCTTAAAGACACCGAAGGCATAGAATTTGGCAACCTCAACCAACCCGTCCAGTGTCGGTACGAACTGTCGCCATGTGCCCGTGGTGAATAACCAAAAGGTGGCGAATATCCACAGCGCCAACAGCGCCAAGGCCGCAATGGTGTGGATCATCACAGCAGGTCCAAACGGGATCACATGGTGCAGCCCGTTCATCCCCAATCCGGTGAACAACAGGATCATGATCGACAGCACCTGTGACCAATGCCACAGACGTTCAAACCGCGGGTAGACTTTGACTTGACGCTTACTCATGGGTTTCACCTCCGGCTTTTTTCACGAATGTACGCAACAGCGCGTGGCCAAGCACTCCAAAAAACGCGGCCGCCACCATCGCCATCCCCAACATCCCCGCATATGAGAACGGATCGCGTCCCGGCATGTAAAACCCTGTCAGTCCCTCCAGACGCCCATCTTTAGCGTGGCAGGACTGGCAATCCAGTGCTTGCTCTGCGGGCGCGACCATATGGGTGATCGGCCAATACATATGGGTGTCAACAAAGCCGAATTCGCCAGAATATTCCGACCCTGCGGCCTTCATCCCGGCCTCAACGGCATTGCCCCAATCAAAGTTGGTCCAGAACGCGGTGTCGGTTTCCGGCCCCCAAACATGGCTATAGGCCAGTTTGTTGTTGCCAGCGTCATAGGCTTGGCGCCCCAACATCCGTTTGAAAGGCCATATCCGAGCGCCCTCCTCGCCAAGGGTGCCGCCAATACGGTTAATTTCGACAGTTTGACTGGGGTCAATCGTGGCGTCGGCCAAGGTATATTCGACCTGTCCGTTGAACCAGCTATAAAACGGCACCACGTCTTCGCCCCAATCAAAGTCGCCTTTGGTGGACAGATAGGTGTGCAATTCCTTGCCATCAGATTGGGTATATTCATGGCGTTTGATCATTTTGCCATTGTCCAGCTGACCAGCGGTCGACCAATCCCACAGGGTTTTAGTGGCCACCCCGCCGCGGGCAAATTCGGGGATGTGGCAGGTTTGGCAAGCAATTTTATCGGTGTGGTCATTCAACTTAAGCCCGCGCGCGATCAGCAACGGGTTCAAGCTCCCCTCCGCGCCAACCGGATGTGGCTCGTTGCCATGGCAACTCTCGCAGGTCGCCACGTCGCGCCGTTCGCCGGGTTTGCCGGTGCCATGCGAGTCAGAGGCCAGCACATCATAACGGCTGCCCGCCCATGTGTGTTTGTCAGTGACGTGGCAGGTGGAACAGGTAAAGTTCAAACCCTCCGTCGCCATATGCACATCGACCTCTTTGGTCGGATTATACAAAACGGATGACAAATCGCCGTGTTTCACATTATCGCCGCCGCCGCCGT
>Ga0209345_10000864_pt1 | contig 38863 bp, 34 predicted proteins | sample Cruoilmetagenom7_FD_187294 | JGI IMG/M metagenome (GOLD analysis project Ga0209345, IMG submission 187294) | Oil polluted marine microbial communities from Coal Oil Point, Santa Barbara, California, USA - Sample 7 (SPAdes) (version 2) | ecosystem: Environmental > Aquatic > Marine > Oil seeps ...
ATCTGCTGTTACCAATGCGGTTTTTGCAGCCACCGGCAAGCGGGTTCGCGAACTGCCTTTGTCCAAACACAGCTTTGCCTGATCGGAGTCACGACATGACCACAGTGCGAACCCTTGCCTGCCTTTCCGTTTTTGTCCTCGCCGCCTGCGGTGCCGATCCGGCGCCGGGGCCGGTGGAGCAGATCATCGTCCGCGAACCCGGTGCCGCACCAGTGGAAACCACCGCTATCGCCACCGATGCTGCTCCGGCCAGCGCGCAGCTTGTCGAAGGGAAAGCCGCTTTTGCCAGTTGCTCCGCCTGCCATACGCTGGAGGAGGGCGCGCCCAATGGCGCTGGCCCCGATCTCTTCGGCATTGTCGGAGCAGCAGCCGGAAAAGTTGCCGGATTTGCCTATTCCGATGCCATGAAAACCTCGGGCATCACCTGGACAGCGGCCGAACTGGATAGCTTCATAGCCGATCCCGCCGCCAAAATTCCGGGTACGACCATGGTCGCGGGCGCGATTGCGGATGCGGAAAAAAGACAGGCGGTCATCGCCTATCTCGAAAGCGCTTCCACCAATTGATTAAAGGCTCCGGCATCATGCTGACGCTGCTGGCTGCCGGACAGTCCCGTAGATTTGGCGACCGGGACAAGCTGTCCGCAATGCTTGGCGAGAAGATGCTCGGCCTGCACGCGGCGGAAAGCGGAGCGAGCCTGCCCTTCGCTCACAAGCTGGTGATCGGTTCGCCAGAGCATCGCTGTGCCAAGCAATGGCGCGAACAGGGTTATCAGATCATTGCCAATGAGGACGCCGCAGAAGGTCAGGCAACATCGGTCCGGCTGGCCGCTGCCCAGGCGATCAACAGGGGAGCCACCGCCCTGTGCATCATGCTGGCCGATATGCCGTTCGTCACGCGCGACCATCTCGGCAGATTGATTGGGGCCTTCGGACAATCCGGCTGTACAAATATAATCGCCTCCGCCCGCGCCGGGCAGGCGATGCCGCCAGCAATTTTCCCGTCCGGCGCGCTGAAAAAACTGATCGCTCTCGAAGGCGACGCCGGTGCTCGCGGGTTGCTGGCAGATGCCTGTCTGGTGGCGGGCAATGATCAGATGTTCATGGATGTTGATACCGACGAAGACCTCGCTCGGGCCAATCTGCTGTTTGACAATGGGTACTGATTATTGATCAAACAGCAGAGCGGGATTGGCCAGAAATACATCCGGTCTGTTTTCCAGTCCTTCCAGGAACTTATATTTGTGCGCCGCGCCAAACAGGATCAGAACGCGCTTTTCCTGCCCCGAGACAGCATCCAGGGCGGCGTCGATATTGGCCAGATGGGCGGCGTTGATCGCGCGCCAGCCGCTAGCCCCAAGATCGTCACCGAACAGATGCTCATAGCGTTCGTAACGGGCTTTGACCGCCGTATCATAGGCGCTGGAATGGATAAAAGTGGGATCATCCGATCGACCCGCCACGTCTTTGGCATAGCGCTGGATAGCCACCTGATATGCTGACCAGTCCTCTGCCCGCGTCTGCTCCTGTTCGATCCGCTTTTCCGCCACCCGCCGTTCGGCCGCGATGTCCGGCGTCCATGCCGACACCGGCATCATTGTAAAGCCCAGTCGCTCGCGCAACGGAAAAACAACATCGGTCAATTCGGGAAAATCATCGGCCCGGCTTTCCCGAACTTCGCCAAATTGGTCGAAATTCCCCGACGCTATGGCAAAGCGCTCTGGCGGCAGTTCCACCATGACAATATCGGGGTCAAATTTGACAATCGCCTGTCGCAGCAAGTCCAGCGAATAATCCTCGCTGTTGCGATGCTGGCCATGAAGGGCGCCGACCACGGCAACGATGGTTGCACCTTCGGGAGGAGATACAGGCGGCTGGGGGCCACAGGCGGTCAAACCGAGCAACAGAGCGGAGAGGCAGGCCGCAAGAGCCTTCATTCGCGGTCCAGTCTCCGTCCCAGTTTTACGAAAAATACGATCAGGAAAGGCACGAGCAGAAAGGATAATACCACCTTGGCCGAACCCTGGCCAAGCAGCAATTGTCCGATCGGCCGCTCACCGTAAAAGGCGATAGTGATGAATATGACCGTATCGACAATCTGCGACAATGCGCTGGCAATGGCGGCGCGCAAGGCCAGCATCGCGCCCTTCATATTGGCGAGACGGGAGAAGATATAGACGTTGAGAAACTGCGACACGCCATAAGCGATGATCCCGGCGAACATCAGCCGTGCGCCCTGCGACAATATGATCGGAAAGGCCTCTTTCGCCGGTTCGTACATTCCCGGATCGGTCGGCAGTGCCAATACGATCTGGATCAGGACGATCGCGGTGATCAGCGGAATGAAGCCAAAGCGGACCAGCCGGTTGGCGACGTCCCGGCCATGCAATTCCGCGACCGAACTCGACAATACGACCAGCAGAAGAAACGGAAAAATCCCGGATTCGACGGCCAGCGGCCCAAGCGCCACCTGCTTCGCGCCCAGAATTCCGGCAATACAGGTCATCCCGCCATAGAGAACCGCGAAGACAAACAGGGAGCGCGGAATGAGATTGGTTTTGGAAGTTTCTTTCATCGCGATTGCCTAGCGTGGTCGGGGGCGAAAAAAAAGAAATAGTCACAACTGTTATTTTTTCTGTAGGGAAACGAATATTGAACGCAGCAGATCGCGGCCGCTTGTGTCGCACGATCGGGGGAAATTTTGCAAAGACTGGCAGTTTATTGCGGCGCCAATGCCGGACAGGACCCGGCCTATGCCGAAACGACAATATTGCTCGGCAAGGCTATGGCAGAGCGCCAAGTTGACCTCGTCTATGGCGGTGGCCGACTCGGCCTGATGGGGATTATCGCCGACACCGTGCTCGCCGAAGGCGGCCGGGTCCATGGCGTCATTCCCGAAATGCTGAAAGATCTGGAGGTCGCACATCAGGGCGTTACAAAATTGCACATCGTCCAGAATATGCACGAGCGCAAAGCCAAGATGACCGATCTGACCGATGCCTTTATCGCCTTGCCCGGCGGCGTCGGCACCATGGACGAATTGTTCGAAGCGTGGAGCTGGAACGCGCTGGGCTATCATAACAAGCCCTTCGCGATATTGAATATCGCCGGTTACTGGGATGCGCTGATCGAATTTCTCGACACCATGTCGAAACAGGGCTTCGTGTCGGCAGAACGGCGCAAGCATCTGATCGTCTCCGACAATATCGATGACTGTCTCGACCGGCTCGCCGCAGCCTGCAATAGCGAAACCGGCAGCTTTACGTGGTAAATCCCATCCGTCTCGAAAACTTGACTGGAAGAGTCCAATGATCCCGATCCTGACCAGCCTTGCCGGCATGGCGCTGATCCTGCTGATTGCCCTCGCGCTGTCGACCGGCCGGAAAAACATTCGGCTCCGCGTCGTCGGCGCCGCCTTTGCGTTGCAGGCCGGGATCGCCGTGATAGTGCTCTATATTCCGGCCGGCAAGCGGATCATCGAAGCGATGGCCTTCGGCGTGTCCAATCTGCTCGGCTATGCGTCTGCGGGGACCAATTTCATCTTCGGCCCGCTCGCCGATCCCTCGATTGGTGGCAATAGTTTTGCCATAGCCGCGCTGCCGGTGATCATCTTTTTCTCGGCGCTGATCTCGATCCTCTATTATCTCGGGGTGATGCAGTTCATCATCAAATGGGTCGGTGGCGGCATCCAGAGAATCACCGGCATTTCCAAAGTCGAATCGCTTTGTGCCGCTGCGAATATCTTTGTCGGCCAGTCGGAATCGCCGCTGGTCATCCGTCCTTATCTTGCCAGCCTGACCCAGTCGCAGCTGTTCACCGTGATGAGCGTCGGCATGGCCGGTGTCGCGGGCACGATCTTGGCCGCTTATGCCGCGATGGGCATCCGGATCGACTATCTGCTCGCCGCCGCCTTCATGTCGGCGCCGGGCGGTATCTTGATGGCCAAGATCATCATGCCGGACAACCCCGAAGACCCGGCCCCCGAAGAGCTGGTCGTCGCGGTGGAATATGAAGAGGAAAAACCGGCCAATATCATCATGGCCGCGGGCATGGGCGCGCAGACTGGGGTGAAGCTGGCCGTTGCGGTCGGCGCGATGGTGCTGGCCTTTGTCGCTTTGGTCGCGCTGGCCAACGGCCTGCTTGGCGGAATCGGCGGCTGGTTCGGCTATCCGGAGCTCAGCTTCCAACAGGTGATCGGCTATATATTTGCGCCGATCATGTTCCTGCTAGGCGTCCCGTGGGAAGAAGCGCTGAACGCGGGCGGCCTGTTCGGAACCAAGGTCGTGCTCAACGAATTTGTCGCCTTCATCGAACTCGGCAAGATGCAGGCGGGCATTTCGCCGCTGACCAATGCCATTGTCATTTTCGCGCTGTGCGGCTTTGCCAATTTCAGCAGCATCGCCATCCAGCTTGCCGTGACCGGCGGCCTAGCGCCCAACCAGCGTCCGGTGATTGCCAAACTTGGCCTCCGCGCCCTGGCCGCAGGATCGCTTGCCAATCTGATGAGCGCAGCGCTTGCCGGCATTTTGCTGTCGATCGCCTGAGCGATCACAATTGACAAAGCAGCACGGGAGCGCATTTTATGATCATGACCCAGAACCCGGATATATTGGCCACCGTTTCGCTCGCCATGGCGGACGAAGATAGCGCCGCATTTGCGGAGCAAATCGGCCGGAGCTTTGCCGACTGGGGCTTTGCGGTGGTGGCCGATCATGGCATCCCTACAGACCTGATCGAGCGCGCCGAAACCATGTCGCGCGCCTTTTTCGCGCTGCCCGAAGAGGTGAAGCGCTCCTATCATATCCCCGGTGGCGGCGGCGCCCGCGGTTACACGCCGTTCGGCACCGAAAGCGCCAAGGACAGCAATATCAGCGATCTCAAGGAATTCTGGCATATCGGCCGCGACCTGCCGGCCGGCCATCCGTTTGAACCCTATATGCCGCCCAATATCTGGCCGAAGGAACTCGACGGTTTCCGCGAGACCTATCTCGAAATGTTCGCTGCTTTCGACAAGGCTGGCGCGCGCATTCTCGAAGCGATCGCCCGCTTCCTCGGACTGGCCCCCGATTTCTTCCTCGACACGGTGCGCAACGGCAATTCGGTGATGCGGCTGATCCACTATCCGCCGGTGCCGGAGGATTCGCCGGCAGTCCGCGCGGGAGCGCATGAGGATATCAACACGATCACCCTGCTGATCGGCGCGGAAGAAGCGGGTCTGGAATTGCTCGACAAAAACGGCCAGTGGCGATCCGTCACCCCCAAGCCGGGCGAGCTGGCCGTCAATATCGGAGACATGCTGCAGCGGCTGACCAACAACCGCCTGCCCTCGACCACCCATCGCGTGGTCAACCCGGCCCCGGAACGGCGCGGTTTCTCGCGCTACTCCATGCCCTTTTTCCTTCATTTCCGGCCCGACTATGCCATCGAGACCTTGCCAGGCTCCGTCGATGCCGATCACCCGGATCTCTATCCGGAACCGATCACCGCGCACGATTATCTGTTGCAGCGTCTGCGCGAAATCGGACTGGCATGACTCCAAAAGCCATTGGCATTAGCGGCGGCAGCTGTTCCGGGAAATCAACGCTGATCCGGAAGATTTTTGACAAGCTCGGCCCCGATCAATGCGCGATCCTGCCGCAGGATGACTATTTTTTTGGCCTGGGCGACGCGCCGGAAGGCAAGGGTGGCGCCAATTTTGATCATCCTGATGCGGTCGATTTCGATCAGCTTTGCAAACAACTGGCCGAACTCAAGAACGGCCAGGCAATAGACCGGCCGCTTTATGATTTCCCCACCCATATGCCAAAGACGGAAACCGAGCGAACCGAACCGCGTCCGCTGATCCTGATCGACGGCATATTGATCCTGCAGCACCAGCCGTTGCGCGACCTGCTGGATTTCAGCATTTTCGTCGAATGCGATTCCGAGACGCGTTTTGCCCGGCGGCTCGATCGCGATGTCCACGAAAGGGGTCGTACAGCGCAGTCGGTGCACGACCAATTCGCCAACCACGTCGGTCCGATGCACGATCTCTATGTCGAGCCCTCGAAAATTTACGCTGATGTCGTGATAAATTCGCAACAGTGCGAAAACGCTTTCGAAGACCTGTTCCAGACCATCAAAACGCAATTATAACCTTGCTAAACAGCGTCATGCGGCATGGGCTTCATTCAAAAACAGGCGTTTCGCGGACCGCCATCGCGGGAAATTAATCCGACCAAAATAATAAAAATGCTGCAATGCAGTATAAGTCGTTTCAATTGAGACAAAACTGTCATTATTGGCCCCTAGATACCAGCGGCGTTGATCTTGCTGCGCACATGATGTGCCGGTGATCAAGCTTGAGGATGGTTTTTATTGCGGCGCACAATGTGTTGCGGTGCACAAACGGGGAATTCATATCATGAAGATTAAATATCTTTTGGCTGCCAGCACTGTCAGCCTTTCCATAGCAGGTCTGATGGCCGTGCCGGCTTCGGCGCAGTCCACCGGTACGCGGGATTTCGAAAATGATGTCATCATCGTTACCGGCGGCCGGACGAGCGATGTTGGCGGGGTTGAAATCCCCAGCACGCCGAAGGCGAAACAGGTTCTCGACGAAGAAATCATTCGTCGTCAGCGCCCTGGCCAATCGGTCAATGATATCATCAACCTTGTTCCGGGCGTCAGCTTTCAGAATAACGACCCATGGGGTTCGTCCGGCGGTTCGTTCACGATCCGCGGTTTCAGCGATGACCGCATCTCCCAGACGCTCGACGGCCTGCCGTTGAACGATTCGGGCAACTATGCGCTTTATACCAGCCAGCAGGTCGATTCGGAAATCATCGAACAGGTTAACGTCAATCTTGGCGTGACCGACGTTGATAGCCCGACCGCTTCTGCCGTCGGCGGGACGATCAACCTTCGTACACGCGAGCCCAGCGACGAGTTCAAGCTCACCGGCACGCTGTCGGCTGGTAGCACGTTCGCTCAAGGCGATAATGATAACCGCAGCCGCCTTTACATGCGCGGCTTTGGAATGATCGACACTGGCGACCTTACCGGTTTCGGCACCAAGGCTTTTGCGTCGGCCAGCTATGTGCGTTACAATAATCCGTTCAACAATTACGGGATTGTCGAAAAGCAGCAATATAACGCGCGTATCTGGCAGGATATTGGCAGCAATGGCGACTTCATCGCCATCGCCGGCCACTATAACGAAAGCCGGAACAATTTCTTCGGTTCCTTCTCCCTGGACGAATTCCCGGAAACACGGGCAGACCGGTTCTACGACATTGATTATCCATGTACGGTTGATGCACCTCAAGCCGGTACTGCCCAGGAAGCCAATGGTTGTGGCGCCGAATTTGATCGCCGCTTCAACCCGTCTAACACGGGCAACATTCGCGGTGCCTCGCGTTTCACCTTGGCAGACGGTCTAGTGTTGTCGGTCGACCCAAGCTACCAATATGTGAAGGCCAACGGCGGCGGCAATGAAGAACTGCTTGAGCAGACCCGCAACGTCGGCGGAGTCGAAATGACCGGTTTCATCCGCGGCAAATATTACTACGGACGCGACCTGAACGGTGACGGCGATGTTCTGGATGAAGTCAGCGGCTTTGATCCCAGCCAGACCCGCACCCGGCGCTTCGGGGTCATTTCCAACCTCTCCTACGAACTCAATCCGGACCATCGTTTCCGTCTCGCTTATACCTATGACGATGCCAACCACCGTCAGACGGGTCAGACCTCGGTAGCGCTTCTCAATGGCGAAATTCCTGATGTTTTCCCGGTCAATGATGGCCTGGTGACCGTCGATGGATTCGAACTCAACAAACGCGACCGTCAATCTTATGCGACCTTGCACCAGATTTCCGGTGAATATCGCGGGACATTCGGTGACCTCACCGCAGTGCTCGGTTTGCGGGCGCCGTTCTTCACGCGCAAACTGAACCAGAATTGCTACACGACATCGGCGAGCGGTTTCCTCGATTGTATAGGCGGTGTAAGCGCGGCCTATGAAGCGGCAAACCCTTATGTGTATGATCCGGTAACCAACGAACCAAGCGGGTCGGCCCTGCCTACATCGCGGACCTATAAATATGACGATATTCTGCCAAACATCGGTCTGACCTATGCTTTCGGTCGCGCGTCAGTCTTTGCAAACTATGCCAAGGGCCTTTCTGTTCCAGCCACCGATCCGCTCTATGCTTCCCTCTACTTCCCGGAAAATGCACCGGGCGTACAGCCGGTTCCTGAAACAACCGACAGCCTTGACTTGGGGGTCCGGTATCAGACGGGTGATATCCAGGCTCAGTTTGCAGGCTGGTTTACACGCTATAACAACCGGCTCGCATCGGCCTACAATCCTGTTCTTGACGAAACGATCTATCGGAACCTGGGCCGCGTCGACAAATATGGTCTTGATGCCTCGGTCGCTTGGTCACCAACACCGTCCACCATGGTATATGTGTTCGGTTCGATCAACGAGTCGGAAATCAAGGACAATGTTCAGGTCGGCACCTGCTCTGCGACACAAGTCGCAAACGGGACAAACCTTTGTACGGTTGTCGGCGATCCTGCGTTCGCGCTGACCGCTGGAAACAACGAAAGCGGAGCCCCGCTTTGGACGGTTGGCGCCCGCGTTCAGCAGCAATTCGGCGACTTCGAACTTGGCGCCCAGATCAAGCACACGGGCAAACGCTGGGTGAATGACACCAACGAACGATCCGTCAGCGGTTACACACTGGTCGACCTCGACCTGCGCTGGAACATCACGCAGAACCAGTTCGGTGATGATGTTGCAGTCCAGTTGAACGTGACCAACCTGTTCGACGAACTCTATGTCGGCGGCTTCGGTGGCGATCTGGACGGCAATTCGCCATTTGTCCAGATTGGCGCACCACGCGCAGCGAGCATCTCGCTCATCTTCGGTTACTGAGCAGGCGGCTTGTCCGGTCCGGTGCGACAAGAGGTCGCGCCGGATCCCGCATCAATCAAAAAGACGGCGGTGCTGGAAAGTGCCGCCGTTTTTCTTTGTCTGCAGCCGATCCAGGACAGGATGATATCCCGCCACCGGTCACAGCCAGTTTCGCTTGTGAAATCTTTACCGGTTCGTGCTAGAGGCAGCGCGATTGACATCAACGGAAGCCACCATGCCTGATACCGACAATTCGCCCATTCTTGTAACCGGAGCCGCCGGTTTCATCGGTCACGCCGTTTCGACCCGGCTCGTGGAGCGCGGGGAAACGGTGATCGGCATCGACAATCTTAACGACTATTATGATCCGGCGCTCAAGACCGCCCGGCTTGCCAATCTGAAAGCGCTCGACGGTTTTCGCTTCGTGGAAATGGACGTGTCCGATGCCGATGGCGTCAAGACGCTGGTTCAGAGCAACGGCGTGCAGCGAATCATCCATCTCGCGGCACAGGCCGGCGTCCGCTACAGTATCGAAAATCCGTTCGCCTATCAGAAGTCCAACCTGCAGGGCCATTTGTCGCTGCTCGAAGCCAGCCGTCATGCGGAGAATTTCCAGCATCTGGTCTATGCGTCCTCCAGTTCGGTTTATGGCGACAAGCCGATGGGCGGGAAAGGTTTTACGGAAGACGAGCCGGCCACCAATCCGGTCTCGCTCTATGCAGCAACCAAACGGTCCGGCGAATTGATGAGCCAGTCCTATGCCAAGCTCTATGGCTTTCCCATGACCGGCCTGCGCTTCTTCACGGTCTACGGTCCCTGGGGTCGGCCGGACATGGCCTATTTCGGTTTCACCCGGAAGATTTTGGCCGGGGAACCGATCGAGGTTTACGGCGAAGGCAAGATGGCCCGCGATTTCACCTATATTGACGATATCGTCGACGGCATATTGGGCGCGCTCGACCATCCGCCTGCGCGGCATGAACACCGCATCCTCAATATTGGCGACAGCCGCCCAGTCGGCCTGATGGACATGATCGGCGCGCTGGAAGCGTCGCTTGATATGGAAGCGGAAAAAATCATGCGCCCGATGCAACCGGGCGACGTGACGTCGACCTATGCCGATGTGTCAAAACTTCATGCTCTCACCGGCTATGCGCCCAAGGTCATGCTGGAAGACGGCCTGCAGCGTTTTGTCAGCTGGTATCGCGAGTTTTACGACAATATGCCGCCGCAATGATGACGGCGTAACAATAGCAGGATTTGCCGCGCTCAGGCGCGATGCATGACTTGCTGGGCTACCAGTTTCAGCTGCTCGTTGACACCGGCATCCGTGCATATGCCGTCACCGAATATGCCCCCCGATGCGTTGATCCCGACACCAAGCGGCGTCGGCCAGCCACGCAGCGAATGGACGATCGAGCGCAACGCGGCCAGCGTGCTGCCCACCGCCTGCCAGCCGTGAGCCGTAACGATCAGGCCGATCGGCAGGCCATCGAGATAGATGCGGTCGTCGGCAGACGTCTCTTCGATATAGTCGATGGCATTCTTGACCAGCCCGGACACGGTGCCGTGATAGCCGGGACTCGATAATATCAGGCCATCGGCGCGGCGAACCAATTCGACGAGATCCTTGCCGGTTTGATTGAGGCCCGCCGGGTCAGAGCGATAATGCGGCAACGCCATCAGCCGTTCCGATCCGAACAACTCCGTCTCTGCGCCGTCCGCAACAGCAGCTTGCAAGGCTATTGCCAGAGCCTGTTCGGTTGACGATTCCGGGTTGGTTGTGCCGCCAAGGCCTAGAATGAAGGGTTTTTTTGTTTGTTCCACCGGAACGCCATAACGATGGTCGACAGGAAAATGCAACGGACATGTTTGTTAATTGACCGATTAAACCTGGCCCATTAAGACCGAAACCAAAATGGCGGGCTGCTCAAAGACCGCTCTTCCAAACAGACAGAAGGAAATCCCCATGCGAAAATTTACCGAAGAACAGCATATGTTCCGTGACGCCTATCGCCGTTTTCTTGCCGATGAAGTCGCGCCGCGAATGGACGAGTTTCGCGAAGCTGGCATTGTCGATCGCGAAATATTCAAAAAAGCGGGTGACCAGGGTTTCCTGATGATCTGGCCGGACGAAAAATATGGCGGCATGGGTGACAGTGATTTCCGCTACGAACAGATCATTATCGAGGAAACGGCGCGGGCGGGATGCTCCGAATGGTATAACACCCTACACAGCCGCCTCGTCGGACCCTATTTGCAGAATATCGGCAATGAAGAACAGCGCGCGCGCTTTTTGCCGAAATGTGTGACCGGTGAAACGATATTGGCAGTCGCAATGACCGAACCAGGCGCTGGCAGTGATCTTTCGGGCATGAAAAGCACGGCGAAGGACATGGGGGACCATTGGGTCCTCAACGGATCGAAAACCTATATCTCCAACGGTATCAATGCCGACGTCGTCATCGTCGCTGCCAAGATTGAAGGTGTCGAGGACAAGCACGCAATGGTCCTGCTCATCCTCGAACGCGGCATGGACGGCTTCGAACGCGGAAAGAATCTGGAGAAAATCGGCCTGCACGCGCAGGATACAGCCGAACTGTTCTTCAATGACGTCAAGGTACCAAAGGAAAATACGCTGGGCACGCCCGGCAAGGGCTTCATCCATCTGATGGAGGGGCTGGCAGAGGAACGGCTGATCGGCATGGTCGGCTATGCCGCATCGGCGCGCCGCGCCTTTGACGTCACGCGCGAATTTGTCATGGAACGGGACGTTTTTGGCAAGAAATTGTCAGATATGCAGAATACCCAGTTCAAAATGGCCGAAATGGACGCAAAAATTGATATGTTGCAAGTCTATGTCGATCATTGCGTCGCGATCCACAACGAGGGTGGGCTTACTGCCAATATAGCAGCCAAGGGCAAGATGCTGGGCAGCGAAATCGAATGGGAAATGGCCGACCTCGGCCTCCAGCTGCACGGTGGTGCCGGCTATATGAAGGAATATGAAATCAGCCGGATCTTCACCGATGCCCGGATGAGCCGCATCTATGCCGGATCAAGCGAGATCATGCGCTACATCGTCGGCCGCGACGTTTTCAGCCAGAAATATCAATCAATCCTGGAGTAGCCTATAGCGGAACTGTGCCGGTCAGGGGGCGAGTCGCCCCTTGATATGGTTGACGTTTACGTAAACTGCTTGACTGTGCTGCGGTGCAGCATTAGCTATATGCTACATCCTTCCAATTCTTCCAACGAGAGGACTCTCGAATGACCGAAGCCTTTATCTATGACGCAGTGCGATCGCCGCGCGGCAAGGGCCGCAATGACGGCGCGCTGCATGAAATTACCGCTCTCGACCTCGCCGCTCAGGTCCTGGCCTCGATTAATGATCGCAACGAACTGGAAGGCCACGAAGTCGAGGATATCGCCTTCGGTTGCGTCTCTCCCGTGGGCGAGCAGGGCGCGGTCATCAGCCGGATGGCAGCGCTGAAAGCCGGCTATGCCGACACGACTTCCGCCATCCAGGTCAACCGCTTCTGCGGATCGGGCCTTGAAGCGGTCAATATCGCTGCGGGCAAGATCTGTTCGGGCGAAGCCGACCTGGCCGTTGGTGGTGGCATTGAATCGATGTCGCGCATTCCGATGGGCAGCGACGGTCTCGGCGGCATGGCCGACCCGAGTCTCGTCTTTCAGGAATATTTTGTGCCGCAGGGCATTTCCGCCGATCTGATCGCCACCAAATATGGCTATAGCCGTGACGACGTCGACGCCTATGCGGTCGAGAGCCAGAAGCGCGCTGCCAAGGCGTGGGATGAAAAACGTTTCGCAAAATCCATCTTGCCGATCCGCGATGTCATTGGCGAAGTCGTGCTCGATCATGACGAACTGATGCGTCCCGAAACCGATATGCAGTCGCTCGGCGCGCTTGGCCCGGCGTTCAAGATGATGGGTGAACAGATGCCCGGCTTTGATGATGTCGCGATCCTCAAACATCCCGATGTAGAGAAGATCAATCATGTCCATCATGCCGGCAACAGTTCCGGAATCGTCGACGGTTCGGCTGCTGTTCTGGTTGGCAACGAACAGGCTGCGGAAAAATATAGTCTGGAGCCACGGGCGCGGATTGTTTCCATGGCTTCGATCGGTTCGGAACCGACCATCATGCTGACCGGCCCTGAATTCGCCGCGAAAAAGGCGCTGGAACGCGCCGGCATGACCGCGAAAGACATTGATCTATGGGAATTGAACGAAGCCTTCGCCGCTGTGGTCCTGCGCTTCATGGACGCGATGAATGTTGACCACAGCGTAATGAACGTTAACGGCGGCGCGATCGCGATGGGCCATCCGCTGGGCGCAACCGGAGCGATGATCCTCGGCACGGCGCTCGACGAACTCGAACGCTCCGGCAAGTCCACCGCCCTTTCCACTTTGTGCATCGGCGGGGGCATGGGTATCGCCACGATCATCGAGCGGGTGAACTGATTTTCGTCCTCCGTCGCCGCGGCGGAGCACAGGATGAGATAGTAAGGAACAGAAAATGAGCTACGAAACATTTACCGTCGATATCGACAGCGACGGCATCGCCCTGGTCACCATCGACCTTCCTGATCAGTCGATGAACGTCTGGAATCAGGCTCTGATCGCCGACTTCAAGACCTTTACCGAAGAGCTGATCGGCAACGACGCCATCAAGGGCGCCGTTATTACCTCGGGCAAGAAATCCGGCTTCCTCGCCGGTGCCGATCTCAACATGCTCGGCGCATCAAAGGCCGACAGCATGGCCGAAGCTTTTGAAAGCGCATGGGAACTGAACGGCATGTTGCGCCGGATGGAAACCGGCGGTCATACGGCGAAGGAATTGCTGAAGGGCACGGCCCACGCCAAACCGGTTGCATGCGCCTTGAATGGCCTCGCCCTGGGCGGCGGTCTCGAACTGGCTCTAGCCTGCCATTACCGTGTTTGCGCCGACCATCCGAAAATTCAGCTCGGCCTGCCCGAAGTACAGGTTGGCCTGCTGCCGGGTGGCGGCGGCACCCAGCGTCTGCCACGGCTCGCCGGTCTGCAGGCTGCGGGCATGGCGATCATGATGGGCCAACCGATGAATCCGCAGTCTGCACTGGCACAGAAGATCGTTGACGAAGTCGTTCCGGCCGACGAAGTCGTTGCCAAGGCGAAAGCATGGGTCAAAGCCAATCCCAAGGCCTCCGCACCATGGGACAAGAAAGGCTATAAATTCCCCGGCGGCGCCGGATCCATGGATCCCCGCGCGGTGCCACTCTATCTCGGTTCCTCAGCCATGGCGCTGAAGCAGAGCAAGGGCAATTACGAGGCGGTCAAGGCGATCCTCTCATGCCTGTATGAAGGATCCATGCTGCCGATCGACACCGCGTTGCGCGTCGAAAGCAAATATTTCACCAAATTGCTCAGCGGCCCTCAGGCCAAGAATATGATCCGCACCTTGTTCATCAACAAACAGGCGGCGGAAAAAGGCGCAGCGCGACCGAAAGATGTGCCGCCATCCGATATCAAGACCGTCGGCGTCCTTGGCGCTGGTCTGATGGGATCGGGCATCACCCATGTCACGGCAAAAGGCGGCATGAATGTCGTCGTCCTCGACCGCAATATGGAAGAAGCACAGAAGGCCATCGATTACAGCCAGAAGATCGTCGACAAGGGCGTGAAGCGCGGCAAGATGACCCAGGAAAAAGCCGACGCCTTCATGGCGCGGATCACCCCGACCGACAATTATGATGATTTGAAAGATGTCGACCTGATCATCGAAGCGGTATTCGAACGGCCTGATGTCAAAGCCGACGTGATCAAGAAGACCGAAGCTGTCATCGGCAAGGATGTTATCTTTGCGTCGAACACGTCGACACTGCCGATCACTGGCCTGGCCAAGAACAGTGAGCGGCCCGATCAGTTTATCGGCATGCATTTCTTCTCGCCGGTTGAAAAAATGCCGCTTTTGGAAATCATCCCCGGCGCTGAAACTGGTGACAAGGCTTTGGCCGTGGCGCTCGACTATAATGCGAAAATCCGCAAGGTTCCGATTGTCGTCAAGGACGTCCGCGGCTTCTACACCAACCGCGTCTTCCCACCTTACGCCAATGAAGCAATGCTGATGGTTGCAGAGGGTGTCAAACCGGCGCTGATCGAAAATGCCGCCATTGCAATGGGCATGCCGATTGGTCCGCTGGCTGTGGTTGACGAGACAACCTTGCAACTTGGCTATGACATCATGACCTCGACCAAGGAAGAAATGGGCGATGCCTATGTTCCGAGCGGTACCGAAGATCTCATGAAAATCATGGTCAACAAGATCGACCGGCGCGGACGGCGTTTCGGCGGTGGTTTCTACGAATATGCCGAAGACGGTTCGAAGAAATTGTGGCCCGGCCTTGCTGAGCATTTCCCGCTGGCCGCAGAGCAGCCGGATGTTGAAGAGATCAAGCAGCGCTTGATGTTCATTCAGCTGATCGCGACGGCGCAATGTTATGACGAGGGCGTAGTATCCGATCCGCAATCCGCCGATCTTGGTGCGATCTTCGGCTGGGGCTTTGCGCCCTGGACCGGCGGTCCTATGAGCCATATCGATACGATGGGCGTCGACAATTTTGTCCGTATTGCCGACAATCTTGCTCAGAAATATGGCGAGCGCTTCAAGCCGCCGATGAGCTTCCGCGAAAAAGCGGACGCGGGCGAAAGCTTCTACAAAGCGGCTTGAGCGGAATCAGAAACGACGAGAAAGAGCGCCTTCGGGCGCTCTTTTTTTCCCGTCAGGACAGTCGCTTTGTCAGGGCTTCGAGTTTCGCGTCGAGCTGTTCGATCTGCCGGGACATACGATCGAGCTTCGCCACATTGACCGGTTCCGCAACCGCAGCAGTTGCTCCATAATGCGCCTGAAACAAAGCCACCATCTGGTCGACCACCGGGCCTTGCTGCCGTTCCTCACGTTCTGCATCGATGGTCATTTCGATCGACCGCGCGCTATATTCCAAACTGCCGTAGAAGATGTCCCGCGCCTGCCACAGCACTGCATCGCTCCGCAATTCTCCACGATCCTGCCCGCGCCGGAACAGTTGGTCGAAAACCGCGACATAGTGACGCAGATGATCGCGCGAAACGCTGACCTCACTGTTGTTGCGGCGCAGCGCAAAAGTCAGATTAATAAAATCCGCGTTCACAATCACCGTATTGAGATGATAGCGGGCAAGCGCACGCAAACGGTCAGAAAAACTCTCGGCCTGCGTTGACGCCATGACTGCTTCTGCTTCCAGAGTCAGCCCGTCCCAGAATTTCTGCAAGACCGCCAGCATCAATTCTGCCTTCGATTCATAATAGCTGTAGATGGTGCCTTCGCCGATACCGGCGCGGCGAGCGATCTCCGACATGCGCGCACCATCGAAGCCATGCTCGACGAAAACGCTTCTTGCGGCGTCGAGAATTGCCTGTTCCTTACGCTCCAGCTTGACCCGCTGGGTTTCCGGATTGAGCGCCTTAATTGCCAAAACCTGTCCTTTATTGAGCTTGACTCGAAAATACCGAATGCTATTCACATAGCCATAGGAGACTCAATGTGTCAAACCGCCAATATCCGACCAAGCCATTTCTCACAAAGGCGTCCTGAAAATGCCCCAATATAAATCGAAAATTGTCACCGGTTCGGAAAGCTTTGCCCAGAATCGCAAGGATATGCTGGCTCTGATCGACCATCTCCGCAGTCTCGAAAACCGGGCCATCGAGGCCTCGGAAAAACGTCGGCCGACCTTTGAAAAGCGCGGCCAGTTAACACCGCACGAACGGTTAAAGCGGCTACTCGATCCCGGCATGCCATGGCTTCAGCTATACAATATGGCCAATTATCTGGTCGAAGACAGCAATCCCGACACCAGCATTCCCGGAGGCAGCGTGATCCTAGGTATCGGCTTTGTCAAAGGCGTTCGCTGCATGATCTGGGTCGATGACAGCGGTATCCGCGCCGGTGCAGCGACGTCCGGCGGCTGGGACGCCAGCAAGGGCGCGCAGAAAATTGCTCAGGATCTGAAATTGCCCTTCATCCATCTGGTCGAAAGCGCCGGCGCGAACCTGATGGAATATAAGGTCGAGCTTTGGGCTCATGGCGGCATGCTGTTCCGCAATCTCGCCTGGCTGAGCGCGGCAGGTATTCCGACGATGGTCGTATTACACGGTCCTTCAACCGCTGGCGGCGCCTATATGCCGGGCATGTCGGATTATGTCATCGGCGTTCGGAACAATGGTATGGCCGCGCTGGGCGGAGCGGCGCTGGTCCATGCAGCGACCGGCGAAGTTGCCGATGACCGCGAGCTCGGTGGTTCGGAGATGCACGCCTCAACCACCGGAAGCGTTGAGTATCTCGCCGATGACGACGCCCATGGCATTGCCATTGCACGCGAGACCATGGGGCGTCTCGACTGGAACAAGAATACGAGTCCGATCCGCCGCAATGACTATGAAGAACCGGTCTATGACATCGACGAAATCGCCGGTGTTGTACCGGTAGACTATACAATTCCCTACGACGTACGCGAAGTGGCTGCCCGCATTGTCGACGGCTCGGATTTCGAAGAATTCAAGCCGCGTTACGGTCCCGGCACCGTCTGCATGCAGGCGAGCATCATGGGGCATGCAGTCGGTCTGATCGGCAATAACGGCCCGTTCGATCCGCAAGCTGCGGCCAAGGCCACTCATTTCTTCCAGCTGTGCGACCAGTCCGAACTGCCGATCATCTTCCTCAACAATACCACCGGCTATATCGTCGGCACCGAGTCCGAACATAAGGGCATGATCAAACTGGGCAGCAAGATGATCCAGGCCGTGTCCAATGTCCGGGTCCCGAAACTGGCGCTCTATATCGGTGCCAGCTTTGGCGCGGGCAATTACGGTATGAGCGGCGTCGCCTTTGAACCGGATTTCCTGTTCAGCTGGCCCAATGCGAAAACTGGCGTCATGGCGGGCGCATCAGCTGCCAATACAATGAGTCATGTCGCTCGCGTTCAGGCGAAGCGCAAGGGCGTGGAGCCTGACGAGGAAGCGATTGCCAAACAGGAACAGCGGATCAAGGATATTTTTGAAGCGCAGGAAAGCGCCTTCTTCACCTCCGGCCGGGTGCTGGACAATGGTGTGATCGATCCGCGCGACAGCCGCAAGGTACTGGGCTTTGCGCTGGAAACAATATTCGAAGCACAGAACCGGACGCTTCATCCCAACGCCTTTGGAGTAGCGCGGATATGACCGATCTCCCAAAAACCGCAACGCTCGAACTCGCTCTCAAACAGGGTTGGCTCACCATCTGGTTCAACCAGCCGGAAAACCGCAACGCGCTGAGCGATGCCCTGGTTGCCGAACTGGCCAGCGTGCTGAAAAGCGTGCGCGATGACCGCAGCGTGCGCGGTATCACCATGCGCGGACGCGGCGGCGTATTTTGCGCTGGAGCCGACCTGAAAAATTTCAAGGAGAATTTTCAGCAAAGCGGTGATCGTGCGGCGATCATCAAGATGTCGAGCGGCGCGGCGGAAATTTTTGACCTGGTGAACACGGCTCCACAGGTCGTAATCGTATTAATCGAGGGCGCGGCCATGGCGGGCGGCTTTGGTCTGTCCTGCTGCGCCGATGCCGTGATTTGCGAAAGCGGTGCCCGCTTCGCGATGACCGAGACCGCTATCGGCATCTCACCGGCGCAGATTTCTCCCTTCGTGATTCAGAAGCTCGGCTATGCCACCGGTCGGCGGCTGATGCTGACCGCCGCACGCTTCGATGGCACTGAAGCCCATAAGCTGGGCTTTGCGGATTTCATCGCTAATGATGTGGCAGGCCTCGAGGCCATTGAAATGCAACTCCGCAAACAGGTGTTGGGTGCAGCACCTGGCGCCATCGCGGCGACCAAGGAACTGCTCGGGCAGATCTCCGGAAAGCCCCGCGAGGAAGTGATCCGTCTCGCCGCCGAAAATTTCGCCGACCGGATGGTCAGCGACGAAGCCAAGGAAGGCGTCGCGAGCTTTTTTGAGAAGCGTAAACCCAATTGGGTGGTGAAACCGGAATGAGTGACATAGTGAATCCGATGATCGTCATCCTGAACTCGTTTCAGGACCCCCTCACTTCTTCATCTCACAAGATGCTGAAGCAAGTTCAGCATGACGAGGTATATATATGACTCAAATCAACACCCTCCTTGTTGCCAACCGTGGCGAAATTGCCTGTCGGGTGATGCGCACCGCCAAGGCACAGGGCATACGCACGGTCGCAGTCTATTCCGACGCGGACGCAAACGCGCCCCATGTCAAAATGGCAGATGATGCGGTGCGGATCGGGCCGGCACCGGTCAATGAATCCTATCTGCTGGTCGACAATATCATCCAGGCGGCCAAAGACACGGGCGCCGATGCGATCCATCCCGGCTATGGCTTTCTGTCCGAGAATGCCGCCTTCTCGAAAGCCTGCGCCGAAGCCAATATCATATTTGTCGGACCACCGGAAAAGGCCATCGACGTGATGGGCGACAAAGCGCGATCAAAACGCGCAATGATCGCTGCGGGCGTGCCCTGTGTGCCCGGCTATCAGGATGACGAACAGTCGGACGACCGGCTGATCAACGAAGCAAAGATAATCGGCGTGCCATTGATGGTCAAGGCAGCGGCAGGTGGCGGCGGTCGCGGCATGCGGCTGGTGCATAAATTGGATGACGTTCCCAATGCCATCAAACTGGCCCGATCCGAGGCAGAAAATGCCTTTGGCAATGGCGAACTCATTCTCGAAAAGGCGATCATCAAGCCGCGCCATGTCGAAATTCAGGTCTTCGCGGACAGCCACAGCAATACCATCCATCTCGGCGAGCGCGACTGTTCGGTGCAGCGGCGTCACCAGAAAGTCATCGAGGAAGCGCCTTGCCCTGTAATGACGCCAGAGTTGCGCGAGCAAATGGGCGCAGCAGCGGTCGAGGCAGCCAAGGCCGTCGACTATGTCGGGGCCGGGACGGTGGAATTTTTGCTCGACCAATCGGGCAGCTTCTATTTTCTCGAAATGAACACACGGCTACAGGTCGAACATCCGGTGACCGAGGAAGTCACCGACCTGGATCTGGTCGCGCTGCAACTGAAAGTTGCGTCAGGCGACTTTCTGGGTCTCGAACAGCAGGACATCACACTGACCGGCCATGCGATGGAAGTGCGGCTCTATGCCGAAGATCCGGCCGATGATTTTCTGCCGAGCACCGGCCCGGTGCATTTGTGGAAGCCATCCAGCCTGTCGCGAGTCGATAGCGGCATCGAAAGCGGCAGCGAGGTTTCACCCTTTTACGATTCGATGGTTGCCAAGATCATCACCCACGGCGCTACGCGAGACGAGGCGCGGCGGCGGATGATCAAGGCACTCTCCGAAACCGCTCTATTCGGCCCCAGGACCAACCGCGACTTCCTGATCGATGCGCTCGACAAGCCTGATTTTGTGGCCGGAGAAGCGACCACCGCCTTTATCGCAGAAAATTACGGCGAAGATGGCGTCGATCTCGGCGCGCATGATTTCACCTCTTATGCCATTGCCGCCGTCCTCCACCACAAGCTCCGACAACAGGCGGCGCACAAGCTCGCGCTCAACGTCAATCCGGAAATGCTCGACTGGTCAAACACCGGCGCGCTGGAAACGGTGACTCAATATGCCGACGGCGAGGATGCCCAGACCATCCATGTCCATGTCGAAAGACCCGGCCATTATCGCGTCAGTTCCGGTGCAGATTCTAGTGCGATAGACTTGATCAGTCTGACCGCCGACCGCGCGAAATTGCGGGTCGACGGCCGCACGCTCGAGGCGATCTATTATGATGACCATCGCACCCTCTATCTGGCACTGCCCGACCGATCGCTGACCGTCACCGATCTGACCGGTCTCAGCGCGATGGACGATGTCGGAGGAGGAGGCACTGTCGTCGCCCCGATGCACGGATTGTTGCTCGAGATATTGGTCGACGCCGGAACGCAGGTCGCCAAGGGCGACAAGCTGGCGGTGCTCGAGGCGATGAAGATGCAGCACGAGATACTGGCAGAGATTGATGGCACGGTCGAAACCATTGCCGCCAGCGCGGGCGCACAGATTGCCGCCGATGATCTGATTATGGAAATTGTCGCTGATGAGGAAAGCGAAGAGGCATGATAGCTACCGTTCGCCCTGAGCCTGTCGAAGGGCAGGCCACACACACTCATGCTTCGACAAGCTCAGCACGAACGGATGCGAACCAATGAACAATAAAATCTGCGATATGCTCGGAATCGAATTTCCGTTGGTTGCCTTCTCCCATTGCCGTGATGTTGTTGCTGCTGTGTCCCGGGCCGGTGGCATGGGCGTGTTCGGCGGCGTCAATTGTTCGCCCGAGCAGCTGGAAGAAGAACTCAGCTGGATCGATGACCATGTCGATGGCAAGCCTTACGGCCTCGATATCATCGTTCCCAATAAAGTCGAAGGCAAAGGCGAACAGCTTGACCCGGAAGCCGTACTTGCATCGATTCCAGAAGAACATAAGCAATTTACCAATGAGATATTGCAGCGCCATGGCGTCGACGCAGCGCGAATTGCGGGGGATATCGAAGCGGTCCGCCGCGAACAGGTCGCGTCCACCGACAATCTGCGCGGCGGGACCGCGGCAGCCATATTGGAGGTAGCCTTCCGCCATCCGATCAAGCTTATTGCCAATGCGCTGGGTATCCCGCCGCAGGTGATGCTGGAAATGGGCCAAAAGCATGATGTACCCGTCGCGGCTCTGGTCGGAACGAGAGATCATGCGATGAGTCAGGTCGCAGCCGGCGTCGATATCATTATTGCCGTCGGGGGTGAAGCTGGCGGCCATACTGGCGATATTTCGACCATGGTCCTGATACCGGAAGTCTGTAATGCGCTTGCCCAGATTGGCGATGACACGCCGGTGCTGGCAGCGGGCGGTATCGCCACAGGCGCGCAGATGGCCGCTGCCATGGCCATGGGGGCCAGCGGCGTCTGGTGCGGATCGGTCTGGCTGACCACGGTCGAGGCGGAAACCAATCCGGTTGTGAAAGAAAAAATGCTGGCAGCCGCCTCCCGTGACACGGTGCGGGCACGGTCGCGCACCGGCAAGCCTTCACGGCAATTGCGCTCCCCCCGGACCGATGCGTGGGAAGCGGAAGGCGCGCCATCTCCGCTGCCGATGCCACTACAATCGCTGGTCGCAGAACCGCCCCTGCGCGTCCTCGACAAACTCAGCCAGGGCGACAATCAAGGGGCCAAGGATCTTTCCACCTATTGGGTCGGACAGGGCGTTGGCCTGATGAACGAGCAGATGACACCCGGACAGGTCGTGCAGGGCTTCAAGGAAGATTTCCTGATCGCTTATGAAAGACTGACCGCCAATCTGGGCAAATGACGATTCCCTATCCATCCTGAGCTTGTCGCGGGATCAATTGCACCATATGCTTCCCTCAGACCGGCTCGAACGAAGCCGGGATTGAGGATTGCATGACAGAGATAACGCCGACACAGCCACTGACCGGAATCAGGGTCATCGAGTTTTCGACGATGGTCACTGCCTCGTTGGCGACGATGATGTTTGCCCAGCAGGGCGCGGATGTCATCAAGGTTGAACCGCCCGATATCGGGGATCCGATGCGCTGGCTGGGCAGCCAGAAATCAGGTATTTCCGGCCTGTTTCACAATTGCAACCGCGCCAAGCGTTCCATCACGCTTGATCTGAAAACAGAAGAGGGCATCGCCCATGCCCGCCAGCTTTGCCTCTCCGCGGATGTGGTGATCCATAATTACCGCCCGGGCGTGATGGACCGGCTCGGTCTTGGTAGCGACGCGCTCCGCCATGAGAAACCGGAGCTTGTCTATTGTGCTATCACCGGCTTCGGCCACGAAGGGCCGCTGTCCGACCGCCCTGCTTATGACCATGTGATGCAGGCCATGTCGGGGTTCATGACCCTGCAGGGCCATCCCGACAGTTTTGCCTATGTCAAAACCCTGATCTGCGACAAGATTACCGCTTATACCGCAGCGCAGGCGATCACCGCTGCCCTGTTCGCGCGTGAACGCGGTGCGGGCGGCCAGCATATCGATCTGTCGATGCTGGAAAGCTGCATCGCCTTTCTCTGGCCCGATGGCGGCATGCACCTCACGCTGCAAGCAGAAGACGTCACCCACGGCGCGCCCTTTGCCGACTATTATCAGTTGCCGCTTCGCTTGACCGATGGCGCGATCGCTTATGCCGCGATGACCGACGACCATTGGTCGGCAATATTCGATATCGTTGGTCGTCCGGACCTGAAGACGGAAGAAAAATATAAGGGCATGGCCAACCGCAGCATCCATATGGCGGAGCTCGCCTCGATCATCGCCAATGAAAAGCCTGATCTGACCAGCGCAGAGATAGTCACCGGTCTCGCCGCTCATGATGTGCCCGCCGCCCCCTGTCTGGCACTGGAAGATCTGCCAAGCAACCAGCAGGCCATGGCTGTCAGTATATTCGAACAGAGCGACCATCCGCTACTCGGCCCTGTCCGGCATGTCACGTCGCCGGCCCGTTTTGGCGGCGGCAAGCCGACAGCCTGTGGCCCCAGTCCGGCGCTTGGTGAACATAGCGAGGCCATTCTCGCCGAACTTGCCGTACGCCCGCAGGCATAGATCGAATCAATCAATTGCAGCGCCCGTCATCTGGTTGCGTAACTCTGCGATCTGGCTATTCTGTCCAAAAAATAAGGAGAGAATCGCATGACCTGGCAGATGGCCGATATCTGGGAAAATATTGCCGAAGCAATTCCCGACAAGCCCGCGATCATCGATGGCGACAAGAGATATAGCTGGGCCGAATATGAAAATCGCGCCGCGCGGGTCGCACAGGTGCTTACCGACCATGGCTTGAAGGCCGGTGCAAAACTCTCGATCTATGCCTATAATTCGGCGGAATATATGGAGACCCAATTCGGCGCCTTCAAGGCACGCATCTGTCCGGTCAATGTCAATTATCGCTATCTCGAAGCAGAACTGACTCACGTTATCAACAACAGCGACAGCGAAGCCGTGGTCTTTCAGGCCCAATTTGCCCCGCGTGTCGCGGCCATTCGGGATCAGCTCGAACAGGTCAAACTCTTCCTCGAGATCGACGATGGATCGGGACTGCATCTTGAGGGCGCAGTGTCCTACCAAGAAGCGTTGCAAAATACAGAGCCCATGCCGGTGATCGAACGATCGAATGATGATCTATACATGCTCTACACAGGCGGCACGACCGGCATGCCCAAGGGTGTGATGTATGATCACAAGAGTTTTTCCACGGCCCTGCTCGCCAAAGGGTTTGAAATGCGGATGATGGATCCGCCGACCGATGCCGGGGGCTTTGGGCCGCTGGTCAGGCAGTTGCACGATATCGGTGCGGCATCGCGCTCGATTCCAGCCTGTCCGCTCATGCATGGTACTGGAATGTGGATCGGGGCCATGGTTCCGCACAGCTTGGGCGGTTGCGTGGTGCTGTTCGACAACAGCCATTTCGACCCGGTAGCGCTCTGGCAGCTGACTGAAGACGAAAAGGTCACGGATATCACCATCGTCGGCGATGTTTTCGCCAAGCCCATGCTGGCTGCGCTGGAAGATACCAAGGCGGCAGGGAAAGCCTTTGATTTATCATCCCTTCTGATGATGGGATCGTCGGGCGTGATGTGGTCCACGGAGGTCAAGCGCGGCCTTTTAAGGCATTTGCCGCATATGGCGATCGTCGACAGCATGGGCTCGACGGAAGGCAGCATGGGGGTTTCGATCACAACCGCCGAAAATATCGATATCGACCAGACCGCCAAGTTCGAAATGAATGCGACGACCAAAGTGCTGACCGAAGAGGGCAAGCCGGTGGCCCCTGGTTCGGGAGAAATGGGTCTGATCTGCAACGGCGGGATGGTGCCGCTGGGCTATTACAAGGACGAAGCGAAAAGCGCCGCGACCTTCAAGACATTTGATGGTGTTCGCTATTCCATTCCCGGGGACTTCGCGACGGTCGAGGCGGATGGTTCGATCACTTTGCTCGGCCGCGGCTCCGCCTGCATCAACAGCGGCGGCGAGAAGATCTTTCCGGAAGAAGTAGAAGAAGCACTCAAGACGCATGACAACGTCTATGATTGTCTGGTCATCGGTTTGCCCGATGATCGTTTTGGCCAGAAAGTCACCGCAGTCGTTTCGTTTGTGCCCGGTGCCCCGGTCGATGAAACCACGTTGAGCGACTATGTTCGCTCGAAACTGGCTGCCTACAAGGCTCCGGGCGCTATAGTTGTCGTCGATGAAGTTCCGCGCGCCGCCAATGGCAAAGCGGGATATAAGGCGGCCAGGGAGATCGCGCTGGAACGGTTGCAGGTCTCGGCCTAGACTAGAGGGACCAGGTCTCGGCAGCGCAACCATTGACGAATTCCCCCCATCCGCCGCATGAGCGGACGATGATTGTTGCCCTTATCCACAACCCGGCATCGGGTACGTTTAATAAATTGCGTCTGGATGCACTTTCCCGTGCTTTTCAAGCCTGTGGCGCACAAGTTCAGCTTGGCCGGACAGAGAAAAACGGACAATTCGATATTTGCCCCAAGTGCGATCTCGTCTGTGTGTCGGGTGGCGACGGCACCTTGCGGCTGGTCATCGGATCAATGGTTCGCACGGGAATGTCCCAGCCATTATGCATATTTCCCGCCGGCACGGTCAATCTGGTCGCAAAAGAACTCGGCTATTCTTCCGATCCGGAAATATTTGCGCGCGAAATCATGGCCGGCTATCTCGACAAGGAGACCGCACGTCTCGAAGCCCCACTGGTAACCAGCGATAGCCAGCCCTTTGTCGCCTGCATCAGCGCCGGTCCCGATGGACAGGCCGTCGCCCGGCACAGTCCGGCGTTGAAAAAGCGCATAGGCGGCGCAGCTTATGCCTGGTCGTTGATCCGGTTGATGGGCGATTGGCCGCAGTTTCGCTTTTCGCTGGCGGTGGAATCGCCCGAAGGATTGACAGAGCATCTCAACGGGGCGGCCGTCTATGTGATAAAAAGCCATTATTATGCGGGAAGATGGGTATTGGCACCGGCAGCCGAATTGGGATCGCCCTTTTTCCATGTTATATTATTGACCCGGGTGCGCCGCCGGGATTTTTTCCGGTTCATCCTCCAGATTGCTCTGGGTCGCGACCCGGCGAAACTGGATTTCGTGCAATCCCTGCCTGCCCGCCGTCTTACGATAATTGCAAAAGACAAAATCTCCCGACTGGCCGCATTTCAGGCGGATGGGGACATGCTGGCGGTGCAACCACGCGAGATCCAGATGACAGGCCGGAACGTCACATATTGCTTGCCGCTAGCCGAATGACCAGCCGATGTTCAGGCGGCCCGGCAATGGGCGGTGATCAGATCAACCATTTCGGGCAATTTGCTGGGCGGCAAATCATGCCCCATGCCCTCCACCAGTTCAAAGCGTGCGCCTTTGACATTGGCCGCGATATCGTGACCGCAAGCCGACGGGATGAGCGGATCATCGGCACCATGAATGACCATTGTCGGCACTGAGATCCGGTTGGCCGTCGGCCGTAAATTCCCGGTATCGATGATCGCCGCCATCTGGCGCTTCGGTCCGGGCGGGTAAAAGGCTCGTTCCTGCGCCAGCTTCATCATCGCACGGCGTTCCTCCGGTCGGCTGCGGCCTTCCTCCGATGCAATCAGTGTTGAAAAGGCAAGCCCCAGTTCCAGAGCTTCATCAGGGGTCCGCGCTTTGGCGCGGGCCGTTTGCATCAACACCCTGCGCACGTCGGCATTGGCTCCAGGGAGACCCGGGCCGTTGGTTGATGACATGACCGGCGTGAAGGAAAGCACCCGGTCGGCGTGATCCGCCGCTATCAGCTGCCCGATCATGCCGCCCATCGACGCACCGACAATATGCGCCCGATCGATCTTGAGCGCGTCGAGAACACCGACTGCGTCGCGCGCCATATCGCTGAGATTATAGGGCGCCATTTGCCGCCGGGGAAAGAAACGCTTGGCGATGATCTGCCGGATCGGATTCGGCGCGCGCACACCATCGAATTTATAGGAAAGCCCGACGTCGCGATTGTCGAAAGTGATCACCCGAAACCCGTTTTTCACCAGACCGTTGACGAAATCCATCGGCCAGTACACCAGTTGAGCGGTATAACCCATGACCAGCAGGATCGCAGGATCCTCGGGATTGCCGTGGTCTTCCACTTCTATATTGATGCCATTGGCGATGACTTGCATGGAATGTTCCTGAACGATACGAAAGCGGAATCAGTAACAGAATGCGCAGACGATACAAGAACCGTCCTGCCCCAGAATCAGGGCGTCCCTGGCGAGGCTTGCCGGGCGATGACATTCTCAGCCACATTGGCGATTATACCGACCGTCACGGCACCCAGACGGGCAACCTGATTGTCGTCATCAACCACGGCCCGCGCCGCCAGGATCCTTGGCACCTGAATGGCTTGCGCCGATAGTTTTGCGATACGAACGGTATAGCTGCCATAGGGAACACCATCGAACAGGAAGAAGCCGTCAAATTCGGTCTGGGTCTCACGAACAGCGCGGCCTTCTCGATCGACCAGTTCCAAATCGACACCGGCAATCGTACCGCCACCCCGGCGCACCAATGTCCCCTCGACCTCGCCGGCACTGACCAGCGGCAGTTCGACGGTCACAGCAACGCCGGGACGCGGCGTGATCACTACGCCGGGGAGCGCAGGCTGCACATAGGGATTGGGCAGGCTGCTACTATCAATCCCGATCAACACCGGGCGAAACGGTAGCAGATTGTCGATGATCGCGCGCCCGCGGACATCCGTGGCGGTCATCGCAACCGACTGGCCGGCGGTCAGTTCGACATCTTCTACCAGTAGCTCTGCGGGCTGACGGATACCATCTCCATTTGCGTCGCGATAGACGATCGCCATCGCCTGTCCGCTATTCGCCAGCTTGTTGTTGGAGAAACGGAATTTGCCGTTCCGCGGGTCGGGACCAAGACTGAACGCAAGATTGAGTCCGGCGGCTACCGAGCCATCGGTCGCAGCCTCCGCGCTTGCGGTGAGCGAAAATTTGTCGAACCGGCGAATGATTCCGATTCCTGCGCGGCCGCGGTCAAGTCCAGCATCATATCCCAGTTCAGCACGCCAGTCTGAACGCTCTCCGGCGCGCCATTCCCCGGTGAAATTGATCCGTTCGAACCGTTTTTCCGGCGCAAGACGATAAACCGCTTCACCACGCAGCCGAACCTTGCCGATCCGCCCGTTGGCAAGCAGCCGGGCATCCAGTCGATCGGGTATGTGGCTACCCATCTCACTGAAGCGCCTTTCCCAGTTCAACTCGCCGGTTAAGGACAAGTATTTGAAATTAAATGATGTTCTTCCAGTTACATCGAGGCTGTCGCGCCCATCCGAGCGGGTTTCATATTGTGCATCAATGTGGAAGGGAACCTGATAGCGACCCAATTTGAAACTGTGATCAACCGCCAGACTATGGCGGGACGCGATATTTTCGTCGACCTGGTCCGATAGGAAGCCTCCCCGAACCCAGATTGATTCGGCGGTAATATAGCTATTGCCGAGTTGCCCAAGCAACTGGCCGCGAAACGCCATCCCCTGTTCAAGATCCGAGGATGCCGATAGTTCAACCAGCGTCGGCCCCACGGCTCGGCGAACTGATCCCTCGAGATAATTGTGGCGATCACCATCGATTTGCAGACTGAACAGCGAAGCGGCAACCGAGGTTTTATTATTGAGACCCCGTTCAACCCCCACTCCGCCGCGCCAACCGGCCTGACGGATCGGAAAAAACTCCCCGAGCCGGATCAGATCCTCGCCCGCCTCGTGAACACCCGCCCAATAATAGGTTTCCCGTGGTGGAATAGAGTCCATACCGACCGGGATTACCTGGATATCGCGTCTTATCTGTCCTTGCGGCCCATATAACACCACTTCGATGCGATTCTGGCCATAGAGCAGCGGTACGTCGAGAAATTCATAACGGCCATCGGTGCGATTTTCTGCAAAGGCCAGCAATTGGCCGTTGCGATAGAGTTCCGCATCCCAGCCGCTGGGCAATTCCCCGCGGAAACTGGTGCGATCAAAGCTATCCGGCCGCTCGACCGGGCGGTTTGTCACCACGGCTCCGCGTCCAGCAACCGACTGTGACACCAGTGGAGTCGAGAATGTCGAAACATCGCCCAAAGCGAAATGGGTCGCATTCAATGGCCCGAGAAGCTCCCCCTTCGGATCGGTCCGATAGGCCCGAACCCGGAGATTTTCCGGTACACCATTGTTATCGGAGGAAAGCCGGGCGTCAAAACTCGCTTTGCCCACTTCGCCGGAGGCATATAGCTCATAGCGCAAGTCGAATTTCTGGCCCGACTGCTTGTCTTTCAGACCTCCAGCAGAAACCACAGCATCAATCGACGGCGTGCGCCAGAATTTATAGGGTTCCGACGATTGCGGCAGGCCGGACAGATCAAAACTCTTGTGCGGACGGATTTTGGCCGCCTGTTCCTTGCGTTCCAGCGCACGTTCGAAGGGCAATTGGGTGTCGGATTCTATGATCAGAAGCGCATTGGACAGATCCGGGATAAATTTCACATCAAGCCATTCCGACAGGCTTTTCAGGTCAACGCACCAGCCCTCCGGCACGTCATATATTTGCCCGGACCGCAATTTTGCCGACCCGCCGGGTTTTTTCACCATTGCATTGTCACGATCGATGGTGAGCGTCTGATTTTCGGCGAAGATCCAGCCAGTTGCGCGGCGCGACTTCTTGTCGAGACGGAGCGGAATATCCATCGCCATGATCATGTCGGCAAGGTCAACGCAAATGCCGCTATCGGTCTGATAGCCTCTAACACCATCACCCAGCCGATATTTACCCGACCGCAGGTCAAATAATAAGGCATCATCGTCGCTTGCGGTCCAGTCGGCAAGCGCTTGCGCAGGCGATGCCATGAACAGCAAAGCCGCCGAGATCGCAATGATCCCCGCGGCCTTGACCAGCGCATCAAAGCCCCGGCCTATTATATCATGTCGCTGTCCCATCGTTCACATCATGGCATTTTGACGGCGTGACACCGGATCAAACCATTGTTATGATGCGATTATCTTAGAACCATGTCGGTTTTAGCGATAAGTCCTCCGCCGGAATTCGCGGGTTCGTAATATTCCACCGTTACCGGGCCTCTGAGCTGCGCTGCCACTTCGGGCGGTACCGGAAGGCTAACACTGCGTTGGCCGACTTCCGGATAGACCGCGATGCCCCTTGCAACCATGACGGGCTCGCTTGATCCCGGCTTTCTAACCCGGATTTCCCCATATATCGACCGTTCACCGGTTCGACTAAGGTCAAAGGTCAGTGCCTGGCCCTGACCTTGCTGTTCGAGCCTGCCGTTGGCAATGGCTGCGGTTGCCTGCAGATTGCCCTGACGGATGATCACGGGGATGGTGACACCGTAAATTGGTGTCAGAGATATCGAAAAGCCCCCTTCCGGCGCATTTTTCTCAGTAACGGAGCGAGCCGCTGGAATGGCGCGAAACAGAAGATGCGCGCGATACTCACCGTCGGGCAACCCTTCAGGGGCTCTGACGCCAAGGCGGATCGCCTGCGGCTGGTTCGGCGGCAGCGTCACCCGGCGCGGCGCATAGCGGATCATTTCCTTTGCAGCCCGCTCGATATCATTTTCCTGTTCTTCGCTGACATCTTCAAGCCGACCCTCGCTGGTCATTCGGCGCAGTTCTAGCGAGATGCGGTAAGTGGCCGTCTCCGAGCCGATATTGTTCAATATAACTTCGGTCCCGCGCTGCCCGTCGAGGACAACCCGGGTTGGCGCAACCAACAGGTCGCCGGCCGCCTGTGCTGGCGTTGATGATAGTAAAATCGCTGACGTCAGGGCACCCAGCCCGATGCAGCATCTTTTCAATGTTTGGAATCTCTGGATGGTCATGATATTCTCCGGCTTACTGGTCATTTCGGAGAGGTTGGCTTCCCACAGCCGGCCCCACCCGGCCCTTATGGCCAAATAGGGTTACCAAAGCGCTAACCATGCATGATTCGTGATCAGCCCTAGACCGCGTTCAATGTGGAAATATTCATAAAAAACCCGCCCGCAACCCAAGCTGCGGACGGGCTTTTGTCAGTGCTGAACGACGGCTTTGTGCTGCCGTTTCGGTTTTACTGATAGCTGACGGTTACGTTGAAACTACCTACATAGGCGCCATCGGCCTGGTTCGCAGCAACGCTCAGTGTTCCGCCCACGGAAAAAGCGTCGGTTCCATCAAGAACGATGCTCGTGGCGCTGGGCGTCAGCGAAGCAGACATCGTGTCGGATGGACCGGTCAACGTCACCGTCGCATCCGTCGAGACATCAACCGTGGCGCCGGATGTGCCACTAACATTAAATCCAGCCGCGGTAGTGGTACCGGAACATAAAACCGATGCGGTGCAATTCACGGCGCCAGCGGCATTCACGGCAACAGTACCGGCGGATGCGCCGCTTACGATCGTACCGAAGTCAAGATCGCTACCATCGGACGTCACGGTAACCTGTTGAAGGATATTTGCTTTTGCGTCGGCAGATGCAGTTGCAGCATTGGCTGCATGCGCGCCCATGACAGATGCCACAAGCACGGAAGAAGCCATAGCGGCTTTCATAAATTTGGTCATAGTTCTGGTCCCTATTTTTATATTACTATCGAAAGGGCACATGCGGTGCGTTCCAGTCAAACCCACTGACCGGAATGTCGCCTGTACCAACATTCGATGCTGCTTATCCGAGGGAAAGGATAAAGCTTTGCTCCCAGCCATGGTTAATTTTAGATTAAGTGAATAACCTACTGATATATATCAGATTATCTGGTTAAACGCGCCTTGTTTTTTCGGAACTTCACCTCTGTGCGCGAAATATCCAGATATTCTTCGCCGCTCAACCCTAAATATGTTCACCGGTAAGCCGCTGACAAATCAGGTCGAGTTGATCGAGATTCGCATATTCGATCGACATCGCGCCGCCCTGCCCGTTCGACTGGATAGTCACTTTCAACCCGAGCAGGTCGCCGAGATGGGTTTCCAATGCCTGGATATCGGGATCGGTCTGCGACGTTACCGTTCGCTTTTTGTCCGACTGGGGCTTGTCACCCGCCAGGGCCTTACGCACCAGACGCTCAACATCACGAACCGACAGTCCCTGTTTAACAGTATGGGCGGCCAGTTCTTCGGCATTTGGCGCGTTGATCAGTGCTCGGGCATGACCCATTGACAGTTTCTCATCAATGACCAGGCCCTTCACCCGGTCAGGCAATTCGAGCAGACGCATCAGATTGGCGATATGGCTCCGCGATTTCCCGACGACTTCCGCCAACCGTGCCTGGCTATGCCCAAAATCAATACTCAGCCGCGCATAAGCTTCCGCTTCTTCAATGGCATTGAGATCCTTCCGCTGAACATTTTCGACAATCGCGACTTCCAGCGTTTCTTCGTCACTGAGATCGCGCACCACAGCAGGAATCTGGTGCAAGCGAGCGCGTTGTGCGGCTCTCCAGCGCCGTTCTCCGGCAACAATCTGGAAATTTTTGCCGTGGGGCCGGACAACAATCGGCTGAATGACGCCCCGCTGCCGCATACTGTCAGCCAGCTCGTCAAGCGCATCGGTATTGAACGTCTGGCGCGGCTGTTCGGGATTGGGCCGAATATCGGAGACCACTATCGAACGGAGCCCGTCTATGACTGAAGCGGGTGCCTGTCCGGCAGCACCACTGTCGGGCGTGGCAGGAGCGCTGGTAACAATTGGTTCTTCCCGCTGGATTTCACCGAACAGGCTGTTGAGTCCCCTGCCAAGACCGGTCGCGCGTTTGGGCGCTTTCTTGCTGCTGTCGGTCGTGCTCGTCTCTTCAGCCATTAGGCGGCTACCTTTCTATCCGGCAAACGTGCGATCAACTCGCGCGCGAGATCGATATAGGCAACAGATCCGGTACAGCGATGATCATAGATCAGCGCGGGAAGGCCATGACTGGGCGCTTCCGAAAGGCGGACATTGCGCGGGATCACGGTATCGAAAACGACATCTCCCAGACAGGCCCGGACATCATCAGACACCTGTTCGGTCAATTTGTTGCGACGGTCATACATGGTCAGAACGACACCCATCACCGAAAGTTGACGATTGAATCGGGCGCGAATCCGTTCGACCGTTTGCAACAACTGGCTCAAACCCTCGAGCGCGAAAAATTCGCATTGCAGCGGCACCAGCAACGATTCAACCGCAACCATGGCGTTAAGGGTGAGCAGCCCGAGAGAAGGCGGACAATCGATCAGACAAATATCCCAGCGCCCGCTTTCGGCACTATCCAAAGCCTTTTTCAGTCGATGGGTGCGCTCCTCGAACCCTACCAGTTCGACCTCCGCACCGGAAAGATCGACCGTGGCAGGAACAATCTCCAGCCCGGGCACTTTCGTCTGGCCAATACATTCGGCCAACGGCACCTCGTTGATCAGCAAGTCATAGCTGCTGTTGACCCGGTCACCTTGCGACAAACCGAGACCGGTGGAGGCATTGCCCTGCGGATCGAGATCAATCAGCAGTACCTTCCAGCCGCTCGCCGCGAGGGCGGTGGCCATATTGATTGCTGTTGTGGTCTTGCCGACGCCACCTTTTTGATTGGCTATTGCGATACGAACCATATTCCGTTCAACCCTAGAAAATAGGTTTCTAGCCCCTTCCCACCAATATTCCGGCGTCCGGATCAGTCAAACTATGTTCCACGTGGAACATCTTTTGCCGTTTTGGCGACAGGCCCTTCAATTCCCTTACCGCATTTTTGCCCTTTGGTAATAGCCAAACCGTATTTTCTGTGGAAAACCGGTGCGAAAGTGCGATGAGCCGATCAAGCGGAGCAAAAGCGCGGGCGCTGATTACATCGGCGGCGAAGCTCTCGATATTTTCTAGCCGGTCACCAAGAACCTGAGCATGGTCGGCTATTCCGATCTGATCGACAATGCGATTGAGAAACTCCACGCGGCGCTTTCGGGATTCAACCATGCGTACATGATAAGGCGTCAGAATTGCAATTATGATACCGGGAAAACCGGCTCCTGTTCCGAGGTCGAGCCAGATTTTTCCAGCCTCCGTAGTCGGTGCATAGCGCAACAGTTGGGCGCTATCAACGATGTGGCGAGACCACATATTGTCGGCGCTGGCCTTCGATATCAGATTCTGGCGCTGCATCTCGTCTCGCAAAAGCCCGTTAAAAGTTTCGAGCTTTTGCCATGTTTCACGTGAAACATCATATTCTGCGCGAAGCCAAGCTTGCGCCTCTTCTTCCGTCATGCTGCGAGCGTCCTGGAATCCCGACGGCGAGCGTGGACGAGAATCGCGGCAAGTGCGGCCGGGGTTATCCCTCTGATCCGCGATGCCGCGGCCAATGTTTCGGGTCTGGCCATTGTCAGCCGCTCGACCATCTCGTTGGAAAGCCCCGCGATGACACCATATTCGATATCGTCGCCAAGCCGGATCTGTTCATTGGCCCGCAAATCGCGCAATTCCGATTCCTGCCGTTCGAGATAGGGCGCGTAGCGCGCATCCTCTTCAATCTCCGCCATCAGATCAGTATCGCCGGTTCTCAAAGATGCCTCCAAGTCTTCCAATGCAGCCAACGTGATATTGGGGAAACGGAGCCATTGGAACAGACTCTGCTTGGTGCCGTCGCGGCGAACGTTAATGCCCAATCTGGCCAGATCTTCGCATGAATGAACGGCAGCAAGTGCCGCAAATACAGCATCCCGTGACTTCTGGCGCGCGGCAAACCAGTTGCTCCGTTCTGCAGAAACACAGCCCGATGCCATGGCGATCGGTGTCAACCGGGTCGATGCATTGTCGGCGCGCAGCCGCAATCGATATTCGGCGCGCGCGGTCAGCATCCGATAGGGCTCGGTCACGCCCTGCAGAACAAGATCATCGATCATCACCGCCATATAGCTGGTGCCGCGGTCGAGCGCCGGTGCGTCTTTGCCTTGCACCAGACAGGCGGCACCAATGCCGGCGATCAGCCCTTGGGCGGCGGCTTCTTCATATCCCGTAGTGCCGTTGATTTGCCCCGCACAATAGAGGCCGTCGAGATCGCGGACCTTCAGTGAACCGTCCAGAGCACGTGGGTCGATATGGTCATATTCCACCGCATAGCCCGGGACGAGGATGTCCACCTTCTCAAGCCCTTCCATGGTGCGGACAAAAGCAAGTTGAACGTCGGCGGGAAGCGATGTGCTGATTCCATTGGGATAGACAAGATTGCTATCGAGACCTTCCGGCTCGAGAAAGACCTGATGGGAATCGCGATCGGCGAAGCGGTGAATCTTGTCTTCTATCGAAGGACAATAGCGTGGGCCTTGCGCGCCAATGGCGCCGCTGAACAATGGAGAACGATGGAGCGACTGGCGGATAATGTCATGGGTCGCCGCCGTGGTCCGGCTTACCCCGCAAAAAGTCTGCGGCACCGTGCGCCCCGGTGATAGCGGTGACATTGTCCATTGATCATCGTCGGATGGTTGCTCGGGCAGCGCTGCCCAGTTGATCGTTCGGCCATCAAGCCGCGGTGGCGTTCCGGTTTTCAATCGGGCTATCGGCAACCCCGAATCGCGAATTTGCTGACCCAGCGATACCGAAGCCGCCTCCCCTGTCCGGCCTCCTTCCAAAGTTTCTTCACCGCGGAACAATTTGCCGTTCAGAAAGGTTCCGGTCGCCAAAATGACAGCCTGAGCATGGATAGTCGATCCGTCGGCCATGCGAATTCCGGTGACCCGCGATTGCGATAATAGCAGGCTGGCGACTTCGCCTTCCACAATCGTCAAGTCATCCTGGGCATCAAGAATGCGATGGATGGCCTCTTTATAGAGTTTGCGGTCGGCCTGAATCCGTGGCCCCTGCACCGCCGTACCCTTGGAAAGGTTCAGCATGCGGTAATGGATGGCCGCGGCGTCGGCTGCACGTCCGATCAGGCCGTCAAAAGCATCAACCTCGCGAACCAGATGCCCCTTGCCAAGGCCACCGATAGCGGGATTGCAAGACATTGCCCCGATACTGTCCTTGGTGAAACTGACGAGCGCAGTGGACACGCCCATGCGCGCCGCGACCGCGGCCGCCTCGCAACCGGCATGGCCCCCGCCCACCACGATGATGTCAAAGTTCTGGCTCATGCAGCCGCCCATAGACCAAGCGGGTTTTGAGGTCAAAACCTACCGGTGCGCCATTGCTGTTCCACGTGGAACAATCATTTGCCGATACAGAATATTCCGAACAAACCATCGAGCATATCTTCGGTGCTCGCACGACCCGTGATTTCGTCCAGCGCCTTGCGCGCCATGCGTAGATGCTCGGCGATAATCAAATAATCCTGCTCGCTGCTGACCGCTGCAAGACTGTCACTAGCGACCGTTAGGCAGTCCGCCTGACGCCTATTGACGCTGACCTGATCGCCATTGGGTAACATGTCTTTTGCCCGCGCGATGAGATAATCGACCAGCGCATCCATCCCCTGACCGGTGACCGGTGACAAAGTGAATGCGTCCGGCCCTTTGGTCTGATGATCCGGATGATCGCTGCGGGAACTGATCTCGACAAGATTTTTGGAATCCGGACCTTGCCCCTCCACGCCGAGCCAGAGAATGATATCGGCCGCGGAAAACTGCTGGTGCGCGCGATCGATGCCGATTTGCTCGATGGTCTCCGCACCAATGTCCCGAACGCCTGCGGTATCAATGAAGAGAAATGGAATCCCGCCCAATGCAATCGGCACCTCGATCACGTCCCGGGTCGTGCCGGCTATATCCGAGACGATCGCCGCTTCCCGCTCGACCAGCGCATTGAGTAAGGTCGACTTGCCGCTGTTCGGCGGACCACCCAGAACGACCCTTATCCCATCGCGCAATTTTTCAGCTCGCGGACGAAGCAGTAGATTGCGCATGTCATCTGCCAATGGCTTGGCCTCCTGCTGTATCATCACCAGCTGAGCGGGTGCCACATCATCTTCGTCGGAAAAATCTAGCTCGGCCTCGACCTGTGCAGACAGACGCAAGATCTGTTGCTGCCAATACTCGATCTTTCGCGACAGCACGCCGCCGGCGTTGCGAACAGCCGCCTTGCGCTGCAATTCTGTTTCGGCAAACAGCAAATCAGACAGGCCTTCGGCTTCCGCCAGATCCATTTTGCCATGGGTGAATGCCCGGCGGGTAAACTCGCCTGGCTCCGCGCCGCGCAAACCGTCGATCCGATCCAGCGCCTGCTCTATCGCCCGTATGACCGCGCGACCACCATGGCAGTGAATCTCGGCCAGATCTTCTCCGGTCGCACTTTCCGGCCCGGGGAACCAGAGGCATAGAGCCTGGTCAAGCAACGCACCACTAACCATATCGGTAATATTTCTTAATGTACCAACACGCGGTTTTGGTAAACTGCCGGTCAGATTTTCAAGCGCCTGCCCCGCCTGCGGACCACTGATCCGCAGGATAGCAATCGCAGCCGGCGGTTGTCCGCTGGACAGAGCGAAAATGGTATCATCAGCGATCATAGGGGCAGAAATCAGCGGCTAATCGGACTTTTTCTTGGGCGTGGACGTTTTGCCACCGCCCGATGCAGCCCCCATTGCTCCGGTCAGGAAAGAGGAAAACATCTTCAGACCCGCTTCCCCCATCGGGGCAATGATCTTGGTGAAATTCTGCAACTGTTCTACCGAATTGGCGCCCTGCAGGAATTTCGACATTTCCTGGACATAGCTTTCATTGAGTTTTGCCACATCGGGCAAGCCGATCAATCGACGCGCCTCTTCGGGTGTGCAGTCCAGTTCAACGCTGACTTTCATTATGTCTTCCTCTGTTTGGCCGTTGAAGCGAAGTCCCCTCCCCACTCAACAGGTTCATGTTCCACCTTGCCTGTACCTGATATGGGGATATTGTGACCAAAGAATCAAGTGATGAAACAAAGGAGCACCGAGATGGGCACGATCGAACAAGTTAAATCATTAAGCGGAGATGCAGAATTTCCCTGCTATATTGCCCGGCCAGAGGGTAAGGCCAGTGCCGCAATCATCGTGATTCAGGAGATTTTCGGAGTCAATAAAGGCATCCGCGCCAAATGCGATCATTGGGCCAGAAAAGGCTATCTCGCCATCGCACCGGATCTGTTCTGGCGGATCAACGAAGGAACGGATCTCGATCCCGACGTAGAATCCGAATTCCAGCAGGCCTTGACGCTGATGAACGAATTTGACCAGGACCAGGGCATCCGTGATATCGAAGCCGTCATTCATCATGCCCAGACTGAAATCGGCAGCCACAAGGTCGGCTGCGTCGGTTATTGCCTCGGCGGTCGTCTGGCGTTCATGACCGCCTGCCGCACCGATATCCGGGCGTCTGTCGGCTATTATGGCGTTGGCATCGACGGTCTGCTGGGCGAGAAGCACGCGATTGCCCATGAAGTTATGCTGCATATTCCAACCGCCGACGGATTTGTGCCCGCTGATGCGCAGGCCGCGATGCATGCAGGGCTGGATGATCATCCAAAAGTGACGCTGTACGATTATGAAGGTCTCGATCACGGCTTCGCTACCGAATTCGGCAGCCGCCGTGACGACAAGGCCGCAACATTGGCCGACAGCCGCACCGAAGCCTTTTTCAAGGAGCATCTGGCATGAGCGCACGCGCCAATCTGAAAGTGTGGCACGACCATTTCGAAGACAAAGGCGGATCCGGTCTGGCTGACCAGATCGCCGATGATGCCGTATTCCACTCACCCGTCGTACACACGCCGCAGTCCGGCAAGCCAATAGTCGTCGCCTATCTCAGCGCCGCCGACGTGGTACTAGCCAATGACAGCTTCCGCTATGTCCGCGAGATTGTCGATGAATCCCAGAATATGGCGATGCTGGAGTTCGCGCTCGA